>Ga0116229_10011503_pt1 | contig 13027 bp, 19 predicted proteins | sample S1TSphgellanicum_3_FD_87313 | JGI IMG/M metagenome (GOLD analysis project Ga0116229, IMG submission 87313) | Host-associated microbial communities from peat moss isolated from Minnesota, USA - S1T2_Fc - Sphagnum magellanicum MG | ecosystem: Host-associated > Plants > Peat moss > Unclassified...
ATAGCGGCGCTTCTGGCCCGCATGCCGGCCGCGCGTGCCCCAGACTTCGACCTCCCAGGTGTAGGGCCGCGTGAAGATCGACACCAACTTGCACACGCAGTGCGCCGGTACTGGGCGCGGCGCAATCCAACGGGGTAGGGTGTCAATCATCGTGTGCATGCCGTCATCGTGTGGCCGCCGTCATCATCGTGTGCATGCCGTCATCGTGTGGCCGCCGTCATCATCGTGTGCACGCCGCCGTGGATGGTTCCGGGAGTCGGAGTCGAACCGACGACCAGCGCCTTACGAGAGCGTTGCTCTGACCTGCTGAGCTACCCCGGAGGAGTCGATAGCGCGTGTAAAGCATGCGGCAATGCACCCAAGAGGCATGTTGCGTTGCAGCATACTGCATTATGTGATACGGCGCTAGCTGGTCTGCGTGCCCGTCCCAGCGGTCAGTGCACTCGCCGAGTAGGTCTGCGTGCCGGGCAGCACGCTAGCGTAATACACGCCGGTATTGCGCGGCACGGCGTCCCCCCACACGGCGTCGTAGCCCTTCGGCAGCAGCGCGTTGCCAAGAATCACCGCGCGCGGCGCCGTTACGTTTTCGTCTGCCTGCGAAGCGGGGGCCGCTTTGGCCGCCCCCTTCACTTTCGCAGGCTCTATGCAAAAGGGCGCACGAGTACCTGCGCGCGGTTCATGTCAAGGTCGCGCGGCGCATCCTTGCCCATCATCGCGGACAGCGCCGCCGTCTGGCCGTCCTTCGCGAGCACGAACTTAGGACCAAACAGCAACTTCTCGCCGCCGACGCCGTCCTCGGCTTCCTTCTTGGTTTGCGCTTGGATGATCGCCACTTCGAATAAAGGCATGCAAATCTCCTTTGAATAATTCTATGAATAGCTGACAGCTCACGCCGGCTTACACCGGATACAGCGGCATCTCTCGCCCGTGCCATTGCTTGCGGGCCTCGTTCTCGACCTCGATCTCGATTGACCGCGCGAGCATTCCCGACTCGCGCAAATGTTTCATTCCCATCGACACGCAGTCGGTCAAGTCGTCCTTGTTGTTCTTGCGACTCGGATTGAACTGCGCGACCTCGTCGATCACCATCTCGGCCCACGCGGTGTCGGGCGCGAACACGAGGCCTTCTTGAAAGATCGGCTGCACCGCATAGAGGCGCGCGGTCTTGTCCTGACTTTTCGGATCGAACAGATGCAGGCTAAATAGCTCGTTGAAATACAGGCGCCTAATCTCCTGCGCGAGCGAGATGCCGGCCGCCTTGTTCTCAATCATGACCATCGAGCATTTGAATTTGGACGCCGTGGCCGCGACCTTGCCCACCAACTGATGGAACTCTAAGCGCTCGCGCCAGGCATAGATCATCATCGCGCGCGGCGATGCGCCGACATACTGCGGATGCGTCGCGATCGATTCCCAGGACGGGCGCGACTTGCGGCCACCGCGACCATCGTCGTCATTGCGCCCAACGATGCGCGTCACGCGCGCGGCCGTCGGCGGCGTGAAGATGCCCCACACGATCATTGCGGACGGATCGTTGTACGTCTCGGCCGTGTATGCGGTGTCCACCATCGCGCAGATGTAGTCGAACGGCGGATATTCCTCCTTGTCCCACAAGAGCCACCAGTCGCGCTCGATGATGCCGCCGCCTTTCGGCGCGGGGCGCTGCTGAATCTGGCCAGCGAAGCCGAACTTGCCCAATTTTTTTTCCAAGCGCTTGAGGCTTAACTCCGGCACCTTCTCGGGCCACAGCACCTCGCCTTCCTCGGTGCGCGGATCGCTCCAACCGATGGAAGTCACGTGAGACTTGCGCCAGGATTCAAATCGACCCGGCAGCACAAGAAAATCCCAGCCGTCGGATTCGAACTCTTGAATATGGCCGGTGAGATCGTTCTGCGCGAGGCGCTGCTGAATGATCACGATCGCGGAGAGCTGTTGATCGTTAGGGCGCGTCGGCATCGTGATCTGCCACCAATCAAGCGTCGTCTCCAGCGTCGCTTCCGACTCCATCTCGTTCGTCGCATTTGGGTCATCCACGACGCAGATATTGAATCCTTCTCCCGTCACCCGGCCGCCGATGGACGTGATCAGCCGCTCACCACCCTGATCGTTCGTGAAGCGGCCCTTGGTGTTCTGATCGGGCGCCAACGTGAACCGATCGCCCCAGAGCTGCTGATACCAGGCCGACTCAATCAGCCGCCGGCAACGCACCGAGTCGCGGCGCGAGAGATCATCGCCGTAACTTGCAAAGAGAAACGGCACGCCGGGACCCGAGGTGTGAGTGCGCTGTTGCTGCGCCCAGGTCCAGGCCGGAAACGCCACCGACGTCAAGATCGACTTGCAGTGCCGAGGCGGCACGTTGATCACCAAGCGCTTGATCTGACCGGATACCACCGCTTCCAAGTGCTCGGAGATCGCCTCCAAATGCCACCCTGGCGCGAACGGCGCGGGATCGATGTACTTCCAGCCGTGACGCACGAACTGATATAGCGACTCCTCGCAATCCGCGCGATCCAAATCCAATAACTGCGCCGCCGTATCGACGCGCTTCGGGACGGCCTTGCTCACCGCCGCCGTATTGGCGCGCTTAGCCACCGCTGTCGGCGTGATCGGATTGCAGCGCCGCCATCTCCATCATCAGCGCGCGCAGCTGATCGCGTTTCTCGGGACTCAATTTCGACGAGTCAATGACAGGCGCGTTGTTCGCCGGGCGCTGATCGGCGACTTTGAGCACGCTCGTGCGCGTCCAGCCGGCGCGCGTCTCGCACCAGAACTTCGCCGCCTCGAACGCTTTCGGATGATCCCGATCGGTCGCGATCTCGTGAATCATTTTCGCCGCCATGTAGTTGTACGCCGGCACCGCGCGATCGAGTTCGTTCCAGTACAACTCGCGCAGCGTGCCCACCGGGATGTGGATCATGGTGGCGATCTCCGCTTCCGGCGTGCCGAGGCCGTGCAACTGCATGACCATCTCGCGCGAGTCGGGCGTCGGCACGTGGTCCTGGCCGATGTTCACGCCCTTCAGGATCGTGCGCAGGCGCGTATCGCCCCGCAGCAGCGCGTGATTGATGCGAAGCTCCAAGCGCCGCTGCTTCTGGTCGGCGTAGCGCTTGCGATCCTCGGGCGTGCGCACCCGAGTCTTGCGAGGCCTGCCCGGTTTTGGCGCCGATGAGTCCGTCGGCTTGCCTGCGTCGATCACAACCCAGTCAAGCCTCGCGCGCGGCACTCCTTGCGATACCAGTCGTTGTAGGCGGCGCGGTCGGTCGGGGCGCCGTACTGCGCCAAGCCGTCGTCGATGGCCGCGCGGGAGCCGCCCATAACGAGACGTGTCACGCCGTCCGGCGCATACCAGTCCGGGGCCGCCGTGCTTGGTATCCGCCATGTCACCGCGCCCGGGTGATATGCCCGTTGCTCCTCCTGCTCACGGGTCGTCGTGCGCTCCCACAGCGAGAGCATCTCGGTGTGCGCGTCGTACGTGAAGCGGCCGGCGGCGATCTCATCGCGCCAGGGCTCAATCTCGGACAGCGGCACCAGCATGCGCGCATGGGGCGCAAGCCAGCCGCCGCGAGGCGGGAGGAAATACGTGCGCATGCCGCTACCTCGGGCGTGCTCTGCGGCCATGGCCGCCGGGACCAGCAGCGCGCCGCCTAGCAAGGTCAGGAATCCGCGCCGAGACGTCTTCGAAGCCATGGTGCACCGCAGCAGTGGGATGGCCCGAGTATGTCAGAAATCGCTGACAGCGCAACCTCCGGGTGGATGACGGCGCAACTGGCGGGGGTCCGACAGCACGCTGCCGAGCCTCCGACGCCGCACCGGCCGCCCGTCCGACACGCGATCGGGACCGCCTGGGCTATCGTGCTGCAATGCCCGCGACCGTCAATCCGTCCACCGTCATCACGGCCGCCACCGCCGCCCGCATCCAGTACGACGCGCTGCGACGGGGCGAATTACCGATCTGGACGGTTTATGAGCGGCCTTCGGACCACCCCGCCCTCTACGTCGCCCGGCCGTTCATCGCCGGCCAGGGAGCTTTACCGTTGCATTTAGAGGGTCGTTCGCTCAACCACGTGCGTGAGCAGCTGCCGGAGGGGCTGTATAGACAGCCCAGGCAGCCGGGGGATGATCCGGTGATCGTCGAGGTGTGGTTCTAGGCTATGGGCGTCGCGCTGCTCCTCATCGCCGTCCTGATCCTGCTGATCCCGTTTGAGGGGCGCGGCTGCTTGCTGCTCGGTATAGGCATCGTGCTGCTGATGGCGCTGCTGTGACGGGCGAAGAAGCCGCCGGGTAGGGGATGGGACCCGGAAGCGACCCGTGACTAGGGTACCCGTTCGCGGTAACCCTACCACCGCCTGCATAGGGACCCGACCACCCCTAGCGGCAACCCTACCACCCCTTGGCCCTAACCCTACCACCCCCTTTGTAGGGACCCGCGCATTGACACCACCCCTGAAAAACGGGACCCCTTTTTTATAGAAAAGTCAATAGGGGTGCCCGCCTGGTGGATGGGACCCGGGCATATGACAGGTGCGCGCACAGTACCGGTACCGCGAGGACCCGAACGGCCAGGAAGGGGGGTACCCCGGGGCGAGCCTGCTAATCGTTAGTCAGCTAATCATTAGCCCGTCGGTCGCATTTAACATACTGGGGATTACGCGTAGGATGCGGCGCAGCATCGTTTAAAATCAATGGCTTGCGAGCGTTATTGCGCAGCGGACCGGCGCGGATCGGGCAGACTTGTCTGTTTGCGACATCGTGTTACCCCTGTTACCCCTGTGTAACCCCTCTGTTACCCCTCTGTTACCCCTCGCAGGTCATTGATGTTACTCATGTTACCCCTTTATTCAAAAAAAACATGAGCTCAACATATATAGCGCGGAATGTCATTTATTTATCCTGACCATGATAAATAACCCCATTTCACTATAGGTCTCTATTTATTGAATAAAGGGGTAACATTAGTAACATTAGAGAGTTAGGAGGGGTAACAGTAGGGGTAACAGAGGGGTAACAGAGGGGTAACAAAAGGGGCATTTATGACGGTTTTGTTACAAGCGCCTTTATCGCGACCATTATCGCGGGTCGAATTCGCACCCTTGAAGAGACCCATCGAGACACCGTGCGGGTACTCACGCCTAGCCGTCGGGCTAGCTCGGCCTGGCTGATGCCGGCGGCCGTCAGTAGGTCTCGCAGCTGGTTTGCATCGCTCGATGTGCTGTCATCCATGAGACATTCTGTCCATATCCAGCCGCGTCCGGCAAACATTAAATTTTCGTAATGTACTTGATTGATGCACTGCACATAGACAAATTGTCTATGCCTGAATACACAAACCTAGGAGCCGATCACATGAAACTGAGTGAATCCCAACGTTGGATGATCATCCAAGCGCTACACATCGCGGCCGCGCAATACGCGATGGACGGTCACCATGCCGCCGTTAGCGCTTACGTCGGCGGCACAATCGACGCGCGGCTTGCGGCGCAATTTTTCAAACAGCACGACGATACACGAGCGCTCGCGGACGCGATTGAAGAGGCGGATGAGGTGACGTTGTGACTCTCGCACTCGACCTATTCGCCATGGGAGCCGCACTCATCGCGGCCGTCATTTCCCTTACCTCGGATTATTAGTATCATTAATCAATGTCATTCGAAGGAGCAACCGACATGCAACAATTGATGGTCAAATCAGGATCACGTTACCGGCGCGCAACGCCGAGTGAAGTCTGCGAGACTGCCTCGCACTACGCTTTCCGCGCATTCGAAGGCAAATTCTTGCGCAATCCGCGCGACGCGCGCGAATTTCTCATGAATCAAGCGGGACTGGATCACGAGCAATTCGGCTGTGTCTATCTTGATAACCGACATCGCGTGTTACGCGTGGAAATCTTGTTCACGGGCACGATTGACGGCGCAAGCGTACATCCGCGCGAAGTAGTCAAAGCGGCGCTCCGAGAGTCTGCGGCCGCCGTGATCCTATTCCACAATCATCCGTCGCAGGTCGGCGAGCCGAGCAAAGCGGATGAGATGATCACGAATCGATTGCGCGACGCGCTGTCGCTGATTGACGTGCGCGTTCTGGATCACGTGATCATCGCGGGTCCGTCACTCGTTTCGATGGCCGAGCGCGGATTGATCTAGCGTCATGCGCACGTGCTCGTGGCGTGCGCATCGCGATGGATCAAACCACGCATAGGAGTACTGACAATGCAGGCAATTCGCACTAAGTATCATGGACCCACTAACACGAAAGGCGCGCGCATTTCGGCACGATGCGAGGCGGGAACTATCTATATTCCATACGCGCATGAATTCAACGCGGATGAAAATCACCGTGCCGCATGCGAGGCAATGCTTCGCAAGCTCGGGTGGATCGCCCCTCATCATGCGCCGATGGTCGGCGGTACATTCGGCGATGCGCGGTATTGGGTTTTCGTTGACGACATTCGCACGTCTGCTATCGCCGACACTCAACTAGCCGAGGCGCGCATCAAACTCGCTGCGCTTGAAACCGCACTGCGAGACACGCCGACGTCCGACGATGCATCGCCAATCATCGGCATGATTGCCGACCTTAACGTGGCTATCGCCGACATGGAGCGGAGCCGCGGAAGTCGCAAGTAGGCGTGGCATAGCCTTGCCTGGAATTATTAACGCTGCTTATAGGAGTGATCACCATGTTGAAATCTGAGGCCGCTCGCATCGTCGGCGGCCTATCCCGCACCTCAAAACTACCAGGACCATCATTCGGCCTATCCGCATATGACTGCAAAACGGGCGGAAAGCTTGCGCGCGTGCCTGGCAGCGTGTGCTCGTCGTGCTATGCGCGCAAAGGTCAATACTCGTTCCGCAATGTGCGCGAGGCGCATGCTAGGCGTCTGGCGCTACTGGCCACGGCATTGGCCGACGATGCTGCGCGCGTTAGGTGGATTGACGCCATGGCGACCTTGCTCAATGGTGTCACACATTTCCGCTGGCACGATTCCGGGGACCTACAATCGGCCGCGCATTTTTGCCTCATTGCTGACGTGTGTCGCGCGACGCCAAACACGCGGCATTGGCTGCCCACGAAAGAGCCGCGTTTCGTTGATTTGGAAGCGATCCCGGAGAATCTCGTTGTGCGCGTATCGGCGCCTATGGTCGATTCTGACGGGCCGACGGGATACCCTCACGTATCGGCCGTGCATACGTCATTCGCGGTTCCTGGCGCGTTTACGTGCCGAGCGCCAAGCCACGGGGGCGAGTGTCGCGACTGTCGCGCATGCTGGGATCCGCGCGTACGGTGCGTGAGTTATGCTAAGCACTGACGCGCGCGCCATGAGTGCATAGCCCTGTAGCGGCTCGCGATCCGGGCCGCTACGGGCTGCGCATTGCAGCGATAGGAGGTATTGACGATGGAACATACTGGAGGTCCCTGGATTGCTGGCGAACCGTTCGCGATCAAGCATGCGGGCTATGACGTGCTTGCCATTCCGGTCAGCGGCTCCGGGGCTGCCATTGCCAGCGTGTGGGCGGGAACTCCGCGCTCCGCGTCTGTCGGACTGCAATCGGACGGGCCGGCTAATGCGCGGCTCATTGCCGCGGCGCCAACCATGGCAGCGGCGCTCCGCGCGATTCACGGCTACGCGTCCGGGATGACGCCAGCCGCGGACGCGGTTACCGCATTGCTTGAGATTGAAGGCTACGCGCGCAACGCACTGGCGCAGCTGTAGGCGCGTCCGCTCCGCATCCAATCGCGGCGCAGCTGTAGGCGCGTCCGCTCCGCATCCAATCGCGGCGCAGCCCCTTGCAGCTGCGCCGCATCTCTCACGCCGCGATTGCCGCATCGCAACATACCATAATCTGCCGCCGATTGGCGGCGACCCTTGGCCGTGCGCTACAGCGATCCGCGGGGACCATGGGGAGAACTCATTTGCCCATGGGGCAAGGCATTGAAAATCTGAACCGACGTTTTGGGGACCATTGATTTGCTCACGGCGGCCTACGCGCCGATGGGGAGAACTCATTTGCCCACGGCCATCGGCGCCGAAAATCTGAGCATGTCACTGGACGGCGTGCGTGGCACCCCATTCGAATCCCACAATCGCAATTCCGAGCGCGATCACGAGCAATTCGCGCCTGCGCGTCAACCAGCCGGCGATGACGAGCGTCCAGGAGGCGAAATAGCAAAAGATTTGCGAGTGCATGAGGTGCATATCTTGATTTGCCCATGTGGAGCTGCCGTGAAAAGCTGAGCCCATGATATCAATCGCGGCGTTTGCGTTCCCATTGTTTGATCACGTCGTCGCCGATTCGCCTGACCGTTTTTTTGAACCCGAGTTTTTTGAGAATTCGCCCGATCCGATGGGCAGAGTACATATCCATTTTTTGGCGGTCCATCCCGAGTACCTGTTCCATTAAATCCGGCAATTTTGCCACATCCTTGCAGCGCAAATGTCCAGTGACGATATCGTCCCATGGATCAGCGTCCCAGCGCGCTTCGCGTTCGCGATCGGCCTTTTCTTTTGGCACGTTCCACCAGGATTCGCCGGCATGGAATCGGTCAAGTGCCTCTGCGAACATTTGATCGCGATTCGATTTTATCCAACGGTGGTCAATTGCCCCCGCAATGCCGCACGCAATGGGCCAGAACCGGCGCGCTCCCGTCTCGTCTGTATTCCAATCGTCTTTGTTCGTCGTTGCCGAAAATACCCCTTGGCGCGGGTGATCAGTGGCGGTGGTGCCGTATGGGCTGCGGTAACGATCCACGCGCGCGCTAATAATGCCCTTGATGCGCTCAACGTCGGCTTTGCGGAATGACGAGAGTTCCGATATCTCGCACAGCATCTTGCCCGCCAATGAGATTTGAAAATCCTTGGTCATGATCGAATCGGTGACTTCCGCAAAATAATCGCCACCAATGATTCGCAGTGCCGCTGTCTTGCCCGCTTCTTGCATCCCCTCAAATACGGGTAGTGAATCAACTTGGCATCCAGGATTCATGATGCGCGCAACCATCCCCATGATAAAACACCGGCCGACTGCCTCGGTGTAGTCGTTGCGTTCCGCGCCGAATCCGATCGGCATGAGATCCTTCAATCGCGACACACCATCCCAAGTCAATGACTGTATCCAGTTTTTAACGGGGTTGCGCTTGCGGGATAGCGCATAGGCCAGAATTCCATCTCGTACGGTATGCGGGCGCACATCGAACATTTCCATGGTGTTTTGCAGCCAGCGCGCGACCTCAATGGTCAAATTATCCGACCACTCATTCTCGCCAGCCATAATGCGGTGGGTGAATTCGTCATAATAGATGTCAAGGCCGTCGCCAAGATCGTTTCGAGCCTGCAGCGCTTGGCCGACGTTGAAGAGGTTGCAATACGGCATGCCGTTTGCTTTGAGGTTGAACTGATACCGCTGGCGGATTTCTTGAAGGCTTCCGGTCAGCGTCGGCCCCTCAATGACGAGCGCGCCGCGTTTGGGCGTGGTTTCGATCTTCTCGACCTTTGGTCGCGGGGGATATGCCACATCTTTCAAATCCACCGTCACGACGTGGGAGGCGGCGTAGGAGACGACATCGTCTGTCGGCTGGGCATCGGCCAGGTCCCAGGCCTCGGGCCAGCCTGAGGGGTCTACGATCGACACGGTGGCTTTATTGCGTACCAGGATCTCTCCGATCCGGGTGGCGGCTTTGCGGCCGGGTTCGTCGTTATCCGGCCAGATCGTGACGTTGCGGCCCTGCAGGGGCGTCCAGTCGACCGTCGCGATGGCATTGGCGCCGCCGGCCCAGGTCATCGCGATCAAGTTGGGGAAAAGCCGCTGCGCGGCGTCGCAGGTACGCTCGCCCTCGACCAGGAGTACCGGGGCCTCGGACGGCGGCAGGTTGTGCAGGTTGTAAAGCGGCCGTGGCTTGGTGTATGACTCGCGCGCCCAGGCCCCCTCGCGCGTAGTCCACTGGCAGAATTTCTTGCCCGTGACCGTCTCGTAGCGAGCAATGACGAAGATCGGCTGCGCCTCGCGGTTATGGTAGGTCCAGAACTGCACTGGCAAGCCCATGAGCGGGTGGCGGAACGTCTCAAGTTCATAGGGCTCGTCGGGACAGATCTGCGGCGGCGGTCGCGTCGGGCGGGCCGCGGCGAGCGCGACCACGAGCGCCGGGTGCTTGGCGTGACCGTTGAGTTTGTCGATGGCGCCTAACGTGAGCGCGGCGGTGCGTTGATCGACCTGAAAATGCGCGGCGTAGATCGAGATAAAGTCGCCGCCTTTGTGTTCGGGGACCGCAAAATCGATCCACTTGCCGGAGCGCAGATCGATGCAGAGCGAATCGCCCTCATCGCCCTGGATGTTGCCGACGACGAACTCGTGGCTGCCTTGAAAGCGGCCGTTCGGGAACCACTGGGGGAGCAGTTCGCGTGCCCTTGGAATCAGAGCCTCGTTGAGCGCCACGAAGTCGATCACGGCGAGCGCGCGTCAAGTCAGTTGCAAGATGTGCCGCGCATCATCAATCGTGCGCGCCATGCCCGCGTAGCCTCCGCACCGTTTGATGAAACTGATCCAGGCTTGTTGTTCGGGCGTTAAATTACCGCGATACGATTTGATCTCAACGCTGGCGAACACGGCGATCGTCTGCCCGACCATAGCGGGTGTGATCTCGCGCGAGCGCAGTCCGATGAGATCGCCGCTGCCAACGGCGAGGCCGAAATTCACACGGGTGGGAACCTCGATGACGATGGCGCCAGGCTTGTATAATCCCGGGGGCGCGGGGATCGCATAGCCCGCCCAGGCCTCGCCCGTGTTATTGCGCCAGAGCCGCGAATCGTCGCGCGATAGCTCGACTTGGATCTCTTTGAGCAGCAGCGTTTCGCGGTTGGCCATGGCGCATCAGATCCCAGACGACGGACAGACAGGCGGGCGGGGAATGTGCATAATATGCGCCTTGAAATTTTGTGCAATGCAGCAATTCTGGGCAGCCGAAAGCGCGTTCAGGCATGCGCTATTCGGTGCACGGTGGATTGCGAGACTTGGAACTTGCGCGCCGCCTGCGTCTGCGATACTCCGGTGCGTAGGTACGCTTTGATCTCGCGCTTGAGCGCCATGGGGTAGGGGCGGCCGATGCCGACCTTGAGGCGTCGCGACGGTGCCGACTTTGATCGACTCTTGCGGCTCAGCTTGCTCATCAGCTTGCTCATCATTTTGCCCTCTCTTTCGCTAATCGACTTTCATACACGTGTTTCGCCCACTCTCGCTGATACCCGCGCACGCGCGCAATTTCCTCCAGCTGCGCAAGCGTCGCAGCGCGGCCTTGTTCGCGGCGTAGCCGGCGCGCGGCAAGCTCGTCGGGCGTCAATTCCTTAAGCTCGCCGTCTTGCGATGTGACGCGCCGAGGTTCCACGGGAAACATTGCGCCGCAATTCATACAATGGGATTTGCCCGATCGCTGGCCGGCGAAACAGGCGGGGCAGATCTTAACCGAGATCGTGGGCGCTGAGGTACTTCGGCCAGGGCGGCTCACGTCCAATGTCCACGTGCGGTCATCCGCCGGCAGTCCGTGAGCGATCGTGTTGCCGGCGTGGTCCAGAAGTGTCGCGTGGGCCTTGCCGGGATAGGGGCGCAGGCACCGGCCAGCCTGCTGCAGCCAGAGGCCCAGCGACTGCGTGGGGCGCAAGAAGATGCCGACTTCGATCGCAGGGACGTCGAATCCCTCTTGCACGAGATTGACGCTGACGAGCCACTGAATGTTGCCATTGCGGAAATCTTGCATGACCCGCCGACGAATTTCGCGGTCCATGCCGCCATCGACCATGACGGCGCTGATACCAGCCGCGCGAGCGCCCTCGGCGATGTGCCGGGCATGATCCAGCGATAAACAAAACACGATCGCGCGCTTGCTCGGCGTCAGGCGCTGATAATGCTCAATCGCATCGCCCGTCACCTTCGGCTGATCAACGCGCTTGACGAGTTCGTGCGTGACGAATTCGCCCATCAGCGTATGCACGCCCTTGGTGTTGATCGTGGGCGGTGCGAAGATGCGCGCGGGGGATAAGTGACCGGCGGCCGTCAGCTCGGCGACGGTGGGTCCCATGACGAGCGTGTCGAACACATCGCCCAGTCCGCCGCCGCCCAAGCGACAGGGCGTCGCGGTGACGCCGAGCAAGCGCGCGTCGGGGAATGCCGCGATGACTTTCGCCCAAGTGCTCGCGGTCGCGTGATGCGCTTCGTCGATGACGATGACGTCGGGGACGCGGATGTCGGCGAGCCGGCGCACGAGCGTCATGATGCTCGCGACCTGCACGCGCTCGTGCGGGCGGCTGGGGTAATCGGCGGCGATATGCCCGTGGGGGACTTCAAACTGAAGCAGCGTGTCGCTGACCTGATCAAGAAGTTCCTGGCGGTGCACGAGAATCATGACGCGATTGCCGCGCGCGGTGGCGTTCTTCGCGATCGCCGAGAACATGACCGTCTTGCCGGAACCGGTGGGACTGACGAGCAATGGCCGACGAGAACCCGCGCGGTAGGCATCGCGCACGGCCTCAATGCAACGCTGCTGGTAATCCCGGAGGATCACGAGCGCAAGTGCTGTTCGAATTCGATCCTTAAAAGTTGTTGATCGCTGCGCTCTCGGATGAGAGCCACCAGCACCCGCCAGCAAGCCTGCGCGCGAGATTGCGTCGGGGCGCGCATCAGCTGCTCCCGCACATAGGCGATTTGCGATTCGCGCAAGCGGTCGTCCTCAGACGCCGGCATGTCCGCCAACGCATCAAGCGCTTTCATTTCGTCGGAGTTCATTCCAGCAATACCATGGCCTGATAATACTCGCGCTCGATCTCTCCGCGTTCGAAGCGATGCGCGACGATCGCGATCCCGCCCATCGGCTTGTAATTCAAGGCGATGTACCCTGCGACATCTTCTTCCAACTGTGCAGCGCTTTCGCCGTAAGCGAGTGTGTACTTCATGCGTCGCGGTCGCCTCGTATGCTCGTGATTCTTTGAAGCGCATCCCTGATGGCGGCATGTAGTGACTCTCGAAATGCCCATTCCCATTTCGCCGCC
>Ga0116229_10011505_pt1 | contig 13027 bp, 11 predicted proteins | sample S1TSphgellanicum_3_FD_87313 | JGI IMG/M metagenome (GOLD analysis project Ga0116229, IMG submission 87313) | Host-associated microbial communities from peat moss isolated from Minnesota, USA - S1T2_Fc - Sphagnum magellanicum MG | ecosystem: Host-associated > Plants > Peat moss > Unclassified...
CGTTTCTTCCTCAAGAACTTGTACGCGGCAATATTCTAGAACTTTGCCTGTGAACGACGCCCCTTCCGGTTTGCCCGTAGAATAAGACATTGACCACCGAGCCACTGAAGAGAAATTTCCTCGCCGCGGCGCTTGCCGATCTCAAAACCCGGCCCCCTGGCAATGTCCCCTGCCTCGATGTCCTCAGAAGCGCGGCCATCCTTCTGGTCTTCTCCGGGCATATGGATGGCTGCTTTGGCGAACAACTCGCCATTGGGAAGCTGCCTTTCATTTACTGGGGCTGGACCGGTGTCGATCTGTTTTTTATCCTCAGCGGCTACCTCATTGGCGGCCAGCTATGGAAGGAATTGAATCGGACAGGCGACATTCAAGTCCTCCGCTTCATCCTGCGCCGCGGGTTTCGCATTTGGCCTCTGTTTTACAGTGTGCTGCTGTTGGCGCTCGTCACCGCTCTGCTGCACTCCCGGCCGCTCACTGGCGTTTGGGCCGATCTCTTCTTTGTCTCGAACTATACTGGCCTGACCAATGTCGGGGGTAGTTGGTCTCTTTGCATTGAGGAGCAGTTTTATATCGCCGTCCCCCTCGTTTTCTGGCTGGGGCGCCATCTCGTTGCCTTCCAGCGTCTCGCGGTTGTGCCGGCCCTGTGGCTGATCGCCCTGCCGCTGTTCCGCGCCCGCATGTTCCATCTTCATCGGGAAGTCAATGGCAGCCTTTTTGAAGCTCATTCCGACGGCCTCGCCATTGGACTTCTCATTGCCTGGGTGGCCGTCCTTTATCCCAAATGGATGCGCTCGAGCATCGCCCACAACGCTCTCCTGTTTCTGGGGATTCTGGCTCTGGCCGCTGTCCTGCACAAGCTAAACCGTCCCATGTTTGCTTACTCGTCGCTCGCTTTGTTATATGGAGGATCGACCTTTTTTCTGTTACGTCTCCCGGCCTCGCCCGCCTGGTTTAACTGGCCCGGATTTTACTTGATTTCCAGACTTTCCTATGGAATCTACCTCAACCACTTCCTGGTCCTGGAGTATCTGCCCAAGGCCGTGAAGCCGTTCGTCGGGAAACACACCACGGGATTTATCCTCTGCTCGTTCCTTGCCCTGTTTGTATCGGGCTCCATCGCCTTCCTGACCTTCGCCGGAATCGAGTTGCCTTTTCTTCGGATACGCGAACACTTCCTGGCCAAGCGCCGTCAGATGCCGGCATGAACCGTCTCCTTCGCAACCCCGGAGCCTTTCTGTTCCAGCCAGTTTTCCAGCACCAGCAGATGCCATAACTGTACCGGAACCGCCTTCGTGCGCGCGGCTTCGTCAATCGTCCGCTTCAGAGAACCTGGCCGCACCCATCCGCCTTCCTGAAGCTTGGAGGCATCGCGCAAACGCTCCAAATCTTTGTTTGAATCGACGGTCAAATGCTCGTCCACGGGCATCGTGAAACCCTGTTTTTGCCGGTCCGCCACCATCGGACTCACCCGGCGCCGCACGATCTCGCGCAAGACAGCCTTCAGAGCTCCGCGGTGAAACCGTACCTCCGGGCTGAGCGCCGCCGCGAACTCCCAGATTTTGTGATCGAGCAGGGGAGACCGCGCTTCCACCGCGTAATGCATCGTCCCACCGTCCACTTTGGGCATGAACTCGCTGAGGAAATGCATCTTGAGCTGATTCGCGAAAACGTCGGGCAACAGCCGCCGCGCCGATTCGTACGATGGCGCAACTTGCCGCTGCTCCAAAGCCAGCTCCGACAATCGCTCCCCTAAAATCGAGTGCTGTTCCAGGTATGGCAGACCGTCACGCGCCCGGAGATATGCGCTTAGCCCATCCGTTGCGTAATCGAGAAAATTCTTCGCCCGGCGCGCCGTCCCCCGATAGGGAACCAGTTCCCGCACGCCCTTCCATACCCCTCGCGCCACGCCCGGAAGTTGCCGCGCCAGTTTCTGCGCCTTCCACGCGTTCAGGAAGAATGGATAGCCCAGATACACATCGTCGCCGCCATCGCCCGTAAGCAGCACTGTCGCCATCGGCTTCACGGCTCGCGACACCAGCAGCATCCCTTGCGCCGATTGGCAGGCAAACGGCTCGCTGTAAGCCGCTGTCATCTCCTCCAGCAATAACGGACGCTCCGCCGGCGGCGTCACCACCTGGTGAGGAATCCCCAGGAGCCGCGCCGTTTCGCTCGCGGCCGACGTCTCATCCGACGCATCGCCCGGGGCGCCCACCGTAAATGCCTTCACATTCGCCTTCAGCTTCGCCATCGCCCAGCAAATCAGCGCCGAATCGATCCCCCCGCTGAGCAACGCCCCAATAGTCACATCGGATACCAGCCGCAGCTTTACCGATTCCACCAGCAGCCGCTCGGTCTCCTCCACGGCTTCTTCAAAACTTACTTTTCCCGATTCATCGCACTCCGGCAGCGTCCAATAAACCCGCTCCCGCAGGATCCGTCCGTCCTGCCACTCCAGAATCGACGCCGGCGGAAGCTTCTTCAGCCCCTGGTAGATGCACCGCGCATCGGTGACGTACCCGTACTCCAGAAACTCCAGGACCGAAACCGGGTCGATCTGGCCGCCGTATCCCGCCTCGTGCAGCGCGCCCACCGTCGAGGCGAACGCGATGCCTCCACCGGCAATCGTATACACCAGCGGCTTCACGCCCAGCCGGTCCCGCGCCATCGTCAGCCGCTTCTGGCGTTGATCCCAGATCGCGAACGCGAACATGCCGCGCAGCTTTGGCATCATTGCGTCAATGCCCCATTCTTCGTAGCCCCGGATCAGGATCTCGGTATCGCAATGGGACCGGAAGCGCTGCCCGCGCGCCTCCAACTCCGTACGCAACTCCTGGAAGTTGTAAATGCAGCCGTTGAAAACAACCCCGATCTCTCCGGAATCGTCCAGCATTGGCTGGCGGCCTGCGGCGCTCAAATCGAGGATCGCCAGACGCCTGTGCCCGAAATATACCCCGCCCGGCCAGGAATGAAACCCCTCGGAATCGGGACCGCGCCGCGCCAGCGCATCCGTCATGATCCGCGTTGCTTGCGCCGCGATATCAGGGGCTTTTGGCGCGACACATCCCGCAATTCCGCACATGATCCTCTATTCTATTGGTTTGTTACGCCCGCCGCCGTTGCATAATACGTCGTACCGTCGTAGGCGAACGTCTGCACGCTGCATTTGCTCGCCGTCGCCCCGATCGTGGTCGCTCCATGAAAGGAACTGGGCCATGTAAACGTTCGCGACCCGGTCGAATCCTGGCAGACGATAAACGTGGAATTCTGCCCCGCCGCCGCGCCGGAGACGGTCAGGCTTGTCACGTTCCCCGTCAGCGTAATCTCGAACGTCGTCGCACCGGATCCGAACGCGAACGTCGGCGTCGCTGAAAACGTCACCGGCTTGAACGTAAACGGCGCAATCCCCGCCGACGCCGCAGACTGCCACGCCGGAGCCGCGCTCGCCGTTCCCGTTCCTGTCTGGGTCAGAACGTTCAGCGCCGCGGTGGTATTGCCGGGAAGCCTCGCCAAGGCGGGCGTGCTGCTTGCATAGACCATGTCTCCCAACGTCGTCAATGGCGTTTGGCCGATCGCCAGGCCGGTTCCGGTCGTCATGAGCGTGCCGCTGGTTGGAAACGTCACCGCGGTCGTCCCCGTCACGGTGAACGTCGACCCAAAACCACCCGTCGTCGTCAAATTCCCTCCCAGCGTCAGCGTATTCGATCCGTTGTTCACGCCTGTTCCGCCATTGGCGCTCCCCAGAACGCCCGTCACTGCCGCGCTCTGCGCCAGGTTCAACGCGCCATACACCGGGTCCGCCGCGCCGGCCTGTAGAACCTGATACTGCGTCCCCAGAGACAGCCGCGAGGGTGCGCCGCTGTGCTCGTACATGACATCGCCTTCGCTCGTCAGCGGATTGGCGAAGCTCACCGGAGCCGTCAGCTTCAATCCACCCGCGCCGCTGTTCGCCGTCGCATCGTACCAGATGCCCACCTGCGCCCCGGCCGTGCAATCACCCGCCTGAATGGCCGACCCGTCGCTGCGGTACAGCGGCTTAGCCCCCAGCGTGGAAATGTTCATCGTCGGCGTCGCCCCGCAGCTTACATCCGGCTTCCAGTCGAAGCGCTGCTGATCGGTGAACACGGACAATGCGTTTCCATTGGGCGCGCATGCATACACCGTCGCGTTGCCGCTGGTGCAGCTCAACGACAGATCCGTGCCTGCCTGTAATTGCGCCCGGGTCTCCACGTACGCGGAATCCACGCCCTGTTGAAGATTGATCTGTGTGCCTGTATCGGAGATCGTATTCAGAACGCCAGGCCCGGCCAGGAAGTTCGCCACCCCGCGCGTCCCCACCAGCGTCGAGTTGGAATCGATGGTTAATGAGCCGCCGCTGCTCCCTCCTCCGCTCTGCAGCGCCCAGGTATTCAGCGAGACACACCCGTAAATATTCGCCCCCGGAGGCGCATTCGTCACGAAATACAGATCCCCCACCGCACATGTCGCCGGAAGGTACGCCAAGGTATTCGTTTTGATCGGCCTCGTTTCCGGTGCCAGCGAGAAATCGATGGATTTCGACTGCGTTATCAAATCCACTTGTGTCTGCCCGCTCATCGCGGCCGCCGCAAGCGCGGCGAGTATTAGTTTGTTTCCAAGCACGAGATCGTCCCTCACGCTCAACTTTGTCCCCCCACCGCCCCAAATCCACCCCGGTGGAGTTGTTAAGTCTATGCAAGGATGGATCGAAAACCGGTAGTGCTGTGTCGTGACTCGTTTTCGAACAAGCATTTTATCCTCAGCAGGCCCACCGCAGAGATCACAGGCCTGCGCTTGTGAATCTGCCTAATCTCTCCATCATGCCCTTGGCCTGCTGCTTCCCCGCCTCGTCTAACTCCGGATCGTCCGCAATCGCCTTCATGTCGTAACCTGCGTCGCCTCTATGTCTGGCGCTGACGCGGTCCCATAACGCAAATCTGGCATCGCTCCCAAAGTCCCTTTCCGCCAATTCCCTCTCCAACCGCTCCAATTCGCCTTCGGCCTGCTCTTTCCGCATCCGGTTCGCTGTCCGGAATGCCTGAAACGCTTCCCCTACAAAACACTCCGGCACGGCCTTTCTCAAAACCGCCAGATGATTCCGGATGTTGGTCGACTGCGCGATGATCTGGGCCTTGGTGGCGGTGAAGTACAGCACCTCATCCTCGCTGGCCCGTTCCCCGGTTGTCTCCAGAGCATGCTCGTGGCAGGCCTCCACCATCCCGGAAAGCAGCGCCGAATCCGCTTCCCTTCCCAGCATCTCGCGCACCTTGTCCGACAGTTGCAAAAGCAACTCCGGCGACGTCGTCGTTTGCCTTTCTTTACTGCCTTTGTAAATGCCTAATGATAGGGGTCCACTAGCACCCATGGGTTTTGGACCACTAGCACCCATGGGTCCCATGGGTGCTAGACCTCCGGGTGCTGGGTCAACGCCCATGGGTGTTACACCTCCGGGTGCTAGATCAACACCCATGGGTTGTGGATGATAGGGATGAACGTAGAAGACGCCCTTCCCTGTCTTCGCCACCGCGAAACGGTTTCGCTCTCTTTGGGCCATCAGAACCGCGGCGTAGCTCGGTACCCGGTATAGCGTCGGGATATTTCTTTTGACGTCGGCCTCATGCTCGATCTGTAAAAACCCCTTTTCGATCAGCCGGGGAATGAGAAACCGGACCGTCTTGATGTTGATGCGCGCCTCGGTCGAGATCTTCTGCAGACTGAAATGCACCAGCCGGAAATCGTCGCGCCTCTGGTTCTTGGTCCCCCACAGGAGATCGTAGACTTTCTCCTCCACCAGCGACAAGGCATCCTGCGCTCTCTGAATCCGGCGGATGCGGCCTTCTTCAAAAATCGCTCCTAGACCTTCGGCCTGCCACAATTTCCGGCCAACACCCATAGGTTTTGGAGCAGGACCCACGGGTGATGAGACAACACCCATGGGTTCTGTCGTAACAGCCATGGGTTGTGGCGCTGGTTCTTCGGCAGGGAGCGGCCGGAGAAAGCTGAGAGTGGTCCTGGTGATCGGGCTATTGATGATATCGGCGACCGCCGCCGCCAAATCTTCTTCCGGCTCAGGCGACCTGCGCCGATTCTTGGTTGCCGACATTCGCCCCCTCCGGTGGAAGTCCATAAAGCGCCAGGATCTGCTCGGAAACCGCCCGGTAATCCTCCAGGCACTTGGCTTTGGCGTCCACATCGACGATGAACTGGCGCTGGCGGATCGACTTGGCGACGACCGCATCCGTCCGAATCCCCGGAAACGTGGGGACCTTGTAGTTTTCGCAGATCATGCGAATCATCTTCATGACCATGTCGGTATTCTGATAGCGATGGTCGACAATGGTGGGCAACACGCCAATACAGCGGCATGCTTTCTTGATCTGTACTTCCAGTTGCTGCGCGGTGTTGAAAAACGCCGTCGCGCCGGTCACACTGAGGGCGTCCATGGAAATGGGAATGAGATAGTCCGTGGTGTACACCATGGCGCAGATTTGCATCAGGCTGAGGGAAGGGCCAATGTCGATCAGGATGGCGTCGTAGTCGTCCTCAATCGGCTGGAAGATATTTTCAAAAATCCGCTCCCGGCCAATCGTGCCGGTCGCCCGTTGCTCGGCCTCGAGCGTATCGCGATTGCTGCACAGCACATCCAGGTTCGGGGTCGGCCTCATGACGCAGTCCGCCAGCCGCCGTTTATTCCACAGGAAGTCGTTCAGGTACAATTCCGGCTTCACGCGCAGGATGGTCCCAATGGAGCCCTGCGGGTCCGCGTCCACCAGCAGCGTCCGAAGTCCCCGCTCCGCCCATAGACGCGCCATGGTCACCGCAGTTGTCGTCTTACCGACTCCGCCGCGCTGGTTCCCGATCGTGAGACGTATCAACGTGTCATCTCCTCCCGGATCGCCTCAATCTGCTGAGGGATCCAGACGCGATAGTTATTGTCCGGATTGCGGGATGGTTCGGGGACCCGCCCGTCATGAAGCATCCGGTAGAGAGTCTTCGTGGTAACACCCAAAAGGCGCGCCACTTGCGCGGTAGTTAAGTTCTGGGCAGACCTTTTTCTTCGCATCGTTCTTCAGACCATAGTACGGAGGCCGTACGAGGATTACAACAGAAATGATGAACAATGTTCTAAAACCCTGGACACAGCCCATGGGTTTTGTGTCAACACCCATGGGTGTTGTGCTAACAGCCGTGGCTGTTGGTTGGAGAATCCGTGAAAAAGTGGACGCTAATGTTCACTGGCCGATACCATGAGGGGAAGAGCCGATGTCTACAGACCCTAAATCGCCCGAATTTGATCACTATGCTGAAGAATACGCGAAGCTGCTCGACGATCCCATCCGGCGCAAGTTCGCGGGCGAATCCGCTTTCTTCTTTGAGCGGAAATGGGAGTTGTTGGAAAAGTACATAGAGCAAACGAAATTGCGTCCGGAACAAGCGAACTGGCTCGACGTCGGATGCGGCGCCGGTGAGTTGTTGCGCATCGGCAGCCCTCGCTTTGCTTACGCCGCTGGCTGTGACGTTTCCACCGGAATGATGAAGGCCTGCGAAGGCCTGAATGTGGTGACGCAAACCGACCCCAGCCGGCTCCCGTTCGAGGATGCCAGTTTCGATCTTGTTACCGTGGTCTGCGTGTATCATCACGTCGATCCTCCGGGCCGGCCGGCGCTGACTGCGGAAATCGCCCGTGTGTTGAAGCCCGGCGGCACAGCTTGCATTATCGAACACAATCCGTTCAACCCAGCCACCCGGATCATTGTCGGGCGAACGCCCGTCGATCAGAATGCGCAACTGCTCACGGCCAGAACCGCGCGCGGACTGCTCACGGGCGCCGGACTTTCACACCGGCAGCGCATCACCTACTTTCTATACTTCCCGCGCGGCATCTATCGTAAAGCCAAGGGGCTGGAAGCTCTGCTCGAGAAAGTGCCCATGGGCGGGCAGTATGCCGCTTTTGGCTCGAAGCCGTAGGGATTATTGCTTTACCTGAAGATCGCGGCCCAACATAAGCCTCATCCGGACGCCCAGGTTCTTTCGGACGTGGGAATGGTCTGGCCCCGCCCAGCGGTAGAGTTGGAGATGACGGGACTCCGCACTCTCCGGGATTTCAGCCGCCAACTTCCACTTATCCGGGTTTTCCCGGATCGCCTGGAGGAGAATGGCACGATCCTGTTCCCACAAAACCTTCGTGAAATCGACCACGATGGCGTCCACGGGGATCGACTCCATGTATTTTTCAAGCTCATCGGAGCCGTGAAACAACGGAGAATACGATCCACCGAGCCACAAGCTCTCGCTTAAAGTCTTCGAGCCCCGCAGAACGATGTGCTCATTGGTCCTGCGGTCGGCTAACGCCATGGCGGTGATGAACGCTCCTTCGCCCCAGGAATCCGAGCACACCAGCACGGCTTCATCACTAGCCCTCGGCGGTAGCAGCGCGTTTACTGTTTGCGCGAAACCCATCTGCGCGCGATGGGGAAGAGCGAAAGCCGTTTTCGCGAACCAGCCCAGACTGAGCGCGGCCAGAAGCGTGGCACGCACTGCCACGGAAAGCCCGGGAAGTGGAATGTGCGCCGCCATCCACCGAATCCCCAGCGCCGCGAACAACAACAATAAAGGGAGGGCAGGCAGAATGTAGCGGTCGTCGGGATCGGAATTTGTCGCGATCGATTGGAAAGCGACAATTCCCAGGAGCAGGGAAGCCGCGCCGGCCGCATCGAACATAAGAGGATCCTCTTTGCGCTTCCCGAGCAGCATTGGAACGCACTCCACGGCGAGTCCCAGCAAAGCAAAGAGAAGAATCGGCAAACTGAGCCGCTCGGTGACGATCGCCGTATAACCTGAAAACATCATCCAAACGCGCGACAGCGACAATGGCGCCAGTGGAATTGTATTTTTGAACAGCCGCAGCGTGATCAGATGCCAGGGGCCGCCCAAAAGCAGAATCATCGTACCTGCCACAAAAACCGGCGGGCGCGTGAGAAGAGAAAACCGGCGCGTCAGCAGGAGCATGAAGACAAAGGCCAGCACGAGCGCATCGGCATTGCCTTTCGTCAACATGGCGAGACTGGTCGACAGTCCAAACCAGATCGCATCACGCATCGCGCCAGAACGGTAAAACGCGACCATCATCAGTGCTGCCCAGAATTCCATGACGGTGAGGAATATATCCACCATGATCACGCTGGTGGCGTTTTGAAAGGCTGGCATCAGAATCATGAAGAGGCCGAGCCCGAACGCCGCAACCGGCGGCAGGAACCGGCGTGCGAACATTGCCAGCGTGGCCGCGCACAGCGCGCACTCGACGCCCAGCAGGATCAGCAGCGAAGTATGGGTCCGTGTGAACAAGAGCATCCACAGGGCCGCTGTGGAATGAAATAACGGAGGCCAGATGCCGAATGCGACCTTTGGATAATGAATGTAGTAATTTTCCGCGAACCGGAGCGGGGAAGTGCCGATACTGGTCTTCAGGTAGTCATGAATCATGAGAGAGGTGACCACATGCGCCGATTCATCCGGCTGGTGGCTCAACTCGCTCTGGTAAACCCCTGTATGATATTGCAATACAAGCACTAGGGGCAGGTACGACAGGAAATGAATCGCAAAGCGTCGCAGATTACCCGAGAATAGCCTAGGTAAGACCTTCAGAGCAATCGATTCACCTAATGAGCAATACACACCATATTCTTTCTCCGCGCCCGGCACCGGGTCTGATCTCTCTGGTTGTGCCTCTCTACAATGAAGAGCAAGTGGTGCACCTTTTGATGGAGCGGCTTCTAAGTTTGCTGGACCGCTTGCCATGTCCAGCGCAGGTTGTGCTGGTTAACGATGGCAGCTCCGACGCCACCATCGTCAAACTGCGGGACGCCGCGCTTGCCGCCGCCCGCTTTGAAGTTCTATCCCTGGCCAGGAATTTCGGTCATCAGGTGGCGGCCACCGCAGGCCTCGATGCGGCTCGCGGCGACGCCATCGTGCTGATGGACGCCGATCTTCAGGATCCTCCGGAGCTGGTGCTGGACATGCTGGTCGAGTATGAAAAAGGCTACGACGTCGTCTACGCGCAGCGCGTACAGCGCGCGGGGGAAACGGTATTCAAGCGCGCTAGCGCGTGGTTGTTTTACCGCCTCATGAGGGCGCTGGTATACAAGGATCTGCCGGTCGACACCGGTGATTACCGCTTGGTCTCGCGCCGGTTTTTAGATGCATTGAATCACATGCGCGAAACGCACCGGTTTCTCCGCGGCATGGTGGCGTGGGTGGGATTTCCGCAAATCGCGGTTCCGTTCGTGCGCGCGCCGAGGGCGGCAGGCGAGACCAAGTATCCGCTCGCCAAGATGCTGCGATTCGCCTGGACCGCGGCGATCTCCTTTTCCCCTTTGCCTTTGCAGGTTGCCTTTTGGATAGGGATGGCGTTTTTTAGCGTGGGTGCCGCGTTTACTGGATTCGCACTGATTAGTTGGATGATGGGCAAGTATCTGGTGCCGGGCTGGATGTCTGTGATTTGCGTGATGTGTCTGGGAACCGGGGGCTTGATGATCCTGATGGGTGTGCTTGGGGAATACGTCGCCAGAATCTATGAAGAAATTAAAGGCCGCCCGTTATACGTGGTGAGCGACCGCTTCAATATCAAGAAGTGAGGACTCTGGCGGGATTGCCGACGGCCGTGGAATGGGCTGGAATCGGCTTGGTTACGATGGAGCCGGCCCCAATCGTTGTTTTGTCGCCGATGTCGGCAATCACAATGGCGCCCGCGCCAATCCAGCAATCCGCGCCGATCGCGACGGTGCTAAACGAACCGTGCTCCGAGCCGGTGATGCGCCCTTCCGCATCTCGTGTATGTTGGCCTTTGCCGCTCAGCACCTGTACACCAGAGGCAATCTGCGTCCGCGCCCCGATCGTCACACGGCCGAGAATGCAATAGGAGCCGATGTAAACACGCTCGGCGACACTCGCCTCCGGATGCGCGAAAAACGAACCGAACGAAATACGGCTCTCGAGCGAACACTGCTCCAGCGTCAGCCGGTAAAATGCGATGCGCAGATAATCGCCCACAATGCCGGGCACCTGTGAATAGGCCTGGGCGCACAGGCCGAACAGCATCCGGACGCGGCCGAATCCGCAGATCAGCGCCGCGGGGAAAACTAGGAGAAGCGCAAGCGCCTGCACCATGCGCTTGAAAACGATCATTTGGCTTTCTCTTCGTGATAATCCATCTCGGTGTTCACGTCCCACAGAGCGTTTTTATCGGTTTGTCCGGCGACGATCGCGTCGACGGCCATCATGGCCGTGAGCATGGAATGATCCTGGTTGTTGTAGCGGTGCATGCCGTTGCGCCCAACCAGGAACAGGTTCTCATAGCGGTCGATGTACTGGCGGATTTCCGGAAAACGGTCGTAGGTGCCGAAATACGCCGGGTATGTCTTCTCCATGCGCAGCACGGTGGAATCCAGCACTTCGGAAGCATCGATGATGCCGATGCGGCTGAGCTCCTCCACGGCCAGCGCCACCATCCGATCGTCGGGCAGCTTCCATATTTCGTCCGTGTCGTTGCAGAAATATTCCAGGCCCAGCCACACGGTGTCTTTTGCGGCCACCAGAAACGGGCTCCAGTTATTGAAGACCTGCAAACGGCCGAGCTGCACGTCCGGTTCCTGGATGTAAATCCAGTTGTCACGGATCAGTTGCTTGCCCGCGGGCGTTTGGTCGTTGATCTTGAGCGAGCGCAGCAGCAGGCCGACGGTCATGAAGTCGCGGTATACCAGGCCGTCGGACACCTCCAGAACATTGGCGGGAGGCGCGGTGTCGAACGACCGCATGATTTCCTGAATCGGCGCCGTCGAGAAAACATAATCGCCCTCGAACCGGCCCAGAGAGGTTTCGACCGCAGTCACGCGCCAACCGTCGGTGATCAGCCGTTCCGCGGTGCAGCCCGTGTGAATCTCCCCGCCCATTTCCCGGATGCGGCGCGCGCATTCTTCCCACATCTGGCCGGGGCCGAATTTGGGATAGAGAAACTGTTCGATGAGCGAGGTTTCGGTGCCCTTCTGGGCCAAATCGCCGCCCTCGGATTTGAAAAGCTTTTTGGCCGCGTGCCGGAGCGTCGCCCAGATGGAGAGGCCTTTAATGCGCTGCGCTCCCCACTCGGCGCTGATCCGATTGCAGGGCACGCCCCATACTTTTTCGGTGTAGGATTTGAAAAACGTGCCGTACAACTCCTGCCCGAAGCGGTTGATGAAGAACTGCTCCAGCGTCTGCTCGTTCGGGATGGGGAACAGCGCGCTTTTGATGTAGCTCACGCCGATTTTGAAGGTCCGCCACAGGCCGAGCTTCAGCAACGTGTCTTTGGTCAGCGAGATGGGGTAATCGAAGAAACGCCGCAAATAATAGATGCGGGATTTGCGGGAGCGCAGCAGCATGACGTTGTCGGAGGCCGAAGGATCGGGGCCGGCCGGCGACGTCTCAATCGTTTTCTCCATGCGGTGATACTGGATGGCGATGGGTCCTGCCTCAGAAGACTCCAGAGGCAGCATCCGCAGCCACCACTGCATCACGCGATCAGACTTGGAAAAGAAGCGATGCCCTCCAATGTCGATGCGGTTGCCCTTGTAATTGACGGTGCGGGAGATACCGCCCATATGGCCGCTTTTTTCCAGCACGATGGGTTGAATCTGCGTGCGCGTCAGCAGTTCGTACGCAGCGGTCAATCCAGCCGGTCCTGCTCCAATGATGATGGCCTTTTGCTGCGTCATGCAGGGAACGGTTCAAGGTGCATGGGACGATGATAGCCCGCGAGGGAGCCCCCGTGCTAAGGGAAGGTCTCAAATGTCTTGCCGCGCCAACAACCGTGTGATAATCTCCTTTATCACACTCTTTTAAGGGATTACGAACCAGCTTCCCTTTTGAGCGCGGTTTCTGCCTATAATAGACACATAAGCGTTTATCTACTTGAGCGTATAGGTTACAAAATGCAAGAAGAAGCCGTTCGTTGGAGCCTTAAGGTATCGAAGGACACCGA
>Ga0116229_10011507_pt1 | contig 13026 bp, 5 predicted proteins | sample S1TSphgellanicum_3_FD_87313 | JGI IMG/M metagenome (GOLD analysis project Ga0116229, IMG submission 87313) | Host-associated microbial communities from peat moss isolated from Minnesota, USA - S1T2_Fc - Sphagnum magellanicum MG | ecosystem: Host-associated > Plants > Peat moss > Unclassified...
AGTGGTAACACTTGGTATTAAAAGGTCCTTCTAAAGCTAATACATGTTAATACAACATAAAATACAAACCTCATTAAGGCACCCAACCAACCAACCATCCACAAACGTCATAATGCGTCCTCCAAGCAAATGAAGACATAACCAACTTTCCACCACAAAATTAGGAAACTTTTATGTGGCATTCCTTGTTCCAAATATTGTAAGACTAAAAACAAGGAGTGAAGCTTGTAAAATTTTGGTATTAAAGTGTTTAGGTCTTATTAAATCCAGTAAAATAGTGATCGTGACACCCATGCCTATAGCGAAGTTAGGGTCTAGCCTTGGCATAATGCCCTAGCAAAAGACTCCTTAGAAAGTTTCCTTTCTTTTCCTTTTGTTTCATTTAATATTATGTGATTGGTTTTGTAGATTTAAGATTGCCTTGTAACGATAAACAATCTTTAAAAAATGGGGTGTATGTTCATAGTAGAGCTTCTACCTTATGGGCACCAAATGTCCCATGTTTTCCAATTCATTACATCTCATTGAACCTCATAATCCCCATTGCCCATTCGCTTTATTATGTGCCACCACAAACTTATCCTCCACTTCATCCCCCATGCAAACCACAAACCACCCATTAATTACCCCTCCCATTCTAACAAATCACACACCACCTATTAGTCCCCCTTATTGGCCCCCAACCCTTTGTGTAAATGTGAGGCCCCAATTTTACACTTTCCCAAACCCTTTTGATCATGCATAGGTAAGACATTTTCCCCCTCCCATTCTATTGGTCCTTATAGTTGGCCATGATTAAACCCCCAAACCTACTCCCATCTTTGCAACACACTTTCAACTTTCACCTAAAGTTTTTTACCCCACCTATGGACATTAATTTACAAGTTGAAGGTTAACTTGTCATTAATGTTTTTGTCTAACATCCAATTCATTTAATCTAAACCCTTGTGATTATCTTAACTCAATACCCTCCATTGTTCTCACCCCACACACATTAACTTTGACATGGGTTTCATCATTGGATGTCCTCGGGTCCTTTCATTTAGGCCTTTGTTGTTTTCAATTATATAATCACATCCCCATTGTTTTATAGCTTGATGTACAAGTGGCATTATGTTTTCCATTAAATAAATTAACGTAATACCTATATTATGTGGCAGCTTGGCATTTGTTCATCTTGTTACGCCAATGGTGTGTTGTTTTGGCCCTTCGTGGTAAGGTCACAAGGCATAAGGAAATGTAGATTCAACTCAAATGTTTTTCAGCAAGTAACTAAGAAAACTTGCAAAGGGATTTTTTTTCGCGAACCCAAGCTTTAGCATCAAGTTTGAACTCAATCCTTCTTCCCCAACATGATCCTCTAATTCATAAATGTTTGTTCCACATTTTTGTTCTTGGGTGTGTAGGGGAATATTTTCGAGCAGCTTGCGTTTGACACCATTTTCTCTTAAACCCACATCCTCCAACACCACCTTAGCTTTCACCGCATTACATCCTAAATCAAATGGCTACTTCCCACTTTACCTTGAAGACTATGAACCAAACCATGACCAATAATTTTTTCTAATTATTTCAAATTGGCATTTTAATGAATGTCACATTTATCAACAAGTGGTCCTTTTGGGATGGATTTTGAATAGTTTCAAAATTGTTTTCACCCAAAAGATTTAATGAATGGATTATTTTGGCTTTGTTTTCATATCGTATAAGGTCACATTCCACCTCGAATTGCACATGTCCTTAGAATGTTTACTTCTTAGCCATGACGAAACCTTTAGATGGAATTCATCCCATTATAGTGGGGGAAACATTATACCAAATCACAAGTTGCATTTTAGGCCTTCAATTTCATGACACCTTTGTAACACATTTCTCCCCACACCAATTTGGAATTACAATTAAAGGTGGGTGTGAAACAATAATCCATGACATTAGATGCACCTTACACCTTCACCCTGATTGGGTTGTTTTTCAATTAGACGTGGCAAACGCCTTTAATTTGGTGTCAAAAAGGGTCATATTTTAAAAACTTTGTGGAACAAGTGGGGACACCATACAACTCATCCCCTTATTTTGTGCATTATATGTATTTGAATATCCATTATTTTACAATCATCGTAATCATGAAGGCAATGTCATAATCATCTCATTTGTCATGGGAACCCATCAAGGTGATCCTTTGGAAGGGCACTATTATCTTTAGCCCATTTTAAGGCTTTACATTCTACAACTAATCATTTCCCTTCTTATCTATTTTCATCCATTGCAAATGACATTCACATCATAGGTCTTCCTTCAATTGTATTATTTGCACATGAACATTTCCAAACCGAATTTCGTGTGATAAGTCTTTATTATCCAACCTTATAAATGCATAGCATGGTCACCCTCTAATTTTTCACCAAACTTCAACACCCCATCCCAATTTACCACCCCATTAGAAGGAATTAGAATATTGGGGGTTTCACGAGGCACTTCAACGTTCACACCATCATTCATCAAAGATGCGCTATTAGAGGATGTTCAACATGTGGACCTTCTCTTTAGAATGGGTGATGTTTAGGTAGCCTTTGGAATTTTAACTTGTTGTTTCATGCAACACCCATCATATCTTTTACAATGCACACCTCCATCTTCCACCTTCACAAAGTTTTTTTATTTCTTTTGACTCCTCCTTCCTTCAAGTGTTTGGACACCTTTTGGATCCAAGATCCTTTGATAGCCCATAAAAACCGTTAGCTCATAAATAATCTTCTCTCTTAATAACTTTTGGTGGCGTCAGGTTCATATTGACAACCACCATTGCCTTAGTAACCTATTTCAGGAATTGGGTTTTTGTCACTTTAAATCATAACTATTAGGTTTATGGTTGATCAAAATCCCTTCCTTCTTGAAACCTTAAGTTGACAACAACACATTTCCTTTTTAGCAAAACCTCAAAGCAACATGTGATCTTTTAGTGCCCCCAACCCGTGCATGTCTTTCTCCATTTGAACAATTCATCGAGCAACAAATGGTTCAACTTCAAGATTCCATCTAAAAGTGTCTACACCATCATACCCTTTAAATAACATGTTTTCCAATGAAATATTTAAGGCCCATCATGCCCAAATTTTATCATGTTTTAGCCCAAGGGTGGGCACTTGATTTATAGTTCGACTAGTCTTCCCAGCCTTTCAATTATTTTTCCCAATCTTTTCCATAGCACATCAGACGCGACTTGGATTACCCCATCCCTCAATTCTGGGTATTTTTTGATGCATTTGCACACATCCCATCGGTCCTATGGGTATCCACCTTTAATGTTACGTTCACAGAAACGCACACATTAAAACCCATGATGTAATTCACAACACCATTGTCACCATTACATGAGATGTTAGTTTCCACATTGGACGAAAACAATTACATGTGCTTTTTTCATCCACATTCAACTGCTCTCATCAATGAATCAACATTGTGTTCACCAAAAATGGCATTTGCACCCTAATCAATGTTGTCATTGTTCACCCAATGCAAATAGATATATTTCCCCAATCTTGCACAACTTAAGGATTTACCGCCTTTGATTTAGCTCAAGCCAAGGAAAGGAACTATCACAACCAACACCCCACTAATCAATTCCTCCCTTTAGCAATTGAGGTACTTGGTTGTTTACATAAACATGTCGATGTGTTTTTGCATGATTGTGCCAATGCAATTTGGAATTTAAAAAGGCTAGAAGACTTTCATCTTTCTATCTTTGTCACTTTTCTTCGTCAACAAATTTTAATCACATTACAAAAAATGAATATCACGAAAACGTCCTCCATCTAAACTTGGATGATAATTATAGGTTTAACTACTTCTCGACTTCCACCCCTTCACGACACACCTCCCATCACTATGGCTGACCTATTGCAAGCCGTCAGTTTTTGACATGGAAAAATATGATCAACCTATACTATAGGTAATCGATTCTTAACATGGAAAGATTTTGACATCTATTTTGAACCAACTTGACATCTTGAATTTTTTCCCTTTTCTTTTTTCATATTCCTTTCACTACACCAAAACATGGCAAATATGACGACACCCATGACTACGTTTGTAGTCGTAAGTACCGTTCATGACTACATGTCTATGTAGTCCTTATGGACACATCATTTATCCACTAATTGTATTTTTGTCCTAATCATAAAGCCCATGGAATATATTATATATTTATAAATTGAAATATGTTTAAAATGGCCATTTGGTAGGGTAGGAATGGATGGGTAGGTACGTACGTACATAGGCCCATGTAGGTAGGTAAATTAAATCCTATTTATTTTTTGGTGACAAGCCTTTTTTATTGGCCCAACACAAACTTAATATTTGCACTTTAAATGTATGTAGTGCATGTATTGTGTGTAAACTAATATTTTTTCACCTAATTATATAGTTTATAAAGTTGAACTTGTTGACAAAAGATATGGGATAAATTTACAGGATTATTTCACATCATCCCTTGTCCCATACAAAAACATCCAACTTTGACCATTATTATCTTTTTTATATTTTGTCCAAATGAAAAAAAAAATTATACTTCAATTTCTTTCCAAGATCTACAAATCTATTATAAAAAAAACCAAAATATCAAGTAATTTGATTGAAAATGCATTTGAATCTTCACCATTTCATACATTTGATCAACAATGATATCTTGAAGTATTTTTTTTCTTTTTTTCATAAATTTTTTTGTAAAAAAAAAAAATGACCCTAAACATATTTTAAATCAACATGGTATATGTATGTATGTATGCATGTATTTATAATATTTCCCCTCCTTTAAAAAGTATACTGAATCAATAAAAATGGTATAGAAGTTGTGTTATATTTATTTGTAATTATAAAAAATATTTAAAATATATATTATCTATGAAAAAATAGTATTATTCAACATTTTAAGAATTTGTACAAAGTATTAAAATTATTAAAATGTCATAAATTTTATCAAATTTTATTGTAACAAGTAAATTTTAATCTTATTTTAAATTTCTTTTCAATTCATTAAATGTGATTTAATATAAAATAGTACAAAATTCCAAGTTGTATGACCAAGTACTTCGATAAATTACTAAATATCAAATGATATGTTTTTTGCTACCCATTGCATGGAAACATGAAAACCAATGCCATTTTGGGGCAAGCGGATTTCTTTTGAAATTCATTGGATACGTTAATAAAAATATATTTAATTATTTAATGTCAAAAAATTGAAAGAATATATTCATTTAATAAACCTTTGAGCAAAAGTCTCAACTTAAACATTTTAATTATATTATAGGCATCAATTTTTTATTTGATTTTATTGTTTCAAGAATTTTAATAATTTGTTTTCCAATTTTAAGGAATTTTTTTAAATGAAAAAATTCCCCCAAATGTTTTTTAGCCATTATCTATATTTTCACATTAAATAATTAACGACTTTAAGGCTTTTTTTTTTGAAATTATAAGCTATTAATAATTTATTTGTGCATTAATTATTTGTTTAATCATCTACGAGCTTATAATATGCTTACTAAGTACGTATGTCTACCTTCTAATTCTTGTCTTTTTTAATTCATAAATTTTTTAATGTTTAAAATTGTACATTATTAAATATTTATATGGTGTTCATGAAAAAGATTTTTAGTCACATATTCCTATCCATGAAGATCATTAATCATGTAGTCATATCCATGGTTACAAGAACAATATTAAACACAAAAACATGACATATATGACTATATGACTAGAAAATGGTCATTAGCCATATTTTTCCTAGTCATAAATGTCAAGTTTTGGCGTAGTGTTTGTACATTTTCCTAATCTATGGTGTTTTTTTTTACTAAAGCTTTGTAGGGTTTCTATTAAACATAAACACATCTTTAATTAAAACCCATTTTTAGGAACCACACCTTGGACATATTGTTGATTCAACAACCATTAATAGATCATAATTATCTCGTTGAATTTGTATGATATATTTTCAAGGTGTTTTACAAGGTGCAATTTCATTATCAATTTAAAACATGATGTTTCTTATAATGAAATAAGGAAAAAAATCATAAATTAATCTAGGTCATCTTTATTGTGTAAGATAAGTTTGTGTAAGTGAATCCATGCCCTCAATTGCTATGCATCCCTTATACATAATGTACCCTACAAATATAAAAACATGATTTAAAAAATGTTTTACAACCCCCCCCCCTCTTACATCTATGTCAAATTCATTATCCCTTATATTTTACTACAATTTTCAGTTGAAACTTTAAGGTCATTTAAACTTTCACATTGAATCAACCATTTTCAATTTTTCAATGTTTCTTTCTTCATTAGATCCCCTACAATCTTTCTACAATCTAACAACACACATGCATTCACCCTCACACCCTCAATATCATCTAACCTTGCCATATAAAATTTCAAAATATTTCAACAATTCCCAAAGCAAACCCATCAACGACAAAATCACAAAATTTCAAAAGTTCTATTTTTTCTCAAAGGGCCTTAGCATTGTGAAATCTTTCATCATTTTTTTCCAAACATCCTTAGGGTAGAACAACCAGGTGAGCGAACACTTAAGTGTTTAGTGCAAGCCGGATTCAAGGGGAGGGCTCCATTGCTTTTAGTGCTTAAACAAAACTTGAACATCTCTTCTTGGCACACTTGATGCACTAAAAATTATTTTAAAAAAAATAGAAATGAAATAGTTACATCCCCCCAAAGTAGGTGGGGTCAATAACTAAAAAAACAAACCACAAAACACCACAAATTTGGTTCCCAAACACCTAAAACATTTTTGTATGTTGTTTTGTTGCCATTAGAGTTCAAAGATGATTTGTAGAACTAAAGGCAATGCTCCTATAACATTTAAAAACATTTAAAATGAACAAGAAATGAGAAAGTTAGAAGTTTTGAAAGTAGGAATGGTCCACATAAAAAAAAAGAAAAAAAAAAGTGTTTTGTGAGTTGGAAAGTTTATGCTTATTTTTCTTCTTGTTATTTTTCCATTAACATTTCAAATCCTTACTCCTTTTCCTTTGCAATTCAAAGACAATTTCTAGAGCTTGAGGTAAACTTCCATAACATTTTTAAATCATTCAAAATGAAGCATAGATGACAAAGATCTAAAAAAGTGTTCAATGATATGGTAGCGATCAATGATGGGCAATTCTACCCTAGATAGGCAAGTACAAAGCACCATAAATACATGCAATAAAAATTAAGAAAACCTAAGGCTAATCATATTACCTACAACTTCTAAAAATTAAAAAAACCTAGTGTCATTCTTCACATTACATTCAATTTTAAATCCAAGCTTTCTCACCCCATTTTTCCAACAATCATCTTCTAGTCACTAAAATTCCATAAAATGACAAACGACACAATTTTACCACCTCCCAACCAACAAACACTAGTTGAGCATCACACCATCCACATACAAAAAGAAATAACAACCAAGAAATATTAATTCCATCTTCATCCATCACACAAAATATAGAAATTTCAACATTCCAAACTTGAAAAATAAACAAAAAATTAAATAAATCATCAAAAGTGTAACACCAAAACTTTTGACAATTTCCAAAAAAAAAAATTCTTTCATAATCACACCATGTTATAAGTCATTATGATTACCATCAATCCCCATGATGATTAATCCATGAAAAAACCTTGATTTATGGCTATAGAACATCCCCAACAATGTTTAATATGTGACCTTACACATTAAAATATGATGAAGAAAAGTCAAAACATGCCAATTTGGTTTAGCAAAATGGCTTTGGTGCAACATTTTTGCACGATTTGCTAAGGTTAGAAAAAGGCCTACACAAAACAATAAGCTCACCTATTCAAACAATTCTTGCATTTAAGTTAAATATTTTCCAATGTAATAAATAAAAAAATCATGCCTTCCCTACTAGAAGCTAGAGTATTGTTTCCATATTTTGAATGAAACATGGGACTGTAAAGTCTGATTATGCAAACTTTGATATTGTGATATATGAAATGGCATGGTTTGTGTGTCTAGATATATTGATACATGATAAATCAAAAGCTAACACCATGATGTAGCCAAATAGAAAGAAAATCATTTGGCAAAATATTCTTTTTGTTAAACAACAAAGTGTTTGGAGTGTTGTACAAATTTGATATTCGAATTCAATTGGAACTTTATTTCTATTTCTACCAACTCAAAATGTTTACAAATTGGAATCTTTATTTCCATTCTTAGGTAGATCAAAAGGAATTAAAAAATTGTCTTCTTAATGTATGCATTTAGAAATCATCATTTGAGTGATGTAACACTATTAACTAGAGTTGTTCTTTCAACACATTTTTAAATTGATTTTAAATTTTGATTATTTATTACGAATGGACAATAAGGGGGTGGATCTTGTAAATTATGTGCAAAACACGCTTGAAGAGAAAGTTCTTTTGAAAAATATTGCAATTGTGCTTGGATTTGAAAATCCACAATAATTGAAAAGGTTTATGACTGAAACATTAGGTTAAAAAAAAATGTTTATGAGAAAAAATGTGTTAAGGAGTTATCTACTATCATACAAGGTGTAGGACTATGGAATTAACAATGTAATTATTATCGTAAGGAAAGGGTTGTTAGGTAGAAACCAAATAAAGATAATGATTTTTTTTAAATGCATTTCCTTAACAAAATTATAACTATAAATGGAAGGTTGGAAGGTATATACCTTTTAATCTTTAGATAGTATTGTCACATAAAATACATCACAAACTTGTTGTTTTCATCCTTTATAATTGTTTGTTTTCCTATTGGTTATCTTTTTACTATACTCACTTTCTTGTTGCACCTTCTTATTACAATTATCTTCATGCTATAGTTACCTTCCTACCATAGTTACCATCCAATGATTGATTTCCAACAAAAATGTTTTAAGAAATGAAACGAATAAAAGTTTAATTAAAATGAAAGTTACTACCTTCAAGTTGACTATCTTTTTGTTGCAACTACCGTCATGCCCAAAATATCCAAAAAACATTTCCTAAATAAAAGAATTAATGAAACTAAGTAGTTAGAATTACCTGATTTTATGTCAAATTAATATTAAATATTTTCTTTTGCATCTAAGAAATCAAGGTAAAACACAAAAAAAAATATGTCGCTTGACTTTCAACCAAATTTCATTATTATTTTTTCACATAGGTACAACCTTCTTTTCCCACTTCAAACACCACAATCTTCCTAGAATGACACATATAAAATGATAAGACATGATAGGGTATGAAAAAATGAAGGAATGAACCTAAGAACTAATAAAGGACCAAAAGTGATTCACCGCTACACATGGGTTTCTTTCATTTTTAATTTTTTTTTTCACCTTATCCTAATATCTTTCAAATATCTTAGTTAATGCCAAATTATTTTATCTTTTAAAAATTATTTATTATAATGGCTTCATCCCATCATAAACAAAGGATGGTAAATATGAACTTAAGATTAGTAACTAAATAATTATTAAGAGGCTTTCTAGGTTAGCTAGACTAGGAGATTTACCCACTAACAATGTTTTTTTATTATAATTATATTAAAGAACTAGCTTTTTGATTATTCTACATTAAAGGCAATTCATTGATGATATTACTATTATATAACATTTCCATTCTAGAATTAACCTTTGATTATTTTGTCATGTGACAATAATTATCATTAGTTAACAGAAGGCATGCTTCTAGTACACCAAAATGGTGTAAATTGGGCATCAAACAAGTGAAGATTGCATTTTCAATATGTCACTTGCACATATTCATTCATCAATTGTTATAACCTTGAGAATCATTTCAAGTTATCATTATGGATACATGAGACAAACAATGCACTTGTGATAGATGCCATACAATGTCACACAATGTATGGTTCTATGACATCAATTGTGAATTCCTATCTTTGCACAAATTTTTCATTTTGATTTTGGAGTCCAAGTACTCCAACCATGTTACAGCATCCTATGATTTGCACCCACCATTTCCAATCCTAGATATAAACAAAATCCCAACTACCTCAAGCCAATCTGTTTTGTGTAAGACCCAACACATTGGACAACAAAAAATGCCAACAATATATCATGAGAATGTCATGAATGAACCTATGTGCAGAGGTCATTAGAACTAAGTTTTGTTTGCAAAATATGCAAAGTTGTTTGTCGATGTTGAACATTTACAGAATATGCCTCCATCAAGGAGAGTGCAATTATAATGATAGGGTAACTTGCAGTTCTCTACACTCCCAAGAACACCCATCGAATGGTTGTCTTCAATAACCCCAACCTTAAGCTCTCCAAAATCCATGATTTTTGTCATGTGAAACTATTATAGCTTATGAAACAAAGAACCAAGATTCGAGGAGTACTATTTATCTGAATGCAATTAGTTCCAAGGAGACATTATTTGCACTTGAGTGCTTCATGGAGGTAACATAATGTGATGTGAATGTTGCCCAGACCTTCCTCCATCATGGCTACACTTATGTTAATAGCTAGTGTGTTTGGATGTGATGGACCACACGTCAAATGCAACAATTATAGTGTCATGTTGATGTACTTGCAACACCCAAAACTCCTAATGAATTTTGTTGCAAATTGGAATCTACTGTCCTAGGATTGCAAGTAAGGACACGAACAAATTAATTATTCCTCAAATTGATATTTAGGTGTCTACAGAGGAAAAACTCATAGAAAATCCAAGTTTGCATTAAGATAAAATGATTATGGGCATTTATTTGAGTGTTGATTCAATATATTATAGTCGGTAGTAAAACATTACCGGATCACCATAACTTTTCATAGTATTTGGATGGTAAAGTCCAAGTTCTCGTTCATTGATATCCAACGCCTTTTGTTGATAAATGATAATTTACATCCATTCCAACCATGAAACATGTTAATTTCATAACTTGGTTGCTTCCACTTGTCTGACTAAAACTTGATTATCAAACCCTAACGATAACCCAAATAAAAAGAGAGTTTTATCACATAATATTGTGAACATGAAACATATGCAATAATTGCCTAATTGAAATCACTAGTGTGGTACAATTCCACTACTAGTAGATTATAAGCACTTGCTGTTGATGGTAAGGCCCACATATTGCCATGAGCTTAAACAAGGCATGGATGAAATCAAAAGTGTGATAATTAGATTTACTTCAAGTATGGGTTGAAAAAAAAAGATACTAATGCTTGCTAGTTAATGAACATAACACATTATGAATGACAACAAAGGTTTGCATCAACAATGATGGCATAGTAACAATCTTTTGCCTTCTCCTTCATACCCATCCTTTCCATAGCCTTCATGTTTTTGGTATAACCTATGTGGTTCTTTGTAACCTTGGTCTTCCTTATATGATGTACCCTTCTCCTCTTATATCCTTCCCCCAAAAGAAGTGAAGCAAAAATCCCAAATTTGATTTTGGGCACATCTTTAACTTGCATATGCTTTTAGACCTTGATCTTTTTCATATCCTTCCTCTAGCCTATAGTTGCCCTCCTATTCATATTGTCGTCTTGTTCCATACCCTTCCTCACCATAGCTTTTGTGGTTTGCATAAAACTTTTCCCGAGGTTTTTTGCTTCCATAACCTTCATACTCATATTGCCTTGGTATCTTCTACCCTATTTGACAACAATTCAACAACATTAATGCAACGATTCATTTCTCCTATAGATTTCTCCTATAAATTTCAACTTAAAATGTGTTAGAATGATACATTTCATGTTGGAATGTGTAAAAACGAAAATTTTTGGATTTTAATATGATAGGACTAAACACTATGCACTTATATATGTCCAACCTAAACCAGCTGCAATGAAAAATGATTGTCACTAGAATATATTCCTGAGAGGGCAAAACTTGGGGGCTTTTGCATATTGACAGAAACTGTGGAGAAATTCTATGTCCTCCTACATATAGATTCAAGTTTCCAACACAAGGACCACGAAAATAGGGCAACAACAAAACGGGGGAAATAACCATTTACATGTCATACCTGCACAACCTTGTGCATGAACTCCAATAGTTGTTGTAACTTTTAACAATGTAGAAGAATAAGAATGTTGCAAGAATGAGGCTTCAATGTTTTGAAAAACATGTGATGTGACAATTGAAATTGCTACAACAACGAGAATGAAATAAAAAATGGCATCATAATGCTGAATGTAGTTTCAAAAGATAAATTCTACTTGATTTTGGCATGAATGGCACTAGTTGGGTTGTAAACCTAATTGTGATGTCCATTGGAGAGGACGCTGCAAAGTTATGAAAGACGTGACACCTTTTTCGTTCGTCACCTACCCGATCATTAAATTGTGAACTATTGAACCCTATAATACTCTCAACAATCATAAGTTGATCCCGAAAGTCATCATAAGGTAACTGCAAATCCAACTAGATAGCCATAATTGCAATTAGAATTTGTTGTGATTTAATGATATTCACTTGTTTTTCCAAGCATTTCAAACCCATAGATACAAACCATCCCAAATTGTCCCCTCTCCAACTTCATCTCCTTCTTCTATAGCCATAGGTCCAAAGCACATGTTCGTAGCTGCAATAAAAAAACATCTAAGTCATTATCCTTCACATGCCATGTGACAATATCCATTACTTTGGAATTTACAATAGTTGCACATGGTAAAGAATTAGAAGTTGTTCTTTTTGGTTCATTTAATAGAATATGTCTCTTTGGTCAAATAAACATCAATTGAGTGCAACCAGACCTAATTTCATAGGAACATACATGTGAAAGGGGGAAATGTAAACCCCTAGCCGAGGCCGAGACTATAGAGAAAGAACTATGCCAACCTTCATGGCAATCAATGATTATAAAATCTATGAACCCAACACAACATAAAAACAACACCTAAAGTGAATGTGGAAGGTTCACAAATTCGTGAAACAAGTTGTTCCTCCTCCATCTCATGCTACTGCTTGAATGCCCATCACCTCCACCATCGTTCATTATGTCGTTTCTACCAAAAA
>Ga0116229_10011508_pt1 | contig 13026 bp, 9 predicted proteins | sample S1TSphgellanicum_3_FD_87313 | JGI IMG/M metagenome (GOLD analysis project Ga0116229, IMG submission 87313) | Host-associated microbial communities from peat moss isolated from Minnesota, USA - S1T2_Fc - Sphagnum magellanicum MG | ecosystem: Host-associated > Plants > Peat moss > Unclassified...
CGCAAGTCACAAAATCCAAGTTTTGTTGTTGTTATATAGAGCAGCCGATAGTGGGCACCCAGCTAAGGGCCCCAGGACTGTGACAAGGGCTAGCACTGCATTTAGGACCTTTTAATCAGCTCACTTCAAGAAGTTGCAAATTGGTATGGAAATGAAATGAAAATAATCTCCAGTCATTTGGAATGGACATAATTTTGGTTGGTGAATATACCTGATGATTCCATTTCCACCAAAGTTCCACCTGAATTGTGTCGGGTAATAAAATCCTTCATATATATTGACAGTCATGACATTTACAAGGTTGCTTTGTTGATAATTAGCCAATACTAAAGATATTGCAGAAATAAATGGAACTGAGTTTGTGAGATCTCGTGATAGGCAGAGATAGGTCAAGTTGTTCCGAGGCGCTTAACTGACCTCCTGATAAGCCATTAGATCTGCTCTAGAAGTGAATTAATGGAGGCGACTATTGTTCCATCTACTACCATCTCAAAACTTGGCACTGTGCTTCGATGGTCATAAAGGCCATAGAAGAAGGTCCCTCTGGTCTGATAGATTGCATTTGGTGTCAATGGAAAGCTGTAACAGTTCTTGGCGAGAGAATCGGGGAAGCATAAGCCACCTGCAGGCCGTAAAATCCTTCCACTCCAGCAGCACAAATTAATTAAGAGATCTAGTTCTAAACAACATTTCTTTGCTGCTGTTTTGATCGAACCGCGCAATGTTTCACTAGTAATACTAGAAGATAGATTCCTTTTCGATGCTTGTCAGATTCACACAAACTCCGAATTTCTCTTCTAACAACTAGTTGAATGATCCAACATAAGGTATTATTCGACATAACTTATCCGAAGCTTTAATCCCATAACTTATGTGATTCTAACATGATAAGTTCTCGGAACTAATAGCTTCAGTTTTGCATTCGGCATCAAAGAAACGAGCTAGGTAGATAAACGAGATCTCTACAGCTAATTTACTAACTGGTACGTAATAATACAAAGTTAGCAGTAGAAGAGTGAAAGATGGTCCATATTGATCTGCCACAAACCTGGTGGATTCTTAGTCGACACTAGTCCTTGGCTCCACATTACTTGGGCCCTTTATTTTGGTAATGCCCTCCCCCTAAAACCTTAACTACGAGGAAATCACATGAGAACCATGGTCTGAACAAATTCATGACCCCATTAGAAAGGTGGAATACTTTTATAGGTTTTTTTAACTGTTATTTTGGGGGCTAAGCTGATAGCAGTCTCTTGAAGTTGTGGCATCCTAGAATTTGGAAGGTGCCAAGGGAAGATCTTTAACTCTACCCAAAAAACTTTCAACACTGGGCCCCACAGTTTGAAAACTTTCAACACTGGGATCCACAGTATGATGGTACTCGAGACTTTAAACAATGGGGCTGTCCTGCTAAAATGGCGAGCAAACCCTACCTTAAGTGTTTGGATACCAACCTGCCTACCCTAGAACCATGTTTTACCACCTGGGAGGTTCTAATTTCTAATCTGTTGAACTTCCGAAAAACAAAGAGTTTACATAATAGAACTTAAATATAAAGAACATTACTAAGTTCTTTTGCAGAATTAAAAAAACATGTAGAACCATGCTGCATGGTTTATGAAGAACCATGTAATGACGAAAAGCATGTCAGTGAAGACAATGTAAGCGCCGGACAGAGCTCATGGGGGCTAGATAGTGTCTTCCTGACCATACCTAACGGCTCAAAGCCCATCATCAATGACCATAGAAAGAGGGAAAGGCATGAACCAAAACTCTAAACTCTAAATTTTTCACAAAACACTTTGAGACTAAGTGAATTGAAAAAAGTGCTCATCTATGAGACAAATTCATCAACCCACACGATGTCGCAAGCTACGATGGTTTTTTAAACGGCTTTTTTGGGGTAAAGCTTATAGGGGTCCAAACAAGTCATGACACCCTAGAACTTGGACGGTCCAAGGGTAGAACTATAACTCCATCCAAAAAACTTCCCAACACTGGGCTCCACAGTATGACGGTACTTAACAACTCAATGATCACAGACAGACAGAAAGGTATGAACCAGTGTTGGGCGGGTATCATAATTTTATGATACCCTTTGGGTCCGGTTTTCACCAAGTAATTTACAAAAGGGTCCTGTTCTCTCTAAAAAACATTCTAAATTGTTTTACGGTGGACAAGGGTATCAACATTTAAAATTTGAATTTTTTTTTTGACACAGGTTCTCACAATGCCAGTTCTCAAAAATTTGAGAATAGCTGGTTATCCTTTGCTGGTTTTCACAAATCGGGTATTTCTTTTTTAATTTAAAAATAAAATAAAGATTAAATAATTAAATAATTTCATTTTTTAATGATAGCTTTGGTTTTTTGAAAAAATTCAAAATTAAAGGACCTTTGGTTCAAGGTTTTTGAAAGATTTCTGAAATAAATTCCAGTTTTGGGTTTTTGAAAATTTTCAAAGAACCTGACTGGATTTATGAAATAACTGTAAAAGAACCAAAGCTTTGGGGGCTAGGTTCTTTGACCAATTCCTTTGATTTTTTGAGATCTACAGTTATGAGTGAAAATCAGTCCTTTGATTTTCTAAAAATTGCTTGTCATGGGTACATAATATCCAGACCTTACCTGCCAGTTCTTTTTTTCGAAAAAGAGAGAAAATAGAACAGTGTTTTATTTTGGCAAATATATTTTTTCAAAATGGCAAAAATTCAGGGTTTTAAAGGTTTTCAGTCACCACATTTTGAAAAAATATTTAATTTTTTTACAATTGTCAGATTCTATCCTAAGTTCCAATAAAATATAGTTCAATTTTTTTGGTTATTTGTGTTTTTATTGTCATATCTGGCTAAATAATCATTTCATCTACATCACAAAATTGAAAAAAAAAACACTCACTTAGTTAGAAGTTGAAAGAACAACCCAATAATAATGTTAACTCTCCAAACATCATTATCATCTGACTTGGATTACCATTAATATGTACCTACTATCAAATACTAGCCTTTCTTTGGATCTCCAATTTCCCAAGGCAAGTTAAACTTGACAACAAAATTTGATGTGGGTCTAATGATGAAGGTGTCCTTCTTTTAGCCCTAATTAAATTAGGTTGACTTAACACAGTGCCTCCAAACTTCAAACTCATGATCCATGAATAATTGACAAGATCCAGTAAATAAAACGTTCTTTCATGCTCATAACTTCTTTCTCATTGCTTGTATTAAATTTTCACTCCAACTAAACCCTGAGACCCTGACCCGGGTAAGGGGTCAGACCTTATCCGGTTCTCAGATTTTCTTTTTCTTTTAAAAAAATCAGTTTTCACATCTTGTTCTCACACATGTGAGAACAGATAGTTCGATTTTCAGTCAGGGTATCACTCATGATGATGCCCTGAGAGGAGAAGACTAAGATGCTCAGGTGATATCTGGGTGATGCCCAAAGGCATTTGTGATACCCGCCCAACACTGCTTTGTACCTGACATGCTCCGGAGTGCTGTGTATCGTGGCAGGTCCCGTAGAAACGCAATCGTGAATGTGGATCCCGTGTGCACTATGATGTTGGAAGCAAACTGAATCGTCAAGCAAGCACGTCCTGCTATGTGCACGTTCGTGCCTCTTCCGTCCAAGGTCTTGAAACTGCTGATGATCACCTCCTCTTTCAGCTCAATCAGCATTCTTGCTGGAAGATGATCCACAGCGGCCTCGTCTTGTATGGCGCCCCACCGCAGTGTCCCTGGGTTCGTGAACCTGAAAAGCATCAAGAGATGATTGATGAGAAATGAGAAAATGGTACCTGGAAATAAGGAATGAAATCACCTGTGATTAGAAAGGATGTTTGAAAAAAAAAAGAATGAGAAACACCTTAAGAAATTCATGAAAATGACTTGAAAACACGTTGTGAAAGGAGCAAAAATGGCATTCAAAATACCCTGAAAATACCACTAAAAACACAATAGAACACCCCGAAAAAAAAATATTAAAGTCACTGCTTATTAATGTCGAACCCATTGCCAAAATTTGTTGGCCTTGCCTACCGAGGCAAGGATATTGTGTTTAGATTCATTACAGAGTATAGTAGCTTAAGGGATTGTGGGCCCTAGGTCTATTTTTATAGGAGGATTTTTGAAAGATGATATTAAATTGGCTTGTGTTGAAACTCGAGATTAGTTATAGAGTTATAATATCTTGAAGGATTTTGGTTTCTTTTAGAGGATTTTTTTGAAGATTATATTTTTGCATGGAGAAATATTGGAATTTTCATAATTTTCTTCTTTTTCCTTAAGATAGTTGTTAATGTAAATGGCAAGGCCACAGTGTGACCGACACACTCCTTGTTTAAGAAACTCCGCCAAAAACCATCCAAAACACCCTGTGGTCCCACTTTTTTGCTGTGTGGACCAAAATTCCCGCTTTGCAACAAACTACTAAAAACCCCCTCTGAGTCTTTAAAATTACACACGCAGTTTTGGAAAAATCTTTGCTGTGCTTAGGCCCCTCTCAGTTCTGGAACCGCTTTGGTTAGACATTATTATGAGCGTTCACTGTTAGCAATTCACAAAAGAAATGAAGTGGTTATTGAAGAGCTTTCGAATCTTAGTCGCGGTCTTGGCTTGTCTTGTAAACAACTCGAACCTGGCTGAGGCTGAGGATCGTTGCGACGCAAACAATCCGTGTACCGATCCTACTGCACCTTGCTGCACTCAGTATGGGCACTGCGGGTTCGACGAGTTGTATTGCGGTAAGGGTTGTCAGAGCCAGTGTGAACTTCCGCCGTCTCCCTTACCTTCCGACCAGTACGCATGCGGCAGGATGGCGTCTAACGCTTTTTGCCCTACTCCTGAAAATCCATGCTACAGCAAGTATGGCTACCGCGGGAACGACACCGAACATTGCGGTTTGGATGTCAGAGTCAGTGTGATAGTGGAGGTTCGTCTTCTCTTTCCTCTTCAGGGTCTTCATTCTTGTTTTTTGGGGGCAGGGGGTTTCTAAATTACTCTTCTTTCCTATGTTGTCCAATACCTATATTATCCGAGCATGTGCAATTCGCACTAGTTTGGTTTTTTCAATAGACATACCAATATGATGACAGCTTGGAGACTCACTAAAAGCTAGAAAGTCGACTTGCAAATATGTAGTGAACGTACTAATTAAGATTTTGCAAAACTGATTTATATGTACACTGTACACTGGTATGCAGCATCAACAACGTCAAGAGCTTGGGTTTGGAAGCTAATTGTAATGGGTATCATTATCCCTGTAGCGGCAGGTGCTTTCATTGTTGTATTCTTCATCATGCCAAGGTGCAAGAGTGAAATTGATAGTGACATGGCAGACGGAATTGAATTTTCACCGCTTCTGGAGGGCTCTAGCTATGACACCCAAAATGAATCCGAGAACAAGGTATGTATTTGTTTCTATGCATGCATTCTGTTGAAACTAATTTTGACTGTCAACAATCAGTGGACGACAATTCTTGGACCAAAGTTAAATATTTGATGTAGCACGGTACCTAGTTTGTAGTTCCGGAAATGCCATGAGCCTAAATTTTTTTCCTAAATATGAGAACTTCCAAAAATTGATGAAAATATTTCATTAACAAAAATGCAATTTTTAGAATGACTTGTTCTCAGATCACATTAGTTTTTTATAATCGCCGCTTCATCTAAGTAACATCTTAATTCCTGACATATTTCCATACTAATTTGAAGTTCCTACATTCTTTGACAATCTACAGTGTAATGTGTCAGAGAGGAATTCATAATTAGCCAAACATATAAACATTTAAAATCAATTTTCCTTTATATTAGTTTGACTTATTCTAATTGCCTTTTGACTACTTGTAACCGGTGCACGATCTAAGTCCAAGTTGCACGTCATCTACGCCTAATTTAGTCATTATATTTTTCCATGGCATCACATTTGGGCAAAATGACGAGTGGAAGACAACATGGACAACCAGGGAGACAAATGCAGTGTGTTGGCCACAAGAATGGTTGCCTCAAGACTTGGACAGAGAAATTCGAATTTTCTCTTTGTCATATGATGCAAGTTTTCATGGTGTCCACAATGATGTGACAGAGATTGGACAAAATCTCATTCAAAGCTTGGTGGACTCAAGAGAGTAAGCCCCTGTCTTCCCAACCCCTTGTAGAAGTCCACTCCCGTTATATGTGTAAAAATGTTTTCTCACAACTTGAGATACATAACCACTTAGCACAAATCAATTTTCTCATGTAGGAGTAGCTCTCATGTAGCTTTTTGTAGAACCACATGTTTGAGATTACTTTACATAAGTGCATATATATATAGCCTTTAATATTTGCATGGACCTAAAAGTGTAGGGTAAAGCCCCATGAACCCAAGCTCTTGTCCATGGGCTTTTACATGGTGTAAAAATGGGGTGTGGCTTTTCATTTTTTATTTATTTCCTGTGATACCCAATGGGTATCTGCCAGGCATCATGGGGAAAAAAAAATGGCCACCAGCCTTTACTAAAGTCCCTGGAGGTGGGCTTTCGGCTTTTGTAAAGCCCAGCAGCCATAATATGCTTTGTAAGAGTATCTCCAGATACACTACAAAAATCTGGCCAGGTTTTTATGTCAATCTGGAAGATAATTAGTAACAAATTCTAGTTGACATAGCCTACATGATGTACCACATTTCATGTAGAATCTAAAATAAATTGAACTTTGGTTGGTTAATATAAATTGAATTATTTCAATCTTATCATTAACTGAAAACTTGTTTGAAATATACTACGATAAGCTACAACAAGACAAAATCACCATGTCATGATGCATTGACTGCACCCTTGCTAAGAAAAAAGAGGAACTTTTGTGCAAACAGAAGATTAGTGACCCTTAACATGGTTGTTGGTAGGACATATGTATTTGGATCCAATAAGAGATGGACTTGAAACTATGAACTGGTAACTATCTCATGTTATTCGTCCTGAGTCATTTGCAATTGCCGTAAACTACAGTCCATTGGATAATCTATTCAGTAAATTCTTTTATACGGAGAATTGTGAATACTGTTTATAATGCACTATGTTTTTTATTCATGAAGTGTTTATAATATTAATAAAGTATTAACTAAAATTGTAGCAAGGAATAACTGACATGATGATTTGCATTTTACATGTGTAGCAACCAGGAGCTTTGGGGAGGACAAATAATATTAATTGGACATAGTTTTGGAGGTCTTGTAATCAAAAGCTTGGTGGTTGAAGTTGGGAAACACAGTTGAGCAGCAACAAAAAATGATTTTGAAGGAAGAACAAAGATGAATTGCACTAGGTTTTTGAAAAACCTTTAGGGGATAGTGTTTTACAGTGTACCACATTCTGGCACTACACGCAAGTTCAGGGATTATTACATGGAACGATATCGAAGGATCAACTCCAATACAAAGGATGTAGCCAAATCTGGCTTTTGGGCAAATGTTGACGTGTTTAGTCGACAAATGAGCGAGCTGGCGGTGGCTTTTGAGGGCTTCATAGAAAGTGACCTCATCATCTATGCATTTTTGGAGACACAACCGATAAACAAAAAATGGGTAAGCATTCCACGAAACCTCTTGGTTACAGTATTCAATCAAACTCAACAACAATTTGGAACTATTAAAATTCAAGCGTCATAGAGCTAATTGTCGTTAGTTGCATATGAATGTCTCTTTCATTACATGTATAACAAGGGAAAATTGCTTATTTGAAATAGGTTTGCAAAAGGCTTCAAAAACAATTTCCTAATTTTACATTGAACTTCATTTGGGTAATTTGAAGGAAAAATGCAAAATTATTGTTACTCAAGGTATTATGCAAAATATAGGTAGTACCATAGTAACTTGGCAACTTCAACACTAATTATATTATTTTTAGAAATTTCAAAATTTTCAAATAATATTTTTCACCAAAAAATGAAAATTTGTGAAGGAGATTAAAGACTCTTTGAGAATATTCTGAAAATATTATATTCTCTACCAAATTTAATTAATTATCTGATAGACACGTGTTGAACTGCCATTATACTACAGTATTGAACAAGTTATGTAAGATCAAGCAGCTGTTTCCAAGACCATAGTGACCCCTTCTGTAAATGGTAATCATGTTAGAAAATGACTATAACATGATAGCAATATTTACTCACCATTTAAATTGTACTTTTAACAAGATATATTTTAAATAATTAACACATAGTTGTAGTTATATTGAAGGAACGTGGCATCTGCAGGGACTTTTAGTGCCACATGCCTCAGCTCCCCTCAAATAGGAGCGAATCACAATTTCTACAAGATTGAAACTGCCAATCATTTCACAACTTGCAAGCCTATGGACAAAAATTACCCGATGTATAAAATATTATTGGATGTTTTGAAATGTCATGTTAAGAATGATACTAGGATATATCAGTAGATAATTAGATTGCCAGATAGTAGTTACCTGATATTAGTTGGAAGGTAACAAGGTCCATTTAGTCATATGGTCATTTCTACAAGATTGAAGGTGCCACTCATGTTTGACAATTATAATCATATCTCCATTGATATTGGCTGTTTTAAGGATTTTGGGGAATAGGTGGGCAAGAATGTTGCCCTTATAATTAGGTTATTGAATGTGTACACTTTTGAACCAGAGGCATTCAGCCTAAATTAAAAGTATATGAATCATGCTTCATTATTCATATTGGCCTAATATTGTATTTACAAATACTTAAGTTGATACCCTACCCTACCAGGTTGGTATGTGGTCGAAATTTTGGTACCTGATACAAATAGCATGGTCATTTTGTGAGAACAAACCTAGGTATGAATATGTTCTTCATTCTTTGAACTTGGGGCATACATATCATGTTATGGATGTGGTGGCGCTTTCAAAGGAAAAAGTGTAATCAACCTTTGGTTAGGTTGTCAATGTAACCCTACCATTGTTTGTGGTTAAGACACATGGTCCAACATTATATCATTCAATGATCTTTAGGTTAGTTCAAATTTAGGGGTAGGCTATAAAAAAAAAGTAAGAAAAAGGTAAGCTAACCTAAATAGTTTGGGTTTATTTTTAGGTTAGTTTGGTTAACTTTTAGGTTAGTGGGAATAGTTACCATTGTGGGCTATTGTTGTTCACATTATGCGCTTTAGGTAAGGTAGGTAGGACATGTGTCATGTTACTATTAACCTATCATTCAAAGATTGCGAACACACTCATGGTGAGGTAAGTTCCTTCCCTCCCAACTCATTTGCATCATCACCTTTTTTTTCGTGCGTGCGAAGTTCCTATGACCTTTGTTTATGTAACTCTTCCTTGTTTTTCAATTTTCATTTTCCTACTTTTGATTGTGCAATTCCTTGTGTTGTTTTTGCATGTGAAGCTCCTCCAAGCTTTGTTGTTGTAGTTCCTCCTTGCTCTTGCATTTCGTTTTTCAATTTTTAGTTGTGTAGGTCCTATGTTCTTTATGCGTGTGAAGCTCCTCTAGACTCTATTGTTGTAGCTCCTCTTTGTTTTGACTTTTCATTTTCCTATTTTGATTATGGAGCTCCTTTGTGTTCTTTCCATGTGTAAAGCTCCTTCAAGCTATATTCATAAAGTTCCTCATTGCCCTCAAGTTTCATTTTCCTACTTTCGATTATGCAATTCCTTATTATTCTTTCCACGTGCAAAGTCCTCTAAGTTCTATTGATGTAGCTCCTCCTTGCTCCTATTTTTCTTTTTCTTTTTCCAATTGTGCAACTTTTGTGTTCTTTCTACATGCAAATCTCCTCAAAGTTGAATTCTATTGTTGTAGCTCTTTCCTGTTCCTAACTTTTCAATTGTGGAGCTCTGGTGTTCTTTCCATGTGTGAAGCTCCTCCAAGCTTTGATCATTTTTACATTTTATAATGTGGCCACTACAAGTGGTTATTCTTGTTGACGCACTCCCAACCTCTTCAAGAGACTCAAATGTGAGTCTAAGATGAAAACAGCGGAAGAGTAAGGAGTTGGGGCACGCTCCCTGGCTTGTAGCACTTTGAAGGTAGAGGGGTGTGTTGGAGCTTCAAGATGAGACTAGGAAGATTAACAAGCATTTGAATCACTCACACGGACTTGCACAAAACCAAACAACAAGTTGGTTAGTGCATAATTAGAGCACTTTTGGTGCTAGGATGAACCACGGGCAAACTCAGACTCACAAGATTCACCACGGCCCGAACTTGGGGGAAGCCACCACCTCCCCCTTATAGTATACTTTGTGCCTCTCCACAATGCCCACATCCAAATGGCATTTTGTCCCAGGACTCCCAAATGGGAGTCCCAAAATTCCCAAACTTGGGACTCTCCCACGACTTTGGGGGCCCATAACTTTATGTGTAGACTTTCGATCGAAATGAGGTCTAAAGCAAAGTTGTATCCCTTGTCGAGAACTTTTCAACGCTATGTCGCACGTCACCTGCACGCAAAGAAATTGGGGCGATTCTTAACTTTTAGTGGTGAGGAGTCAAATTATCAATTTAACTCCCGGCCCTTCTTTTGCCCCGTCTTCTGAAAATTCAAAAATCCACCAAGACTCCAATTCCCAAAGTGGTATTTCACTTGGGAGTGTGAAGGTTCATTCCCTCACATTCTTTTGCATTCCCACGAACATGAAATGTGACTCCCAGGCTCTGTCTTGGCCCGCACCTTTGTAAACCCTTGCCTTGGTCACGAGTCCAAGGTTAGGGTTATGACACTTGCACAATTTTTGTAAGTTGTGTTGCAGATTCAAGGTTTGATTCTGCAAGGTTTCAACACAATGGAATCTAACCTTGTGTCTAAAACTCCAATGCCTCCTTCGGAAGATGTTTGATTTATTTTTGAAACGATGAATCAGACAATTATTCTACACCGATACTAAGTCTTGTGTGTGTATGATATTTTGGGGAGTAAAGAATTTGACGATTGGGTTAAAGCGCAATCAACCACTTGGTATTCACATTTCTTGACGATGCAATACAACGACCTCAAATTGGATCAAGCATTTCCATGTTAACAAGAACTTTGTCCATCACTTGACAAAGAATTTTAAACATTTCATGGAAAAGAATAATACAAAATTTTGCATTGTTGTCCTTGTGAGTATCTATGTAATTTGTAGTTTGTACAAACTTATGCATGCATCTAAATACTTGCATTGTTTTGAGAGTCAATTGTCCACCTTGTCCTACATGAATTTATGTGTGCAATCAATTATGTTTTGAAGAACTAAATGAAATGGCCAAAGGGCAATGACTTAATTGAAGTCATGGATGGGTTCAAGGACTTCTGTGGCATGCCATTAGTCCATGGTGCCATGGACGCAACACAAATTCATGTGCAAAAATCAAAGGCCAAAGTTTTTACAATTGATTTCTATTCTTTCAAATCAAAGGGTCAATCATTCAAATGCAAGCTATTGTGGACCACTAAAAGAGGTTTCGAAATGTGTATGTTGGGATTCCAAGTTTTATCAATGATGTTTGAGTTTTGAGGATGTTTTCCTTCTACCATAGAGCCACTAAATATAATTTGTTTATTGTTGAACTTGGACAAAAGGTATCAAACTTTACATTCTAAGGGACAAGGGTTATCCCTTACTGTCATGGCTAATGGTGTTGCATAAACAAACAAGGGTACATCAAACTATCAAAACTCTTTACAATCAGTAGTTATCTCATGGTAGAAATGTGGTTGAAATTTTTTTTGGAATCTTTAAAAAGATGTCCAAGGAGCTTTTACTAAAAACTAACTTAAAAAATCCTTTTTTTGCCAAATGTTGTTTATTGGTACATGTTACATCACTTGATCCTCAATGGCAGAAATGAAGATGTTGAATCCTTAATGATTCAATTCGAAGTTGAAAATCATGAACAACTAGTTCAAGTTGTAATGAAGGATGAAAGAAATGCAAAAGTAGGTATTGATATTGATGGTGAACATGTTCCTTTACATGATGATGAAGTTTCTGGAACACATAGCGAATAGCTCTAGAACAGTATCTTGGAATTCATAGGCCATAAATTAGAAAATGAATCAAGTTTTATTTTTTAAAGACTACATGAATTTTAAAACTATGAATTTGAAAAGTTGAAAATTGAAACTGAAAAATGACCTACTCTACTTGTTTTCTTTGATGTATTCAATTTGCTTCATCATCATTAGTAGGAATGTTGGTTTTTGGATTTTCATCTTTTGATGAATTAGAGAAAATGTTTATTGGTGATGACATTTTAGATTTATTTTGAATGAAAGTGTGACACATTGCGATGCTCAAATTGCCACAACACTCACCATATTTTTGCTTGTGTGATGAATCTTCTTGTTTTTGGATTTTAGATATTGCAAATGTTTTTTGGTTTTGTGGTTTTAAGATTTATTATGTTGTTTCTCAATCTTGAATTGCATTACATCTATGCACTCCATTTCATAAAAAAACATTTTGTTGTTCTTGTCTGAAGCCTCTAAGATTGGGGGAAACACATTTGACTTCTTGCGTTTGACACTTGTGTTCCTGAATGCCAATGGTGTTGTCGGTTTGTTTACAAATGTTGTTGGTGTTGTTGTAGATGAAGATTTTAGGACCATTGTCTTTGGATGACCTTGGGAGGATTTAGAATAATCGTCATAATTGACAATAGGTGCCTTACTATCATGGGCACAAAAACAACAAAGTTTACAATTTTTTAAAATGAAGATGAGAACAAAGGCATGCCTAATCCAAATTGAAATCATGAACCAAAAAAACAAAAACAAAAACATGACAAGTGCAAAACAAGAATTCAACTAGATTTATTACAAAAATGAAATAAGAAGATAATAAGGTTGTGACAAGAAAACATACCCAAAATTAATGTTAAACAAATTAAAAGGGATGGGGACTTCTATTTCTATTTATACACATTGGGCACCCAGTTCAAAGAAGTTTCTTAAAAAATTGAATTAATTTACATGTGGCCCCATGTTCACCCATGTGCACCCATGTGTGAACTACTAATATTCAATTGAGAGATAACTAGAAATTAATTAAAAGTGAATTAAA
>Ga0116229_10011509_pt1 | contig 13025 bp, 5 predicted proteins | sample S1TSphgellanicum_3_FD_87313 | JGI IMG/M metagenome (GOLD analysis project Ga0116229, IMG submission 87313) | Host-associated microbial communities from peat moss isolated from Minnesota, USA - S1T2_Fc - Sphagnum magellanicum MG | ecosystem: Host-associated > Plants > Peat moss > Unclassified...
AAATTTTTAATTTTTAATTTTATTTAAATAAAAAAAAGGGAAAACCCTATTTGTGAACATTAACTATGGTGACCGACTACCTTCTATCCTAGGTTGCTAGAGCCGAGATTTCAGTCTCTACGTATTTTTTTTGGGGAACGGTGAATAGTAAGTATGAAAACCCTATGTGTGAACACTAAGCTATGGTGACCGGTTACCTTCTATCCTAGGTGGTTGGTTGTAGCTGAGATTTTCACTCTCTATGATTTGTTTTGGGGAACTGTGAACAGTAACATGACGGTGACCTGCTACCTTCTATCCAAGGTTGCCCGTAGCCGACATTGCAATCAATAAGGCACCGTTAGACCTGGATACACGTCGCTTCTATTATTGGTTTATTTAGGGTGGCCATTTCTTTTTTTTTTAAATTGGGGGAAAGTTTCAAAGCTCCTCTCATCTGAGTGGCATTTAGTTTTCTATTTTAAGGGCGAGGGTCCACGGTCCAGGGACCAATGAATTCAAGCAATCTTATTGGTCCAAAGCTTTAAATTGGTCCCAAGGCCTTGAGACAAGGGTTCAAGACCAAAAAGTGGCAAATTGAGGCTAAACCTACCTGGCACCTGTTTTGTTTGGAGGGAAAATCAATTGGTTTAGTGCTAATTCCCTTGTATAGTGGAATTTCCCATAGGGATTGTATTCCCTAGTGTAAGGGTGCGTAGGCCTAGGGTCGTGGCCCTAAAAATCTAGGGCACACGCACCAAGGAAGGCTCAAAGGGCTGGAGGACCTATCTATTGTTCCATTGATACCCATTGACCAAGCAAAAATCAAGTAGCCTGAACAACTAATTACCCATGATCAAGGATCTTCTGTGGCATGACCAATTGTAGGGAATGTCTTATTAACAGGGCAACATGTCGTTGGATGAGAGCTCCCTAGTTATATCATATATCTTGCTGTTCTGACAGCATCATACCTCTCTAAATAATTTTTGCACATTCTTGTGTTGCTGGTCAACTGAACCTCACAACTCATACTCTTCTTCTATGTCCCATAACCTGTAAGTTTGGCCCTCTTTGTATTATCAATTATGTTTGATAACTTGGTTGAGCATGTTGATTGCTGTGAATAGTCTTGATGATCATGATCACACACTCATCACGTACCTAGTCCATAATTCAATCCTCTGGGCTCCCCTATATTATGTTGTTGTACCCTCCCCCCCATGTTGCTCGGAGCTGGTGATTGTTTCAGGTCCCTCAATTAAGAAAGAGAACTTCCTCCATGGGTTTTATTACCAGTAGACTTGTAGCATTGGGGTCTATGGACTAAGTAACCAGCCGGAGGACACTGGTTACCGAAAATAACTGAGGTGGGAGAGTGCCAAAGCTACTTCCAGTAACCAGTGTTCTGGCAGCTGATTACTAGACATAACCTTCTGTTTGGAGGCTCGAAAGTGACTCTATAACCCTCATGCGGGTGGATGAAAAGTGGATGAAAAGTTTCATAATCTTCTCATAGACCAATAAAAAACATATAACCTTTCTTTTCATGAATGAATTTTCATGGATGAAAATTCATAATCATTCTCTCTTTGGATGATGTATGCCAGAAAAGAAAGAAGAGGGAGAGGTTATGCATCACCAGAGATGAGAGGAGGGTCAATCAGAAGTTTGAAAAGTTTTGAACAAAAATTATATCAATGTTAGTACAATAAAAGGTGGTACGATAAGTGATTTCACTAGATTTTAAATGAATTCATTAGTCTTAATAAAAACTAATTAAATAATAATAAATTCATTGGTCTAGTGAACAGGGATCAGTGAACTGCACCCACATTTTGTATATATATTTTGTATATATATATATTTATTTATATATGATATTTTGCACTGGTCTTCACTATTTCTGGCCTGGCCTGAACTGACAGCCCTTAAGAGAACACCTTACCTGTTTGGCAAAGTTTTGTCATTTCTTTGGCTGCCACAGGTTAGGGTATGTAAGGCATGTTCCTCTTCGTCTGGATTCTGTACCTCCACCCACCCCCAACCCCACCTAACTCCTCATGTGAAGTGTAACAGGAACTTGTCGATATGAAACCTCCTGTGGGACATGAAAATGTCAGGAATTAAACCTGATAATCCTCCCCATCCTGTTTGTGCTATAAGTAACTATCTCTTCAGAATCATTGGGCTGGTATGTTTGTCCATTATGTCCTTTTAATATAATTATTACAGCTACCTTGGCGCTTTCAACACTAATTATATTATTTGTAAAAAATTTGAAAAAAAAAAAAACTTTTTTTTCAAGGAACACAATTAATTGTGGGACATACATACAAGTGTTGAAGTTGATTCCGTACAGCACGAGTGAAGCTGTAGTCCTTTGTATAATACTTATCATAGTTCATACTTTTGAATAAATTCCATACTCTGGAGTGAAATATAAGTGGTGATGGAAAAGTGGTTATGCATGAGCCAAACTGTACCAACACACCCACCAGCACAACATCCACTGGCTGCCTGTTATGACTCTGTTGTGGACAAACCTCAAAAGAGTCAATATCTGGTTTAACCTCGGTAACCCAATAGGGAAGAAGTAAGTCCTACATATAGGCAAACAAGGGGTGCGTCACACTTGAGCCTTTGCCATTTACATTAAGAAGTATCTTAAGGCAAAAGAAGAATTATGGAAACTCAAATATTTCAACATGCAAAAATATATAATCTTCGAACAAATCTTCTGAAAGAAACCAAAATCTTTCAAGATATTATAACTTTGTAACTAATCTCAAGTTTCAATACAAGCCAAAATATCATCTTTCAAAAATGCTCATATAAAAATAGACCTATTATTAGTTACCTAGTATGGGCCAAAATCCCTTAAGCTACTATACTCTATAATGAATCTAAACACAATATTCTTGCCTTGGTAGGCAAGGCCAATAGGTTCGAAAAATAAAGGTTAGGTTCTGACAGAAGTTTGAAGGCACATGAAGTGGGGTTGAAAATAAAGTTGAAAACCATAGGACATCAAACAAGTCTCATATCATCAAGAAGGCATTGAACCTTTTCTTTTTTTTTTCAAAAGTAGGGGAGAGCGTCACTACAACTTGGATGTGTCACTAACTCCCCAGATAGACAACAAAGTGTCCTTCCTATGATAAAGGAAAACATGAGGTTTTTATGGAGATCCGGTTGTGAAAAAGGCCTTGGAGTAGTGGCAAATGAATGCAAAAACATTCTCATTGAAGGTTTTTTGGGTTTTACTCATTCTGACTCAAAATGTCAATTTAATTTTCAACTTTTTTTATATCCATAACTTTACCTTCAAATCTCCAAATAGAAAATTTGAACCCATTTTCAGTATTTACATTTTAAGACCTTTTCAATGGTCTAAAGAAAGCTAGATTTAGACACCATGTACTATTACATTTTTTTTCAAAATATTTAAGACTTCATGGGACTTCAAGCTCCAAAATGATTCCATTTGGAAGTGCTTGGGATTCAAGTTCTTTGTAATCTTACACACTTGTAGGAGTGTTTTTAAATCTTGAGACATTTTTATAGCCTACTTCCCTTTTCATGACTTAGGTTTGGTCATGCGTTCAAGGTTAAGGTCATGACCAATGTTGATAGGTTCTAAAATAGGGTGCAAAGAATTAATAGGAATCATGTGGGTACTTTGGGTGAATGCTTACTCAATACATTATCATAGTAAGTTAAAAAAATCATTTAAAAAATTTATGACTTAAAAAAAGTTGCATTATACTATAATATAAATATATGTTAAAAAAAGTCTCTCAAAACATAAAAGTTTTTACAATGTTTATTAAACATGGGTTATAATATTTAATGAATTTTTAAAAACATTTTATCTTGATTACATTCATTCCAAATCATATCACATCTTTTCATAATGTATTAAAAACATTGTCATAAATGCTTTTGAATGACTTGCAACATAAATTGAACCCAAAAACATGAAATCAAAATAATGGTTATGATCTTTGGTGATTTTTGTTAGTGTGATTGCACCCATATATGCATGTTTAGATCCAAATTATAAGTCAAGTTTTAAAGTCTCCAAAGGAGAGGTTTTGAATTTTGTTGGAACTATCATTGGAACTTAATAAAAAAATTAACCCTTTTTCAAAATTGAATTATAACATAAAAGGGGAGTGTTACCCCATTTTAAACAAGTTTAGATTCTCCAAGCATATAAATACAACTTTATTATAAAAATATATGATCTTGGCCCTACATGCTAAGAAAATTATTGCATTTAATTGGTTGTACATAATTAATATTACACCCAAAAAATTTGTTGTGTGTAATGGAAATGGAATTGGACCTAATCTTAAATTGGACTGATTCAAAATTCTTTGTGAAAATGATTAGAACCATAGGTTTAGAAATTTAAGGAATCAATCTCAAGACTAAATTGCAGGTTCCATCAAAAACAAGACCAAAGGTCCCTTTTGAAATGAAAATTGGACAACATTGGTTGTGATCCTAATTCCCCAAGTGGGAGTTGAAGTTGGGAGTACTTCCTTTTGATTCCCACATATTTTCACTTCAAGTAAAAGTGTGTTTGCATTCATTTGCCACTACTCTATGTTTTGGCCCCTTTCATTCCCACTTGTGAAGGAAGCATTGTGTTTTCCTTCATCACAAGGACACTTTGTTGTCCATCTTGGGAGTTAATCATGCACTCAATTTAAGGTTGTGACAATGAGACATTTATAAATAAGTGTAAGTTATCATAATAGGCTTAAGATTCCTTTTCTTTTCTAGGATAGATATTCATGGATTTTGGAATGACCTTAATCCCATGATCCTACATGGCCATGGGTTCACAAAGTGTAACCCATTCTCCAAGCTAGCAAAGTGGGTGAATGATTTTATTTTTTTTGAAAATGATTTATGCAAGGTAAGGGGCCCTTTCGGTGTTTCACAAGCCTTCACCACTTTTACTCTCATAGAGACTCAAACTTGTGAAACCTTCAAGGCAATGTTTTACTCTACACCCATACATTCTCAATAGCATTGGGGAATGTGTAATCTATACATGGAACCATACCTAATTTTTGAATTTAACCCAAATGTTTTTGAATTTAAAAATCAGAATCAAAAGGTTTAAATAATTGGAAGAAGCCACTCATGAAGAAACCTTCAAAGGTGCTTAATCGAAGTGCAAAGTGAGAAAAACTCAATCATTAATTACACTTTAAAACTTACTTAGACCTTATCTAGATTTAAAACCTAAAGCAAGTTGAACAGGGGGTCATACGGCCTTCAAGTTGGGTCTAGGACCGAGTTTAGCTAATTACCCTAATTTTTCTTTGTTTGGGTTCACGTCTTAGATGAGGGTCTTGGCCCAATCTGAGTTTTATTGTGAATCTTCTCCTCGGTAGGGCTATTGGATTTGTTGTTAGAACCAAATCCACATGGCCAATGCACATGTGATATTTAAAATTGGGTGTTCATTACCAAACTTGTAGGTTTTTTCATTACAACTTTGGCCAATGCATATGAGATAAAAATGTTGTGTCATTAGGCCAAAAACAATGATTCTTTTTTCAAGTTCATGACCCCCCAAACTTTGGGGGGCCATATTTCCCTCATTTAAAATTTATTTGAGCAATTTAAAAGGCTACATGGGTGTGCTTCTAATGTTCTACACTTGGCTGGAACTCCAAATTTCAAAAAATCCAAAGTTACTTAAATCAACTTTGGAATTATCCCCAAGAATAAGTTAGAACCAGTCTTGGCCTAAACCTAGAGCCCGAGGTTTTTATAAATATGGCACCCATTAGAAGTAAAATCATTGGTTGAGAAAATCAAACCTAGCCTTAGAAACTAATGGGTTTTAATTTTTGAAAATATTCCCTAGACCTGAACCCAATGGTTCTTGTAAAAAAAACCAAGAATTGGACAACACTAGTCGTGACCCTAGACCATATTTCAATGAAGGTTTGGCCACACCTATGATTAAATAAAAGGTGACTAGAAGTTTGGAAGTTTGCAAGAAGATTAAAATCGAATTGTGGATACTTGTAGACGAATGATGCCATGGTAGATTTGTGAGACATGGCCTAGGAGGTGGAAATAAAAGAAATCAAATATATACCATCATCAAATATATACCATGGTAACAAAAGGTTGGATCTATTTGGTTTACCATTTGATAGTGCATCTATGTCAAACAAGGAATATTCTCAATGGTGTTGCAAGTGTTCCTTTTAAAAACCAATTCACCAAATTGATGAACACACCTGTGCAAATAGCTTCCCCAATATTGATGATTATTATCCACCAAGCTACAGTTCACAAGTAACAACCCACACTAATTAGGAAAAACATTAATCCACCACAATAAAATGCAAAAGGTTTATTGAATTATGAAAATTTCAAGAATGTTGACAATCAATTCACTACAATGTAACCAAAAAACTATTGAATCCTAAAGAATTGGCCGGAAATTGCCATTACAAGAAGGTGAATAATGCTTGCACATAACAAGTAGAATGTTACTAAGAAACAATGTGAAAACATAAAATGAAATGGAGGAAAATTGCATGATCTTAAACATATGATATAGATGGAAAATAAATTACATGTTTTAATGAAAAAAATGATATCTAACACCATTTAAGTGGGGGTAGAAATGATTGAAGCAATAGAACTATCATTATGAAACATGAATGGTAATTAACATTAACTCATGTGGTATGTAAAACTTTTAAATTAGTAACCATTTACCAATTTTTTGTCAATTATTGGTAATTAGTTTGACAACCATTAATGATAACAATGTTAAAAAAAAACATAGATACATACACTACCACTATGTGTCATAAGACCATGATAATGGTCAAATAGTAGTATCACAATGGCTTGTGACTCTTGTAATCCATATGTTTTCTCCAAGATAAATGTATCGTTTTTAGCCTCATCTTACATGATATGGATATAAACAAGGTTGAGTAGTTATGAAAATGTACACCAAAAATTGAGGTGTTATAAAATTTGATATATGTGCATGTATATTAGTGTTGGTCTTTGATGTGAAATTCAAACTAGTATCAATGAAAATATCAATAATGATATTGAAAACTATACTAAATATGGTCCTTTTAAAAAAGTATTTGGATTGATGTTAAGTTGCTCCCAATAGGGTAAACATGCCCATTGCCAAACATAAGCCAATGGTCGAATGTTTCAATAATGTATTCAAATGAGTTGGTCAATGACAAAGATGGACACCTACCATGAAAAACATGTAGAATAAGAACACAATTAAGACTTGAACTAACATGAACATGATGAAAAAAATCAAAACACAGTGAAGACCAAAAAGATCATGAACACAATTGAGATAAGGAAAAACATGGACACAATTAAAACCACAAAGTTCATGAACAAAGTTAGGAACATGAATATCATGAATGTGATAAGGGAAAACATAAACATGATGAGAACCAAGAAGATCATGAACACAATCATAATTAAAAATATCACAAACAAAACCAAGAACACACACACATGAAAAGCACAAACATGATCAAAACTGACCAAGAAGATCAAAAATAGGACCATGAAAAAAACATGAACAAGAACAACATGGACACACTCAAAACCATGAAAAGAATATAATGAAGACCAAGAATATCATGACCCTAACTTTGGGCTTGTGATCAAAGCTAAAACATGTGACAAGGGAAGTGGGCAAGGAAAGTGTTCCATGAATCAAACACACTCCCACAAAAACACAAAGTGTGAAAGAATGCAAGAGATGGAGACCCAACACTCCAAATTGGAAATCCATTTAAGAATTGACTTGACACTCCTAAGTGGATTCCCACTCAAGGAGTTGAGAATTTCAAACTATCTTATAATTTTGGGACAAGGTTTGAGGGATCAAACTTTGCCCAAATTGGATCTTATTTAAACCATTAATTTTTTTAAAAATTAAACATTTAAGGTGTAGTCTTTTTTCCCATTTGGAAATCTTAAACACAAGTTATAGTTAAATAAATGGTTAATAATCAAACTAAAAGTTTGACTTAGACACAATAAAATGTTTACTTGAGACGGGGCAAATCATTTCTGATTTATTTGTGCAATATGTCTAGGTGGAAAACACATTCCAAGGGCTACAATTTTCCATTTCAAATCCTTTGAATTAAAATCCATATGGAGTTATGATCCCAAAAATTAATGAAACTCATAAATTGGGAATTTTGGCCTTTTAGTTGGGAGTCTTGAACATTTATGCCACTTTGATGTAATCCCCATTGTCATCAACATAAGATATTATAGAGAGTTCAAAATGATGATTCCTCCTAAGTTTGGGTCATGGTGATTCATGTGAATGTGTATTTTTCATGATTTCATTTTTTGGTTCCAATTTTCACTACCTATCGTCTTTTCTCATTTGTACAAATTGATTTCACATTGAGTTTAACTTTGTGAATTCACTTTAATCTCATCCTAAAATTCCCACACATTCTTTCTTTGTGAGAACTAAAGGGTACACCTTAAGTTTGCATTCTGTTACAAAATAAAAATTAACAGGATTTTTTACCTCCAATATCATTTGACAAACTTAAACATGCATAAAGAAAAAACACAAACAAAATCGGGACCAAAGAAAACATCAGCAAAACCAAAATGAGCATGAACATGATTGAAACTAAAAAAATCACAAATACGATTAAAACTAGGAAGTGCATGCACATGACAAACTAGGAAAATATGAACACAACAAAGGTTTAAAGTTCATGAATAATACCAAAAAGAGCACATGCAAAGGACTAAGAAGAACAAAAACACAATGCCTCAAAAACAATATCCTCAAAGGACAAAAAAATATCACAGTCATGACCAAGAAAAACAAGGTGCAAACATGCAAACAAGACTTACACCCACATCCTTTTGTGGCATGGCTATTAAAGAAACATTAGAAGGCTTTTTTCATTGCCCATATTTTTATTATAAATTTTTCCTTACAAATTAATCAAATTTCAACTGACTTTATTAAATGCAAGTCAAAATAAGTTCAAGTTAGTTTTTCAAATTATCATAATTATTTTAAAATATTTAAAAAATAAATATTTGAATATTTTTCTCCATCCATAGTGATTTAAAATTTAATATTATGTTATATTTATTATGTTTAATTGGTGTTACAAAATGACTATGAGGATTAGACTAGTATACAAAAAATTTGTTACCAAACCAACACTTATATATATTACCCATCATTGATTTTTGGTGTGTGAAAAGACCTGGATTTGTAAGAAACTCATATGGTTCTCAATTTTGCAGGTTGCCTCAAATTTTTCATAGTGGTTAAACACCGCAGTTGAGGGTTACTTCAGATCACTCAATCATTTAGAACCAGAACCAAATGTTCCATGTTTAATCAAGTAACAAAACATGTTATAACATCTTTTAATGCCCCCATTTCTATGTGACTGGTTTGTCTATGCAATACATGGGCACAATGTCCTCACCTAGTACAATGGGTGAGGTAAAGTAAGGTTAGACCATCTTTCTATTTGGGTCTCTACCGGTGTTAACCATATCCGACATAAAATGTTAATTATTTCCCCATCCCCACCTATAAATATGAAAAATTGGACAACATAAAGTGAGAAAGACTAATGTTGTACCTTTTCAAGTTTAGCACTTGGGGTGCCAAATAAAGTATTTTATTTTTCAAAATCCACTTTGGCAACAAAATAATAGTAATTTATGAAATTTCAACAATAAACATAGGGAGTTGTTTCTTTGGCAAGTTTCCTAAACTCTGAGTCATTTAACATAATGAGACCTTTTAACACAATTCATGTTCCATCTTTTTGCAAAAATCTTGGGAGACATAATGTTCCACCAAATTATAGGATAGAAAAATGTAGCAAAAACCATGAAGCAAGGAGCTCATCATGGGTTTCCACAAATATTTGTAATTTTTCTCTCCCATGCAATTTCTTTCAATTTCATCATTTCAAGCGAATAATTTCTTAAAAATTCAAAGTTTTCAGAAAATAATGTAATTATGGCGAAACCTGAAAAGGTACTTAGATATTTTGATGCAATCACCTGGAACAATCCTTATGGCCAGTCAATCAAAAGCACTCACTTTCTTTTTACTGGACCATTTGATCCCTTTACTGAGTATGGAAACTGGAATTATGTTTCTCACAACATGTCCAGACTCCCAGATTCCAAAATGCAAACTCAAAGTCACACTATTGAAATATCACATACTTCATCCAAAAAAAGCTTTTAGAAGCAATTATACTGATGTGGGTGGAGATGCTCTAAGGCCAAAAACCTCTGAATGATGAGAGTATTCTGGTAGCAGCCAAGATTTCCATGATTATCATGTACCCATCTGCTGAGTTGATGTTGACTGAGTCATATATATATATATATATATATATAAAGTCATTATTTATCAAAATGCAACTCATGAGTAATGGATTTGTCAATTTGATCTCCTGAATTATTATAACTCCCATTATTGTTCTCACATCCCTTCATTTTGGGTTTCAGTTTCATCATGACCAATTTCATGATTGATTATTATTCATTACCATATTGGACAAGAAGTTGGAACAGTTCTCTCTGCCTACCTACCTACCTACCTACCTATTATGCACATAATTCAAACACCACTCTCATCAACATTGCTCCAAAAATGGAGGGTTAAGAGTTTTAAGAGTTGGATCTCCTCAACCCTCTTGGCATTATTTGTCTTTATTAGATTTTATTACCTCCTCATCTCCTGCTTTTGAGGAGATTTCATCTTTCTATTGCTTCTTTTAATCTTCATCTTCCTCATCTTTGTGAACATTTTCCTTTCAGGCACTATTTTTGTTGGCCTTGCCTACCAAGGCAAGGATATTGTGTTGAGATTCATTATATAGTAGCTTAAGGGATTTTGGCCCCTAGGTAATAGTAGGTTTATTTTTATATGAGGATTTTTGAAACATAATATTTTGGCTTGTGTTGAAACTTGAAATTAGTTATAGAGTTATGCTATCTTGGATGATTTTGGTTTCTTTTAGAGGATTTTTTTTTGAAGATTATATTTTTGCATTGTGAAATAGTTGAATTTACATCATTTTTCTTTTGCCTTAAAATACTTTTTAATGTAAATGGCAAGGCCACGGTGTGACACACCCCTTGTTTCTATAGCTTCAATTTTGAGTTGTCTTTCAAGCATTTTTCTTTTGAATCATATTTTCTTTCTAAGAATTGTACATTCCAGATTTTTACTCTTTTTTTTTCCCTTTTTCCCTGTCATAAACATCTCTCCCAATGGGGAAGATATCAGAATTGGAAATATGAAGAATAAGAAATAATCATAATATTTCTACATGAAGCTGGTCCCTTGAGTCTGGTAACCAAACCCTTGAGTTTTCCCCATTGCTCTCTATCTTTTGCCTTGTTATATACCCTGGGCTCTCTTCTCTCAAACATTGTGAGGTTCACAGGCTCAAAGTTCAAACCTCCCTTATCACCAAAAAAATGCATCTTGTCATTTCAATAGGGTTTAGTCATCAAAGATCCAAACCTAACATAACCAAACAAGCACCCTTTCTAGGAGTATTCAATAAAAAGTATCCTAAAGTCTTTTTTGTGTCTAATTAGTCAGAGAAAATGCAAACTTATATCGATGTCCATTGATGATATGACTTATGAATTTGAATGAATTGTTTGTTAAGTTGTTTTACAAAATGGTGCATTTAATTTGCCCCTCTCCCCTCTGAATTTCAATATCATACAAATCCATTGATTTTATTATTAAAGCATTTCATTTGGGTTTTGAACTAATATTCAAAATACATTACGTGGAATAAAATATTATTTTAGGACATGATCATATGATTGACATAAAATAGCAATAAGCTGAGTACTTGATATAATGTATATATTTTCCAATGTGCAAGAATAATGCATCCCCAAAACATTCAAGCATGCTTCTTTTAAAGTATATTCATATTTGAAATGTTATTTTGTCACTTTTTCATGCAATATATTGGTTCAAGTGAGAAACGATGAGTCCATGTGTTTCTTTTAAACTAAGACTATTATTTATTTAAGGTCCTTTTGTCCAAAAAAATATATAAATTTCTCTTAGGCATCAAAAAATTTGTAAATTAGGAAAATCAAGGGCCCTTGTGAAAATAGTGTTGTTTAACAAAACACTTGCTCAATCTTAAACAATTTTTGCTCAAACAAAAGATTGAAATTGGAACATTTAATGATTCAATTTAGATTTCATAACATCCATATTAATCATAAAACATAACTTGCCATAATGAACATGTCACTAAAATGACATCACATAAGCATGTGTAACAAGGATTGCAATTTATTTCACATGTTTCACATAGTTTTTAGCTCATTGTTTCTTGTTTGGACCCATATTTTCATTATTTTATATAGAATTTAATAAAACCATTGATATTGAGTTTAATGTTGAATCTTAAAAGAAATGAAAAAAACTAAAATTTGGTCTATTTCATTTGAACATATTTTTAAATACAAAACCTTGTAACAAATTTCCTTCAAATTACTTGGAATGTTTCTCATATAGAGTAATTGTTAAAATTCTAACTTTTTATGATAACCTCATTCAATGCTTGTGAATTTATTTTGATGTTTTTTTTTGCAAGGGTTGTTCCAAGATCAATATTAATCTTTAACATGAATCCTATTCAATCAATGAATGCCAATATTTAAGCTGTTGAATAGGCAATATTTGAATATGTGCTTTAAAATACCACCAATCAATTCTATATTATGAATGATAAAAAACCTTTCATTCCATATTGGTTTCAAACTATTTTTTGGTAGATAATTAGATTTTGATAAATTGTGGTTAGAGTTAGATGACTTTTCAATTGGACTAAGAAATGCAACTCAATATGAGGTTTTAATTATATATGACATATCAATTACATTGTATGTATCAATGACATATTAAATTGGCATCTTGGTGTTCACAATGTGTTCCTCAAGTTATTCTC
>Ga0116229_10011510_pt1 | contig 13024 bp, 10 predicted proteins | sample S1TSphgellanicum_3_FD_87313 | JGI IMG/M metagenome (GOLD analysis project Ga0116229, IMG submission 87313) | Host-associated microbial communities from peat moss isolated from Minnesota, USA - S1T2_Fc - Sphagnum magellanicum MG | ecosystem: Host-associated > Plants > Peat moss > Unclassified...
GGTCGAGCGGCCTCGATGAAGCTCGGGCGCCGACCCTTCCGCGCATCGCCGTAGAGCGTGAACTGCGACACGACGAGCACGGCGCCGCCGACGTCGGCGAGGCTGCGGTTCATCTTGCCGTCGTCGTCGCCGAAGAGGCGGAGCTCGACGACCTTGTCGGCCATCCACTGCACGCCCGCGTCGTCATCGGTGTGGGTGAGCCCGAGGAGAACGAGATAGCCGACGCCGATCCGGCCGGTGACGCGGTCGCCGATTCGCACCTCGGCACGCGAGACGCGCTGCAGCAGGAGTCGCACGGCCGCGTCGGACCTGCGCTATTCGACGGTGACCGACTTGGCGAGGTTCCGCGGCTGATCGACGTTGGCGCCGCGCTTGACGGCGACGTGGTACGCCAGCAGCTGGAGCGGCACGGACGCGAGGACCGGCGTCAGCATGTCGATCGTCTCCGGGATCCGGAACTCGTAGTTGAGCTTTCCCTTGAGGGAGGGCTCGTCGCGACTCGTGATCGCGATCACCGTACCGCGGCGCGCCTTCACTTCCTGCACGTTGGAGACGACCTTGTCGAAGACCGAGTCGTGCGGCGCGATGAAGACGACCGGCATCATCTCATCGATCAGCGCGATCGGGCCGTGCTTCATCTCGGCCGCGGGATACCCCTCGGCGTGGATGTAGCTGATCTCCTTGAGCTTGAGCGCGCCCTCGAGGGCGGTCGGGAAGTTGTAGCCGCGTCCGAGGTAGAGGAAGTTCTGCGCCCGCTTGAATTCCTCGGCCAGCTCCTCGATCTCGCCGGCGCGCTCGAGGATCCCGGCGACCTGACCGGGGAGCGCCTGCAGGGCGTGGATGATCTCCGTGCCGCGCAGCACCGAGAGCGACCGGAGGCGCGCCAGCCTGAGGGTGAGCATCGCGAGCGCCACGACCTGGCTCGTAAAGGCCTTGGTCGACGCGACGCCGATCTCCGGGCCCGCGTGGAGATAGATCCCGGCGCCGGCATCGCGCGCGATCGTCGAGCCGACGACGTTGACGATCCCGAGGGTCCGCGCCCCGCGGCGTTGCGCCTCGCGCATCGCCGCCAGTGTGTCGGCCGTCTCGCCGGACTGCGAGATGACGATGCAGAGGGTGCGTTCGGTGACGATCGGGTTGCGATAGCGGAACTCCGACGCGTACTCGACCTCGACCGGCACGCGCGCGATCTCCTCGATCATCTGCTCGCCGATCAGCGCCGAGTGCCAGCTCGTGCCGCAGGCCGTGATGATGATGTTGTCGATCGAGAGGAGATCGTCATCGCCGAGGTTGGTGCCGGAGAGCTTGGAGGTCGCCTCGTCGAGCAGGAGACGGCCGGCCATCGTGCGCGCCAGCGTGTCGGGCTGCTCGTAGATCTCCTTGAGCATGAAGTGCGCGTAGCCCCCGCGCTCGATCTGCGCGAGATCCCAGTCGATCTTGCTGACGTTGCGCGTCAGCGTCGTCGCCGCCTGGTCGATGATCCGGTAGCCGTGGCGATCGAGGACGGCGAGGTCGCCGTCCTCGAGATAGACGACCTCGCGCGTGTGGGCGAGGATCGCCGACGCGTCGCTCGCGACGTAGTACTCGCCGTCGCCGAGCCCGACGAGGAGCGGGCTGCCGCGGCGCGCGGCGACGAGCTTGTGGGGATCGAGGCTCGACACGACGGCGATGCCGTAGGCCCCCTCGACCTGCTGGAGCGCCTCCATGACGGCGTCCTCGAGCGACCCATCGAACGCCGCCTCGATCAGGTGGGCGAGGACTTCCGTGTCCGTCTCCGAGACGAAGACGTGGCCGTGCTCCTCGAGCATGTGGCGGAGCGCGGTCGAGTTTTCGATGATGCCATTGTGGACGACGGCGATCTCGCCCTTGCAGTCGATGTGCGGGTGCGCGTTGCACTCGTTCGGCGGGCCGTGCGTCGCCCAGCGCGTGTGCGCGATCCCCGTCGTGCCGACCGCCGGGTGCGTGGCGAGCAGCGCCTCGAGCCGCGAGATCTTCCCCGCCTGCTTCCGGATCTCGAGGCCCGCGCCGTTCATGACGGCGACGCCCGCGGAGTCATAGCCGCGGTATTCGAGGCGCTTGAGCCCATCGATCAGCAGTGGGGTGACCGTTTTCAGTCCGACGTATCCGACAATTCCGCACATGGCAGGTGGAGTTAGGAGAACGACGCGCGGGCCTGCGCGATCAGGGACCGCGCCTCGGCAGCCGTCGGGGCTTCGGCAATCACTCGAACGATAGGCTCGGTCCCGCTCGGACGGACGTGCACCCAGCGATCCGGCCATGCGAGCCGGATCCCGTCCTGGGTGTCCACGGTCGCGTCCGGGAACCCCTGGCGCAGCGCCGCGTAGACGGCCGTCAGTGCCCCGGGCGGGCGATCCAGCTTCTCCTTGACGATCGAGTAGCGCGGCTGGCGGTCGACGAGCGCCGCGAGCGAGAGACCGGACTCGGCCATAAGCCCCAGGACGAGCGCCGCACCGGCCGGGGCATCACGACCCAGGTGGAGGGCGGGGAGGATGACGCCGCCGTTCCCTTCCCCGCCGATGACGGCGCCCGCCGCGCGCATGGCGATCGCGACGTTGACCTCGCCGACCGGCGATCTGGTGACGATGCCACCGCTCCGCGCGGCCGCGTCGTCGACGACGCGGCTGGTCGAGAGGTTGGTGACGACGGCCCCGCGCTGGTGTCCGAGCACGAAGGCGACCGCGAGTGCCAGCGTGTAGTCCTCGCCGATGGCGTGGCCCGTGTCGTCGACGAGCGCCAGCCGGTCGACATCCGGATCGACGGCGAGGCCGATCTCGGCCCGTGTCTCGCGTACCAGCGACTCGAGCGCGCCGAGGTTCTCGGCGATCGGCTCCGGCGGCCGGGGGAAGCGACCATCGGTCTCGAGGTTGATGGCGGTGACGCGGCAGCCGAGACGATCGAGCAGCGCGGGCATGATCGTCGCGCCGGCGCCGCGGACGCAGTCGAGGGCAACGTGGAAGTGGCGCGCCCGGATCGCCGCGACGTCGAGATACGGGAGTGCGAGGATTCGCTCGAGGTGGCGGTGGACCGCCTGATCGTCGGTGCAGACCTGGCCCAGGCGGTCCCACGGGACGCGGCGGATCTCGGTCGCGCGCATCGCCGCTCCCTCGTCGTTGGAGAGGAAGAGGCCACTCGGCGCGATGAACTTGAGCGCGTTCCACTCGATCGGGTTGTGGCTGGCCGTGATCGCGAGGCCCCCGGCCGAGTGGTGATGCTCGACGGCGAGCTGCACGGTCGGCGTCGGCACGAGGCCGATGTCGATGACGTCGCAGCCGACCGACTGCAGCGCGGCGATGACGGCGCGGTGGAACATCGGGCCGGAGACGCGGCTGTCGCGACCGACGACGATCGATCGACTGCGACCGGCGGCGAGCGCCCAGGAGCCGAACTGCGCCGCAAAGGCACCGATCCGCTCCGGGGTCAGCGTCGTGCCGACCTGGCCGCGCACCCCGGAGACCCCGACCATCAGTCCCGTCGTATCCAGTTCAGTCATCGCGCGCGAAAGCTAGCGGACTCGATCTGAAATGGGTCGTCCTCAAATGGGTCGTCCCGGGTCGCGGTCCCGCGGCGCACTACGAGACGGCGATGAGGGACGCGACCGGCAGTTCGGACGTCTGCGAGATATCGGGGAGCGTGATGTCCGCCGCGACCGCGAGCTCGAACGCCGCGATCACCTCGGGATCGAACTGCGATCCGCTGCAGCGGCGCATCTCGTGCATCGCCGCGTCGAGGTCGAGGCGGCCGCCGCGGCGGTACGCGCGGCCGCTGGTCATCGCATCGAAGGCGTCGGCGACGGCGGCGATCCGCGCCTCGAGGGGGATCGACTTGCCGACCAGCCCATCGGGAATGCCGCGGCCGTCGAACCGTTCGTGGTGGGAGCGCACGATGTTGAGGGCGAGCGGCGCGTCGCCGAGGATCGGGGAGAGGATCCGCCAGCCGACCATCGGGTGCGTCATGATGTGCTCGTACTCATCATCGGTCAGCGGCCCCGGCTTGTTGAGCACGGACTCGCGGACGCCGATCTTGCCAATGTCATGAACGTGGCCGCCGATCTCGATCTGGCGCAGCACGTCGGGGGGCAGCTGCATCCGCTGCGCGATTGCGACGCAATACTGGCTGACGCGGATCGAGTGGCCGCGCGTGTACCGGTCCTTGACCTCGAGCGCCTCGGCGAACGCCTGCATGCTGGCGAGGAAGAGCTCCTCGAGGCGGCGGCCCTGGGCAGCGACGCGCTCCTCGAGGCGTTCATGGTAGCCGCGGTTTTCCATCAGCAGGCGTCGCTTGTCGAGCGCCTGGGCGACGCGGGCGCGGACCTCGTCGAGGTTGAACGGCTTGGTGAGGTAGTCGGCCGCACCCATGGCGATGCAGCTGACGGCGACGTCGACGTCGGCGACGGCGGTGATCAGCACGACGGCGGTGTCCGGGTAGCGGGCGCGGACCTGACGCAGGAGTTCGATCCCGTCCATGACCGGCATGCGCAGGTCGCTGAGCACGATCGAGATCGCGGTGCGGCGGAGGAGCTCGAGCGCTTCGGCGCCGGAGCCCGCCTCGTGGCAGACGAATCCCTCCTGCTCCATCAGGCGCGCGAGCACCTGGCGCAGTCGCGGCTCGTCGTCGACGATGAGGCACGCGCCCGTTATCTTCTCGCCGACATGACGCGCATCTTCGACGACGATCTCGAGGCCCGATTCGGGACGCGTGCCGTGCACGCCGGGCAGCGTCCCGATCCCACGACGGGGGCCGTCATGACCCCGATCTACCAGACCTCCACCTACGTCCAGGACGGTCTCGGCGAGAACCGGGGCTACGAGTACGCCCGGGGGAAGAACCCCACGCGGGAGGCGCTGGAACGGAACGTCGCCGTGCTGGAGGGTGGCGTCCACGGATTCGCGTTCTCGAGCGGCATGGGGTGTCTCGACACGATCATGAAGCTCTTTCGCGCCGGCGACCGGATCGTGTGTGGCGAGAACGTCTACGGGGGGACGTTTCGGCTCTTCGATCGGGTGCTCAGTCACTTCGGTCTCCGCTTCAGCTATGTCGATACGCGGGACCCGACGCTGGTCGAGGCCGCATGCGCGGCCGACGGCGGGGCGGTGGCGGTCGTGGTCGAGACGCCGACAAACCCGCTCATGCGTCTGACCGACCTGGCGGCCGTCTCGGAGATCGCCCACCGGGCCGGCGCGCTCTGCATCGTCGACAACACCTTTGCCACACCGTTCTTTCAACGGCCCTTCGAGTTCGGCGCCGACGTCGTCTATCACTCGACGACCAAGTATCTCAATGGGCACAGCGACATGATCGGCGGGCTCGCCGTCGTCCGGGACGACGGACTCGCCGAACGGCTGACCTTTCTGCAGAACGCCGCGGGCGCGGTCCCCGGTCCTTTTGACTCGTGGCTCGCGCTCCGGGGGACGAAGACGCTCCACCTGCGGATGCCGCGCCATGACGCAAATGGCCGGGCAATTGCCGGGTGGCTCGCCGACCGTCTGGGGCACGAGCGCGTGATCTATCCGGGGCTCCCGTCGCACCCCCAGCACGAGCTCGCCTGCCGGCAGATGACGGGGTTCGGCGGGATGATCAGCGTCGATCTGGGGACGCGCGAGCGGGCAGCGACGGTGCTCGGGCGGGTGCGGGTCTTTTCGCTCGCCGAGTCGCTGGGTGGGGTCGAGAGCCTCATTTCGCACCCGGCGTCGATGACGCACGCTTCGGTGCCGCCGGAGCGGCGGGCGGCGCTCGGGATCGGTGAGGGGCTGATTCGGCTGTCGTGTGGGGTCGAGGACGCCCGCGACCTCGAGGACGATCTGTCGCAGGCGCTGGACGGGATTCGCTGACCAGGGACGGGCGGGCCGACGGCGCGCGGTGACACCGACCGGCCCGGTCCGCCGTAGAGTACGGGACCCGAGCAACCCCGAGGAATCGTCCGAATGGAAGAGACTCCGTCCCCCCTCCTGCCAGCCCGCCTCCCGCGGCAGCGGCTCCCCCAGATCTCGTCCACGGCGTGGGAGCATCCGGCCGACCGGGCGGCGCTCAACACGTTGCGCGCGCTGCCCGGCTTCGACGAAGTGGTGCGCAAGATCGCCGGCGCGATCGGCGAGCGCGGCGTGCGGCACATCTTCACCGCGAACGCGGTCCGCGTCGGCCCGACGCAGCGGCCGAAGCTGCACGCCCTCTGGACCGAGGTGCTCGACACCTTCGACTGGGAGACGCGCCCCGATCTCTACGTCACGCAGACGCCGTTCGTGAACGCGGCCGCGGTCGGGTTCGAGTCGCCGTTCGTCGTGCTCAACTCGGCGACGATCGGTCTGCTGACGCGGGACGAGCAGCGCGATGTGCTGGCCCACGAGCTGGGGCACATCATCAGTGGCCACGTCACGTACAGCACGATCGCGATCCTGCTGCTGCGCTTCGGGCTGTCGGCGCTCCCCTTCCCCGCGGAGCTGGCGCTGCTCCCGTTCCAGCTCGCGCTGCTCGAGTGGTACCGGAAAGCCGAGCTGTCGTGCGATCGGGCGGGGCTGCTCGGGACGCAGGATCTGGAGCGTTCGCTGACGGTCTATCTCAAGATGGCCGGTGGCAACGGCGGCGACGACACGATCAACCTCGACGCGTTTCTCGCGCAGTCCGAGGAGTACGAGGCGCCTGGCAACGCGTGGGACAGTTTCCTCAAGCTGGTGAACACGGCGAAGCGCGACCACCCGTTTGCGACGGTGCGGGTCGCGGAGCTCCGGCGCTGGGTCGCGAGCGGCGCGTACGCGCAGATCGTCGGCGGCGACTATCCGCGTCGCGGCACCGAGGACGATCACGATCTCAAGTTCGACTACAAGGCCGCGGCCGGCTACTACGGCGACCGCGCGCGGTCGGCGCTCAACGAGCTGGAAGGGGTGGTCGATCGCGCCCGTGACGCGTTCACCCAGGCGTTTCGCGGTGGGCGCGGGAGCGGCGGCACGCCGTGAGCGGCACGCCGTGACGATCACGACGTGAAGATCCTCATCGTCGGCGGTGGGGGTCGGGAGCACGCGCTGGCGTGGCGGTTCCGGGCGGACGACCCGACCGTGGAGCTGCTCGCGGCGCCGGGCAACCCCGGGATCGCCGAGCTGGCGCGGTGCGTCCCCGTTGCCGTGACCGATGTCGACCGGCTGGTGGCGCTGGCGGAGTCCGAGCGACCGGACCTGACGGTCGTCGGGCCGGAGGCCGCGCTCGCGGCGGGAATTGTCGACCGGTTTCGCGCGCGGGGTCTCGCGATCTTCGGGCCGACGATGGCGGCCGCCGAGATCGAGACGTCCAAGGTCTTTGCGAAGGACGTGATGCAGGAGGCCGGCGTGCCGACGGCGCGCGCCGAGCATCATACGGATCCGGTGGCCGCGAAGCGCGCCGCGCGGCTCTTCGGCGCGCCGGTGGTGATCAAGGCATCGGGACTGGCGGCCGGAAAGGGGGTGATCGTCGCCGAGACGATCGAGGCCGCGGACGCGGCGATCGACAGCATGCTGACGGGCGGGATTTTCGGCGCAGCCGGCGCGGAGATCCTGGTCGAGGAGTTCATGGCCGGCGAGGAAGTGTCGGTCTTCGGGATCACGGACGGCGAGCGGATCATCGCGCTCTTGCCGGCGCAGGACCACAAGCGGTTGCTCGATGGAGATCGGGGGCCGAACACGGGTGGGATGGGCGCGTTTGCACCGTTTGCCGTCGACGGGTGTGGCGCGTGGAACGGGTTCGAGCTCGTCGAGCCGTGCGACGGGCCGATCGGCTTTGCGACGGTCGTCGCCGGCGAGATCATGGCGCCGGTGCTCGAGGCGATGCGGCGGCGCGGCCGGCCGTTTTCCGGCCTGCTGTATGCCGGGCTGATGCTGACGTCGGACGGGCCGAAGGTGGTGGAGTTCAACTGCCGGTTCGGCGACCCGGAGACGGAGGCGATCATGCCGCTGACGCGGCCGGGGCTCGCCGAGCTGCTGCTCGCGGTCGCGGTCGGCGACCGGCTGCCGACGCAGCACGCGGCGGAGACACTGCGGCTCGGGCATGCCGTGACCACCGTCGTCGCCGCGGCCGGCTATCCGGACGCCCCGCGGACCGGGGACGTGATCACCCTGCCGGAGGCGGTGGACGGGGTGCAGATCTTTCATGCCGGGACGGCACGGCGGGCGGACGGCGCGCTGGTGACGGCGGGGGGTCGGGTGCTGGCGATCACGGCGGTCGCACCCTCGCTCGTGGCAGCGCAGCGGCGGAGCGCGCTGGCGGCGAGCCGAGTGGCGCTCGCGGGGAAGCAGTACCGGACGGACATTGGGTGGCGGGAAGTGTCGCGTGCCCGAGCTCCCTGAGACGGAGACGATCGCCCGGGATCTCGACCGGGCGGTGCGTGGGGCGACGATCGTCGCCGTGTCGGTCTCGCACGCGGACGTGCTGCGCGAGGTGACGTCGCCCGCCGACCTCTCGGCGCGGGTGGTCGGCGCGACGATCGGGCGGTGCTGGCGTCGGGCGAAGCTGGTGGTGCTCGACCTCTCGACGGGTGACCGGCTGGTGATCCAGCCGAGGTTCACGGGCGGCCTGTTGGTCGACGACGGGACGCTGCCGGACGTCGAGCGGCGGTACGCGGTGGTGACGTGGACGCTGGACGATGGGCGACGGTTGCACTATCGCGACGTGCGTCGACTCGGTACCGTGTCGCTCATGGATGTGGAGCGATTTGACGCGTACACGGGCGCGCTCGGGGTGGAGCCGTTGGGCGCCGCGTTTACGGGGGCGCGACTGGCGGCGGTGCTCGGGCGCTCGCGGCAGGCGATCAAGAAGGTGCTGATGGACCAGCGCCAGGTGGCGGGCGTCGGGAACATTTACGCCAACGAGGCGCTCTGGCTGGCGCGGCTCGACCCATCGCGTGAGGCGCGTCGGGTCGGGTCGGAGCCGGCCGGTCGGCTGCGGGATGCGCTGGTCGCCGTGCTGGGCGACTCGATCGCCGCGCGCGGGACGAGTTTCCGGGACTATCGGGATGCCGCGGGCGGCCGCGGGTCGTACTCGGCGCAGCTTGCGGTCTATGGGCGTGCCGGGCAGCCGTGTCCGCGGTGTGGGCGGCGGCTGATCGGCACGCATGCGGTGGACGGTCGGGCGACGGTTTTCTGCGCGGAGTGTCAGCGGTGAGCCGTCTGCGGCGGCAGCCGGAGCCGCCGGGCGCCGCGGAGGCGGTCGCGCGGATGCGGGCGGCGGTGCGGGCGGACGCGGTCGACCGGCCGGGGGTCTACCGGATGGTCGGCGGCGACGGCGAGGTCCTCTACGTCGGGAAGTCGAAGCAGGTGCGCTCGCGGCTGATGAGTTATTTCCGGTGCGAGTATCCGGCCGACAAGGGCGCGCGGATTCTCAGGCAGGCGGACCGGATCGAGTGGGAGTACACGCCGAGCGAGTTTGCCGCGCTGCTGGTGGAGCTGAGGCTGATCAAGCGGTATCGGCCGCGGTTCAACGTGGCGATGAAGCGGGACGCGCGGAACCACGCGTTCATCAAGGTGACGCGTGGTGCGGCGCCGAAGCTGGTGGTGGTGCGCGGGACGGGGATGAGCGGCGCGGACGACGGCGTGTACTATGGGCCGTTCATCGGGGCGCAGCGGCTCGCGGACGCGTTGCGGGAGCTGCATGACGCGCTGGGTCTTCGGGATTGCGCGCTGGACACGCCGATGCATTTCAGCGATCAGCCGGAGCTTTTCGACGCCCCGCCGCTGCCGAGTCGGACGCCGGGGTGCATCCGGTACGAGGTGCACAAGTGTCTGGGGCCGTGTGTCGGCGGGTGTTCGGAGTCGCAGTATGCCGAGCGGGTGCGGATGGCGACGGCGTTTCTGGACGGGACGGATGACGGGCCGGTGGCGATGCTGCATCGGGAGATGGAGGCCGCGAGTGCGAGGCTGGCGTACGAGCGGGCGGCGGCGCTCCGGGACAAGGCGAAGCGGCTGACGGATCTCCGGGCGCAGTTTGGGCGGCTCCGGTTTGCGGTGGAGAACCTGTCGTTCGTGTACACGGTGCCGGGGCACGAGGGCGACGACCGTGCGTACGTGATCCGGCGCGGGTGCGTGCGGGCGGAGGGGGTGGTGCCGCGGTCGCCGGCGGAGCGGAAGGCGTGGCGGGCGACGGTGGACTCGATCCTGTCGCCGGACCGGCGGCCGGTGCACGCGGTGCCCGCGCACGAGGTGGACGAACTGATGCTGCTCTCGAGCTGGTTTCGCCGGTTTCCGGCCGAGCTCAAGCGGACGAAGACGCCGGGTCGGGGACGCTCAGCTGTGGGACGAACGAAGGGGTAGTGTGCCGCCGAACTCTATACATGTCCCGCCGCAATAGAGTCAGCTCACGCAGCGGGCGACCCATCCTGCGCATCACACCCGTTCGTGGCCTGAGGGGTCGGCGCCCGATGCCGCCGACAGATACGCCTCGCGTCGCGCGGCGACTGCGCGCTGAAATCCTGCCGGATCCCGGAGCCGCAGGCCGATGCGACGGGCGACTCGCGTGATGCCGAAGATGCCGGTTACCCGGGTCAGTGCGCTGAACTCGATCACGACATTCGGGGTGGCGGGTCCGGCCGTATTCAGGAACTCCGGATTGCCCCGCCCTGCGTCCCTCCATGAAGCGACCGCGACGCCGGCCACGTCCTCGAGCGGAACGTCGACGCGATAGCGGAGCCCGACGCGAATCGCTAGAGCGGTCGGGCGAAGCAGGATTGGCCGGCGGCGCGTGGCGCGGTAGTCGCCGATCAGCCAGATGAGCGAGTAGACGCTCAGCAGCGTCAGGACCGTGGCGGCGACGACACTCCATCGAGCGACGAGCAGGTGTGCGATCGGCGTTTCGATCGCGAGCACCAGACCAACGCCCAGGAGCATCGTCCGCGCGTTGGACGTCTCGAGCGGAAACGCAGTCGCGTCGTCGGGCGCGCGGTCACCATTGCCGCCAACGGCATAATAGAACGTCGCCAACTCGGTCGTCACCGCTGGCATCCAAGCGGCGCGTCCGAATGGTCCGGCCAGCGCATGCTGGAGGAGGTCGACCACGTCCGCGCCCGCCGCACCGGTCGCGGGTGCGCGCATCGCGCTCCGGACGCGCCAGATCGCGTAGCTCGTCATCGCCAGTTCGAGGACGAATGTCAGGTATCGCGCGGCGCCGGCGATGCTCCGGTGGGCGGGTGGCAGCACGTACCGCGCGCCGATCACGGAGAGGACCACGACGACCAGCACGCTGCGGAGGCGAGCGCCGCCTGCACGCACGATGCAGAGCCAGTAGGCGAGCGGGACGACGACGATCAGATCGATGGCGATCGCCGCGCTCAGGAGATCCGGTCGCGCGAGGAACGCGGACGAGCGAACGATGGCACTCTCGATCCCGTACACCGCGAACACCCCGACGACGAACGCGATCAGCCACGTCCGCTGCGCGGGCGTGAAGCCGACCTGCCGCTGCCCTGACATCATGCGGCCCCTCCCGTGGCTCGTAGTAACCGGCCCTACATCCGTGCGGCGGCCGCTGTCGCGGCGGCGGTGAGGCGGGCGATGTCGGTGACGGGCGGGTGAACCCCGATCTTGACGAGCGTCGCGCCCTTTCGGATGTAGATCCCGCTCGCGACCGGCCCTTGTCGGGTCGCCGCTTCGTCGCCGATTCCGGAGAGCGGAACGCCCTGCGGCATCGACGCCATCGCGACCGGCATCACCCAGCGCGGGAAGTCCGCGTGGGCCTGCGCGGCGCTGGCGTCGACCCGGATGTGGATCTCGACACCGCCCGCACCGGGGCCGCCCGCGGCGTCGAACCGGCAGTCCGTCGCGCTCGCATTCGCGGCAGGAGTCAGCGGTTGGCCAGCGAGCGTCGACGCGTCCTTCGCAGACAGCAGCGTGCAGGCATCGGGCGCGGACCGCGCCGTGCTCCGCCACGCCCCACACAGCACGGCACCCGCGAGCAGCACCTGTCGCATGATCTCCTCCCAAGTGGGTGACTCGGACCTGGCGAGAGTATGCCGCGGCCCGGCTGCCGCTGTCAAACAGGCCTGCCCTGGGGTCGCGGTACGCGAGAGGGGCGCACCGACGAGCGTGCGCCGCCACCTCGCGCTATATCTTGGTCACTGATGCATCTGCACGAGCACGGCCTTGCACGACCAACCGCGCCGGGCGCTGCCGACGGGAACGACGGACACGAGGATCCTTCGCTTGCTGTCTCCATGGAGTGAGGTCACTTCGCGACCGAGCTATGCGCGCATCGTCGCGAGCGTGCTGGCGAGCGTCGCGTGCGCGGGATGCGGTCTCTCCGCCAAGATCCCGAGTCAGCCCCAGACGTCGCTGACGTTGACCGCGTTCACGCTGAGCGGCGGCGAGCAGAACGTCATTCCACCAGGATCGTCCGCGGAACTCGAGTTCACGCCGGACGAGCACATGTCGTTCCTCAAGCAGGGCGGCGGCACGTTCAAGCTCTGGGCGGCCGGCGGCGGGACGTACGGCGCCTTTCTCTTCCGGACGCCGGACCTCTTCACCCTCGGCGCGCCGACGACGGTCTTCGGACCGTCCGGAGCCGGGACGACGGCCTTCGACGCCGACTACGCCGGACCGGGCAGCGTCTTTCCGAGCGCGAGCGGCGCGGACCTGCTGATGATCTACCACGCGGAAAATCACCTCTTCCGCGGCGTCGATTACCCGGGGGAGCCGTTCTTCGCGGGCATCGGGCTCGCGCGCTCGAGTGACGGCGGTGTCACCTGGCAGCGCCAGGGCGAAATCATCGCCGCCTACAATGCGCAGGACACAGCGCAGACGTCCGGTGGCGCCGGGGCGCTGACGCCGACGGCGGTCGAAGCCGACGGCTACATCTACGTCATCTTCCGCGAGATCGACCTGCAGAGCAACGTCAGCGGCTTCGGCCTCGCACGCGCGCCGATCGACAGCGACGGCGCACCTGCGACCTGGCAAAAATACTATCAGGGCTCATTCAGCACGCCGGGCCTTGGTGGCCACTTCACGCCGCTCAATATCGTCCTCGACCCGAGCCAACCGACCGATCAGCGGCAACCCCA
>Ga0116229_10011512_pt1 | contig 13023 bp, 8 predicted proteins | sample S1TSphgellanicum_3_FD_87313 | JGI IMG/M metagenome (GOLD analysis project Ga0116229, IMG submission 87313) | Host-associated microbial communities from peat moss isolated from Minnesota, USA - S1T2_Fc - Sphagnum magellanicum MG | ecosystem: Host-associated > Plants > Peat moss > Unclassified...
ATTGTCGCAACCCCACTTTGGGATAAGTGTGAGGATGAAACTCACACCCCCAAAAGTGGGAAGTTGGAGTCCTCCGGGACTCCCAAAAACTCAGAGCTCGAGTTCAAGGGTCAAAACACCTTGCATTGAGGTAATCTTTATATCAATGGAAAGGTCTTGAAGTGCAGATGCCCAAAATGGCCTCGCATGGGCCATTTGGACATCTGTAGGCCAAGTTATGGGCAAAAGAAGGGTCGAAAGTCAAATTGCTAGTTTGACTCCCGACCACTAAAAGTTGGGAATCAATATCTTCCCAACGTTGCTTGAAGGAGTGCGACACGACGTTGGAAAGTTCTCTACAAGAGCTACAACTTTGGTTAAGACCTCATCTCGATCTGAGTTTGGGGCGAGGAGTTAGGAGCATCCAAAGTTTCGGGACTCCACCCCGGAACACTTTCGGGACTTCAACTTGGAAGTCCCGAGAAAAAGAGCCATTCGGATGTAGCCCCCGCGATGAGACGCAGAGAATATTATATGGGGAAGGTGGTGGCTTCCCCCGAGTCCGGGCCGTGGTGAATTTTGTGTGTTAAAGTGCCTGTGGCTTGTCCCAACACCTAAGGGTGTTCCCGAATGCTAACTAACCTTTTATGGTTGGTTTTTGGATGCAGATTCAAGCTTGATAATTTGGTCCCTCTTCCTAGTCTAATCCCGGGACTTCTAGCACGCCTCTTCACACCCTTTTAGTGTTGGAAGTCGAGAGTGGCCCCCAAGTCCCGACTTTTCGCAACTCTACATAGTTGGACCCTCAAGTGGGTTCAACAAGGGACTTAGGAACGTGTCAACAACTGGTCCCTGTTCACTACATGGTTGACAAGTTTTATCATGATAAAAATGTTCAAATTCACTCAAAATCTATTGAAATCCATAATGAACTAAAACACATTTTGGTGTAGTGACAAATGTTCAAACCCTTCAAAATTCATCATTAATTTTGATGAACACAAAATGCATTCAGGATCATAATTCAACTTGCATTTATTGAAATATCAAACCTAACTACTTAACCAATTTCCTCGACCTACCTCTATATATGGACATAACAAAGCACATGTTATGTGCATATTCATGTCAATTATTTATTTATATATATAATGTTTATTAATCTACATGGGTAAACAATGGTGAATAATTTTATAATTAAAAATAAGTTTTTTCCATAATTAATAATTTATTTAAACGAGTTTCACAAGCCTAAATCTAATAGGACAATGCACATGTGATGTTAAATTACAATAATAAAATTGCAAAAATATCTTTAATTTGTAATTTTTAAACATACACAAAATTAAAATTATTGGAATCAAATTTAACAACTTGCCCTACTAAACATAAATGCAAATCTAAAAATTAAAATATTTCATATCATCAAGCTTAACATAATGATTTAATTAGCTTTCAAACTCCTCTTCAATTTAATTTAAGAAATTTAATCTCAAAGTCATCAAAAGACACATTATTTTTTAATATTCAACACCTTGCACAATGATGACACATACCAATGGCATCAATTTTAAGGTTTAAATGAAATTTATTTTAACAAAATTTCTTCAAATTTGAAAACATGTTTGGTTTCAAGTATGGGTATTTAAAATATATCCAAGGTTATGAGATGGGTATATTTTTCCAAATTTATATACTTTTGGATATGCATTTGATTAAAATATATTGAAATATATATATATATATACTTTACACAAACCCAATGGGTATATATGGATAAATGATGTACCCACACAACATTAATACAAACCACAAGCATTTTAACAAGTTTAATTTAATATAATTCAATTTCATTCAATATTGTCATTCAAACTAATAATTTTTTGTGCTTTAACCTAAGTGGAATTATTTTCAAGGCCTCCAATGTTAAGGTTCAGTATGTGAAAAGACAAATATAAGGTTTAATAATGAAAGGGTAAATAAAATGACTAATGAAAAATTTCCAATGTATTTGCCCATAAGAGATGAAGATGCAAATGCATTTTTTTATGCGACATAAAGAAGCATTGATTGGATGAAATGGTTGAATGGGAAGATGACCAATGGGAAACTCCTTGTGCATTTCTTATAACATGAATAGGGATGTAGTCACAATTCAACAAGCCAAAAAAAATGTTGGACTACATACAAAACTACTCAAAATTAAATAAATATTTAAGTTTTGCCATTTAAATCCATGGCAATCATGGCAATTTATTGCTTGTTTATTCATGTGAATATCAAAAAATTCAAAAAAAATAAAATGATAAAACTTTTAATTTAGGTTTTGATTCAAGAGATTCAAAAGTGAACACATGTTACAGTAGAAGGAATCAATTTTGCAAAGGACTATCAAAAGAACTCATACAATATAAAAAAATTGATGGGAAAAAATCAAAAGGATAAAAAATTATTAACTACATTCAAAAACATTCATACCTTAAAATATGTGGAATTTAAAACTTTAAAAATCCAAAGTACTTTTCAAAATTGATCTAGAATTTAAAAAGTTCAGAAGTCCTTTACCACATATAATTTACATGATATCTTAATAAAATTGTAAGTTATTATCCACAAACATGAGAAAAAAAAATAAAATTTGGTTATGATTTGAACTTTATATCGTTTTTAAAGATGTAACAAAATTTACAAGGAATTTGCACACTTTCAAAAATTGACATTTATTCAAAAATGATAAACAAAAAAAATTGTCATGTATTGGGTCAATGCTAAATAACTTTTGTAACAATTTGTGATGAATTTCACTCAAAAATTCATTAGTATAAAAAATGACTTTTGGGGGGAAAAACTTGTAATCCTCATTTAAAATAAAGTTGTTGGTTCATTGTATTTTGTCTACATCAATAGGCCAATGGATTCCTTGTGTGATATGAAAAGGCAAATGTGAATTCAAGTATTACGATGAAAAAACATTTAATAGTTGAAAAAATCAATTTTTAATTTCTTAATTCATTTCCAAAATCATTTAAAATTAAAGGTACAAGTAAACTTAAATTAATCTTTAAATTGCATTTTCATACTCATTCTAAGTTTTTAGAATTGTAATTTTTTAATTTATGATCAATCTTTTTCAACATCAAAGGCTATATCTAGCTTCACTTGAAAAGGAAAAATTTCTAACTATATGTGAAAAAGAATTAAATATAATGGTAAAGATGGTGAAGGTTTATCAAATTTGTTTTTACAAAATTGAATTTAATAATATTTTAAATACTTATGCAATGTACTTTAACAGTTAAATTATTTTTTAAATATTTAGACTTTGAGACAAAAAAATTCTAACCATATGTGAAAAAGAGGTAAGAAAAATGGTGAAGAGATGAAGGTTTCTCATATTATAATTATTTTTATACATATAGAATTTATGATTGTTTTAAAATACTTATGGAATGTAATTTGACATTTAAATTAATATTTAAAATTTATTTTTATGATGATTTAACTTCACTTTAAAAGGGAAGCTTTCAAAGGGTAAAGATAATGGTGAAGGAGGCGATCTCATGGAATCTATATGATCATTGGATTTTGTTTTCATATCATAAGATCCAAGAAACAAATGAAAATGTATGAATATTTCAACTTTATCATGTTAGTCAATCATCATTGGTAGTATGGAGTAGGGCAAAACCCATGTTGAATTTTGTGAATTGCAATCCTTTGCAATATGACATTCCTTTTGAGCACCTCACACATAATCATGATCAATAGGCTAACTTGTTATACATGGTTTTCATGGGTTGTTGTGAATTTGTCATGGGATCAAATGTTCATTGGAAGGTAGGACATCCTTTAAGATTGGCCACCAGTGCCAACACCATTGGAGCTACCGATGATACTTGTTGCCCCTTGTTGTAAAAGTGTGCCTGCTTCCGAATACAAAGCAGATAATGAGTATTTGTTCACGCTATTAATGGTCATCCATGAGGAAAAACTCACACTATTCTTGTCCGTGCCTGAGAATGCCACATTGATCTGCGAAACCCATCACAAGTAAAACTTCAATCAAGCAAAAATTGAATTGATTTCCTACAAAACTAGGTCATCTAGTTTTTCATTTCTTTTCTACATCAAACATGTAGCCACCCATTGCTGTGCAAACAGGGTAAGACTACTGTAAGCCATTAAACTAATGAATGGAAATTTTACTAATAAATTGAGAATATCACACTGAAAAGATGACAAATCGATACATGATTCATCACCATGTGACAGTTGGGCACTCAATTCAAGGGAAAAATAGTGACAAGTTATAACTTGCAACTGAAAAAACATGATTTGGGAAAAACAGTTTGACATGGAACACATAAAAGAGGTTGGCAATTGACTAATTAAATGTGTTCCTAAAAGAGCCGATGGCAATGAAGCAGCAATGATCAGCAAGGCTTCCAAGACTGAAGTTGGGGAAAAGAGTAAGGAGGGGAGAGATGTGTACACGTGTTAAGCACAAAGTGGGGTCAGCATTGGCAGCATTACAAGTTGTGATGGCAGTGCCACAATTGTTGTCCATGCATAGCGCACTAGTGTTTCCACAAATTGCACAAGATTCATCTTTCCTGAAAGAAATTGAAGTATATATAAATGTTATAATGTTCACATGATCTAACCAAGAAGACAAACAATTTTTAGCACCCGCAAGAACAATCTATAGGAAATGCAAGGAAAAGAAAATGTGTACCAAGATAGAGTAGTGAGCATGCCATCTACAAAGTCCATAACAAGAAGCAAACCTGGAACCTTTGCCTGTCCACATCACAAATCCATGGTTATGCCATTTTGCATCTCATATATCTGGCCAATTTAGGTGAACCCAACAATAGACCTTATATCCACAAACCCTTGCATGACAGATGCAAGTGAGGGAAGAGCATCTATATGTGTGTGTAGATTATATTCACAAAACTTGTTGTAACATTGTGGCCATGAACTATACCTGGTTCACATGCAGCAAGAGGCAAGAACTCAAGACTGTTCATAGATTAATATAAAGAAAAGACAATTGAAAAATGAAAGACACTAACAACAGGGGTGGAGATAGTCCTAGGATCAGACACAACAGTTCCATTATCATATGTAGCATTGTAGCCAGCATATACTATTAGACTGGCTGCTTCACTAAACTGCAACCAACACCCGATTAATCAATCAGAACCTATGAATGCAGATAAAAACATTTGCAACAACAAAGTTGTTTTCCAATTGCAAGAATAATCTAGCTTCTAACAATGAAATGATCAAATATTAGTCTTTAGGGTTCCTTTCAAGCTCCTGCATTCCTTTTGGCCACAACAGCTACAAAACCACTGATGGATGGGCAAATCCTTTGACTACCAACACATGTAACACGCAATGTTATCTATACAAGATTGGGAATTCAAAGCTGCCAACATCCTATCACTAGAGTGCATATGCCATATACTAATGAATGATTTCATGGTGAATTAAGTATATTGGAAATGTATTTTACAATTATGGTTAAATGGCGCAGGACAAGGTAGAAAACATGGGGCTTACAGTAGAGGTAACAGCAAGTAGACTATCATTCTGAATTTGAAACAAACTCAGTTGATCTACCACTGGTCGGAACACAGCCACCTGTGCCCCTACAGGTACTTGCTGCAACCACATGATCTAAGCTCCTTTTTCCATCAAGTTCTCAACATAAAACAATTGATTCAATGTTGCTCTAATCCTTCTCCTTTGAAGCACACATGATGCACTAATATGTTCAAGCTAAGCTCCCTATAGTTTATACATTTTTTGGCAAAACAAAATGTTTGGAGAAGGATTGGAAACGGTAGTGGGTACTGTACATAACAAATGTTTGGAGAAGGATTGGAAAAGGGTGGGTACTGTAACACTCACTGTTGCAGTAGAAGGGCTGCATGGAGAGAGCAAGTTTGACAAAGGGTCGGAGTTGTTGTACCACAAAACACTACTTCCTCCAATGGCTACTGCCACAGTGATGGCATCACCAGATTTAATGGGTTGGAGTTGAGCACAAGGGTTGACCACTTGGTTGGTGTCCACTGTTGTGGTAGCAGCAGCAGTATCAGCTATGATGAGTATCTGCAATCCACCCACATTGGGGAAACCGAAAAAAAAAAAAAACAAAAACCTAAATTGTTGTTGTTGGACAATGAAATGCAAATTGAAAGTTCTTTTTTCCAGGCCCCTTGTTGCCATGTAATGCCATCATGTTCTTTGCATGTTCATTGATCATAAAAACATTTCAAGAGATGATGATGTGCTTGCTGAGAAGGAAAAAAGATTTGGGCCCAAGGAAGGAAACATAGACTTTTACATGGAGCACCAAAGCCACCATGAAAAAGATAAGCCAATAATGCCATTGCATTCCCCTGTAGTGTACGATGGGCATGTTTGCAGATCTCCCACACATGACTTATTTCCTGCAATTGCACCATCATGTTGATAAATGCTTTGGACGACGAGAGTGATGATAAACACAACAACAGCAACAAGAGGAGGAGGAGGACGACGAATCTGTCTATGCATCATTATTTTCACCCTAATTTTTATTTTTTCTTCGGAATCATCCAATTTCTCATGATTTTTTTTTCTTCACGTAAAATGAGAAAGATCAACAAACATTTGTTGTCACGATTTCTCCAGTGATGCCATCGGACACACCGCAAACTACAACCGCCGCAACAACAATGCGGCCTTCCTTGCTTCTCTCTCCTTCCTTGTCCCCTTCCCGGCCTTTTTCCTGTTCCTTGCAAAGAACCCTTTTTCCACAACGTAATGTGAAAAGGAGTATATAACGAACCCATTCACACAGTCGTCATTAGGTGGTCAAATAAATCTCGTCCTCTCGATCATGTGTGAACCAATGTTGGGCACTGTTTAGTTAGAGTCTCCACCAACCCCTCCTGCCCCTCCCCCTCTATCCACTAGGTATCAGGGCGGTTCTTAAGGTTCATAATCACGGTTCTCAATAAAAATAATCCCTATGATTTCTATCAAACACCCTCTATGCAAAATAATTGAATATTTCAAATTATTAAAGATAATATTAATGCATTAGCACTAGATTTTTGGCAAACATATGTAACTCAACGGTTCTTTGAAGTTTTTCAAATAATTGAAATTAGCAATTCTTTGAGATTTTTTCAAATAATCAAAAATAGCAATGTTTTTGATTCTTTTTCTTTTTTTCAAATACCTTGAACTAGTGATTCTTGAATTTTTTTCATAATTGACGGTTATTAACAAAATCAAAGAACCGGCCAACACAATTGTGAACTCGTTAGCCATTTCGAAAGAAGCCACAATAAGTTGTTGATGGGCCAATGGAGCATCTTTCCATTGGGCATATGTCATCACAAATTTTGCTTTGTTTCAGCAAAATTTTCTATCACATGTTCTAATGCATCTGAATGCATAGTCACATCATAGCTCTAGCTTAGGTCAAACATTGATCAAATGCAAAGCTCCAGGAACTCTATGTCGACCTAATGTAAAGCTACAACGATTGATGTGTTAGTCAACACATGAATCGTCAAAAAGTGTCACCAATCATCTCTCTTTATATGTGAGAACACGAGTTTATTCTAAGTTCCTTACAAATCATTGACATTTGTTGTTGACGGCTCTATCTCAAACTTGGGGATAGTTTGAGATAGAAGCATTTGGGTGTGTATAGGTAGAGAATCAAAGGTAGATTGAATGGATAAAGTTTAGACCAAAAAACATAGTTTTAAATTGTTCTATATGAATAGGTGAAGTTTAGACCAAAAAACATAGTTTTAAATTGTTCTATATGACGCATTTATCAAGTTGTTCTTGATGTCATCATATTCTATACCATATGCATTGCCCATAATTGAATTCTTGTCAATTGCTTAAGTGAGAATTCTATTTTTTTCAATTTCAAAATTCTCTTTCTAATTTGCTTTAGTCTCACAACTTTTTAAAAATTTGTCCCCAAAGTTTTCTATGTCTTTTTCATTGTGGTCCATGTGCATTGCACATATTCCCATTGTCACCTACAATGTTTTTTCCTTCACAAATATTGCTTTTTAGTTGGGAAAAAACAAATCATTTTTAATTTATTTATTATTTCTTTTGGTAGATTAGGGAAATATATATTGAACAATCAATTAATATTATTCACCCGTAAATAGACCAAAAAACATCAAGTTGCTTCATGACTTTTGTTTTCTCAATATTTTGGGGAATTAGTATTGGGTTGTTGATTAATGTTATTTTTTCCTTTAATATTCCGAGGAAAAGTGGCTACCTTTTAAATTTCGTTATAACTTAAAATTATTATTGAGCAAGGAAAAAACTCCAATGGTTGTTTGATGATTATTTTATTTTTTTAATGTTTTCAAACATTATAAAAAAAAATCAAGTTTCACCTCCCACATCAAGAAGAAGAAAATTGCAACTTTGATTACATCATAAAATTGGGAAATAAACATTATCCTCATAAAGCCAACCAACTTGTAATTAATTTACTTTATATCCATAAAATGAAAACAAATACATTGCATTTTCTAGTAGGATTTCATTCAAATCACTATTTTAAGACTAAACATCTTGTGATAAAACCACCTATAAACCATAAAAAAATGTTTTCAATATTTCCAAACATTCATTGAAAGCAAATTTTCATAATAGTTATAACAAATTAATGGAAAACTTATGTTCATTCAACAAAATAAATTACTAAATTTTGGTTGTTTTCCATTGCCCCCCTTATTATTACACTATGTCAAGTGCAACTATGACAATAGAAAATTAACGAAAGGAGACTTGAAGTCCAACTTCTTCCATGTTCATTAATAGGCCCATGTGCCATTTAGCATAAGCATATTAAAAAATTTCTAAGGTCACCAAGCTTAATAATTTTCTAATCAAAGTTGGCTTAACTTTAGAATCTTTAACTTCCACAAAACAAATTGTCAAAAAATCATATGTCCTTTTTGAATGTCCTAAATAACTGATGGCGTGATAGTAAGTTTGGCTTGAAGCAACTTCTAATTATCGAGGGGATCAATGGCATTGTTAAGTATGACTTTGTATGCAATGATTTTATATGGATTTGGACATAAGCTTTTTTTTCCAAGTTGAGTGTATAAGTTACCAAAATTGTTGATTATTTTCCACCAAATCTCCCATAGTTGGTTGGTACTTTAAATTGGATTAATTTCATGACTTAAATATTTCAATTATTAAATTTGATTCATTATATTGAATATGTGTTAATGATCCAAAATGTTAATCACACAATGCAATAAAATTAGAACAATATATATGTACTCACTCTTTTAGGAAGGGATATATATATTATCAACCCAAGCCAATATTGGTGAAAAATAATTTTAAGAATTAAAATCTCATGCTAGCAATGAGATGGATCAACATGCACTGCAAAAGGATTAATTAAATTGGGATTGAAAGTCTTTTGGATTTTAGTGTTCCTACAATGTTTTACAATGTGTTTTCACTAGGTTCCCAAAATATGATTCCATTGTGTTCCTCAATTCCCACCCAATAACACCGCATTTTGTTTCGTATTATTTGCCCAAAATACTACCTTTAAACCCATTTAACCAAAGCGAAAGGTTACATAATCTTCTATTACAAAAGTGTGCATTAACATTAACTTTCATGGATAACATTTCAATAAAAAATACCCATTGCCCAAAACAACACAAAATTATTGAAGATGCACTACAACAACATGCATGCATTTAGACAACAAGTTATTTGTCCTCCTTTAACATTCATTTAAAGGGGTTAAACCTATCCAATGAGTCTTAATATTGTGTAACGATATTCTTTTCTTTTAGTGAAATGGCACATCATATGTTAGCTAATAGGTTAACCTACTTACTAGTTAGGCTAGATATGTATATTAGGCCTCTCTAATGTTAAGATTCAAGAATTATTCGATCATTTCATGGGGTTGGTTTTTATTGTTTATTGTTGTCCAATAATTTGGAATTGTCAAAAGTTGGTGCATGGGAATGGTTGTAGAAAAGCCACTATCTCTACTAATTGTAGGTGGAGGTTGATTTGCTTACACCATTTTAGTTATGTTCTAGAAGAATTTATGGTAGGTTAGAATGTTTTAAAACATGGGGGTTAGGTGGTTTATGTTGAACATGAAAATACGATTTAGGTTGATTTTTATCTTCCTTTTGATTTAGATGGGAACTAATACATTTTTGAAAAGAAATTAGGAAAAGAAATAAGATTTGAATTTTTGGAAACTACCACCGATTGTGGTAGTGGTTGGCTACATAGAGGGAAAGGGTGCAATTTGGATATAAGAGGAAGGTGGAATGTTTGAATGTGTGTGAGGCTTTGTGTGTGGAGTTATTAATGTGAAGAATAAGATGTTGGAGGGCTAGTAAAAATGATTGAGGTACTAATAATGGATCTTAGTTATACTTGTGAATGTTTGTGCAAAAATTTAAGTTATGAAGGTGATTTTTGTGTGAAAAGAAATACATCATCTTATTATTATAGTTTGAGTGTGGCATTTGAGTGTGTATATATTATGTTGCATCCTTATAGTAATAACATAGATCTCATAATTTTTCAAAAAATTTGTTTCCTCAAGTTTCTAGTTAAAATATTAGTTTAGTTATTTTGGTTTATGTCATTACTATAATAGTTTTGCTACAACAAAGTCTTCCATTGACATTACTATAACAAAATCTTAGAATTATCATTGTAATTTTTTCTTGAGTTTTTATTCATAAATATTTAAAAAAAATAGTTATTGCAATGAATTTGACTTTATAGAGTCCTAATAAAAAAAGTTTTTTTTCGCATATTTACCTACCATCCTACAACCAACCCAACCACTTGCCCACCTACCTCCTTATACTACCTAGAACTACCTCCTACAACCTACCTATGTTGCTTGCCTACTTACTATTTCCCACAACCGACTTATTTACCTACCTTTACAAATTCACATTGCAAAATGTACTTACTTGAAACAATAGGAATCCAAGTTCAAAACACAAACTATAATAAAGCTTTCTCGATGTCAACCATGCCTTTTATTTTTTTGGAATTTCATGATGTGAAAATGGAAACTCCAAAACTATGAAAAACCTCCCAAGGTCATCAATGGTTGAAACCATGTTCACATTAAATGGAGTTCCAACCATAGACCAAATCCTTTGAAAAAATTAATGTTTTGGAATAAAAACTTAATAACAACATGCACATCTAGGAAAAAAGACTTAACAAAACATAATGTAAGAATGTAACCTACATTGATAGAAAAATACCCCCTTCTTTTATTTTAAGTTGTGTAATCTACCTCTTTCCATCCACCTAACATTCTAAGGAAACAATGCATCCAAATGAAAGTTAGTCTATGGCCGCCCTTGGTGCAAATTTTGCCCATTTATACTTTAACTAATAGGTACCCATGATGTTAGGTATGGGTATTAGCCCAAGTAGAAAATGGTGACAAACAATTTTAAGATCATAATTTTCATGTAGCCATTGAGATTACTTGAAATGCATTTAAGAAGGCCCAATTTTTTTTTCTTTTGGGTTTAGGTTGAGAGGGAGCGGGGTAGGGGGAGATTTTTTAATGTCCCCAATGTGTTCCTAAACCGTTCTAATCAAGTTCCTAAAAGGTTCCCCAAGTTCTCAATTTGTTCACCAAGATGTTCCCAATAACAACACATTTTTTTATCTCAAATGTTTTGTTCAAATTTGATACACACACACACACACACAATCGAAGTATCTTAATATATTCAACATTATAGTGTCAAATACTTAACTAGTTTGTCAAAATGCATATTGGCAAATAATATACTATTTTTCAATAATTTGGCTTGCATTTAGAAATATTTAATATTTTTGGTTTGAGTGAATGCTGATCTTTTTTTATCCATTTTGATATAGAACATTAATGTGTTGCAATTCTTGATTCTTATTGGTAATTATACTTATGTTTTTAATTTATATTTGTCACACTTCAATTCATATTTACAAAGTTCAAAATGCATTGGATTGCACTAAGATGCATGGAAAATTTGTGTTGTTGACAATGGGTGAGATTGTCAAATAAATGTGTTTCCAAATCAATCTTGTGTTAAATCTTGACATTTTTATCTTGACATTCAACCCATTCTCTACCAAAGCTCCAAATTGTACATTACTAGCCAAATGAAGCTTGCATAATTACGACAATTGGAAAAATAAAAATAAAAATAAAAGTCATGCATGACAAGGGCTTATAATCCTTGGGTTTTCAAAACTTTCACATTTATGCAACTTGAAATTTCAAAATTTCACCACCTTTGAGCATTAAGTTTCTCCAAAAATTGACAAGTTGCAAAGTACTATAATTTAATTACCTTGTTTGTAATATAATTAAATGATTTTTGAAAATTTCCATTTCCAAAAAACAGATTATTCTTTGAAGATTCAATAGTTTCGTTCCAAAAATATTGTTATTTGAATTTTTTGCTTTGAAAATTTCAACATTTTCTGAAAACAAGATAGTTAGTGTTGAAAGCTGCCAAGGTACCTAGTAGGGTACTTCCTGCTCAATTAAGATACCAAATGGGAGGCGGGGATGGGGGGTGAGGGGTTTAGGAGTCAGGGCCAATATTCAACCCAAATCAAGCATTCCAATTGGTGGAAAAGTAGAAATCAGCCCCCAAAATAGGGCTTTACACTAGGAGTCAAGGCTAGCAAAAAAAAAAATCTTTTCAATCTGCCCCAAGTTACTAATAAATAAATGCTGAACTTTTATGGGCTTGTATTGGTCCCAAGGCTGGAAAAAAGGATGATACCATCCAATTGGGGAGGCCAATTTGCAAACCCTTGGGGCCAATGTTCAAGCATTCATTAATATCAATGTTCTAGCATTTATTAGTAACTTGGGGGGGCCAAACAACAAGCACAAAAAAATGCTCAAAGTTGGTCCCTAGTTTTTTGTTTTTGGGGGCCTTGAGACTCCTAGTGTAAAGCGGG
>Ga0116229_10011515_pt1 | contig 13021 bp, 9 predicted proteins | sample S1TSphgellanicum_3_FD_87313 | JGI IMG/M metagenome (GOLD analysis project Ga0116229, IMG submission 87313) | Host-associated microbial communities from peat moss isolated from Minnesota, USA - S1T2_Fc - Sphagnum magellanicum MG | ecosystem: Host-associated > Plants > Peat moss > Unclassified...
ACAGTTGGGTTTTAGATTTTCAAATTCAAATCTACATTACCGAAACCTAACCCGGTGCATAAAGCCATCAAGGTTATACATCAAATACCCATTCTCATACCCATTATAATAATGGTCAGGTTTCTAACTTGGGTTTAGGGTTTTGCAAAAAAGCTCGGGCATCTTTCACTTTTGACTTTCAACTATTGACACCTATTTTGCTTATTGTGATCTACACTTGCACTTTCGATTGTCAATGTTTATTTTGCTTGATTGCAATTGTGATAATGGGTGTTCCAATGAAATTTGTGATCGTTTATATCAATGTTGCCTATCTTGTTGTTGGATTTAAGATCCTAGCAATGGAAAGGACCTTTGATTGCAATTTCTATTGTTTCTACAGCACACATCAACGTGAAAGACCATCAAATGACAAAGGTAAACATTTGTCAATTGTTTGTTACAATGATATTGTTATATGTCGTATTCTTGTCTAGATTAGAGCATGGATTAAAATATGCTTATGTCTTCGGTGCATTTAGGTTTTTCTTAATGAATATGGGGTTCCTATTTCAAAGTGTTTATGGTTCAATGTGAGATTTTTTTCTCTCTATGAAGTTTCACACTTCTTGTGTTTTGAATGCATAATGAATAATCAATTCAAGCATTTCATATTTCACCCATCGCCTTTGAGAACAATTTTAAGGTTCAAAATTGAAAGTCATGTTGTATTTTCATTTGTCACCTTTTGTCTCTCACCTTTAAAATCATTCTCACATTTCAACTTTAAGAATAAAACTTTCACTTGCTTTCACCTCCTCAAACCTCAAACTACAAAAAATGTTTTCCTTTCATTTATATCATTTCACCCATTTCTTCAAACATTTACCTTGCATGGGTTTTACAAGCCCTACAAAAAACATGTGGTATGATGTAAGTTTTATTAATGTTGGTCTTTCATAAGAATTTGTAGGTTGTGTTAGTAACATCAATTTTGATAGCAACGTGCAATTGGCACATGGTGAAGGTCCATGAAATTTAAACCCTTTGATGTTAGTGGTAGTGATGAATCATACATTTTAAAATTACACATGGAAAACTTGAGAAAACAAGGTATTGCATTCCAGAAGCTTCATAATCAAAATTCAACAACATGGGCATTTTTCAAGGTGAAGTACAATAACCAATTTGTTGACCTTAAGCACAACCCAATCATGCATTGCATTGTATACCATAGTGAAATGATTGATCACAAAAATTATGACCTTACACACTAAGTGTTGCAAAGGCCTTATTGCTTACCACAAATCAAATGGATAATGGCCATGAAAAAATACCTTGAGGTTGATCAAAGGCCATTTATAAGAAATATGGAGAAGAGACAACCACTACCAACCATGTTAGTAGAGGTATGGTTACTTAAAAGTTAAACATTAAAAGGTCGCATGTGAACCCAAGTGCCATTCAAATTTTTTTCCTCTATGAATCCCTTCAAAAAGGACCATGAATGACACATTCCCAAGTTCTTAGTTAGACCCAAGATGGGCCTAAGTTACTCAAACAACGGAATTGAAAGGAACTTGAGGCACGTTCCCAACTTTCAACACTAGAAGGGTAGAGGGGCGTGTTGAAGCTCCGGGATGAGACTAGGAAGAGTGACAAGCTTTAGTTACTTACTCGAACTTGCATCAAACCAACCAACAAGTTGGTTAGATCATTTTCTAGAACAACTTTAGTGCTAAGACAAGCCACAGGCAACTCTGGACTCACAAGACTCACCACGGCCCGAATTTGGGGGAAGCCACCACCTTCCCCCATATAGTATTCTCTACGTCTCTCCGTGGCACCTACGTCTGAATGGCTTTTTGTCCTGGGACTCCCAAGGAGGAGTTTCGAAATTGTCCCGGTTTGGACTCTCGAAACTTTGCGAGGTCATAACTCTTTGCTCAAACCTTCGATTGGAATGAAGTCTGAAACAAACTTGTAGCTCTCCTCGAGAGCTTTTCAACAGTGTATCGCATTCCACTGCACGCACCAGCATTGATTCGATTCCCGACTTTTAATGGTCAGGAGTCAAATTGTCAGTTTGACTCCCGACCCTTTTTTTTGCCATAACGTGTGCTACAAATGTCCAAATGGCCGATGTGAGCCCATTTTTGACATATGCACTTTGATAGATTTCCAATAATACAAAGAACATCCAAATACGAAGTGTTTTGACCTCTACAATTGAACTCTGAAGTTTCGGGAGTTTCGAAGGACTCCCAAGTCCCCATTTGGGAGTGTGAGTTTCATCATCACACTCTTTCAAAGTAAGGCTGCGACAATGAAACACAAAACATTTTTTTTGAAAGATGTGATGTTATTTATAATCAAGGGATTTTTACCTTAAGGACTATTGAATTAATTTGGTTGCATAGGTTGGCATATAAATCATGTTCACAAATGATCTTTCCATCCTTGAATTTTTTTTGTGGAGAAAAGGTTGTCTACATTAGTGCAAAAGACCTTGGTTGAACATGTGCAACTTACATTAACTACATGTTTGTTTGTAACATGTACCTTTGACCTTTAGATGTCAAAAGGTGTGCATGATATATTTGTTATTGTTGTGAATTTTCTTGATGATGACCAATAGCCAAAACACGTCACCATTGGCTTGTTTGAAACCATTTATACTAGTGGTGTAGCCATGGCTTTTAAGTTGCAACAATTCTTGGACAATTTTTTCCTTGCTCAAAAAGTTGTTGCTTCTGTCAAGGAATGAGGGGTCCAATTTACAAACATGTACAACTATTCTAAATTTAATGGTTTCCTACAACATGTTAAGCATGTTTGATTTATTTGATGTTTCCTATTTTGGGCATGTTTTGTCAAAAGTGGGCTAGTATGTTATAATGGACGAAAAAATAAATCATGGGTTGAGTTGTACATCTATTAAGACTACTCAATTTGATATTCAAAAATGCATAACATAGCCAAAGAAGTTTGGCAAATGGAGGGAGGGAAGGACGGGACAAAGCCTCTATGGATTTTAGGTTGAGGCTTCGAAGGCTAAACACACTAGTGAAAACTAAATAACATTTTTTATTTTTTTCATTTTCCATTCATGGTGGTCTCATTTTCATATTCATTTGGGTGTTTATTGATTTTTTTTGTTGACATTGTAAATTTCCTAGTGGAGTATTTTTGTTTAAGGATACTTTAACATTCCAATCAACCATTGTTTTGTGCAATAATCAACAATTTGGGCCATTGCAAAGTTGCATGCCATCTTTAGGAACTTGGGCAATTTATGAACCGGTGGTCAAAATGTTGTCACCAATTGTGACTAATTATATGTTAAATCAAAGTTATGGTGATTAGTTGCTTGGAAATGTGCTAAAATTTGATGTATTCACATGTTGTGATCTTTGTAATCATTTTACCGCCAAATTATTCCTAATAGTTTGGTTGACCCAAATGCAAATGTATTTGACAAAAAGTTGGTAGAATTATAAAGGTGCATGAAAAAAAATACTAAAAGTTCTTCAATTTTTCATGTTTTTTGTGCATCAATTTGATAAGAAAAATGGACATATATAACATGTTAGGGTTAATGTTAGATCCCAAATTTAAGACCATGTGCTTGGTCATGAGTTATGTGGGTAGTGAAAATGTTTTAGTCCTAGTTGTTAATTATGATTAACAACTATTGTTGCCTTTGCTAATGGATTATTAAAAACATTTAATGTTAAGTGTGGTTGAAGATCCCCAAATGATGGTTCATAATTGGTGGATTTTGAAGATTTGTTTGAAACCTCAATGACAAATGGACACATAAAATTGCAAACATGTTATAACCTAGTGATGCATAAAACAACACAAATTCCTAACCATTATTGTTTTAACAATACAAACATTGGGCATTCCCACAAGCAAAATTGAAAAAAAAAATATATTTTCCATTTATGGATCCTCATTGCCCTTTGCAAATCTCACCTTTAGACTAACAACTTGGACAAAATATTTTTTGTTATCAAGAATTGGCCTTCTAACCCATGTGTTGGGTGTTTGGAACCCAAGGACATGGCAAGTGCATGTGAGGAGGAATCAAAGTTTGATGAAAAGCTCAATATAAATGAAGTGGAATAGGAGGAATATCTTGATTTTTATTTTAATTTTTTCTGGGTTTATGATGTAAACAAACATTTAGAGGTTTTGTTATGTTTTTTTTTGTAGGCACCTATAATTTGCTTGCATTGAGGTGTTATTTATATCAATGAAAAGGTCTTGAAGTGTAGATGCCCAAAATGGCCTCGCATGTGCCATTTGGACATCTACAGCCCAAGTTATGGGCAAAAGAAGGGTCGGGAGTCAAACTGGCAGTTTGACTCCTGACCACTAAAAGTCGGGAATCGACCTCTTCCCAACGTCTGCTGAAGAAGTGCGACATGGCGTTGGAAAGCTCTCGAGGAGAACTACAACTTTGGTTTAAACCTCACTCCAATTGGAGGTCGGAGCCGGGAGATATGAGCTCCCAAAGTCCCGGGACTCCAACCCAGGACAATTTCGGGACTCCTCCTTGGGAGTCTTGGGAAAAAGATTCATTTGAATGTAGCCTCCACTGAAAGCTGCAAAGAATACTATATGGGGGAAGGTGGTGGCTTCCCCCGAGTCCGGGCTGTGATGAGTCAAGTGAGTCCAAGTGCCTGTGGCTTGTCCCAACACCCAAAGGTGTTCTCGAATGTGAACTAACTCTCTTGTGGTTGGTTTTGGATGCAGATTTGAGTGAGATAATACTTGTCCCTCTTCCTAGTCTAATCTCGGGACTTCTAGCACGCCCCTCTACCCCCTTTTAGTGCTGGAAGTCGGGAGCGGCCCTCAAGTCCCAACTTTCCGCAATTCAACACACTTGGACCCTCAAGTGGGTCTAGCAAGGGACTTAGGAGCGCGTCATGGAGGCAAACTCACCTTTGTTAATGACTCCACTAAATTGTAATGAAGGAACAACCTTAAGCATTGTTGTGTTTAATTCTTGAAATCTTGAGTGTTAAATTTTGTCATAGGTTTTCATATAACACAATGCTACCCGTCAAAGATCATATCCATTTCAAAAAGCCCCACCATGTTTACATTGAATAAGGTTCTTGACTTCATAGTTACCTTGTACCCTTCTGCTATTAGGTTGTCACACATTTAAAAACCTTATGCCAAAAGAATTTCAAAAACTTGTTAGGGGCCTACCAAGGTAAGTGAAGTATTCAACCCATGTGGCTACTAGGTAAAATGTTGGTCTTCACAAAATTATTTAAGGAATATTTGCTACAAGTGGGAGGGGAACACACAAACTATGTTTGGATGAATCATATTTGTTTGTTACCTTTTTTTTTTGTTGCAAACTTGGCATTTTAGTATAACATGCAATTGCAATCAACAATTACAAGTTATATAATATATAACTTAATATATATTATAGAGTTGGTCTAGGCAACAATAGGTATATGTTGAGCAATGGCGTAACATTTTTTATTCATAATATTTAGTAGCCACATAAGCTATTGTATTCAAGATTATGTTGTTGCTTGTTTGATCTTACTTTGCATTTCATAGCGTCTTATATTTTAAGTGTGAAAAAACTTCGTTCCACTTCAACTTAAAACACTCATTTGATTCTTGCCACCATGTTATGAACAAAATTGTTCCATTTAAATCCATGCCACACCTAAAGGTAGAGCCTAATTTTAAATTTCTATTAACACTAAGTTAATTTGTGTTAAATTTGTGATACATTATATCCTAACTTTATGTCACAAAAACAAGTTATGATTATGTCTTTATTTTTTGGATTTACACATAGATATTAATGCTACATAGTATGTGGTAATGGCACAACCATTCCATGCTCTCATTCCTACCAACATTTTCATCATGAAGAGGTAAGCTGATGGTAAGTCATCTCTCTCATTTTTCCACCTCCTCTCCTTTGCTTATGCATTTTTCACCCTTCACATTCTTTCAGCTTCTTGCTTCTTTAAATTGGTTTTTTGGCTTTGAAGTTTTCACTTCCTACAAAACTTTAAAATGTTTACTTTAATGTGTTGATTTGATGTTACACTTCAATGTTGTTGTTACATTTCAATGTTTCTCAGGTTTTTTGTTTACTAATGATCACAAATAAAGAGAGGCTTGTAGTTTTGCATCCACTATAACTACAGTTTGTAGAACATACAAAGCGCTAATTGTTGAATGTGAAATGCATAATGAACATAAGGTAGAAAATGAGTGCAAACTATTGAGTACATATGAATTCAAAATGTAAAGTGAATGTGATTCAAGCTTAAAGTAAGCATGAAAGGCAAAGTGAAAAATATGAAATGGTTTTTTGGAGTGTAGAATTGACTAGTTGTAACAAGAAGTTATTTTGAATAATTTTGTAGTGGTAATTTAACATTTGGAAAACAATGTAAAATCTTAGCAATAATATTTGGACCTTAACATTTGTTGTTACGTACCATTGATACGCTTTGGAATCCACACAAGGTTTAGTGTAAGTCACCAACTTAGGTTTGAATGTAATACTTATGCAATATTGTTTTTTTAGCGAATTGGAATCACTACCCCAATTTTTTTTAAGGCCTTGGCATACCATGACGAGAAGCACATGGTAGCCATCCAACATACTTGAAATTTAAAAATAAATTTAAAAATAAAAATAAAAATCTCTAGTCTCAATGTTTTAAATTCTATCATTTTATTATTATACCACTAACTTTTGCCATCAATTGATTGCCATGTACATCTTATTTATTATGTTTTCAAACAAAACATTACTTCAATAGTGAGAGAACTACAAACTTAATACAAAACAAATTTGGAACAATCTTTCAAAACAATTTGAACTTGGGAAGGAATTTAACCTGACAATACAAAAATAATAATTAATTCCTTTTTGGTTAGTAGTAGTAATTTTTATAATAGTGACCTTTTGAATAGTCATTAAAAGTTTAGTACAAGGTATTGACCATTTTATTGGTTAGCACTACTTGTATTATAATTATCTTAGTAGTTTTTCAAGATGGTCGACATTGTCTACTTCAAGGGATAAAATCCCCATCTTTTTTATGTTTTAAAAAATCTTTGCAATTTTTATATATTATTTTGTAACATTGCAATAAAATTATGTTTTCACTTTGTTGAATAATGTTATTTTTTGGGCAATACAATTAAATTCTACCACAATTTTGTTTTTGTAATTGAAGCTTCATTCTTTTCATGAATTGATTTTTGTCTATAATTTTGATTTGAGAGAACTAAAGAACTCAATATTAATTTGTTTACTAGGGTCCATAGAACTTTTGTGCTTGCTCATGGCACACCAAATGGCCATACCCACCTCCATGGTAGAGCTTTGGGACCACTGGAAAATGTTAGAACTAAAATGCTACCCATTAAAATGGAAATGGCACCATTCAACTTGCATAAAATAAATTTGATGAAACTACACAAAATTTCTACAATTATTTAGGGTAAAAAAATCACCAACATGCAAATTATGGGTGAGAGGATCATCATTACCCCTAAAAAAAATCATGAAGGATAATAAAGTTCCAAGAAATATTAATGTCTTTAAGAACCTCCCATTTGTTCGAAACTTTGAGGAAGGCAACCCACATAATGGTCACCATGACACATGTGTAAGAAGACAATGTTGGCGGGTTTAATGATTGAATCATGCCAAACTTCATAAATGGGGTTGATGCCCATGCAAAAAAACTAAGAACCAGTGGTAGTCCCCCATTGAAATTGAACCAAATCAGGGTAGCAATTTTCCTAAGCCTAGAACTATGCCACAACCTAGCAATAATATGTTGATTAGAGATTCCAAGCAATTCCAATTTCTAAATGAAAGAAATGAGTGCAAAAGAGGAGGTTTTGTGTGTAGAATTGAAGAGGTACCCCCTCTTGGAAGAATAGCCAAAAAAAGAGGGATCATTAAGGGAAAGATGGCCTTCCAATGCCATTATCCAAGGCACCATGGGAGGTGTTTGATGAAACCTACATTAAAAATCCACATAAAAGTTTTCTTGGGCAACATAATGTTACTTTTTTACACTTTGATGATAACTCCATGTTTTTCTTGGGTTAGCACCCATATGGATTTAAAGATGCTTGTTAAGAAGTTGAATTTCATGTTGGTTGGTTTGCATGAATTTTATGGTGGTCATCAAGTTCATAAATACAATAGAAATTAGGTATACCCACACAAGGTCAATAGGCATATCAAGAATTACTTTCTTTACCCAATCCTCGAGTTTAAAATCCCCATCAAATGTTTTATGATTTCAAGGAATAGTAGAAACAATAGAATCCATGTTAATCACATTGGTTGGGTGGGTCCTAATGTGTAGAGAGGGCAAGTCCCTCCAACTTTACATTTGGTGGTCCCATAGATATTTCATTTTAATACATCCAATAATCGCCAAGGCCCTCCTTTCACCAATCTTTCTAATCCCAAAATGGGATGCATATTTATGATATTTTGAGATGACAGAAATCTAATTAATATTCGAGAGCATTACAAAATGTTGCAAACCCAGTTGAAAACTATCAAAGTTTTTTTCAAGACCTAATATAAAATCTAGGTGGAAAACATCAAATTAGACTTATTAGGACATAAACTTCGTGAAAATAAGATTACAATAAATAGCTTACATGATAAAAATTCAAATGAGAAAAACCTTACCAAATTTTGAATTATTGTCCAAGAAAAATTAAATGCCAAAAATTCAATTGACTACATAACTACTGGATTTGTAAATAGACAAAAAAAAACCATTACATGTAAATCTACAAAATTAAATGGCTTACAATAATTAATTAACCTAGGTAAAAGCCTACTAGAATAAATAACACTCAATTTGAATGTAGACCAAGGGAGTTATGGCCTTGGGAAGTGACTACCATAATCTTTTTGAGAAAATTTTGCAAAATAACAACTTGTTGCAACCTTAGCTTTGGGCTCACGACCAAGGCAAGGGCTTGCAAAGGTGCAGGCCAAGAGTGAGTTCGGGAGTCACATTTCATGCTCCTGAAAGTGTAAGAGAATGTGAGGGAATGAACCTCCACATTCCCAAATGAGCTCCCACTTTGGGAGTTGGAATCCCAATGGACTCCCAAATTTTTAGAGGGCAATTACAAGGGTCAAAATTCATTGGATTGAAAATTTCCTTGTATCATTAGAAAGCTTTGGAACGTAGATGTCTAAAATGGGCTCGCATGACCCATTTGGGTAATTAAAACACAAGTTATGGCCAAAAAACAAATTGTCAATTTGATATCCGACCACTAAAAATCAAGAATCACCTTGACTTCCTTGCGTTCATGTGTTGTGTCACATACCATTGGAAAAATCTCGACAAGGGCTACAACTTTGCTTTAAAATTCACTTCAATCGAAGGTCTGCACATAAAATCACAAAGTTATGCGCCTCCAAAGTCATGGGAGTCCCAATTTTGGGAATTTCGAGGCTCCCACTTGGGAGTCCTGGGACAAAATGACATTTGGGTGTTGGTTCGGTGGCCAAACACAGAGTATATTATAAAAGGGAAGGTGGTGGCTTCCCCCAAGTCTGGGCTGTGGTGAATCTTGTGAGTTCATGTTTGCTCGTGGCTCATCCGTGCACCAAAATTGTTCCAACTATGCACTAACCAACTTGTTGTTTGATTTGTGTAGGTCTGTATGAGTAATTGAATTGTTTGTCACTCTTCTTACTCCCTATCTCGAAGCTCCAGCGCACCCCTTTACCCCCAAAGTGTTACAAGCCAAAGAACATGCCCGACTTTTTATCCTTCCGTTGTTTTCACATTTAGACTCATAGTTGAGTCTACCAAGGAGTTTGGGGGTGCGTCACAACTACTCTTGTAGTGATTGTTAAAAGTCTTTTTATTAAGGTTGAATACTATTAAATAAAATAACTTCAACACATATTTGCCCTAATTAACACACCTTTTAATATAACAAAAAATACACATAAAAATGAAAGGATGAACCTTTTTTTTTGCATATTTGTACATTATAATATTGTTGGAGTACTATAGTAGTTTTGCACCACTACTCCCACCCTTTCAAGTATGATCCATTCACATATATACCACACACATTTTATAATTATTAGAAAGTATGTTAGAATAACTTAATATGATTATATTAACCTTATTTAAATATGATTTTTTATCATAGCATATGAACATGAAATATTTATCCAACACGCTTCCTCCTCCACAAAACAAAAAACCCCTTAAATAGTCAAAGATGTACCTTATTTACTTCTTACAAAACTTATCCACCTATTCATTTAATTTTTTTCCAAAGTCAACCATTCGATCCTATTTTAATGGCTAAACCCAAGCCATCTAACTCCGCCTAACTCCTTTTAGAACATAATTCAAATGGTGGAAACAAGTCAATCTTCACTTAAATCGGTGGAAAGAATGGGTTTTCAAACATTCCTATCTACTACTACTGTAACTTTGGGTTACTGGATTATTGTAGTAAATAATAACTCCAACACTAACCTCTGATTTGATAATTCAACCATTAACATGAACATCTATGATTGTTTAGCCACATGATTGAATAGATCTTTCAATATTCTTTTCTATGGGAGAAACCTTTAACTAACAATTTAGCTAGGAACATTTCAAATTGAATTTTTAAGTCAATAATGCCAAGTCCCCCTTAAACCATAGGTTGGATTAGGGACTCCCATTTGATTTTAACTTTTTTCTTGTTGCCTTTTCCTCCCTAAACAAAATTCCTAACCAATCCTCATAATTGATCACTCATATGTGAGTTTGGGTTCCGACATGCAACTAAATGCCACATAAAGGCCAACAAAATATGATTTGCCACAAGAATCCTTCAAACTAAAAAAATCTTATTATTAGCCCAAGAAATCAACTTAGATTTAAGAAAGCTCATAAGTTTATTGAAATTTGCATTTTAGAAGAAAGTGAAAACCAACCAAAATTTTGAGGTATCTCATCCTTTTTCCTTCTTGAATCTAGTTTACCCCCACATCTTGGTCATAATCCTAGTCTCCAAGGCGCCTTGCTACCCAAATAACAACAAATTTCCCCTAGTTGATCTTGGCACCAAAAGTTAAATAGAAGGTGTCAAGGACTCTTCACATCTTATCCATGTTGTTCCCTTTGAGATATAGAGTGGTGTCATCAACAAAGGTTTAGTCCTTTAAAGATTCCTCTTGTAGGAAGAACTAGGCTTTCAACTTCATATTTAGGGTTATTCAACATGTGTTTAAAAACATCAGCAGCCAAAATGAATATATAGGGCGTTAAGAAACAACCCTATTTAATTAACTTAGAGAGGATAAAAGAACTCCCCACAACTCCATTAACTTTGATTGCCAAAGTGGCTAGCCAATACATAGAAGGTACCCAATTGATCCATGGGGGGCAAAAGCCAAGCCTATCCAAAGCCTTGAAGAGGAGACTCATTCTATCCTATCAAAGGTTTTTTCAAATTCTAGTAGCAAAAGAATGGAGCTTTGGTTGCTTTCATTAGCCCACTCCAAAGCTTTTCTTGGGCTAGAAAATTATGATCTAGAATGCATTTGCCCATTACAAAGCTTGTTTGATTAGGCCTTATTACAATTGGGAGATGAACTTGAATTCTATTAGTAAGGAGTTTGGCAAGAATTTTATAAATATTTAAACATAGTGATGAGAGGCCAATTCCTAATCTTGGAGTGGTGTCCAAATTTAAGAATTAGGGTGATCATCCCTTTATTAATAAAATCAAAGGTTCTCCGTAAGTATAACATGGTTTTGAAAGTGTGGAGCAAGGATGGAATTGTGACTTCAATATTTTGTTGATTTTTTTTGTGGGAAGCCCCTCATAATGCGGGGCTTTCACTCTTGGTAGGGAGGTGATGGCCTCTCGAACGTTTTTCAATGTTATATTCATTGTTAATTCTATATCTCTGTTGCTTAATTGGTCCCCATGACACAATTTCTTAGTCACTATTATTGATTGACCATATTATCTAATTGGATCACTTGCTTTGCTATTAGCAATCTCTTGTTTTTCAAACTCTCACTTTCAAATTTATGGGTGAAGCTTGGGATAATAAATAAATAATAATGAATGTGAAAAATATTGATGCAAACCTAGATACCCCAATGACAAGGGTATGGATGCTCTTAGTTTGATTTGGTTCAATTTGGTACTTAATCATTCATTGATAGAGGTCCAAATAAAGGGTGTGAGTTAAAACACTTTCAGATAGCTATGATAAATGATGCAAAACTGGCAAAAACAAGCCCAAAATAAACCAACAACCACCAACACACCATGAAACACTTTCTCATTTAAGGTTTCAATTCCTTAGCTAACCATAGTGGTGAGCTCAGTTGCTACCTGCCTACTGATGACCTCACTACAAGCTAACCATGTACATGCATGTAATTATCTAATACCTTACCCTAAGGTCAATTTCTTCAATAAATAATCCTCAAAATAGTGAAATGAATTTTTGTGAAAAATATGAAATTGACATGCTGAAAATCATCATAATTATCATAGGCTACACTGTGAATAATTTCACTACTACCCATTTGACAATGTCATAATAATAGATCATGGAAATTCCAATAATTAATTTTTTGAAAAAAACATAATTTTTCGTTTTGTCAATGTGGAAACTTACCCTAGGCTACGGTAGCCTAGTAGGGTTTCTTTTTTTGGGGAGATTGGACAAGACAGTTGGATCTTTTGAGGGTTTCAAAACTCCTTTAGAAAAAAAGTAAAATTAGGTTAGTGCAGAAAATAATATTAAGAAAAAGCTGGCTGATGATGACTAAGTAAGTTTGTCAGCAATAAGACATAAGCCTAGGTATCTGTGGTACTAAGAACTTCCCCTTTGTTTTTTGGCCTTGTCCATCAAGGCAAGGATATTGTGTCTAGATTCATTATAGAGTATAGTAGCTTAAGGGATTTTTATAGGCCCCCATAGGTAATAATAATAGGTCTATCTTTTGTG
>Ga0116229_10011516_pt1 | contig 13018 bp, 4 predicted proteins | sample S1TSphgellanicum_3_FD_87313 | JGI IMG/M metagenome (GOLD analysis project Ga0116229, IMG submission 87313) | Host-associated microbial communities from peat moss isolated from Minnesota, USA - S1T2_Fc - Sphagnum magellanicum MG | ecosystem: Host-associated > Plants > Peat moss > Unclassified...
CATAGATCTTGAAACAAAACACACAAATGAATGGAAATAAATAACATAAACATGTAGACAACAAAATGTATTCAAAAGTATGTTTCACATGTTTGAAAATGAAATGTTGGGTGTTTCCATTGGGAATGATTATACCATACTGACTTTTATTTTCATGCCTACCCTTCCTTGAACATCCTTGGAATCTAATTTTAAACCCCAAGTTGCAAACCAATTTGTAGTAAAGATGGCATCACAAAAAGGAACAACACAATAGGACAAAGTTGTGTGTATTCTCCTATACACCAAGGGTGATAGGTATGCACGAAAAAGGTTGTTAATAAATTATTGCAACTAAATCACAATCCATAAAGATGACATGTGGGGTAGTTCCAAATAAGGTGCTCATTTTTTCATCACATTTTATTTTCTACATATTGTATTTTATTCAAATGTCATAAACATATGGTGAAATCATCAATGTGACAAACATTTACAAATTAAAATTTCCAATTTGAATAAGAATATGCACATAATGATGAAATTCAAAAAAATACACCAAACATATAGTCATGAACTTTCATTAAATCATTATAATTGCAGTAATTAATTTTGATTATTTAAAAATGTGAATAATTAATGTGAATATATTTTATTTCTCATAATTATTCACTATAATATAAATAATGTTAAGTTAGAAATACAATCATTTACAATAAATACATTCATTATTTTAATTACATTATAATTATTGTAAAACCTTGGATCTCAATTTAATTATAATTTATAACATATAAATAGCTTTAATATTATATAATTATTTATGATAATATTATCAAATAAATATATAATTACTATAAATAAAATGTTAAAAAAGTAATTAAGTTGATTAAAATAATTTTACTATTATTTTATATTTTTATTAATGTGTAAAAGTATTTAAAATTAATGTTATAACAAAAACTATTCACTTTCAATAAAATAGGTTTTACATAGAATAATTTACTACAATTGAATTACTTTAATTACAATAAATACATTAATTATTCACATTATAGTAAAATTACCATAAGAATTGTAAATGTTCATTTAAATTATAAATTATCAATATTAGTACTAAGTGCAATAACATATTATACAATTTTTTTAATGAATTTTCTGCATTGTCAAAAACTTAATAATTAAGGTAAAAATTTTATGTTGGAAGAATAATTATTTAATATAAAAATAATTATAAATAATAGATAATTAATTTTACAGTAATGATGAAAATTACATTATTACTTGAATTACATTATGATTAGTGTAAAAAGATTAAATATGGATTTTAATTATAAGTTTTAAGTTCTAAATAATTTGATTATTTATAATTATTTATAATTTTTTTGGTAATTAATTTAGTTACAATAATTCTATGATAATTTTTGTAATTTGTTTTAATACACCTATGGATGATTGATGTATTGCCACCTTTACATATACCTTAATATGATGCTAATATACAATAATAGTTTTTCAAACCGTGCATAACTATTCCACAAAAATAATACATATATATATACCATTATGAATGTGGAGTACATAATGTATACATAAGGCTTACTATACATAATTGCTAGTTACCATAATGTAAAACACATGATTTTCCCTATACAAAATTAATAACATACATAATTTAATCTATAAATAAGTATTAGTTACCATTTTTTGGTCACTTTTGCAACTAATGGGCCATATGAAGGCCTTTTAAGATGAAAATAATGTGAGCAATTATCCCATTGAAAAAATAAAAAACCTATAAATAGTTGCAACATAGTCATAAATGTGACCAAAAAATGTTTGATGTGATTTTCAGTCACAAATGCAATCAATGTTAGTTGTAAGCAACAATTAATTGCATGTAGTCAAAAATCATTTAGTTACGTTTTAGCCTTTTTTTACTAATAACAATGTTTTTATTGAAAAAAAGGTCTTTTCTTTTCTTGGGCATCAAACTATCCTTGTCCATGTATATATTTTCATGCATTGAAGTATAGACAAAACTAGTTTTATTGTATTTTTTCTCAATGCCAAATTTCTTTTAATAGTGAGCTGGGCGAAGGGTCACATCCTAATGTGAATAATGTTTTTTTAGACATTGAATCATTTTGCCCACCATCTACCATGAAACCTAGGATTTGAATGTTTATGAAAAATCACCAATTAACTTGATAGTTTTCAAAATCTAATTGTTGGGGTTTTTCAAAGAAAAGGAACATATTTTCATCATTGTGGATTTGTTGGCTTTGACAACCTCAATAAATATTTGTTAATTATTAAGTTTATTAATTAGGTAGGTACGTAGGTAGGCATGGTAGGGTAGGTAATTATTTAGTTAATTGATTAATATACTCAAATTAATCTTAATTTTAAAAAATAAATAGTGGTTATAATGCTTTAAATAACTTTTTTAATTTATTGGATTGATTCCAAAATTTTATGATATGTAAAAGATGTATTCACAATAACATTCTATAAAAGGGTAAAAACACACTAAAGTGAACTACTTTTCGACATATGTGAAATCCATACTAGTGTTAAAATAAAAGTCCATTTTACACTATGGCAGAATAAATTATATTGCATAAGTCATATGACAAGGCTAAACAATTTATTTTTACTTCTATACCTTATCAATTGTAAATAATTGTATCATAAATTTACATTAAAAAAATAAAAAGTTGAATTATTAATTCAAATGAATAAAGGACTTTATTAAAAAAATCCATATTTCATTGTATATATCAATTTATGGTTCTCAAAATCTTTCAAAATTGTTTTCCTTTGTATCAATGGCATCACATTATTTTCTATGTCAAAAAAAATCACTCAACTAAACATTTTAGTGAATATAATGAATCCATAAGCATATGATATGGACCGTGATGCTAGATTTTTGGCACTTCCAAAGTCCAATATGTTATGGTAATTCAAAATTTATTCATGAAATTCATATAATGTGATCATATCACATGTAATATTATTATTTTGAGTCCTTTTCACATATTATTCATTTATATTTTGTTCCATGGCTCATTATTGATAATCCAACAAGCTGTGATAGGATTATGTACCCGACCTTAATGTGCTTTCACCCAAAAAATAATTTTATTTATAAAATTTCTACTTTTTCATAGTATAAATTTTTTTTAAAAAAATTGTCGATTTTCTTTTCAAGTGTCACCAAAAACAAACCACTCACAAATGGTCATATTTGCTACATGTTGTTGATTCATGTCTTTCTTTACCTACCAAATGCAGACATCTTTTTGTTTCCAATGAAATTTAAAATGGTTTGTTGAGGTAAGAAATGACGTGCTTTCTCATTTCGGTGCTAGTGGTTTGATGTTCATGGGTGTGCACAATATCTATAATAGAGTAAAATATATATGAAAGTTGAAGATGGCATTATATGGGTGGCAAGTGAATAGTTTGGACAGAAGTTGGAATGAACCTCCAAGCCTTGTAGTTAACCTTGAAAACTCCCACTCAAGAGATGTTTAAGCCTCAATGCACCCTTTCTTCAACCCCGAACTTAATTGATTATCTTTGAGTAATTCTAATTAGCCACGTTTAGCATCACTAGAAGAAATTTATATTTTTGTAATTGGTCATTGTAGTTATCTCATAGTTGCATGTGATAGTTTGCAATTAATTTCTATTTTTTGCAACTTCACACCAAAAAATGATGGCAACCAAATTGGTTACAGTCCATTTCAACTATTTTGGTGTTGTGCCTACTAAAGTTATCCAACATGGACTTTCATCCATCTCTAATTCATTTGATTATATTTGATTTATGTTGTTAAAGGGCGATTAAATTTCATCACAACTATTGATTTTTCTTAATGGCATAACAATTAAAAGGGCATGGATCAACTAAATTTAAACATGGTGGACATGGAGTGACCAGTCAACCGGATTCGAATAAGGTGGAGGCAATTAGAAGTAGAATGATAAGGCAACTAGATTTGGTATAACCAATTTTTTTTCAAGTGGCATCATCGACTAGCAACGGGTGACTAGAAGTAAAGGGATTAAACAACTAGACTTGGACAAAACCTTTTTTTTTCTTCAAGTGGTGTCATCAATTGGAAGGGGGTGACTAGAAGTAATGTGACTTAGTGAATAAATTTGGACAATTCTATTTTTTCTCTCTACAAGTAGTGTCATCAATTAGAACCTTGGGGTCATTGCAAGTAAATTGATTTTGGTGATCAAATTTAGTTAAAGTTGTTTTTTTCCCATATCAATGGCCTCATCAAGTGGAAGTAAAACAACTAAACAATTCGATAACTAAAAGCAAAAACATTGGAAATATGTGTTCATAAATGAATTATATAACATTGCCACTAATGACAACCTTTTGTTGTGTAATGGGTTTACTTCCTTTGTCAATTATCCACAATTTGTGTCACATGGTGGGCATGCTTAGTATATAACCTCAACTAGTTAGTTGGTTACAATCATGTGCTCCCCCTTGCTTTGATTACATTCATAATGATGATATCCCCACCTTTTCCAATGAAAAAAAACTTAAAGGATTTATTGTATTCTTGAAACTTCCAAAGTTGTGGAATTCATACAAGCATTACATTCTTGAAATACTTAATAATATGCCAAGGGGCAAGCAATTATTCTTTAGTTTGTTCTACTAAACAAGTTAAGCAACTAGTTACCATGATACTAGCTAGTTGACCATGATCGCAAAATATATGTTCCAAAGGTTAGTGCCATCATTACTCTACCATATAATATATGTTGTTAGGGATTTGGGTAGTGGGCTTCAAGATATAACACAAATAGTCCACATTCCTCGATAGTTGTTGGTTCCATTGCATTGACAATAATGGAAGGTGCAATATTGTGCATGCATGGTTCAAGGAATAATTCTTTGCCCCTTAATTAATCAGCACAAGGGTTTGGTTTGTAATGCACAAAATCTAAACATTAGCACATGGAGCACTTAGAATGAATATGGTGAGTTAAATGGCACATTGTCAATATGTAACACATAAATGGTTATGATGTTTACTTAATGCCTTGGATTTTGTGCACTGCTTGGGAATTTTGTGTAATGCATTTATCTACTTGCATGGGCTTTGGTGATTGCAATATAATGCTTTAGGATTTTGGACATCCAAGATATGCCTTGGGATTTTGTGCATCAGCTTGACATTGCAAATTTAGGGTTTTTGAACTACAATCATTTGCTCTAGGACTTTGTGCACTACATTATTTTATGGGTTAAAAGTTCCATCATATTTGCACTAGGTTTGTGTTCATCAACTAGATTTTGGCCACATTGATTAAGTAAAGGGCAATGTAGAGGCATCATGTTCTTTAGATGCATACGATCTAAGGAATGATTAGTATGGGGGACCACAAGCCATTCATTCTAGTCACTAGTGGATAGTCTATACTTGCAAAATTTTGCAAATTCAAATGGATCCACTTGATGATTTGTGCACCATCCTCATAATCACCCCCAAGGCTAGAACATTTGATAAAATAAATTTAACAAAATTAGTGCATGGGTTTTTATAGTTAGTCCAATGTTGTTGCATTTGATTTTGTTTTAATTTTGTGTTGATAACAATTATTTGAAGAAGGGTGGTGGCAACAACTAACTCCACCATCCACTTGTACAACCTCAACAATTTGTTTATTTACTTTTTGATCTACATTATGTTGCTGAGGAATGTGTGTTTCTTTTAGCTTATTATTTTGTAAATATTATACTACCCTAAAACTACGAAGGCATGGACAAGTTAATGTTTATAGGTGGTGGTGCATCATATTGCCTATTATTACTACTGAAATACAAATCCCAATTGGTTTTCATGCCAATATGATATTTTGATTTTCTCAAAGTAATTGTTTTTATTGAATAAGAAGTATACATTATAGATTATAGATGTATTTGTGACTTCCTATACAATTGACCTGACATTTAATTGACATTATTTTTTTTTAATACAATTTTACCATTAATGAGACTTGTTGCATTAACATCAAAGGAGGAAAAAGGCAAAATTGGACAAAAGTCAATCCCTACCTCATTCCTAGAGTTTGTAGAGTCCCATGTAATTTCTTCTCTTTATTTAGCCTACTTTATGTTGAATGTTGATGGTTCAAGTCATGCAAATCAAGCTTAATCCAACTTTAACAAAAAGGTGGCAAGTAGATCATGAGTTCGTAGCCACCTTTCATCATGTTGTATAATACATGGAATTCATTGAGTTGGTACTTTTAACTCTAAGTAGTGGGTTTAAAAGTTTTTCAATGTTTTTTAGCGATGGAATCTATCACATTTTCTTTGCTTATATATGTTGTAAGGGTTATATTTCAAGTTGGTTTTCATTGTAAGTATGGAGAACATATTAATACTTGTGAGATTACTTTTCTAGTTTGTGAACCCATACTAGAATTCTATTAAGTTTCTAATTTGAAGCCAATAGTGGTTTGGTCTTTTCGTCATTGAGTTAGGTTTGGTTTTTTCTTAGTTCATCCTTTTGTGTTGTTTCCTTGCCTTCTCAACTAAGATAGTCTTCAAGGAATGCAATTGTCCCCATGATATGTGTCTCTTACTAAAACATTATTACATGTGATGCAAGTTAGGTTTGCAACTTCAAAAATATTATGGTAATTTCTATAAGCATAGTACCAAACATGAGGATGCTAATTTGATGCTAATGGTAGAGGTTCTAAGTAATAGACTTTAATCCTTACTAGGGTGATTTAGTTAAAACACTTGCTGTAAGTTCATTTTAATTTGATGTTTGAAAAACAACTTGATGAATAAATCAATGTTTTGGGATGATAATAATAATATTAAAGGTTTCATTTTTTCATATATTCATGGCAAACAAGTGGCATTAGTTTTGTTGGGCACAATACATATGGAGTGTTTCCAGTGAAGGGAAAATTACTGAATGTGCGAGAAATAAGCCATAAGGAGATTATGGAAAATGCTGAAATCAACAACATCAATTGCATTCTTGGGCCCTAACATGGCAAACTTGATTATGACTACACTAAAGAGCTTGTGTTATGCCCACCTCATGATCATGACGAATTATATTTTACATTTTCACTGACATAGTGTTGGTGCTTGATTGTACCAACATCCTTGTACATTGTATTTTCTTTTGAACTTTTACACTATGTTCTATTCATCCATTTGGCCATTTACCATTGGACTAGTTTGTTAGGATCATGATAGTTCATTTAGTAAAGGGTTATTGATAAGTTTTATCCACATATTTGGCCATCACTTTTCAAAATTCCTTCCTTGTGGAGTTCATCACTCTCGTTGTGAAAGTATATCATGTTTTGCATCCCAAAATATGGTTTTAAAAGGTTGTAGATGATCATTGTCTACTGTTTGGTAAAATTATTTTTGGAATTTAAAACCTTGTTGACAAGATGGGATTTGGTTTATGTAAGCAATTAATAAGAATCAAATTTTGTCATTTTATACATTTTTCAAATATGATCTAGGAAGGAATCTATACGTGGAACTAGACAAAAAGGTGGACCATAAAGTACTATAAGGTGTGTGCTCATATTCACAGCTATATATCTAATATTTTACCATGTTAATTTTGTAAATGAGCATATGAATTCATTGAGTGTTTTATTAGTGAAAAAATACTCACTAAAGATGGCCAAAAACATTTATTAGTGAAAGATATTCACTAAGGATACCTAAAAAAATTTATTAAATATCATTACTACAAAAGTGGGGTGTAGTTCACTGGCCTAAATCACTATAGGACCTTAAAAGTGAAATAAGTTCATTGCATTTTACTAATTTCACCTTAGTGAAAGTTATTTCACTATAATATCATTACATCAACATCATGTTTCATTACTAGTTAACATAATTTAGTATTATAATTTATTGTAGTAAATAGGTTTATTTATATTTTTAAAATATTATATATATATGATATACCATATATTATTTAAAGTTACTTTAATTAATCTAACTTATACCTTATGTTATTACATGTTATTATAATTTATTATACCTTAAATTATTACACAATATTTTACTTTAAGGTATCTTAATTAGTTTATTATAAGTTTTTAAATTATTCTAAATCAAATTATTCAACTAACCTTATGCTATACTCTAAGTTATTTTATTTTAAGTTAACATATGTTATTTCAAGTTATACTTTGAGTTATTCAAGGTCATTATACTTTATGTTATTATAAATTATATATCTTAAGTATAATAATTAAAAATAAAATATAATGATCTAAGGTAAAATAACTTAGAATAAAAAATAATAACCTATGAAAAATAGTTTAAAATACCCTACAATATAATAACTACCAATAGCTTATGATATTATAACATATAATATCCAACAATAATTTATCATAAAATAATTTCCAATAGTCGTGATATAACATATAATAACCAACAATAACTTATAATATAATAACCACCAATAACCATTAATAAAATAACCACTAATAACCATCAATAGAATAGCCATCAATAACCACCAATAAAATAATAACCAATGGCTTATAATATAATAACCACCAATATCCATCAATAGAATAATCACCAATAGCCATTAATAAAATAACCATTAATAACCACTAATATCCACTAATAAAATAACCACCAATAGCCACTAATATAATAACCATTAATAACCAACAATATCCACCAATAGAATATCCATCAATAATTATTAATGGAATAACCATTAATAACCATTAATAAAATAACAACCAATAATCATTAATAGAATAACAACTAATAGTCATTAATATAATAGCCACCAATAGTCATTAATATAATAACAACCAATAGTCATTAATATAATAGTCACAATAGCCATTAATATAATAATAGCCAATAGCCACTAATATAATAACAATCAATAACCATTAATAGAATAGCCACCAATAACCATTAATATAATAGCCACTAATAACCATTAATAGAATAACCACTAATAGTGCACTAATAACCACCAATAAAATAACCATTAATAGCCACCAATAGAATAGGTACCAATAACTAATAATAACCACTAATAATTACAATAAACAAACAATTAATAACCATATATTAAAATTACTAAATATTACCAAAAATAATTTAGGATGAAATCATTTATAATAAAAAAATTAACTTAAGGTGAAATAGCCAATAATAACATAAGGTGAAATAACCTTTAATAGCCAAAATCAATCAATAATAGCCTCACATAATAAAAAAATGACCTAAGATGAAATAACTTAAAATAGATAAAAATAGCTTATAATAGGTGTAAATAACCTAAAATGAAGTAATTTACAATAGCCAAAAATAACATAGAATAACCAAAAAACTTACAAAAGCTTAAAATAACTTAAGGTGAAATAAGTTAAAATAGCCAAAAATATCATAAGGTGAAATAATTTAAATTGACGAAAAATAACCATATTATAACTAAAAATAGCTTAACATAAGTAGTATTATTATATTAGCAAAACATTTATCCATTTATTAAACCTTTTTTTTTTCAAAGGAATGGTCATTGAAATGTTATTAAATAATGATATTCAATTTTTTTTTTGTTCAAATGATTTTACACTTTCAAAAAGAAATAAATGTAATCATGTACATTATTGAATTTTTTAAAAAAAAACTTCAATCATTTCATTTGAACAAAATCTCAATAAGATATGAATTTTCAAACTTTATGTTTTTATAATGTTTAAAATGAAATATTTGATAAACGAAATGTAATGTAACATATCATCACAACAAGTGGGGTGGCTTGATGGTAGTGATGTTTGCTTCCATTCTAAAGGTCAAAGGATCAAACTTCATGAGGGGCGTTGTGTGTGGTCAATAATGATAAGTTGACTAAATATTCTTCTATCTAGTTCCTTATAATAGGTGTTTAAGTTGATTACATGGCCTACCTGCATAGGTTAGGTTAAAAATTTAGCCTAAGTAGTGACACATGTCCATAAATTAGAAGCTGAAAATCATGAAATTATCAATAATATTATATATTAAATAATTTAATTTTAATTAATTTCCATGTTGGTTAGTTAATTAACTAGCAAATGAATGGCTTGGTAAATTTGTATTTCACTTGAGAGTAACCTTGTTTCATTAGGTATTAATGAAACAATTCATTTTCTATAGCAACTGGTTCCCGTTCACTAAGGGGTTAATCAATTTCACTAAGTAAAAATGTCCAAATTCACTCAAATCTAATAAAACCTGAAGTGAATTAGGATGCATTTTAATGTAATGTATGTTGTTTAAATTAATTCCATATTGTTTGTGGACCACCTTATGCTATAATCATATTCTTAAGTAGTCATGAAATCATAATTTTATTCTTGTAATCATGTAGATGATTAAAAATTGTTATATTTATTATTCATGGTCATATAGTTGTATTCATGACTAACCTTGTCCATGCCCTTGGTAAAAAATGATTATACACAAGACATAGTTGTTTAATGTCTTAGTCATGAAAATCACAATTTGGCATAATGGTTTTTCTATTATTTCCTAGCAAGTTAGTTGGTACTTGTTGGAAGCCCCCAAAAAACAATATTAACACACATGTATAAATTTTTCAAGAAAATAATAAAAAATGATTTGACTAAAAATGCATTTGAATTGTCATTATATTTTAATACATTTCAACAAAAATGATTTGTAAATAAAATTAGTTAAAATTAACATTGAAAAGGTTTTTTGGGAACATATTTTATTTTTTATAATAATATAAAATTAATTATGATATATCCTCACCTTTTAAGCATATATTGAATCAATAAATGTTGTGTCATATTAATATATAGTTTATTTTTATTAAAATATAATATTATGTAAAACATTTTAAAACGTTATATAAACTATTAACATTATGTAGATTTCATTATTATTAACTTATATATATATGTGTTATTTAATATCATAACTTTATTAATTTTCATCATTTTCTTAAAGGTCTTTTCATTCTATTCAATGTGATTCAATATAGATTATAAGATTTTTTCCAATTTCTATGGTTGGAAATTTTGATAAATAAGTTTCAACCTAATCCTAGAACTTGACCCATATTCCCATTTTGCACTTTCATCTTCCATTTGCTTCACACAAATAATGGGGTGGAAGATGGAACAATTATTGATAGAAGAAAATTATTTGGCAAAAGCATTCTAAAGTTTTGTAAATATTGTAAAGATTGAGTTCTATATTTTTGGCTACCCATTATATGATGACTTGCCAAACAATGCCATTTTGATGAATGTGGATTTCTTTCCAAATCCTTTGAACATAATTAATAGGATGATATATCATTATTTAATGTCAAAAGGTTCAAGGAAGATATTCATCAAAATAAACCTTTGAGTAAGAGTCCCATCAAAAAAATTTGGGGTGAATTTTCACAATGTGAGTTGAATTTTTTTGGGAACAAGTTAAGTATTTTCATTTTAAAGTGTAAATTTGAGAAAAATGGAGTGAGGTTTAAAGCAAAATTATATTAAATAAATATCATCAAAATGCTAGATGAAATACATGAACAATAAGAAAGATTTATCTTAACTAAATATCATCAAAATGTTAAAGGAAAAACATGAATAACAAGATAGATTTAGACTAGTAAGTTTTCCATCCATTTGGGGGTAATTTGTTTTTTGGATTTTGCTTGGAAACCTTATACCATCTTGTTCATTCACTTCTATGTGAAGTTGATCCTTCATAGCTTTTGACGATAGTTGTTTTTGTCAATGAATGGACATAGATTGAATGATCACTTGGTTTAATGCCTTTTGCCCTTTAATGGCTACCATCTTCATTTCAAGTTTTCATTGCGAGATAAAGGCTTATATGTAAAATCATATAGTTCTAGGTAGGTTATTGCAAAAAAAACCTTTATGGATGCTCAATTGTTATTAATCCATACCAAAAAAATACTAATATCCTAGTGTGGTAGCCATTCAAACATATTGATACCCGATTGGTTGCAAAATCTAAGAATTCTTTTTGATACCCCTATGTGTAAGTCAAATTTCAAAATCTTGCAATAATCACCTTGCCTAGTAGTGTGAAAAATCAATATTCCAAGAATGCTAGTTAATACTTGCTAGATTGAACATAACTTAAAACAACCTTTTTTTTTTGTTTGATTTGGGAGTTGATCATAGTTACAAGTTCACTAATGAAAGACATTCAAACAATAAGATAGATTTATGTTAAGCAAGTGTTGTGCTAATGGTCTATTGTTTAGGGTTCCATGAAACAAGTGACAACATTTAATGACATCTAGATGTCACTACTTCCCATGTTCCCATTATATACTTTTGCAACTTTGTTATTGGTTAGGGTTTGATAGTGTTTTGGGGCTTTAGGAAGTGCCTTTTATTGAAGGAGTGGTACCAACGATATGTCATTGTGACCCACATTCCCATATTTACTTTTATGTATATGCAATTTTCTTTATTATGGGCTAGGGCTTGATAGGGTTTAGGGTTTTGGGGCTTTATAAAATACGTTACTTCAAGAATTCATATTGGAATTGGATGTCATTGCTCCCCACATTCTCACATTTACTTTTATGCACTTAGATTTTTCTTTGTTATGAAGCAAGTGATAGGGTTTAAGATTTAGGGTTTAGGGTTTGGGGTTTAATGAAATGAGCATGTTCAACTTATTTGATGGTCAACAACATACACATTATCACCTTTTGCACTCATTTTTTCTAGTGCAAAGTATCCACAAATTATCACCATTTTCAATATACAATTCCATTTATACAAAGGGCGTGTGCCATGGGGAGGGGGTGTGTGTTTTCTTGTAGTCCATATGTAACGTCACTACCCTACCCAAACCCTTGTGTGTAATCGACAAAATGCACAACCTAAAGTAAGTATTTACATGGTTTACAAAAATAGACTAATGCCCATTGCCTATGGATGAAGAAGGTTATATAATACATCTAATCAAAATTCAATA
>Ga0116229_10011517_pt1 | contig 13018 bp, 9 predicted proteins | sample S1TSphgellanicum_3_FD_87313 | JGI IMG/M metagenome (GOLD analysis project Ga0116229, IMG submission 87313) | Host-associated microbial communities from peat moss isolated from Minnesota, USA - S1T2_Fc - Sphagnum magellanicum MG | ecosystem: Host-associated > Plants > Peat moss > Unclassified...
ACCTTCTTTTAAGAGAAAGTTCATATGATATTTGCATTGATGTTTGATCCATGTTTTAAAAGCATGGATTGCATCATGGATCACATAGGCAAAGATTAAACAATTGTGTTGACTTGCAACAATCATGATCTAGTTTTGTTGCCTTTACTAAACAATATTTTGAAAAATGAATATGCAATTTGAGAATGTAAGACTATAAGATCTAGGTTGCAAATCCATTACATTTTGCCTTCAAATTTTTCACTTAATTTTTGTAATTGCAACATTTGGGACTTTAACAATGCACACCCTTGTAATTTTTGTTAGATGAAGTGCTTGTATGTGGAATATTGCATTATCTCTTGTTCCATGATTCTACCCATCCTAACACTCTATTCTTTTTACTAGACCGAAAAAAAAAATGCATTTTCACACTTTGAAAACCCTAAATCCAATATTTGGATCTGAATTGTTATTCATGTAAAACAAATGCTCACATACAATTCATATTGCTTACTATTAATTTACTTACCAAGTATTGATACCAAAAAGGTACCCAAAAATTGGATTTAAATTTTTTTTAAAACCCCAAGTTACCCAAATTGAAAATTTTTAAAAATTGATACCAAGAACCGTCTGGTATCTTCAAAACATAATACCAGAACAACAATGGTCTGCATTAGTGTTTGGCGGGTATCATATTTTTGATACCCGTTAGATCCGGTTTTCACAAAATAAATTACAAAAGGTTCTTATAAACACTTTTTTAATTTTTTTAAATTTATACATTGAGTGAGGTATCAATATTTTTATTTTAAAAATTAATTGATTTTCATGATGCCGATTCTCATAAATTTGAAAATAGTCGATTATCATTTGATGATTTTCACCAACCAATTTTTTTTTCAAATTAAAAAATAAAACCAAAATTATTCTCTTTTTTTATTCTTTTTATTCTTTTTCTTAAAAATAAAAAATCACAATTATCTATAAATTAAGGAAAACATAGCACCCAAACCTTTAGTTTGGTCATACGTGGGATGAGATTGAAAAAAACGTTTGCAAAGAAATACATCAGCATTAAAAGGGGGGTTGAAACTTAAAATTCACAAAACTGAATTTCATCTTGTTTTTCCTTTTTCCTTAGTGCCTCCGTTGCTACTACATATATTTTCATTCCTCCTCACAAGACAAATATTATAATTAGTTCAAACCTTCTACATTAAATACACAACCTTGTTTAGGTTGTGTATTAAACCTTGTACATTGTACCCTGAAAACCTGACCCCACCCAAGTCTTAATATTTTAATTTTTTTTCTGAATTTGGTTCTCATTCATCTAATTCTCATGAAAGTTAAAATTGATGATTAGGAGTTTTAATTAAGGTATCACTAAAAACGATACCTTAAAAAATACAAATAAAGATAACCGGGGTGATAACTGGGTATATTCGAGAACAGTTTTGATACCCACCCAATACTAGACTACATTTAGACAAATTCCTCAATTGCACCTAGACACATTCCCAACTTTGCAAATACCATCTACCTTCTCCACCATCCATTGTTTCTTCCTAGAAAATGGAGAATCGGTGTAACACACAATACCCCATGGAAAGACTGATGTTTTATACCATCCACCTTCCCCTTCATCCAATGTTTCTTCCAATGTGGGCAATTTTTATTTTTTCATGAAATCTGTTGGTTCCGGTTTTTGGGGTAGGTATGCAAAACAAAACAAAAAATCAAAACTAGAGCTAAAAATAACACAAAACATAAACAATTAGGAAAAAAAGTTTAACCTAAAAAAAATAAGAGTGCTTGAAAGTAGAAGAAAGCAAAACTTTGGATGTGTAATAGTGAATAAGAACAAAGAGGATTCAAGAGGGAGTTTGAACTTTTTTTTTAATAACTAAACTTAAACCCTAAACCCAAAGGGTGGCCACTGCCTCCATAAACAATAAGTTTAGTTTTTTTTAATTTTAATTTTTTACTTTCATAAACAATTTTTTTTTAATTATTCTTTTTTTTACTTACTATTACTTATTATTTCTTACTTACTATTTATTATTATTCTTACATACTATTTTACTAGGTTTTTTTATTATTACTCTTACTTATTACTTACTTTCTTTTTTTCTTTTTTTCTTTTTTTTTCTTTCTTTACCATGGGAACCAAACCCTTCTCAAAATGTGAAAACAAGTCTGGTTCTCAGCTTTGATGCCTAGTGAGAACCTGGGTGGTTTTCATTAGGCAGTTCTCATCTCTAAAGAGAATCGTCGAGCAGGTTTTCATGGTGGTTCTCACCACTGGTTCTCACTAGGAACCGGACTGAAAACCGACACCAATTTTCAGCCGGTGGGTGAGAACCGCCCAACATTGGTTTCTTCCTGGAAAAGGGGGAATCGATGTAACACACAGTACACCAAGGAAAGACTAATGTTTTTGATACCATCCACTTTCTCCACCGTCCACAGTTTTTTCCTGGAAAAGGGAGAATTAATGTAACACACAGTACAACACCAAGGAAAGACTAATATTTTTATACCATCCACTTTCTCCACCGTGCACTGTTTCTTCCTGGAAAAGGCCGAATCGGTGTAACACACAAGTGAGACTAATGTTTTTGATACCATCCACTTTCTCCACCGTCCACAGTTTTTCCCTGGAAAAGGCCGAATCGGTGTAACACACAAGTGAGACTAATGTTTTTGATACCATCCACTTTCTCCACCGTCCACAGTTTTTTCCTGGAAAAGGGAGAATCAATGTAACACACAGTACAACACCAAGGAAAGACTAAATTTTTTTATACCATCCACTGAAATATACAGAAAAATTCATATAATTTATGGGCTTTTCTATACCCAATCTTGGAAACAATCACTTTTTCGATAATTTTTTAGGAAAATGTCACCTACGTCTATCGAGACAGATTGGGAATCAACAAGAAACCCGTTATTTTTTTATTTAAGGTCCCATTCCTTACTGGAAGGGTTTCCAACCCATAAGAAATAATGGCTAGGAAGGTTGCAGCAGCAAAAGCCAGTGGAATCCTTACTTTCTCCACCATCCACTGTTTCTTCCTGGAAAAGGCTGAATCAGTGTAGCACACAAGTACCCCAGGGAAAGACCAATTTGATCTTTGAGGCCATAAGGCCAAATTGTATACAATAAATACCTACTGAAGGTTGCTTGTGATAAGTTTATTTAAAGCTCATTTTTAAAATAATTGAATTGATTCTTATAAAGGTGGGAATTGGCACACCTACTTTAAGTGCATTGTGCATAAAGTGATAAGTAAGACCCGAGGATGAGGGCATTACCAGCACAAGGGTACTGGTCAAGGTGACAGCTGAGGTGGTGCTTGCATTCTGGTTATGCCCTCATGGGAGGGCCTTATCAAGGCTAAAGCATCGACTCTTTGTCATTTTGTACTGACAAACATTTCAAAACGAAATGTTCCTAGTTTTTTTTTAAAAAAAAGATCCCTCTAGTGTAGCCGAGTGAATCTTCCCTTTTTAAGGTGCACTCCAAATACACTATGAAACTTCTGGCAGTGCTTTTTTAAGTGTAAGGTAACAACCCAAAGAGTGGCGAGTTTCATAAGTAGATGCCCCACCAAGGTGGAGCCCGAGGGCCATTTTTTACTTTTGAAACTCATCCACTCTGAGGGTGTTACCGAGCATAAGAATGAATGCAAAGCATTGCAACTTTTTTTTTCTTTGTATTTTTTTTGGTCCCTCACCTGCCCTAAGAAAACCTGTTTCATGAACTGCCTGGAGGAGAAACTTCCAACAGGTGGAAAGGTTATTCTCCAGGCCGTCAGGGAACTTCCACAACTGGGAAGTTAACTACCAAGCTCTCATTTTTTTCCTAATTAATTAAAAACATATTTTAAAAATTTTAATGTGCTTTACTTAGGGGAAGGGTCTAGGTTTAGACCCTTCCCCTATAAAAATTTTATTCTTAAAAAACTCACATGATACCCAGCAAGTGCTGTAGCCTAGGGTCAGTTTCCAAATTGACAAAACAATAATTATTTTTTTGAAAAAATTAATTCGTTTTTTAAATTTGAAATTATTGAATTTCCATGATCTATTATGACATTGTCACATGAGTGGTGAAATTATTCAGCATGTAGCCTATGATAACTATGATGAGTTTCAACATGTCAACTTCATATTTTTGACAAAATTTCATTTCACTATTTTGAGGATTATTTAATGACAAAACTGACCTTAGGGTAAGGTATCATGGAAAATTGATCATGGGCATTTCAAAAAAGGAAATATTTCAAAACACCATCATCCTCTTGCACACATGACATATTATGGAATCAAAGCCTTATTAGATCATGGTTCTGGAATGCACAAATCAGTCCTTGAAAAGAATTGAGGACTTTGGCATTGGCACAAGTAGAGGGGATATGGAACAGACAGCAAAAGAAGCACTCAATTCTGAGAGCAGAGCTTCTCAAATGTGTGCTCTGGGCAGGTCCTGTAATGCAGCTTGTGACATGTTCCTCATTGGGTTATGTAGTATGAAGGCTGACAATGCTCATCCTTCTCCTAGGCGGTGGATGGACAACCTCTAACCTCCATGAATCTTGCTACAATTTTCAGCAGTAAAATAGAGTTCAATGCCCAGCCAACCTCCTCATATGCTGTGGATCATGGCTCCAATCCAGATAAAATGTTAGAGATCCAGGCAACAAGTGAGTCTGTAAATAGTGGCAAGAGTGATCTTGAAATACATACATGCTTCTTTGCAATAACATTTGCAGGGCTAGAGCTTGTCGTACTAAATTCTGCAACAGCCTACTGATATGTATGTTGTCTGTATGTAATTACCTATTTGCTGGCATGATCTCCACTCTGTAGTGCTGCTCTGGTCAAGATGCACTGGCTCCTTGTTGCCTAATCTCAGGAGGTGTCTCTGAATGGTCATTTGTCCATGTCCATATTGTGGCTCCTGCCCCAGTCTGTGTTACCAGGCATCTGGTGAGGTGTTCATCTCAGTTGGGCAGATGGAATTCTTCTTGGACCTGGTTCCTGGCTCCATGTGCAGCCATACCTCAGCACCGTGGTAAATTCAACCCAAATGGATCTCAACTGGATAGTGAATGATCTGAACAAGAACCATATGGATCTCAAATAATCTCAAATAATCCTGGGAGGTTATTTGAGATCCATAATCAAGGAGCCATTCTCATGACATTCCTGATGGCATCTTACAATTAGGCTACAAGGAACTCATCCCAAAAGGAAATTCTGATGCTTCAAGCAAAGTAAAGTGCACATCTAGGGTGCTTTCCATATAGGTGAGGACTGCTTGATAGTAGTCCAATATGTAAGAGCTCCAAATTGGAAACAATTGATTCCTAGCTCAGAATTGCAGGGGTTGCCAATAAATCTTAGTTCAGTTATCAGCTCACCTGCATGCTTGCATTGTTGTCACATCAGTTTCCAATGCAGATCATAACTTAAGAAAAGCATGTTGCACACTTTGCATTCCCAGCTCATGTACTGTTATCAATAATCCTGGTAGAAGCACCCTAAAATAGGAATCAAGGAACATTCACTTCCTGCACATTGAAGATTTAGATTTCTTGTAAAAACCTGGGGACCCTGATAAGACCCAATAACCAAGGATACCTTAATCTGCAAGAAAGCTCCTTGTTAGGACATACACAATATTGGAAGCTAGAAGACAATGCAAGCACACCAAATGGCCTGCCAAACCCAAAGTTCTGAGACCTATCAAAACTCATAACATTTGCGATTGAAAAATACAGCAAACTGGACAAAAACTGAGGCACAAAATTAAGTTATCAAAGTGAAGGTTCAACCAGCAAATCTTGCAATCCAGATTAACTTGCCAAAATAAAACATATCACAACAGTCCCATTATTGGACAATCTATCTGAAGCAACAAACCCAACAGGGATAGATGTGAAACTTTGCCATTCAATCAGGAAAACCCACTAATCTTCAAAACTAAAATATGGTACATAATCTAGTGGCACTATAGAAAACAAGAATAGTATGACAATAGAGCATTATGGCACAATTTGAATCCAGTAGCACAGTTTTCAATCACAGTCGCCAACCTAAGCCAGGAACCCCTTCAGCCAAGAAGATTCACAAGAAAAAAGCAGAAGAAAGTATATGACGAAACCAGAAGGAGTGTGAAGAAATGGACTTTGAAACCTGGTGACACAATTTTCAGAGTCATGATGAAATTATAGCAAGTCTCCTAAGAAACAGGGTTTGCACTTCTGTAGAATCATTCCTTTGCTCCAGGCCTGGCTGATAGGTAAGGCCAATAAGCAAGCTAGGTCCCAGGGACCTCAATGAAGACTAATCAATTCAACCAGCATGGACAAGAGTTCTTGGAGTATGAGTGGTTAAGAATTAGGATTGTGCTTGATTAGTTCTTGGAGCTTGCCTCTGACACTTACTCTGATCTTGATTAACATAAGATCCCACTTGTTTTGCATGCAACTATTGACTAGTGTCCCATTTGTTGCAGTATCAGATTGCCAACCAAGTAGACCGCGTCCTGAGGCATACCAGTAGCCTTATTGGTTCAACAATGATCTTCAATGTCTCACTCACAGTATAGACCATCGGGAGTATTTGCAGGGTGAGACCCAACATATGGATATGGAAAGGACATGTCAAAGAGTCTGAAGGAATGTGGCAAAGAGATGAATTTCATGAAGGCTTTATTTTGTGAGGAAAATGTGGTGAACTTCTGAACAAGAGATTTGAGTCCAGCTGAAATTCACTAGTGGGCAGAGTATCCATCAGACCCGGGCAGAAATTATCCAATTAGTAATACACAGAAAGGTGGATAACAAGGATTCAACTCAAGGTGGCCCCATACTGGCAAAACCTGATGCAAAAGCTTATTCACTCAACCTACAATTTCCAGTAGACTTTGGTAAGGGCCTCATTAGTCATGATTGAAAGTGCCTGTTGCCATGTGTTTGTATCTGTCATGTTCACCACAATAAGATGACACCACAGCACCACGCCAGTCACCTATATTGCTAAGAAGAACTTTGCAACTCTCTACTCTTTTGTTGTAACTAAGTAGGGTTTGAAGTGCTTATGTAACTTTGCAACTCTCTACTCTTTTGTTGTAACTAAGTAGGGTTTGAAGTGCTTATGTAGGTACTGATGACTAGTCTTAAAGCCCCATAAATCATATACATGTATACTACAAGTTCTGACACAAATTGCACCAAAAGTCAAATGTGCACCAGCTTGAGATGCAAATGTCATGAGGGAAATCTACCAGGAATTTCAGCAAGTTTTGCTCACAGTGCAGTTTGTCCTTCCAAATTCATGTCTGGGCCTAAAGGCTGATGAAGCTTGTTGAAGTACTCTGGTCATATCCTTGTTTTGCATATTGTTTCTGTCTGTTGATATATGTCATGAGCAACCAAAAGACTATGAAAGAGCACTAGGCAATGTCAGTTTGGACTTATTACAGAATCTCAGTATGCCCAATTTGGATACATTACACTCATCTATGCCCACTGTGGAGAGTTGGTGAATGTGGTGGACAAGGATCTGAAGTGGTCACTGCCCTACATGATGAAGGTGATAAAACTTGATAGTTTGTGAATGACTCTGGCAAGGTTGTATAACTGCTATCTAATAGTTTTCTGATTGGTATGTGATTACTTTCATATCATGTAGTACATAATTGTAGTTATACCCGTTTTTTAATCCTTTCCACACAGTTTTGATGAGGGTTTTCCACCAAGGTTTGGAAGCTGGAAATTGCTCCATCAACTTGCTAATCACCTTTGTTAATGCTACTGTCAGGTGGATCACCATCAAGCAGCACAATCAGGAGGAAATTGGAAAGATATTGGAGGTGCAATCGCAGCATTTGAAGGAATGCACATTGAAGGACTTGGAAATGGATGTGGATAGAACAAAATTTTTTACCTTTAACTTGAACCAACTAAGCCATTGGCTGAAAACCCAACAAAGGAACAACATATGAATGGAAAGCAGAGCTTTCTTAGATCATGGTGTTGGAATGCAGAAAATGGTCCTCCGGAGTCTTAGCAGCATTGGCATCAGTAACATCAACATAGAGCCCACAGCTGGAAGGAATGGGAGGTTTAGTTATGATGGAGAACAAAGAAACCCCAAACTAGTTGATGGACAACATCTAATTCTCACTTCTCTTGGCACAATTTTCAGTAGCAAAAAATGCATAAATGTTAGCAAAAACCTTAAATTTTATGTGAGAACGTAGTTCTATGTGAGCAAGCTGGTTCCAGCTTTTCTTGTTTAGGGTTTATCCCACTGGACTGGTTATAAAAGCTTTATCATTCATGGGAAATTCAGTTTGCAATGAAAGAATCCGGCCACATGAAAGGATTTTTTCAATCTCAACTTCCCACGTGTATGTTTGGATCACATGATTGACAAACACTTTTGAGCATTCAAAAGGTCAAGGTGGACAACAGTTGCCAAGTAGCAATACCAACAGATGTTAGTCAATTGAAAGCATGTTGGATAATTTGCATTACTAGGCACAAAATTCAATCAATCAAGATTAATCAAGAAATCGCCTATCAAGGGGATGCAAAGATTAAGAGTTGAAAGCTAGGTTTACTTCTATACCTTTTGAAACAACTTATCAAATGATGTCCCTTCTTCATTGCATATTAAATAAAGTTTTTCAAACTTGGAAGTTGGAATAGGGACTAACATATTTTGATGAAAAATTAGTAGCGACTTATGAAGAATGTATTTAGTATTAGTTTGGGCAATGGTTACATTCCATTAATACTTGTTTGCTATGATATTCACTATGATAATCATGTGCTACTCTATTCACTTTGAAGAATGATCCCTAACTCATGAAGTGGTTCATGAAATCTCATTGATTTCAAAAACAAGTTCGAAAATGAACTTTTCTTCTTTAAAAATAGTGAAATGATGCCACAAATATGCAAATACCATGAACATACGAAATATGGATATGCACAAAGACTATTTTTAAAACAACCCCAATCACACATGAAACATGAACTTGGACAAGGACACAAGGATGTAATGATATTAATTCATTTGTCACACGACTCACGGAGGAGACAAGTATGTTATAATTGAAGATAATTAGTTGTGGTAGAATGTTATTTATACCTATTTGGTGATCTAGGTTCCCTTCAGCCCATTGTCCAAAGAATCTTTCCAAGCAACTACATGAATATGGACATGATGGATGAATTTTTTGATGGATCTAAAAATGAACAATGGATGAATTGCATCCATCAACAATAGTTAAGTTATATTACCTATTGTATGAAATTATGTACAATTATTTTAAACCATTGTAAGCCATTTTAAAATGTTCAATCACTGATTTTAAGGTCAATGGATTTCATCCATGATATGACCTCCCCTTCTAATGACATTCTTTCAAAGCCGCATGGTTGTCTATTTATCACAAAGGGAATCTACATCTTTTTTGAATGCATTTGTTCAATATGATGAATGGATCAAAATTGTTATTGCCTTTTTTTTTTAAGATTATGTTATTTTGGTAGGTTATTAATGCAACCAAACTTGATCTTTAATCTTGAAGTATGATTGTGATTTATGATGTTAAATAGCATTTTTCTTGTATTGTAATTATGGTTCTCAAAGACAAGAAACAACACGGGTCCAAGCAGTTACCAACCATGATGTTCAATCTATATCCTAGGATGTTGAAATATTAAGGTTAAGTACAAAATAGTTGGTCACTTTCAAAAAACTTTGAAGGTTAAAATCTTTAAAAGTTCTATAAAATCTCATATTGGCATTGTTTAGGCTATGTTGTTGGAACACACATACTTGTATCAGCTATTGGATAACCATTTAAGGGATATTATGTTATTAACCAGCCCCATTTCATAACAATATGTTGAAATTTCATTATCTTCACATTGGCAATGTAACAATTGATGGCTCTTGCTTATGGTTCTCATGGTGTGCAACTAATCAACAAAGAGGATAATCATGTGAGTGAATTTTTTTTCATTATATTTAACCATATATGATGCACCAATTGATTCTCAAGTTCAATCAAATGTGACTTGGTGAATGGCCACTTTCTTTCAATCTACTAATTATATTTCAATTTATGTTTGTTTTAATACAAGAATTTTTGTTGTAGGATTTCTTATCTAGGAGCAAATTTGTTGAAAATTCTTATATCTCCAATCTATGAGTTACAAATTTTGTTCTTTTAACCTTGAGGCACATTGTTTGAAAAATTTTATTAAAAATTTGATGAGGAAGTTTTTGTCTTGTTTTTATTTTGAGATCAAAACTTAAATATCTAGATTCTGATTTCTATTTTAATTTCATCTTTAGTTGTTCTAAAAAATCCTCAAGTCATTAACTTTAAGAACATATCATTTATGAAAATGCAAAGGAACTTGTTTGAATATTTCCTTTTCCATTTTAACATAAAAGTAGTCCACTAATAAGATCTCATGATAACTCCATCAATTTGATAGAAGAAAAAGAGCACGAAAAAGGATCAAACATGCAGGTAATGTTTTGAATAATCCAAATTGGTTCTAAAGAACTTGATTAGTTTTAGTTTGATCCTTTTCTAGGAATATTTTTTTGCACTTTATGTAGGATTTATGTAGGAATATGATAACACATTTTTTTCCTTTGGAGGAAGAGGAGACAAAAAATCAAAGTTAATGGTTTATATAAGAAGTTGAATTCCGAAACACACAAAATCAAAACACAATAATGTTATCTACAAAGTCCACTAACATGGGACCAAAACCTCTAGTTTGGCCAAAATAGGGAATGAGATGCCACAAAATTAAAAAACATATACATTCTTGTAAAATGAAATGTGAAAGTGATTTTAAAATTACTACTAATGGTGAAAGTAGTTTCATCTTTTTCACATGCATGACCATTATTCTTATGCTAAATATTCAATAGCTATTGTGCATTTATTAATATTATGTGTTGAAATTGAGGGTTTGGTCCTCTATTAAGGGTATTTTAAAGATAGTTCATTACTAGGCATGAGAGAATATATGGAGGCCCAATTAATGTAAGCTAGTGAAATATGCCCTAACTTTGTGGATTTCTTTAATGGGTGGAGCAAAAATCTTAAAAAATAAGGTGAAGACATGGTAAAATAAACAAAAAAAAAGGTAGCATATCAAAATCCAGTTTTACAATGAAACAATTTTTGACATAAACATAATAAAATAGATTCAAAATCTTTAAATTAAGTTTCATGATGAAACAATTGTTCCCTTAATTGGGTTTATGGTAAATTGAATACAAAAATTGAAAGGCTTTAGTATATTAAAAGTAAGTGACAAATATGTTCAAAACTAATTGGTCAATATAATGTTCAAACCTAATTTTACTTAAGAAAACTTAATGAAATAAATATGTACTAAGATCAAATATAAAGATCATTGTATATTTCAAAGGTGTCTTCAAATAAACATTTTAATTCATTTTTTTATTAAAACATATTTCACATATAATTCACACATATTGAGACAAAAGTTCACATTGCAAAAAATAAATTTCACAAAGTTACTTGCATTTAGAAAAGATTGGTTACAAGGTAAGGTGACTCATTTTTTTGTGTCATAATGCAATTTTTTGCAACTTGTGTTATGCATTTACATGCTATTAACATGCCATTAAATCAATAATATGCCAAATTTGTGATTAGATTTAGATTTTCAAATTGAGTAAGAAGGTCCATCTAAATTAAAAATAATAACATATATGCAACAAATATAAAGTAATGAACTATTAAAGTTGAAAGATATGGATTGGCTTTCTATCCATGCCTCTTTATACATGCATTTTTGTGTATGGTTTTTATTTGGGATATCTTATAAGAATTCAATATATGATATATTAAATAAATAAAAACATAGATACAAAAGATTTGCTAGAAAAACCTTAACCTAAAAAAGTTATGAACTTTTGAATGGCTTAAAATGGGCCATATTTTCATAAGTCCATAGCATAATCATTTTTTGGTGAATTTTTCAAAACAATTCTCTTAACATGTATGTTAAAATTTTGTTTAAAATAGCTTCTCTTCATATGGAATTTTTTAATTCATTAACCACCATGTAATTCACCACTTAACCAATGACATCACAATATACTATCATTTTAATGCTACCATATAGACCTTTAGAGCGTGTTGTATCTAATGAGAATGAGCCACCTTAGCTTGTAGCCACCTAAAAACCTTTTGAAAACTTACTATACCAATGTAAAGTCTTAAAACAATTGTAAATTGGTATCATATCTTTGATCATTAAATTAAAAACATCCAATGTACAACAGTTTTTATTATGGGATTTTTTAATAATAATTTATGTATTTACTTTCAAGAATTTGGGGGGGGGACTACTAGGGTAATACAATTGTTTAATTGATCTTACACCTAACATTAATAACGGGGATCCATTGAGCTAATAAATACATAGATGAATGTGTTATAAATCTCATGAAACCTATGCATTTAGTGACCAAAACAAATCTTCGTTTCACCAAATATTTTTCAATATTCAAGGCATTGAACTTTTACGGTGTCTAAAAACTTCCAACACATAATTTATGTGATGACAAATGATTCGCATGTGTTGAAATGATTAAATTTATGGTACAAAGTTTGTGAAAAAGACCACTATGGAACATGTAAAAGCTAACCAGTTCTATGTTTTCATGGTAGATGAATTTATTGACATTTTTTTGACCACAAACATGATTATTTACTTGTTAGTTTTTAAACATGGATGACCTACAACCTCATATCATCTAACTTTTATTCCAACACTTGAAGTCACTATAACTGACGCACTCCCAACTCTTTAAAAGGCTCAAATGTGAATCCAAGTAGAAAGCAGCGGAAAAGGAAGAATCGGAGCACGCTCCCTAACTCACAACACTTTGAGGGGTAGAGGGGCGTGTTGGAGCTCCGGGATGGACTAGGAAGAGTTGACAA
>Ga0116229_10011518_pt1 | contig 13017 bp, 11 predicted proteins | sample S1TSphgellanicum_3_FD_87313 | JGI IMG/M metagenome (GOLD analysis project Ga0116229, IMG submission 87313) | Host-associated microbial communities from peat moss isolated from Minnesota, USA - S1T2_Fc - Sphagnum magellanicum MG | ecosystem: Host-associated > Plants > Peat moss > Unclassified...
AAGTTTGATTTTTGAGGGGCATACTTAAAAAAATCATCAATTAAATTCCAAGAAAATTTGTTTTTTTTTGAAAAAAAAAAATAAAAAAAAATTAATTTAAAAAAAAAAAAAAAAAAAAAAAAAAACCCTCTACCAGCATAGTTAGGTAGAGACTTTATAACTGTACAGACTGCAGAGCTTTCCAGGCTGTGGGAAAATAATTCATTGAAAAATGCATAGCTACATAGTGTGTTGTTTATAAATGAATACTTAATAATAATAAGTTGTTGGGCAACAAATTGTACAAGCCAGCTTTGCCTGCACTGGGTTGTATGCAGTGAGAGACATTAGTTTTCTGGTTTGTTTTGCCATTTTCTTACAATTGTCAAGCCAAAAAAAATTTACTAACCTACCTAGCCTCTTGATGTTTTTTTTTAAAAAAATTAAAAAATAATTTTATTTTTTTATTTTTTGTTTTTTTGGGTTGTAAGTAATTTTACAAGAATCCATGGCAAAAGATCATCTCTCACCTCTCTCTCTCTCTCTCTCTCATTATTATGCTCTTTCGGTCTACATAAATGGTTTGGGAAAGTCTACTACCTAACCCCGTGCCTGGTAACCCCGGAGTCGATTGGTGAGAAATCAATCATGCACATTGTTTATGATTATGATCCTCAATTTGCGCCCATTCAGAGTCCACTATGCAATGCAATTGGGTGTGTTAATTTATTCTATAAAGCTTGGGCTTCTCTGTTGTTGCTGGGCACTACCGATGGCAATCAATTTTCTTTCCTTATGTTCTCAGATGGTAGGTCTTTAATAGTTCATCTTCATTTATGTCAATGCCAAATTTAACTTGAATTTAATATAAATATCATGGACATGAAAAATGCACATGTTAATTTGCATTTTCATACCCATGGTAATGAAAATGAGTGAGATAGTTAGTTAATAAGAAAACAATGAGATAATTAACCTTGAAAATGAGGTAATTATTTTTGGAATTGTCCTAGGAAGACTGTACAAAAAGATTACCTATGCAAATTTTTCTTTATGGTAAGTAGTTCCTTGAAATTTTTCATCACTAGAATTTGTGCCCCAAAAAAAGAATTCCAAGTCACTTCAATATTATGCAGCTCTCCTTGAGTTTAAAGGCATTAACTATAGTATCCTCACAAGTTCTATCTACCCTTGTCAAAGATTTGCAAGAACTTCTTGGATCAACATTTTTACATTAGCAGGCAAAAGCTCCACCTTCACAATCCACTACCTACCGAAACCATCACAAGAAATGAAGATACTTAATTAATTGCCAACTAAAGGGATTGAGTGGCTCTTCACCCTACCTCATTTTCAGAGTCGGGTTTCCTTTTACGTAGCCATGCCCAATGTAGGCAATGCTGTGTTGCGGTTTCTTTTTTTGGGTGAAATGATGCAAAATTTCAAATCGACAAAAAAACAATTAAAAAAAAAATTGTTGCAAATTTTTGGTCAAATTTGGTCATACCCCATTTGGAGTTAAGCCGCATTTGGACAAATTTCTACTTTTAGGGTAAAAGAGAAGTCAATGTGGTGTTTCCCGACATTCCATAAACATTTGAACATGGAATGCTCACATTACAGCACATTGTTATGTTGGTAGGTAAGGCCCAAGGGACGAGGCATTCCTGAAACAAGGGCTTGCTGTCCATGGGGGTGGTGTGAGCTGAGGGCAAGCTGGAAACTTGAGAGTGCTTCATGTTGAGTGCATAATATCATCGTGAAGCCAGAGGTAGTGTACGAACTTGCCAACAAGCATAAGAACTTGCCCTCCTTGTGTAAAACTTTCAGAGGTAGTGTACGAACTTGCCAACAAGCATAAGAACTCGGCCTCCTTGTGTAAAACCCAGTCGACAAGTGTAAGAATCTGCCCTTTGCGCATAAGAACTTGCCAAACGAGTGTAAAAACGCACCATGTTAAGTCGTGCTGTGTGCATGCACATTGCATGGTTTAAGGTATCCATCATTTACATTAGAAAATTTTTTAGTGAACAACTTTACCATAACTGGGGTGACCCAAGGACCCCGATTACCGTGGGGTATCCTACTAAGGTAAACATCTAGCATGGTTGAGGTGAGTTGAATGCACAACCCACTTGCAAGACTTGGGGCTAGTGGGTGTATAGTGAGTGCATACTTGTGTACCCATCATGACCTAATCGGTAAGGTGAAATTTGAGCTTCTTGGTTAGTTTTCTGTCAGCACTTGTTGTTGTAAGTAAAGTCCATCTATGATCTCTCTCCCTCCCTCTTTACCCTTCAATGCTTTTCAACATACCCATTTAACCACATACCTAGTACACAAAGGGTTTCACAAAGGGTTTCAAAGGGTTCTTTTTGTTTAAAAAGAAAAACAAACTTTTCAATATTCCAAGTGTGAATGGTCAAAAGAACTCATTGTAAGTATTTGGTGTCCAAACTCCAATACAATACAATCGCAATGCACCAAAAAACCCAAAAATAAGTGTGATGGATACGAAAACCTTTACATGAATGAAAACCAAATGCCGTTGAGAGAATAAAGGGAAATCTTGTCCTTAGTTTGTTTAGGGTTGGTTTTCTTTAGATCCGTTGAAAGAATAAAGGGAAACCATGTGCTTAAAGTTTGTTCACGGTTTTATTTACATTCATTCATTGAGAGAATAAAAGGAAACCACCATATCCTTAGTTTGTTTATGGTTTTATTTACATCCATTGAGAGAAGAATAAAAGGAAACCATTGTCCTTAGTTTGTTTACGGTTTCATTTACATCCGTTGAAAAGAATAAAGGGAGACCATGTCGTTGGTTTGTTTACTATTTTATTTACATCCATTCTCTTCTCTTAGAGGGTAGCCTAGTAACTGCATACTATAATACTACATACCCTAAACCTAAACCCTAAACCCTATGAATGAACCTGGTGATAAACATAGTCTTTGAAAATACATTTGAACTATCACAAAATGGATTATATATTATGATGGGATATTTGGAGAAGTTTCTTTGAGTCCTTGGCATATTTCTCAATGTACCTTATAGGACATAACTGGTTTGTGTCATCAATTTGTACCCTAGGTACAAACCCTACCCACGCAATGCATCAAAAGTTGTACAAAGAACAAGTTGAAATGAGTACTAGGAACTGACTATGGTTACATACCCGATCTTCTTCTTCCACCTCTTCTCCACCACCACAACAACAGCTCAACTCCACTATGACCTGGATGGAATGCATCATCCCATGCAAATTACATTGGCAAGTAGGTAATGAACTTAGAGAATTTTTATTTTTATTTTTATTTTTTCAAAATGGATTTTTTTTTTTGTGAACACAATTTGACTCAATAATTTAACACCGCAACAAGTTTGTGTGGAATTGATTTCTTTTTGGGTAGATAGATGAATAAATAAACTATTTTGTATTTGAGTGCATGAAGTGAGATTGTGCCACTCTTCTATTATACCCCAAATGGGACATTCCATGACCATATAAGCTATGAGTTCATTTTGTGTAAGTATATGAGTATATGAGACTCTTTTTTTATTATTATATCTACAAAGAAAAAAAGGAGGAAAAAAGTAAAGGAATGTGTGTACCTTGAAATCCTTAGATATTAACTAATAATAATAATAATCATAAAAAGGGGTGTGTCACACCTTGGCCTTGCCATTTACATTGAAAAGTATCTTAAGGCAAAAGAAGACTTATTATGAAAGCTCAAATATTTGACCATGCAAAAATATAATCTTCAAAAAAATCCTTTTAAAAGAAACCAAAATCCTTCAAGATATTATAACTCTATAATAACTAATCTCAAGTTTCAACACAAGCCAAAATATCATCTTTCAAAAATCCTCGTATACAAAAAAAAATAGACCTATTATGTAGAGGCCAAAATCCCTTAAGCTACTATACTCTATAATGAATCTAAACTCAATATGGTTGGTTGCCTTGGTAGGCAAGTCCAATAAATTGTTAGTTATGGTGGTTAGATCTGTTGTTGCTTGAGTTATACACTACATAGGGAACCCTAATATGGAGCTTGATTAGGCACTGATTAATTATTTTTTGGAATTGCCAAAAATCTGAAAAATATGTGCTTTGCTATGCCAAAAATCTGAATGAAGCTCTCAAACCACAATAGCTTCATTATTTAGTATAATTTCTAAATTATAAAAATATTATTTATATTCACTGCTGAACATAAATTATAACTGACACAAAAATAACTTAATTATTAGGCACCTTGCTGCCAAACCAGAGTGGGTACTATGGTTGTAAGTATGTAATGAGTACTTGTAATAAAGGAACTGGGAAAAATTGAAATTGGAAGTCCAATTCCCCAAGTCCAATTAGAAACAAGTCTTGTTATTTACCTTTCAAGTTGGAATTACATTTTAAAATTTTAGTATTAATAATATTATTAATATATTATTTTTATTTTTTTGAAACTCCAATCAAACCTCTGCCTCTATTGCAGGAACTGAAAAATCAATACACAAGATACAAATATATTGCAGTTTCATTACTCCAACTTCCAACTTCCAAGTGCCCCAAAGAGGTCTCACACAATGTAGACATATCAACAGACAATGATGCTTGCTTTACCTCCACTGAGAACTTCCCCCCCTCCATCTCACTAAAAGACAAAAATCAAAAATCAAAACTCAAAAAAAGAGTGCTTGAAAATTTTCCTTCTTCAAATTTGATTGATACACACCCAATATACCCATCTTCCCAAAAAACCAAAAAAAAAGAAAAAAACTCCAGATCTAGGCACACACCAAACAAAGGTTAGGTTAGGTTAACTACCCATCAAGAAACAAAAAGCATATTCTACCTCCCTCCTATGTAGAGAGAAAGAATTAGAGAGCAGCATCAAAATCAAAATGACATTCAATCAATGGGTTTTTGATTCATGATGAGCTCTGCTTTTGTTTGTTTGTTTGTTTGTTTGATGCAGCAAAAAAAAAAAAACTTCAAATTTGGGTTTGCATGGATCAAGAACTGCCATTATCATGTCCTAAAAAGCATTTAACATCACCACCCACAAAGTGAAATTAATGCCATAACTATAATAAATATCAAATGGGTGGTGATTCTGACTAAAAAATTTCTGGTATTGCTATCAAAAGGGCAAAGAAATAAGGCTTTTAATTAAGCACACTTTATTACATTTTCATCACATTTTACTAAGCAAAAATAGCAGTTACACAAAACCCAACTCTTGTAACTTGTTAGGACATCTTTCCATTAGGTTTGTTGTCATCACAGATTTTGTAAAGAGAGATCATCAGTAATAATAAGTGTAGTCTCTTCTGATCAACAAGACTTTTGATTTGCAATAGTTGATTTTTAAAGCTCATAAGAATACCACCCATTATGTAAGACTGGAGTTTTGTCTTCTCTATAGTAGTAGCTTGAGAGCTTGAGCTTGTGAGAGCTTGAGCTTTGTGTGGGTTTTTTTTGATCAGCAAAAATATGGCAAATGGCCACCAAAAAAATGTAGTCATCATCATGGTTTGGTTGAAGATATTTGAGTTTCTTTAGCTGTGCTTTCTTTTCTGCTTGGGGACCCAGAGGAAAGTTTTTGAGCTCAACAAGTTTTTGTAGGTTTTGAGTTTTCATGAAGCTAAATGCTGTTCCCTGTTGCTTTTAATATTTGTTCAAGAACTTTGCAAAGTTTTTGATTTATTCTTAAGTTTGATGTTCTTGGATCCAAGGAGGAGGAGGAGGAGGAGGAGAACAACAACAGCAGCAGCAGCAGCAACAAGAGTACTTGATAAAAACACATTTTTTGTTTTGTAGAGGTAGCTGTTCAATAGTTCTGTTGAGCTTTTTGATCTGTTCTTCATTTTGATGTTCTTAGATCCAAGAAGAAAGAAGAAAAAGAAGGATACAACTTTGATAGAACACATTTCTTCAAGAAGCTTTTTTGCTCAATAGTTTTGAAGAGCTTTTGATCGGTTCCTCATTTTGATGTTCTTAGATCAGAGAAGAAGAAGAAGAAGAATACTGCTTTGATAGAACACATTCCTTTGTAGAGCTTGCTGCTCAATAGTCTTGAAGAGCTTTTGATATTTGTTCCTCATTTTGATGTTCTTAGTTCCTAGAAGAAGAAGAAAGGAAGAAGAAGAAGAAGAAGAAGAAGAATACTGCATTGATAGAACACATTCCTTTGTAGAGCTTGCTGCTCAATAGTCTTGGAGAGCTTTTGATATTTGTTCCTTATTTTGATGTTCTTAGATCCTAGAAAAAGAAGAAAGGAAGAAGGAGAGTACTGCATTGATAGATCACATTCCTTTGTAGAGCTTGCTGCTCAATAGTCTTGGAGAGTTTTTGATATTTGTTCCTCATTTTGATGTTCTTAGATCCTAGAAAAAGAAGAAAGGAAGAAGAAGAGTACTGCATTGATAGATCACATTCCTTTGTAGAGCTTGCTGCTCAATGGTTTTGCAGAGCTTATGATCTGTTCCTCATTTGAAGTTCTTCTTAGGTCCAACAAGCAGAAGAAGAACAACTTCAGCGCATATGTTTCTTTCAAGAGCAATGGCGATCCTTTGATCTTCAGGAACTCCTCAGTCAGCATGCGAGTAGCCGATCATCGCTGCAGTTGTCATATCGTTTGTGCAGCAATGTGGGCACCAATCAATCTGGAGACTTGCAATGAGGCAGTGTGCAAGCAAGCTCAAGCTTTTCCATCTCCTGGAGCTTGAGAGATCTAGACCTGTTGTTGTTGTTGTTGTTGTTGTTGTTGCTTCAGCTCCTCCTCATTGCCACTCTGCTGCTGCCAGGCCTCAAATGTGACAACTCCATTGTTGTAATGCCCATTTTTGTTGCCGGTGTTGATATGGGGACCATCGCCGCAGCCAGTGTCGTTGAAGAAGGTGCTGCTGCTGCAAGCATTTCTGTTCTGGGAACAGCAGCAAATGATCTCAGCTCGCCCAGTGAGGTGCTCTTGCCTGGAGCAGCAGTGTCTCGTGCCCTCCAAGGATACGAGATCGAGCTTCGAGAGCTGTCGTACAGAGTTGTGAAGCCAGTGGAGAATGGAACAAAGCTGAAATCTCTTCTTCGGAGCTGCAACTTCTTTGAAGCGGGATTGACATCAGGAAGAAATTGCACCAGCAGCAAGGAGAAGGCGGCAGCAACTGCTGCGAGAATCTCGACTCGCTACATACACTTACTGAAGAATGTGAGCTTCGTCGCGCGACCAGGCGAGGTACTAGCAATTGCAGGACCGAGCGGAGCAGGGAAATCCACACTACTAGACGTGGTCGCAGGGCGCATTCGACCGAGCAGTCCACCCACGAGCTTGCTAGTGAACCAGCTAGCTATGGAAGTTCCACAGTTCCGCAGAATCTCAGGCTACGTGATGCAAGACGACGCACTGTTCCCTATGCTGACAGTCGAAGAGACTTTGCTCTACAGTGCACGGCTGCGTCTTCCGGCTTCCGTCTCCATGACGGAGAAGCTCGCGCGAGTGCGCGCGACGATGGAAGATCTCGGACTATCGCATGTCGCATGCTCTCGAGTCGGAGATCAATTGTCCGGCGGCGAGCGTCGCCGCGTGTCCATCGGCATCGACGTGATCCATGACCCTGCAGTCCTGCTCCTCGACGAGCCTACCTCCTCTCTCGACTCGACATCTGCGCTCCATGTCGTGACGATGCTGCGGAAGATGGCAGTCACGCACATGCGCACTGTGATTCTCAGTATCCATCAACCCGGTTTTCGTATCCTCGAGCATCTGCACTCGATCGTTCTTCTCGCGCATGGTGAAGTCGTGCATCACGGCTCTCTCGAGCATCTGCACTCCATCCTCATGGCTTCCGGTCACGACATCCCGGAACAGGTCAATGTGTTGGAGTACGCGATCGATCTCATCGACACAAGCTCGGATCACTCTCATGACCATTCCACCTCTTGCGATGACAGCAGATTCTCGCATGTAGATCGATCCAATGCTTCCATCCCTTGGTTGCAAAAGATGCTCACACCAGACGAGCAAGAGATGATCGGGCAATCACCCACACCCTCGACGGCTTCCTGTCTCATCATGAGCTGCAAACCCGGCTCGACAAGATGTTCCAGAGGAGGAGAAGAAGAAACGTCGCAGCTTGCGCCGCTCACGAGATGCGCATTTGCGAATTCCAGTCTACAAGAGATTGCAGTCTTGACGCATCGATTCTCGAAGAATGTCTACAGAACGCGGCGGCTCTTCCGCTCACGGACACTCTATGCGCTCATCGCGGGTGTTTGTCTCGGCAACGTGTTCTCGCGTATGGGGTATGGGATGCGCGGCTTCACAGAACGGTACGGTTTCTTAGCTTTCAGCGTCACGCTCATGCTCACCTCGACAGTGGAGCTCTTGCCGAGCTTGCTGGAAGAATGCAAGATCCTGGCACGGGAAGCCTCGCGAGGAGCTTACAGAATGTCTTCCTGGGTGGTCTCCAACACGCTCGTCTTCCTTCCTTTCCTCTTCCTCAATGCCGCGCTCTTCAGTCTCCCAGTGTACTGGATGGTAGGACTCGCGCCGCAAGCTTCTGCCTTCTTCTTCTTCTTGCTTGTGTTCTGGCTGCTTCTCGTAGTGGCGCACGCCTATGTCTCCTTCTTCGGCGTTCTTGTGCGCAGCAACAGCTACCAGCTCGCGTATTCTCTCACCATGGCAGGTTTCGGAGCTTCTTGGCTCTTCTCCGGTTTCTTCATCTCCAAGCGCAACATGCCCAACTACTGGCTCTTCATGCACTATCTCTCGCTCTACAAGTATCCTCTGGAGTCGCTCCTCATCAACGAATTCTCGCATGTCAGTGACAAATGCTTCAGTACTGGAACCTCCATCTTCCCTGACGGTCCTTGTTCTCTCACGGGATCCGAAGTGCTGATGCAGCAGGGTTTGATTGCGGAAACTCCTGGTGCTCACAGATCCAATGTGAAGTGGGTGGATGTGGGTACCATGGTGGGGTTTGCGCTTCTCTATCGCATCCTCTCCTTCTTTGTCCTTCGCTTCAAGATGCAGAGAAGACACAGATAGGAAGTAGAAAAGCTGCTCCCAGGGAGTGGAGTGGAGTGTGGGGGAGAGAGCTTGAAGAGGAGCCCTTCTTGCAGAGGAGATCATCACTTGCTTCAAGCTCTGGGGGGTGTGGAGCTTCTTGGAGAGCATCATCACTTGCAGGAAGAAAGTCATAAAAGCTCTGGGAGGTGGAGCTTGGAGAGCATCATCACTTGCTGGAAGCTGAAATCCATAAAAGCTCTTGGGGAAAGCTTGGAGAGCATCATCACTTGCTGGAAGAAATCCAAAACACCAACAAAACCAACAACAACAAGGAGGACAATGACAACAACAGCAGCAGCAGCATTAGCAAATCCAAGCAAAACCAATTTGATTTTGTGAATCAGAGCTCAGATCAAAAGCTTCATAGTAATGCGAGCCATGTGTTCAATTACAGAGAAAATCTTTCTACAAGATGGAAGCTGCCCCATGTATACTTGAATAACGGTGATAGAGTTGGAGTAGTTTTGTTGTGATCAGCAGGCAGCAGCTGCAGGAAATTTGCAGCTCAAAATGTTGGACCAGCCCTTGAAGTGCTATTATTGCATATTGATTGAAAAATATAAATGACAGAGGTCCATGATGTGACCTTGAACCTGAACTCACACTTCTTCACCTTGTCAAGGATTTGCTTTTGAAGGTCTGGGGAAAGCTTGCTGAAGGTGGAAAAGATTTTTTGATAATCAACTGCATTGCAAGCTTTTGAATTTTTTCGATCAGGTGGGTGTGGGAGTGCTGGGATCTGATTTCTCTGAACTTTAACTGTGTGTGCACCAATGCTTCCTTTAATGGGCATCAGCTGTTGATTTGAGTGTTTGCTGCTGTGTGCAAAAGAATTTCAGGAGTACCAACCTTCAGGAGTGTCAAGTGAACAGCTTCAACCCAACTGCAAGCTTGTGTTGTTTATACTCTCTTTGCAGATGGAGGTTATGCGGTTTGAGGTCAGAATTGTCCATTAGTTGTTCTACTAAGCAAGTTGTTGATGTTAAGAGCTCTCCAGATGATTCAAGGGATCCATTCCTTCGACTACCAACTTTTTGAATGTTGTCCAAAGAGTGTCCTGTGATTGTCAATCTGATGCATATTATTTGTCAATCTGATGTTTTTTGCATAATATTTGCTTTGGCATTTTGTGTGTAATTACACATTCTACATTAGGTTTAATGTAGCAATGTAGTGTATAGGTCTATGGAGTCATGAATACCTCATACATGAACTCTGGTTCTGACCTCAGTTCCACATCCAGTTTCAATCCAGTACACAAGGCAATTGGAAGTTAAGTCAGCTCACACTCATCAGGAGCACTGGTGCAATGAGACCAGGTATCATTCAAATCTTCACGAATCTGTTTGAACCCAAGTTACCCATATAAGCTAAGCTTTGGTTTCACACACTTGTTGTCCAGAGATTGTAATTACTCCTCATGCTACTTGTGATTTGATGCAGATCAGTCCATAAATGGCAGATGATGTGCATTGAAAATTTGCTAAATCCTTCTCTTGCCTATTATTATTGCCTTCCTTAAGCTCTCACAAATAGAGATCTCTCTCACAAATTTGGCCACTCTGAGAACATGCCATGAGGTGATGATAAAGTTGAATTTGCAGGTACCAAAACTTCAATCTCCAGAACATTGGTACTGTCTATATTGTGTGCAGGCAGTGGCTCACAATATTGTGAACTTGAGAAAATGTGACCATCTTATGCTGCTGTTGATGCTTTCGATTTTATGGAGATCTAGGGTACCACCCAAAGGGACTTTTACAGCATACATATGCTGCAGAATTTCCAATGCTTAATGCTACTACCATCTCCAACAGTTCCTGAGAGAAAGTGTGGAACTTGTTAAAGATATGATTCAATAATTGTGGGTGACTTTTAGCAGTCTGTTAATACAGTTCAACTGCAGACAGTACTTTGAACAAACTTTGGGGGTCTTAGAAGACATGTAAAATTTGTCTTAGAAGCAGCGACTTAAAAGTTCTATGGTGTTTCCAACAATCCTGGTCTCGGGTTGTTGTGTGAGGGGTTTTCTGCCCCAGATCCCCTTGGGAGTTGTCCCCTGGTCTTGGCTCTGCAGTTGTTTCTTGCTCTTTGCAAATGGATCAATTATGTTTGTTTCCCTGCCCCCCAAAAAAACAAGAAAAAAAAGAAAATCCTGTTGTGAAGAGAGGGACTTGCACAACACACACTTCAGAGTTTCCATTACTTTTAAAAGCTCCACCGATCTCCAACAGTTGCTGAGAAAAAGTGTGCAACTTGTTGAAGATGTGATTCTATAATTGTGGGTGGTGACTTTCAGCAGTCTGTTAACACAGTTCAACTGTTGTAGGCAGTACTTTTACTTTGAACTGCACTGTACCTGCCTCAGTCTATATATTCAAACCTCAAACCTATTGCAAAGAGAGGAACATCAAAGCCCCCACCCAAAAGTCTCGGGGGGGAAAAAAAAACCATTTTTTTGATGACATGCTTTAAATCATAGACTAATGTAAACAAACAATTCATATGGGATCCCATCTGCGCTCCATAATCAAAGCACTGGATGCTGAATTGTAGTAGTAGTAGTTCTGGGATGAGTGTGGGAGCACTGGACTGACCATTTACTTACCAGAAAACTGCCTGCAAATGTACTGAAGCCACCGTATCTTCTTTGAAGAGAAGTTCTCAATTCACATTGATTGAGGCAAGTAAGTATGGAATGTGCTCCATTTTTCCTTGAATATTTTTCACAATGACGACAACAACACTGCACAGTCCTGGATAATTTTTATCAAGGGGCTTCTCTTGACGTTTGCATTGCTCTCCTCAATCTGACAACCAAGTCTAAGCTCTTTTTGTACATCCATTTCACCTCTATTTTAAATTCTTTAGTTAGAAATTTAGTCCAATCTATTCATCAATGAACACACGGTTACAAAACCAACTGCTTAGATTCACAAGTGCACATATCTACTATGGTCTTTGGTGAAAAGTTCAACCAATCTGGAGCAAGGGGATGATGAGATAGCAAAACTAGATTGACTAGCTCACGCAGACCCCACAACGTGGTGTGGTGCCCACAAGCTTGTGGATGTTCAGCCAATCTTGAGCAAGGGATGATGAGATTGCAAAACTAGATTGAGCTCGTGGGGACCCCAGGATGTGGCGCCCACAAGCTTGTTACAAAGCTTCAGGGCTTGGAAAAAAAGACTTTTGAGATGACACTAATGCATGTAAATTTGATTCGGATTCACAATAACCAAGTTAGGTACGAAGTCCTATTTGAAAAATTCCCAGGCCAAAATGTGGGTTGTTGTTATTGTTGTTCATTACTTAAATATGAAGCTTTGGAATTTCTGAATTGTGGATTTGAGGAACTCTGCAAACGGCCAACAACTTCAAAGGGGCCAGAGTGAACCAGCACCCACCAGCTTACCATCCACTAGATATGCCCAGTATGACTCAGTTGTGGGATGAATCTCTCAAGTGAGTTCATATTTGGTTTCACCTCGGTAACCCATTTTGTAAGAAATAGGTCCAATGGGCCTATATAGAGGTGGGTAGGTAGGAAAAATGTACTACTACTAGGTACGTAGATGGTTTATAGCCTATACATAGGTAAGGGTTGTTTGTACTACTTACTAACAAACCTGCTTGTGGCTTGTTTGTTAGTAGGTAGGTAGTAAGAAACCAACTGAGCTAATCACTATGGTTGGCTAGGGACTTGGAACTCAACATAAAAAAACTATTTTCTGATCACTTACTATCATCACTTTTTTTATGGCCAATTTTTGCATGAAAAAATGTTTTGACTTTCTTTGTTTGAAAGAAAAAATCATCATTTCTTAACTCATTTTTTTTATAAATGTAAATAATCACCATTTTTAGACACATTTTCTAATCCTGAGGAAATTAATTAATTGCGACATTTTGACTGTTTGTTTGTTTAGAGCACCGATTTCTAAAAGATTGTTGCCATCAAATGTG
>Ga0116229_10011519_pt1 | contig 13017 bp, 9 predicted proteins | sample S1TSphgellanicum_3_FD_87313 | JGI IMG/M metagenome (GOLD analysis project Ga0116229, IMG submission 87313) | Host-associated microbial communities from peat moss isolated from Minnesota, USA - S1T2_Fc - Sphagnum magellanicum MG | ecosystem: Host-associated > Plants > Peat moss > Unclassified...
AACGCTGGGCGCGGCGGCCGACGATCGTGCTCCTCGCCCAGAACGAGGCGGGGTGGCGCAATCTGATGGCCCTGTCCTCCATGGCCTATCTGGAGGGCGACGGCGAGCCGGTCGCGCCTTGGACGGCGGTGGCGGAGCGCGCCGAGGGTTTGATCCTTCTGTCCGGCGGCCCTGACGGACCGATCGATCCCCTGATGGCCGCAGGCAAGCGCGACGCCGGCCGAGCGGCCCTGAGGATGATGGGGGAGGCGTTCGGCGATCGCTTTTATGTTGAGCTTCAGCGCCATGGGCTGCCGGAAGAAGCGGTCGCGGAGCCGCATCTGATCGACTTCGCCTATGAGCATGACCTGCCGCTTGTGGCGACCAATGACGTCTACTTCGCCGACGCCGCCATGCACCGGGCGCATGAAGCGCTGCTCTGCATCGCGGACGGCGCCTTCCTCAGCCAGGAGGATCGGCGCCGGGCGACGGCCGATCACTGGTTCAAGCCGCCCACGGCCATGCGCGCCTTGTTCGCCGATTTGCCGGAGGCTTGCGACAACACCCTCGACATCGCCCGCCGCTGCGCCTTCCTCGTCAAGAAGCGCGATCCGATCCTGCCGAGCTTTCCGACCTTCGGCGGCCGCACCGAAGCGGAAGAGATGGCGCACCAGGCGCGCGAGGGGCTGAAGGCCCGCCTGGCGACGCTGCCCCTCGCCGCGCCGGAAGCCGACTATTGGGCGCGTCTGGAGCGCGAGATCGCCGTCATCAGCGCCATGGGGTTCGCGGGCTACTTCCTGATCGTCTCGGACTTCATCAAGTGGTCCAAGGCCAACGACGTGCCGGTGGGACCCGGGCGGGGATCAGGCGCGGGCTCCCTCGTGGCCTACGCCCTGACCATCACCAACCTCGATCCCCTCCGGTTCGGGCTTCTGTTCGAGCGGTTCTTGAACCCCGAACGGGTGTCGATGCCCGACTTCGACATCGACTTCTGCCAGGACGGCCGCGAGCGCGTCATCAGCTATGTGCAGGCCGCCTATGGCGCCGATCGGGTCGCCCAGATCATCACCTTCGGCACCCTGCAGGCGCGGGCCGTGCTGCGGGACGTCGGGCGGGTGATGCAGCTGCCGCTCGGCCTTGTGGACCGCCTCGCCAAGATGGTGCCGAACAATCCGGCCAATCCGACCACGCTAGCCAAGGCCATCGAGATCGAACCCCGCCTGCAGCAGGCCAGAAAGGACGATGCGTCCGTTGCGGCGGTCTTGGAGACGGCGCTCCGGCTGGAGGGCCTCTACCGCAACGCCTCGACCCACGCGGCGGGGGTGGTGATCGGCGATCGCCCGCTAATCGAACTCGTGCCCCTCTATCGCGACCCGCGCTCGGACATTCCCGCCACCCAGTACAATATGAAGTGGGTCGAGAGCGCGGGCCTTGTGAAGTTCGACTTCCTGGGCCTCAAGACCTTGACGGTGCTGGACCGGGCGCTGGGCTATCTCAAGAAGCGCGGCGCGGCGTTGGATCTCGACGCCCTGCCGCTGGACGATCCCAAGACCTTCGAGCTTCTTGCCACCGGCCACGCCATCGGCGTGTTCCAGCTGGAAGGGCAAGGGATGCGGGACACCCTGAAGAAGCTCCGCCCCAACACCATCGACGACATCATCGCGCTCATATCGCTCTATCGGCCGGGGCCGATGGAGAACATCGACGTCTATGTCGACCGCAAGTTCGGCCGCAGCCAGCCGGACATGCTGCACCCCTCGCTGGAACCTGTTTTGAAGGAGACCTACGGCGTCATCATCTACCAGGAGCAGGTGATGCAGATCGCCCAGATCCTCTCCGGCTACTCCCTCGGCGAAGCCGACCTCTTGAGGCGCGCCATGGGCAAGAAGAAGAAGGAGGAGATGGACCTACAGAAGGCCCGCTTCGTCTCCGGCGCCACTGAGCGGGGCGTTTCGGCCGATCAGGCGGATTTCATCTTCGAGCTCGTGGCCAAGTTCGCCGGCTACGGCTTCAACAAGAGCCACGCGGCCGCCTATGCCGTGATCGCCTATCAGACGGCCTGGCTGAAGGCGAACGCGCCGGTGGAGTTCTTCGCCGCCTCCATGAGCCTCGACCTCTCCAACACCGACAAGCTGGCGATCTTCGCTCAGGACGCCCGCCGGTTCGGCGTGACGGTGCGCCCGCCGGACATCAACCGCTCGGGCGCCGATTTCGAGGTGGAGGAGGGCGAGGTTCTCTACGCCCTCGGCGCGATCCGCAACGTCGGCCAGCAGGCGATGGAGCATGTGGTGGAGGTTCGCGCCAACGGCGGCGCCTTCCAGGACCTTTATGATTTCCTGGAGCGGATCGATCCTAAGCAGGTGAACAAGCGAGCGCTGGAGAACCTCGCCCGCGCCGGCGCCTTCGACCGCATCCATCCGAACCGCAATTCCATCGTCGCCAACGCCGACGCGCTCATGGCCTACGCCCAGACCATGGCCAACGACCGGGGGTCGGATCAGGCGAGCTTCGGCTTCGAAGCCTCCGGCGCGGCGCGCCCGCGCCTGCCTGCGACCGAGCCCTGGACCGGGCCTCAACAGCTCGACGAGGAGCTGGCGGCGGTCGGCTTCTACCTCACCGGCCATCCCCTGGAGGACATGGTGGAGGTGCTGCGCCGACGGCGGGTCTTGCTTTACGTCGAGGCGGTGCAGCGGGCGGAGGCGGGGGACGAGGCCTTGCGCATGGCCGGCGTGGTGCGGCGGCGCCAGGAGCGGGCCTCGCAATCGGGGGAGAAGTTCGCCTTCGTCTCCCTCTCCGACCCCACGGGAGAGTACGAGGTGCTGTTCCCACCGGAATCGCTCCGCCGCTGCCGCGACGTCTTGGAGCCCGGGCGGGCCGTGATGCTGAAGGTCCGCGCCAAGGGCCGGGACGGGGAGGTGCGCTTCTTCGGCGACGACGCCGAGCCGGTGGACCGGGCGGTGGAGGCGGACGCCGGAGCGATCCGTATCCACGTCGCGGGCGCGGAGGCGGACGTGGCGGCGCTCCGCAAGCGGCTCGAAGCCGGTCGGGCGCCGCGGGGCGGGGAGGTGGCCCTCGTCGCCGCGCTGGAGGACTCCGCCGAAGTCGAAATCCGCCTCCCCGGCCGCTTCCTGCTGGACGCGGCTTTGCGCGGCGCGGTTAAGACGGCGCCAGGAGTCCGGTGGCTGGAGGATGTGGGGTAGCTTTATTGAAACTGTTCCCGATTGCTTAAGTGGTAGAAAAATAAATAATTCTAAACGATAAAACTCAATGATCCTTCGTCTTTATTCATGAAACTTCCTGCACTTATTCCTGATATTGATGTTCTTCTCGCGCTCCCGCCTGAGCGGATTGCACGGCCTTTGATGGTTCTCGCTGCAAGGCGGATGCAAAATGGGATGGTCTCTCTTCTGACCATCGCGAACCCGCAAGACTTATACGGACTGCATGGAATAGGGATGGGTGCGCCGGCGGCGGGGCATTTCTATCCGCGAGGTCGTGAGCGAGAAGTTGATCTTGCTCTCGGAGAGGCTTGGCATTGGTTGGAACTTAATTTTCTCATCATGCCCGCACCCGACCAAAATGGCCAAAACGGTTGGAAGGTCTTCACTCGTCGCGGGCGTGAGTTGTTGGATGACGAAGCCAGATTCAACAGCTTTGCGGTGGCTAGCGGCCTTCCCAAGGAAATGCTTCATCCCAGCCTGCGCGAAGGCGTTTGGCTGGAGCTTGCGCAGGGCCAACACGCCGACGCCGTTTTCAAGGCGTTTCGCACAGTTGAGGAGCGTGTTCGGGAGGCGGGCGGCTACAACGCCGAAGATCATGGCGTGTCGCTGATCCGGCTAGCGTTCAACGCGAAGAACGGTCCGCTTACTAAGTGTGAGCACCCGCTGGCGGAGCGGGAGGCGCTTTGCAACCTCGTCGCCGGAGCAGTGGGCTCATATAAGAACCCCCATTCCCACCGGACGGTCGCAATCACGGATGCGCTGGAGGCCAAAGAAATGGTGTTGTTGGCGTCTCATATTCTTCGGATCATCGACGACAGAGCACCTGCCTAAGAGAATTTGAGGACCAACGCTTGCACGAGCTGCTGCGAAGTCGCTGAGTTGATCTTCCTGGATCCCCGCCTCCGCGGGGATGAGCGGAGGGGGCGGGTTTGGACGCGCGCCCAAACAACCCCTTGAATTTTCACCCCGCTCGCTCTATTTGAGCGGCCACCTCACACGCAGGCGTTCGGCTGCTTCGGGTCAATCCCCGTCGTCGCCGTTCCGGTCCCTCATCGGGGTTTGCCTGCGGACGTGCAACCGGAAGAAGGACAGACCCTCTATGGCGCTACCCGAATTCTCCATGCGTCAGCTCCTGGAAGCTGGCGCCCACTTCGGCCACCAGACGCACCGGTGGAACCCGAAGATGGAAAAGTACATCTTCGGCTCTCGGTCGAACATCCACATCATCGACCTGTCGCAATCCATGCCGCTCCTGCACCAGGCGCTCCTGAAGGTGCGCGAAGTGGCGGCGGGCGGCGGGCGCATTCTCTTCGTCGGCACCAAGCGCCAGGCTTCCGAGCCGGTGTCCGTGGCGGCCAAGCGCTGCGCGCAATATTATGTGAACCACCGCTGGCTCGGCGGCACGCTGACCAACTGGCGCACCATTTCGCTCTCCATCGCCCGCCTGCGCGAACTGGAAGGCATCCTCGACGGCGACGGCGCCCACGGCCGCACTAAGAAGGAGCTTCTGCAGCTCACCCGCGAGCGGGAGAAGCTGGAGCTCAGCCTCGGCGGCATCAAGGACATGGGCGGCATCCCCGACCTGATGTTCGTGATCGACACCAACAAGGAGGCGATCGCCATCCAGGAGGCGCGCAAGCTGAACATCCCGGTGGTGGCGATCCTCGACACCAACTGCGACCCGGACGGCATCACCTATCCGATCCCGGGGAACGACGACGCCGCCCGCGCGCTGCAGCTCTACTGCGATCTCGTGGCGGATTCGGTGCTGGACGGCCTGGCCGCCGGGCAATCGGCCCTTGGCGTCGATCTCGGCGCGGCGGAGACGCCGGCGGCCGAACCGGCGCTGCGGGAGCCTCTGGCGGCGACGCCTGAGGCTGCGGAGCCTGAGGCGCAGACCGAAGCGGCGCTCGACGCTGTGGCCGAAGAGCCCGCCACGGTCTGAGGGTCGGCGGCCCTCGCGCCGTCGAAACGGGCTCGAACCCCCTGCGAAGCGGGTGGTTTGTCGTCAAATCGTTACAGGCGCGGCCCATGAGGTCGCGCCGTTCCTTTCATTTCTGATTCGGAGGAAGAGCCATGGCGGAAATCACCGCTGCGCTCGTCAAAGAGCTTCGTGAAAAGTCCGGCGTCGGCATGATGGACTGCAAGAAGGCGCTGCAGGAGACGGGCGGCGACATCGAGGAGGCCATCGACTGGCTGCGCGCCAAGGGCCTCTCCAAGGCGGCCAAGAAGGCCGACCGCGTGGCGGCCGAGGGCCTGGTGGCGCTGGCGCTCAGGGACGAGGGCGCCGGCATGGTCGGCGCGGCCATCGAGCTGAACGCCGAAACCGACTTCGTGGCCCGGAACGATCTCTTCCAGAAGGCGGCGCGGGACGTGGCGAAGACGGCCCTCGACGTCGACGGCGACGTTCATGAGCTCATCCACACCGCCATGCCCGACGGCCAGACGGTGGCGGACATGATCACTCAGCTGATCGCCACCATCGGCGAAAACATGCTGGTGCGTCGGGCCAAGCGCTTCGTCGTGTCCGAAGGCGCCATCGCCGCCTATGTGCACAACGCCACCGCGCCCGACCTCGGCCGCATCGGCGTGCTCGTGGCGATGGAGTCGAGCGGGCCGAAGGACCGGGTGACGGACGTCGGCCGCAAGGTCGCCATGCATATCGCCGCGACGTCGCCCCTCGCCCTCGACGTCGACGAGCTCGACCCCGCCGTGGTCGAGCGCGAGAAGGCCATCTTCACCGAACAGGCCGAGGGCTCCGGCAAGCCCGCCAACGTGATCGAGAAGATGGTCGAAGGGCGCCTTCGCAAGTTCTACGAGGAGGCCGTGCTTCTGAAGCAGACCTTCGTCATGGACCCGGATCTGACGGTGGAGGCCTATGTGGCCAAGGCCGCTAAGGAGATGGGCGCTCCGATCAAGGTGACGGGCTTCGTCCGCCTGGCCCTCGGCGAAGGGGTGGAGAAGAACACCGACGACTTCGCCGCCGAGGTCGCCGCCCTCGCCGGTCAGGCCTAAGCGATCCTCCGAGCCTGGACGAAAAGCCGGGCGCTCGATACACACGGCCGGGTCCGCATGCGCGGGTCCGGCCGTTCGTCCATCCGGCGTCATTCCCTCCGGAGATCCCTATGACCGAGCCCCGATCCGAAGCGCGCAAAACGGTCAGCTACCGTCGCTTGCTCCTCAAGATTTCGGGTGAGGCGGCGATCGGCGGCGACGCCGCATTCGGCTTTGACAAGGCCACCATCGAGGCGGTGGCGCGGGAGATCGCCGAGGTGAAGGCCCTCGGCGTCGAGCTTTGCCTGGTGATCGGCGGGGGCAACATCTTCCGCGGCCTCGCGGGCGCCGCCAAGGGCATGGACCGCACCAGCGCCGACTACATCGGCATGCTCGCCACCGTGATGAACGCCCTCGCCATGCAGGACGCCCTGGAGCGTCTTGGCGTCGATACGCGCGTGCAGTCGGCGATCCCCATGGCGACGGTGTGCGAGCCCTACATCCGGCGCAGGGCCGTCCGACATCTGGAGAAGGGCCGGGTGGTGATCTTCGCCGCCGGCACCGGCAATCCGTTCTTCACCACGGACACGGCGGCGGCGCTGCGCGCGGCGGAGATGGGCTGCGACGCGCTCCTGAAGGGCACCAGCGTCGACGGCGTCTACACGGCCGATCCCAAGCTCTCGCCGGACGCCGAGCGGCTGGATCGCCTGAGCTATCTCGAATACCTCTCCAAGGACCTGAAGGTCATGGACGCCTCCGCCATCAGCCTGATGCGCGAGAACGGCATCCCGATCGTCGTCTTCTCCATAAGGCGCCGCGGCGCGCTGATGGACGTGCTCACCGGAATCGGGCTGCACAGCGTCATCGGCGAACCCAAGGCCCTCAAGACAGCGGAAGCCTGACAGCATGAGCAAACCCGACCTCTCCAAGTTCAAGGACCGGATGGATAAGGCCATCGCCGCCCTGAAGGACGAATACGGCGGCCTTCGCACGGGTCGCGCCTCCGCCGGCCTGCTGGAGCCTGTGACCGTGGAGGCCTACGGCTCGTCCGTGCCGCTCAACACGGTCGGGGCGATCAGCGTGCCTGAACCGCGGATGATCGTCGTCAGCGTCTGGGACAAGGGCCTCGTCGTCTCCGTGGAGAAGGCGATCCGCAACGCGGGGCTGGGTTTGAACCCCGTGACGGACGGAACCACCCTGCGCGTCCCCATCCCGCCCCTGACCGAAGAGCGGCGCCGCGACCTCGCCAAACTCGCCGGCAAATACGCCGAGCAGCAAAAGATCGCCGTCCGCAACGTCCGCCGCGACGCCATGGAGGAGCTGAAAAAGCTCGAAAAAGATGGCGATATCTCGCAGGACGAGCAGAAACGTTGCGAGACCGAGGTGCAGGGCTTCACCGACCAGGCCGTCAAAAAGATCGATGAAATCTTGAAGGTTAAAGAGCAAGAGATCATGCAGGTTTAACGTCTTCGTGACATCGTCGGCTCGTGAAATGAGAGGGAGAGGATTTTGATGTCGCCGGTCCTCGGGCCCCATAGCCGAACGGTGAGCGGCGCACCCGGACAGAGGGCGCAGGATCGCCATGCTCCGCGTCACGTCGCCATCATCATGGACGGCAACGGCCGGTGGGCCAAACAGCGCGCTTTGCCGCGCTCCTTCGGCCATCGCGCCGGCGTCAACGCCTTGAAGCGCACGGTGGAAGGCGCAGCGAAGCTCGGCCTGGAATGGCTCACCGTGTTCGGCTTCTCCACTGAGAACTGGCGCCGGCCGCCGGCCGAGGTCGCCGAACTGATGAGCATCCTCAAGACTTATGTGAAGAGCGATCTCGACCGGCTTGAGGCGGAAGGCGCGCGCATCCGGGTGATCGGCCGTCGGGAGGGCTTGGCGCCGGACGTTCTGGACGTCATTCAGCACGCCGAGGCGCGCACGCGCCATAACAACCGCTTCCAGCTCCAGGTCGCGTTCAACTATGGCGGGCGGGCGGACATCGCCGATGCGGCCATGCGCTACGCTCGCGCCGTCGCCGCCGGCGAAATCGCCCCCGGATCCGTTTGCGAGGCCACGTTCGGACGTTTTCTGTCGACGGCCGATGGGCCGCCGCCCGATCTGATCATCCGCACCTCCGGCGAGCGGCGGCTGTCCAACTTCCTCCTCTGGGAGGCGGCCTATGCGGAACTGGTTTTCCAGGACGTGCTTTGGCCGGATTACGGCCTCGAGCATCTGCAAGCCGCGCTGCAGGAGTTCCAAAACCGAGAGCGTCGCTACGGCGGCGCCGAGGTCGATGACGTCCTCGCCGCAGGCTAGACCTTTCGATTGGCGCAATCTCGGGCTCCGAGCGCTTTCGGCGGCGATCCTCGCGCCGCTCGCCCTCGGCTGCGTCTGGTTCGGCGGCTGGGCGTTTCTGCTCTTGATGGCGGTGGCGGTGGCGCTTCTGACCATCGAGTGGGCCGAAATGTGCGACGCCGAGACGCCTGTGCGCGCGGCGGCCATTATGAGCGTCGCGGTCCTGGTGGGCGTCTTCGCAACCTACCTTCGCCATCCTTGGATCGGCTGGGCGCTCGTGGCCCTCGGCGCGGTCGCCGGGGCGTTGATCGTCCTTTGGCGCGGCAAGATCGACCGGCCGGCGGACATCGCGTTCGGCGTGCTTTACGTGGGCGCGCCGGCGGTCGCCCTCACGTGGCTGCGCGGCGATGCGGAGGGCCGCGGGTGGACCATCATTTTGATCGCCGCGGTGTGGGCGGCCGACATCGGCGCGTTTCTGGTCGGCAACGCCTTGAAAGGGCCCAAGCTTTGGCCGCGTTTCTCCCCCAACAAGACCTGGTCGGGTTTCATCGGCGGCCTTGTCGCCGCTATGATCGCCGCTGAGGCCGTGCTCATTCTCGCGCCGCACGAGGCGGGGCCGGGACCTCGGGCCACCGCGCTGGTCGGGCTCCTCACCGGCTTTGCCGCCATGGCGGGCGATCTGTGGGAGTCGGCGCTCAAGCGCCGGTTCGGCGTGAAGGACTCCGGCAGCCTCATCCCGGGGCACGGCGGCTTGCTGGATCGGGTGGATGGATTGATGTTCGGCGCGGTGGTGATGGCCCTGGCGCGCCTGATCTGGAGCTTGGGAGCGGGATTTTGACGATGCGTCGGGTATCAGTTCTTGGGTCCACCGGCTCGGTGGGGGTCTCCACCCTGGACATCCTCGCCCACGCCGAAGCGGCGGGCGAAGGGATCGAGGTGGTCGCGCTGACCGCCAACGGCAACGTCGATCTTCTGGCCGAACAGGCGCGGCGCTGGCGTGCGAAAGTCGCCGTCGTCGCCGATCCTTCGCGTTATGAAGCGCTGAAGGCGCAGCTCGCCGGCAGCGGCGTCGACGTCGCCGCGGGGGAGGAGGCGGTCGCCGAAGCGGCGGCGCGGCCCGCCGACTGGGTGATGTCCTCCATCGTCGGCGTCGCCGGGCTTCGGCCGACGCTGGCGGCGGCCCGCACCGGCGCGCTGATCGCGCTCGCCAACAAGGAAAGCATCGTCTGCGCCGGGCCGACGCTGCTGGCGGAGATCAAGGCGGCGGGCGGGGCGCTCGTGCCCGTCGATTCGGAGCATTCGGCGATCTTTCAATCCCTGGGCGGCCTGGACGCCCGGCGCGCCGCCCGCCTGATCCTCACCTCCTCGGGCGGCCCGTTCCGGACCTGGACCCGCGACGCCATGGGCGGGGTGACGGTGGCGCAGGCTGTCGCTCATCCGAATTTCGCCATGGGCGCGAAAATCTCCGTCGACTCCGCCCAGATGATGAACAAGGGGCTAGAGATCATCGAAGCGGCCTATCTTTTCGAGACGCCCGAAGAGCGCATCGACGTTTTGGTCCATCCCGAGCAGATCATCCACTCCATGGTCGAGCTGATCGACGGCTCCAGCATCGCCCAGCTCGGTCCGCCCGACATGCGCGGGCCGATCGCCTGCGCCTGGGCGTGGCCGGATCGTCTGGCTTGGCCGGCGCCGAGCCTCAATCTCGCCGCCCTGGGACGGCTGACCTTCCACGCCCCCGATCCTGAGCGCTTTCCGGCCCTCAATCTCGCCCGTCAGGCGTTGAGGCTCGGGGGCGGAGCGCCCGCGGCCCTGAACGCCGCAAACGAGGTCGCTGTCGCCGCGTTCCTCGCGGGCCGCATCGGCTTTCTCGAAATTGCCGCAATCGTTGGCGAGACGTTGGAGGCCATGGAGCGGTCCGGGGAACTCAAGAGCAACGGCGGCGGATTGGAGGCGGCCTTCGCCGTCCACGCCCGCGCGCACGCGGTGGCGGCCGATCTGGCCGCCCGTCCCGCCATGGCGATGGGAGGGGCGTGATCTTGGCCTCCATCGGGCAGCTTCTGTTCCTCTACGGCCTTCCGTTCCTGGTGGTGCTCACCGTGGTGGTCACCGTCCACGAGTTCGGTCATTTCCTCGTGGCGCGCTGGTGCGGGGTGGCGGTGGATCGGTTCTCCATCGGTTTCGGCCGTGCGATCGTGCATTGGACCGACAAGAGCGGCGTGGAGTGGCGCATCGGCTGGATACCCTTCGGCGGCTATGTGCGCTTCGCCGGGGACGCCGACGCCTCCTCCTCCGCGCCGAACGCGGAGGCCCTGGCGGAGCTGCGCCGGCAGATCGCCGCCCGCGAAGGGGTCGGCGCGGAGCGCAAATATTTCCACTTCAAGCCGCTCTGGCAGCGCACCCTGGTCGTGCTGGCGGGACCGGTCGCCAATTTCATCCTCTCGGTCGTGCTGTTCGCGGCGCTGCTGCTCTTCTTCGGAGAGCCGGGCCATCGTCCTCGCATCGGATCGGTCCAGCCCGATTCTCCAGCGGCGCGAGCCGGCCTGAAAGCGGGCGACCTTGTGACTGCGGCGGATGGTCGCCCTATCGGCGACTTCAGCGATCTTCAGACCTTCACCGCCCTGCGCGCCGGCGAGCCCGTGCGGTTGACCGTCCAACGCGCCGGCCAAACCTTAGACATCGTCGCGACGCCCGAGCGGCGCCTTCTGCAGAACCGAGTGAGCGGCGCAAGCGCGAAGCTCGGCGTCCTCGGGATAGCCAGCTCCGCCGCCCCGGGCGACGTTTTTCATCGCACTTATAATCCGATAGAGGCTTTAGGCGGGGGCGCAGCGAGGGCCTGGTCCCAGATCGAAACCACCGTCTTCTACCTGTCCCGCATCGTCCGCGGCCGGGAGTCCGGCGATCAGCTCGGCAGCTTCATCGGCATCGCCAAGGCCTCGGGCGAGTTCGCGCATGCCGGAGCCTATGGCGAGAAGACCCTGGGCGGAAAGGCTCTCGGGGTGGCTGTCGCCCTGACCACTCTGATTGCGGCGCTGTCGGTAAATATCGGTTTCGCCAATCTTTTGCCGGTGCCGGTGCTGGACGGTGGGCATCTGCTGTTCTACGCCTACGAAGCGGCGGCGCGCCGGCCTTTGGGGGCGAAGGTTCAGGCCGCGGGCTATCGCGTGGGTCTTGCTTTGCTGCTGAGTTTTGTGTTGTTCGCCACCTGGAACGATCTCCAGCAGCTCCGTGTGTTCAAATTCCTGGGCGGGCTTTTTTCGTAAGCCCCGCCGCCCGCCGATGGTGAGAATGGTCAAACCCCGCGTCCTACGCCCTGCGCTGCTGTCCCTGATCCTTAGCTGCGTCGGGACGACGGCTGCGTTCGCGCAGTCCGGCGGGGGCGCCTCGCCGCCGCCGCTCGAAGGCGCGCGCAGCGCCGCGACACCTTCGCCCGCGCCGGCTGTTCCTGTAGCGCCGCCGTCAGCGCTGGGAACCTCGCCCGTCCCCATTGCGCCGGCCCCTGCGCCCTCGGCGCAGCCGGTCCAGACCGGCGTCGTGCGCCGTATCGTGGTGGAGGGGAACGAGCGGATCGAAACCGCGACGATCCAGTCCTATCTGCCGATCGCCGTGGGCGACACGGTCGACTCGCCCCGCCTCGATCTGGCGCTGAAGACCCTTTACCGCACCGACCTGTTTTCCGACGTTCGACTGAACATGGAAGGCGAAACCCTGGTGGTGCGGGTCGTGGAGAACCCCATCATCAACCAGGTGGTGTTTGAAGGGAACTCCGCCCTGTCGTCCGACAAGATCCGCGACGAGGTGGAGATCCATCCCCGCAGCATCTTCACCCGGTCGCACGTGCTGGAGGACGTCCAGCGCATCGTCGAGCTCTATCGCCGTTCGGGCCGCATCTCCGCCGTCGTCACGCCCAAGATCGTCGAACTGCCGCAAAAGCGGGTGGACCTTGTCTTCGAGATCAGCGAGGGGCCGAAGACGGGCATTCTCCGCGTGAATTTCCTGGGCAATAAGGCGTTCACCGATCCCACCCTCCGCGACGTGGTGGTGACCAAGGAATCAGCCTGGTACAAATTCTTCACCTCGAACGACAACTACGATCCGGACCGGATCGAGTACGACCGCGAGCAGCTTCGGAAGTACTACACTAATCGCGGCTATTATGATTTCCGCGTCGTGTCTTCGGTCGCCGAGCTGAACTCCAGCCAGCGCAACTTCGCCGTGACCTACACCTTGGACGAGGGGCCGAAATACAAGTTCGGAAAGCTGACGGTTAAGACCGAACTCAAGAAGCTCAACGCCGAAATCCTGCAAATCCTGCTCCCCATCAAGGAGGGGCAGGTTTATCGCAGCGACAAGATCGAAGCGGCGGTGGATTCTCTGACCTTCGCCGCCGGCGCCGCAGGCTTCGCGTTCGTCGATATCCGCCCCCGCTACACGCCGAACCGCCAGACCCACACTGTGGACGTGGTGTTCGAGGTGAAGGAGGGGCCGCGCGTGTACGTCGAGCGTATCGACGTGGTCGGCAACACCCAAACCCTCGATC
>Ga0116229_10011522_pt1 | contig 13015 bp, 12 predicted proteins | sample S1TSphgellanicum_3_FD_87313 | JGI IMG/M metagenome (GOLD analysis project Ga0116229, IMG submission 87313) | Host-associated microbial communities from peat moss isolated from Minnesota, USA - S1T2_Fc - Sphagnum magellanicum MG | ecosystem: Host-associated > Plants > Peat moss > Unclassified...
GCAATTTTCAAAGAGGGTAAACTTGTCGACCAGCTAATCGGAGCTGTTCCACGACAAACAATTTCTGACAAACTAGGACAATACGCGAAATAACCTGGTAATATCTGGCTATGAAGTCTACTCTCAAATCCGCTCTATTAACCTGGTGGCGCTTCGACGTTCGAGGTGCGTTTGAGTGTTGATTAGACCTAGGTTTATTAAATCAACCGAGCCGCTTCCTCAGGAAGCGGCTCGTTTTTTATGCGCTGTGAGTGGAAGAATGTTCGGAAGTATCTCGAAAGGATTCTGATCCATTGTCCGTAAAGTATTTTCCAACGCTGGAAGAGTTTCGATCAAAAGCCAAAGACGGCAACCTTATACCCGTTTGGCGTGAAGTTCTCGCCGATACGGAAACTCCCGTTTCCGCATTTTACAAAGTGGCTTACGGTCGCCGGTTTGGCTTTCTTTTGGAAAGCGTAGAAGGCGGCGAACAACTGGGACGCTACTCGTTTCTTGGGAGTGATCCGTTTCTCGTCTTTCGCAGCAAAGGAGAGAAAGCGACAATTACGGAGAATGGCGTACTTACCGAAGTGTCGCTTAAGTTCGGCAAGAAAGACCCGCTTCACGTTATCAAAGAGATCTTGGATCGATACACATACGTCGCCTCGCCCGAGCTTCCAAAGTTTGTCGGCGGCGCTGTGGGAATGATCGGCTACGATACCGTTCGTTTTTTCGAAAAATTGCCCAATGCGAATCCAGATGATCTTAACTTAGAAGATTGCCTTTTTCTATTTACCGATGCACTTATTGTGTTCGACCATGTCAAACATAAAATGCTCGTTCTGTGCAATGCGCAAGTTAATGGCGAAGTAGACAAAGCATACTTTGGCGCGGTCGCCAAGATCGAAGAACTGACTGGGCGACTCACAACGCCTTTTGTTCCACCGGTGTCCAATCAATCTGCTGAACCAACTCACCAGTTCGTTTCCAATATTTCCAAAGAGGCCTACTGTGAAAACGTTATCAAGGCGAAGGAGTATATCGCCGCAGGAGACACATTTCAAATTCAGGTCTCGCGACGGCTCTCGAAGAAGCTAAATGCAGATCCTTTTGATGTTTATCGTGCTCTCCGCTCGGTTAATCCTTCGCCCTACATGTTCTATCTCGTGTTTGAGGAGACAATCTTAATTGGCGCTTCACCGGAGATCCTGGTAGGTGTGCAGAACAAGGTTGTGACGATAAGGCCATTGGCCGGGACCAGACCCAGAACAGGTCGCGAAGAAGACGACATTCGACTTTCAGCCGAACTACTAGCAGACGAAAAGGAGCGAGCCGAGCATGTCATGCTCGTCGATCTTGCCAGAAACGATATCGGACGAATTGCCGAATTCGGTACCGTACGCGTTGAAGAATTAATGGTGATTGAAAAGTATTCGCACGTACTGCATATCGTTTCTGATGTCAAAGGCGACCTGAAGGAAGGATTTGACAACTTTGACGTTCTACGGGCATCGTTTCCAGCGGGAACGCTCACCGGAGCTCCAAAGGTGCGCACAATGGAGATAATCGACGAACTCGAAACCACCCAGCGCGGCTTTTACGGCGGCGGAATCGGATACTTCTCGTTTTCCGGAGACTTTGACACCTGCATCACAATCCGTACTGCATTGGTCAAAAAGGACACGATCTATGTTCAGGCTGCCGGTGGCATTGTCGCGGATTCTGTCCCGGAATATGAATACAACGAAACAGAGGCCAAGATGAGAGCCTTAGGCCGCGCCATCGAATGGGCAGAACGCGGACTTTCGTAACCGCTACTTTTCTTGGCCGTAGTATGCGTTAGCGCCGTGTTTGCGTGTAAAGTGCTTGTGGGCAATCGCCTGTGGTATCAGGCTCGCAGTACTGTTTATTGCTTCCGTCCGTAATGCCAATCCGGCGACTTCTTCCAAGATTATCGCGTGCTCAACAGCTTCACCAACTGTGCTTCCCCAAGCAAATGGAGCATGGAAGGAAAGAAGAGCACCTGGTACGTGAATTGGATCGAGATTGTTGGTCAAAAAGTGCTCGACAATTGCCACTCCGGTATTCTTTTCGTATTCGGATTCCACTTCCGGTTGTTCCAGTGCTCGCACGAGTGGAACCGGCCCGTGAAATGTATCGGCATGCGTAGTTCCATAGCATGGAATTGAACGACAAGCCTGAGCCCAACTAGTCGCCTGTCGAGAGTGCGTGTGGGCAATTCCACCGATCTTTTCAAAATTTTGATAGAGATAAACATGCGTCGGAGTGTCGGACGATGGCCTGAGACGTTGCCCTGGAAGCGGTTTGCCGTCACGTAATGAAACAAGGACGATGTCGTCCGCTCTGAGCGTATCGTACGGCACCCCGCTGGGCTTAATCGCGACGACTTCGTTCTCTCGGTCGACAGCACTCGCATTTCCCCACGTGAGTACCACCAACTCGGCCTTTACCAGATCGAGATTGGCCTTAAAGACAGAGTGCTTTAGCTCTTGAAATAACGGGTCACTCACTAATAGATTCCTCTTTAATAGACAACAGATCTTTCATTACGTTGTATAGCGACCCACCACTTCCTTCGACTGTACCGAAGGCATCGTGTACCTGCTTATAGAGCTTGTAGAGCCGGTTGTATACTTCTTGCGACTTCGACGAAGGCACAAACTGCACTTCCTGAAGTGAGGTCAGTTTCTCGATTGCCTGGCCGAACGATTCGAAAGCTCCTGCTGCTACCGATGCTGCAATCGCGGAACCGAGTGCGCAAGTCTGGTTGCTCCCCGATATCTGGATTGGCTTTCCGAGGACGTCTGCGTAGATTTGCATCACCATTGGGTTCTTTGCGGCAATGCCGCCGCAGTTGATGATCCTGGTTACTTCCTGACCGCTCTCCTCGAGACGCTCCATAATCACCCTTGCCCCAAAAGCCGTTGCCTCAACCCATGCACGATAGATTTCGGACGGTGTAGTCTGCAATGTCAATCCAATCAAAGACCCGGTTAAGCGTTGATCAACTAATACGGTGCGGTTTCCGTTGTGCCAGTCAAGGGCGAGCAGCCCGCTTTGTCCGGCCATTAATTTCTCGGCCTCTTCAGTCAACTCTTTGTGACCGAGCCCGGCTGGCTGAACGGTATTCACAAACCAGTTAAATATGTCCCCAACTGCCGACTGTCCTGCTTCGAGTCCGAAGTAACCGGGAAGGACGGATTGCGGAACAATGCCACACAATCCGACTATATCGGGCAATGGCTTATCGAGCGGCGCCACCATCAGGTCACAAGTGGATGTACCAATGATTTTAACGAGAGCACCAGGTGTAATACCCGCTCCAACCGCGCCCAAATGGGCATCAAATGCACCAATCGAAACAGTTATGCCTTCGCGCAGCCCGGTTTCCTTTGCCCACTCCGCAGTTAATGTTCCTGCAGACTCACCAGCGTAAAACGCGGTCGTTGGCAATGTTGCGACAATATCAACTAAACGAGGATCAAGCTTTTCCAAGAATTCGACGTCCGGGTAACCACCCCAGCTTTCACTAAACAAGCATTTGTGGCCAGCGGCGCAGATACCTCGTTTGATTAAATCGAGGGCTGTTCGACCGGTAAACAGAGCAGGCATCCAGTCTGCGTGTTCTACCCAGCTTGCGACATGTTCGGCTACCTCGGGATGTGCGCGGATATTGTGCAGAATCTTGGCCCAAAACCATTCTGAGCTGTACGTTCCCCCGCACTTTGCTAGGTATTCAGGCCGAATTTTCTTGGCGAGTGCTGTGATTTCGGCGGCCTCAGCATGACCGGTGTGATCCTTCCAGAGGACGGCGAGGGCATCAATATTTCCGGCAAACTCCGCTTTGAACGCAAGCGGAGTGCCCTCCGCATCCACAGGAATTGGTGTCGATCCGGTCGTGTCAAAGCCAAGACCAATTACTTCGCCGGGATTAAAGCCCGGTGAACCCGCCGCTTCCTTCAACACTTGGCGGATGACGAAGACTGCTCCGTCTACATAGTCCTTCGGGTTTTGCCTCGCGACGAGTGGATCACGCGGATCGGTAATAATACCGTTGATTCCACTTGGATAATTAAAGACCGAAGTGGCAATTTCGGCCCCGGTATTGAGGTCAACTAATAGCCCACGAACCGAGTTCGTACCGTAATCAAGACCGATTGTGTAAGTCATCATTTACTCCATTAAAATCTAATCAAAGCTAATCATCGCTTTAATTACGCCATCGCGATAGTTCTTTACTAGTTCAAAAGCTTCTGGTGTCGAGCGAAAGTCAAAACTGTGCGTGATGAAACCTTTCGTATTCAGTGCTCCGCCAGCAATCATATCAAGTGCCTTTACTGCACAAGCATTTTGCCGCCGGACGTTTTGTATTGACAGCTCCTTACGCCTCAGCAGATTAATGTCAAACGAGACCGAGTCCGTTTCTGGGATACCGATGATCGAAAGCTCGCCTCCTGGTTTCAACAGCCTAAGAGCTTGACTAAGCGCATCCTGTTGCCCGCAGCATTCGAACACGATATCAAGTCCGCCATTTACTTCTTGACGGATTTCTTCTTCGATACCACTGGAGAGAAAGTTGAAAGCACGTGTCGCCCCGTTTTCCCTTGCAAAGAACAGCCGGTCTTCGATCTTATCCGTTACATATACTGCAGACGCTCCAGCCGCGTTGCATGCAGCGAGTACGCATAATCCAATCGGTCCAGATCCCAATATCCCAACTGTTCTTGCCTTAACCTTGCTGAGCGAAACGCCGTAGACACCGATCGACAAAGGCTCGACAAGTGCGCCTTGTTCTAATGAAACATTATCCGGCAACTGTATACAGCATCTTGCTGGCAAGACAAAATACTCCGAGAGGCAACCCTCAATCTGACCAGGACACCCTAAGAAGATGTGATGAAGGCATGTATGAGGCCTACCTGCTAAACACTGTTCACACTCAAGGCACGGTATCGCCGGATCAATGGCAACATTGTCGCCGGGTTTGAGCGAACGAACATCATTTCCAACTTCAATCACGGTTGCAGAAGACTCGTGCCCAACTGACCATGGATATTCGACCACCTGACTGCCTATTCTGCCATCGCTATAGTAATGGACATCCGATCCACAGATGCCAACTTTCCTAATCTGTAGAAGCACATCGTGCGATGTCCGCAGCGCTGGTGTCGGAACATCGAATAGCTGAAACTTCTCTCGTCCAACCAGCTTATAGCTTTTCATCTCTCAACGAGTTTCAAAAACAGTTACCGTAGCTTCCATGCTGCCGCGCTCTGATGCAACTCATTAGCAAATGAAATTGGCTTGGTGTCTTTGTCAATAATGACGCATTCAATACCGGCAATTTCCGCCCAATCATTCAATTGCTCGGCAGTAACCACCAGGGAAAAGCCAGTATGATGCGCCCCACCCGCGCGAATCCATGCTTCGGCACCGGCCCGCAGCGACGGTTCCGGTTTCCACAGAACTCGCGCAACAGGCAGTTTGGGCATTGCATGCGGCGCAGGAACGGCCAAAACTTTGTTTACAATCATTCTAAACCGGGTTCCAAGATCGATGATGGAAGCGTTAATTGCTGGCCCAGTCGCGCCGTCGAAAACCAAACGGGCAGGGTCTGCCTTTCCACCAATGCCTAATGGATGTACCTCAATCTTCGGCCTCGTTGATGCAATGGAAGGGCATATCTCCAACATGTGCGACCCAAGAACCAACTCGTTCTCCGGGTCCAAATGGTATGTGTAGTCCTCCATAAACGACGTCTGTGCTCCACCAGCAATCGTCTTCATTACTCGAACAAGCGCGGCCGTTTTCCAGTCACCTTCACCCGCAAAGCCGAAGCCCGCCCCCATCAGACGTTGAACGGCCAATCCGGGCAGTTGTGCGAGCCCGTGAAGATCTTCGAAGGTTGTAGTGAAGGCGCCAAACCCGCCCTGAGTGAGAAACGCGCGAAGTCCGAGTTCAATTCTGGCTTGAACTTTTACCGAGTCTCGGCCAGGCCCAGACGTTTTCAGCCCATCGGCGAAGTCGTATGTCTCAGCATACTCTTTCAGCAGTGTATCAACCTCTTGGTCTGAAAAACTGTCTACGAGCTCTACTAAGTCTCCCACACCATAACCGTTTACAGACCAGCCAAACTGTATCTGTGCCTCTACTTTGTCGCCTTCGGTGACAGCGACTTCGCGCATATTGTCACCGAATCGTGCGATTTTAAGATTGCGGCTTTCGTCGTAGCCGAGACTAACCTTAGCCCACTGCGCGATGTCTTTGATAACATCCTTGGCTTCCCAGTAGCCGACGATAATTTTTCGTGGAATCTGTAGTCGCGCACCGATGAAACCGTACTCTCGGTCTCCGTGAGCGGCCTGATTAAGATTCATGAAATCCATATCGATCGTCGACCATGGAATATCGCGATTGAACTGCGTGTGAAGATGCAGGAGCGGTTTTCTAAGCTCAGTCAAACCGGCAATCCACATCTTCGCCGGCGAAAACGTGTGCATCCACGTAATCACGCCGACACAATCCTTGGATGCGTTTGCCTCACGAGAGATGTCCCTAATTGCATCTGGACCGGTAAGAACGGGCTTAAACTCGATACGTGTTGGAATACTCGGATCGGCGTTTAGCGCTGATGCAATCGTTTCAGAATGCTTGGCGACTTCTGCTAATGTCTCGGGGCCATAGAGGTGTTGACTGCCGGTGAGAAACCAAATGGACTTTGACTTGACACTCATTTGTTGGAATATCTCCTGTAGATCGTTTTGATCGCACCAATACTTGGTGCATTCAGTTCAAGTTTTCAGGGGAAAAAATGTTTGAATGTCTTAATTATACCTAACGGATAGGGACGAGCTTCCTTGGGTATAACTGTTTTGTCTGTGCCGCCAGGCACATAATTCGATCGAAATAGTTTAAGAATAAAAATACACCATGTCAACATCTAACGTACCTTATGATCCGATTCAAGACGAGGAAATAGCCCTCTCAATTGACCGTCTTACCCTGTACGTCTCGCCGTGGGGAGCGTCCATTCGGGGGCTCGTCTCCAACGGTATCGATGAAATCATTAGCAGGTATCAAGGTGCAAAGAATAAAGTCGGAGGGCAAGGCGATGTTCTCATTCCTTTCCCTGGCAGAATCCGCGACGGCCAATATAAATTTGAAGGTGAAGAGTACCAGCTTGTCAAGAATGACGGCGAGGGGCCGAATGCCATTCACGGGTTTCTACGCTCCAAGCCCTGGAAGACGCTGCATCAAACAGCCCAATCTGTTACGTTTGGGATAGATATTGGTGCCGATGAGCATCCCGGATATCCGTTTTCTCTGCACACCGAGGTCACATACGAAATTTCTCCAACCGGGTTTTCGGTGCACTATTCGATCACCAATATTGGCGAAAAGAATGCTCCGGTTGCTGCAGGATTCCACCCCTACTTCACTCTGGGCACTGCGGTCATCGATGATTTGACACTTAAACTTCCCTACAAGTCGTATCTCGTCTACGATGGCTTTCTGCCAACGGGTGCTACAAAGCACGTAGCTGGAAGTAACTTTGATTACCTCGAAGAACGACTGATTGGCCCTATTCAGCTCAACAACTGCTTTCTTGACCCAATACGTGAACCGGACGGCAATGTGAAAATTTCTCTGCGTACATCAGACGCCTATAAATATGTGCACGTGTTGATTGGGCCAGACATCGACTATGTCGTCCTCTACTCCGGGGATGTTCTCGCACCCGAACACCGTCGCAAATCCCTCGCAATCGAGCCAATGTCTTGCGGTTCTGACGCCTTCAACCATCATCACTGGGGCCTCGCTACCGTGAAGCCTGGAGAAGCGCTTAAGGGCAATTGGTCGGTAGTCTATGACAATGCATTGGTAATGTCAATTCCCTGAAAGAATGTATGCTCCCTTTACAAAAACTGTTTCGCACCGCCGCTGGCGCTATTGCCAAGGTATAACAAATCAAAGGAAAAAAGATTTGAGTACCCTAGTTATCGACAACTACGATTCATTTACCTATAACCTCGTTCAATATCTTGGCGAGCTTGGCGAGGAAGTTGAAGTAGTTCGGAACGACGAGGTCACTGTTGCCGATGTGGCCGCAAAGAACCCCGACCGAATTGTAATTTCACCTGGGCCCTGCACACCCAATGAAGCTGGCATCTCGGTCAACCTGATCCGGGAACTAGCGCATAAGGTACCCACATTGGGAGTTTGTCTTGGCCATCAGGCAATCGGTGCGGCACTCGGCGGAAACATCGTTCGTGCCAAAGTCCTAATGCACGGAAAGACCTCTCCCGTATTTCATCACGGCGAGGGCGTGTTTCACGGGCTGCCATCCCCGCTGGATGCCACACGCTACCACTCACTGATCATCGAACGCGAATCGCTGCCGGATGATCTACTGATTACCGCAGAAACCGAAGACGGAACCATCATGGGAGTAAAACACAAGTCTTGGCCGCTGCAGGGCGTTCAATTTCATCCCGAATCCGTCCTGACCGATACGGGTAAACAGATGCTGGCGAATTTCCTAGCAAACGCCTAGGCGAAACGTAGTACTCATCTATGGATATCTACGCAAAACGCCTGCAGGCCGTGCATCAATCGATGATTAATTGGGGCCTGGACACTCTGCTTCTCACTCCAGGTGCGGCAATGCGCTACTTGACCGGATTTAGCGAGGAAGGCTTCGAGCGCCTCCTCTGCCTCATCGTTCCGGACGACCGTGAGTGTGTCTTCATCTGTCCCGCGCTAAATGCAGAGCAGGCTCGCAAAAACCCCGCCGGAATAACCGATATCCGTGTCTGGGATGACGGCATGGGCTGGGACAAAGTTCTTAAGGATCTATCTAGTCAACTGGATCTCGACATTGGTATCATCGGTGTAGACCCAGGTATGGCGGCACGGTTTTTGCTTCGAATGCAAGAGCTGCTCCCTACCACACTCTTTAAGAGCGCCGATGAAGTTTTTACCGAATGTAGAATTCAGAAAGACGCAGGAGAGCTCGCATCGCTGCAGCATGCAGCCGAAATCTCCGACCGGGCGTTTGAAACGGCGATAACTGTCTGCCGAGAGGGTCGAACTGAAATGGAAGTTGCCCTCGCCATTAACAACGCGATCGCTCTGGAAGGTGTCGATACGTCCTTTGATACAATAGTGGCATCGGGTCCAAATTCTGCGCTTCCACATCACACTCCAAGCTCTCGCAAACTGCGAACCGGTGATGTGGTAAATCTCGACTTCGGAGCCAGGTACGACGGTTACTGCGGAGACATTACCCGCGTTGTAACCATCGGACAACCGTCCGACGAAGCCGCACAGATCTATTCGATCGTGTACGCAGCACACCAAGCGGCCAGAAATACCGCAAGGCCGGGTGTGAGCGCACAAGCAGTTGATGCGGCCGCACGCCTTGTTATTGTTGAAGCGGGATACGGTGAGTTCTTCATTCATCGCACGGGACACGGCATAGGGCTAGATGATCACGAGCAGCCGAATATTGTCGCAGGGAGCTATCAAAAACTTCTTCCTGGCATGTGCTTCTCAATCGAGCCGGGCATCTACTTGCCCGGCAAATTTGGCATTCGTCTCGAAAACATCTACACGATCACAAATGAAGGATGCCGTTCCTTGAATCAGGAGATATCGCCTACCCTACTCTCGGCCGATTGGAGTAATGCATGAAACTCGTCGCCGATGTAACTGTCTCCCTACCATTTAAATTGGACTTCTGTGCCAAAGGGCCGGATGTGGAGCCTCTTCAATTTGATTCGGGCAACTACTCTGCGGTTCTCTATTTTCCGCCGTCGATGTCAGATGGAACGGTTGGCCAAAGCTTCTTTTCAAACGGCTGGGCATGGTGGACCGGAACTTCGTTACGTCTTACTCTCAAGCGCCCCATCCATGAATCCGAAATAGACATAGATTTGGTACGTAAGACAACTATAAGTACGGCCAACTCTATTTTACGCACATTTTTAAACAGCTATCGAACTCGGTTCCAGAAAGCCGAGGTTCATCCGGTCAAGGTCGATCCCAAACTGCTAACCTTAGCAGTTGAGTATGAAAATGGGTCTTTAGACAGTTTGCCGGAACCAGACGAGGAGTTTTTCTATCGCCACATACCGGTCGACCCTCCTCTTTCAACGACGGTCAACGCGACGACTCTCGGCCAATTATTGTCGGATCTCGTCGGCGATATCGAACCATCAATGAGCGACCAGTTTATTCTGGATACAGAATGGTTGGAGCAAATCGGGGAGAACCGACGAGCAGAGATTCTTCATAACCTTACAAACTCGCTAACTGACTAACTGCTAAAAATTAGTATTGCAATAGATAGCGAATATACCTAATTAATCCTGTAAAAACTACCGAAATAATTGTGTGTTACTACTGGTGAAACTACAGGCATAATCCCCGAACAGTTGAGCTTCGAGTTGCAATATCACATACTTTTACAGGAGGTCTTAGTGAAAGACTACAACCAAGGGTTTCGCGCAGACACGGCCGCAGCAAATGGAATTTATACCGCAGGACAGAGAGTACCTGCAGGTACCTACCGAGAGTTAGGAACAGTCCGCTCTGTAACGTTAGATCGCGATGACGTTCTGCCTGCGAGCTTGAACGGACGGGTCGCTGAATACGTCCGTAAACCACTCACGTTTGCAGAGATACAGCGTCAATCATATCGACAGGCAAAAGCCGTATAGTTTAAAGCTCTCAGACATCTGTTGACTCCCCGGACAATGGACAGTCGCTTAAACGTAGAGAGGCCAAAACCAATGTATGGTTTTGGCCTTTTTTCCTTTCTTAATAACCAGGAGCTGGAGCCCCAAAGTTGATCGGATGCCAATTCAATGTAAAAGTGTAGTGACTTCGCCCCGGCTCCGGATCTCTGATCAAAATCGCAGCCGTAAAATGATTGTAGGGGTCTGGCTGTCGAATCAGCTTGACGAAACCTCTTCCTGTCCAATCTGTTATATACACCTGTTCCGCATCCCGCGATAGCCGGCCTTCAAAGTCGACGTTTATATTCTGCGTGTCTTTCCCGTGGATTGTCTTTACCAGTACATTATCTTGATGGACATACACAATAACCGTATCGTCAACATCTCCACTCCATACTAGTTCTCCTGCGTGCGCCTTTGCCGATACAGGACCTGCAACAAGTGCTAACAGTCCAGAAAATACGGCTAACTTTACAACTAACTTAATCATCGAACCACCCCGTCTGTAGATAGATTTGTGCGTATAGGACGATTTGAAGTTCAGATTTGTTCTGAAGATTTAACCCAATATTTAAGTCGGCATATTCAAAGTAAGTACCGGAAAAATAATTTCGACTAATATATATAACTAATTACACAAGGTAAACTGATTGACGGTGGCCTTTAATCATTTCCATGCGTCGCTCGATCTCGGTCCCGAAAGTGGCCGAGGATTGCTTTTACAATTTGACGGAGCCAATCTTACCCTAAACGAAATCGGCCATTTCTCGACGGCAGTTACCGTTTCGAAGACAAACGAAGAGGGCGGCCCGGGAGTTGATGCAGCGGATGCTGTTTTCATCTCTCCGTTAGATGTCCCTGATACAATTCGATCTGCGTGGAGCCTAAGCGGTCAGCAGCCACCAGAATCTTTCGCCAAGCTGAGTCGCTGTTACTTCGCGGTCTTGTAAACCGGTCACGTATTATCGGGAATCCTTTCGGCGCAAAAAGCGCAACGATCGCTTGATGGTTATCGTGTAAATCTATAACACTTTTCGGTTATGTTAAGGAAGTGAACAATGCCTGAAACCGTGATCATTATCGCCAGTGGCGATCTTCGTGAAAGCGCCAATAGAAAATGTCAGCCTGCCCAGGCCGAGATGGAGCGTCAAATTGCCGCAGCTTTTGAGCGCCTCGGTGTCAACGTCCAACGTGGTCATCCGTACGTCGAGGAAAAAGGTCACGGGTTTATCGATAGTCAGCGGTACGGTATCCAGGTTTTCAAGACAATACCGCCGACAGCCAAATTAGTCGTTGCCGAGGCCGTCTGGCAATACAGTCACCATGTGCTCCCAGGGCTGTTAACCCACCAAGGTCCGATCTTAACCCTCGCAAACTGGAGCGGAATTTGGCCTGGGCTCGTTGGGATGCTGAACCTTAACGGATCGCTTACTAAGGCGGGAGTCGAATACAGCACACTTTGGAGCGAAGACTTTACTGACGAGTTCTTCACCGCTGGCCTTCGCCAGTGGCTGGAGCATGGGAAAGTCCACCATAATACCTCGCACGTCAAACCGTTTGATCCGGGTATTTTCAATCCTCATGCGATCAAGACCGGAGACGCGTTTGCAAAGAGCTTCAAGTCCGACAAAGCGATTATTGGCGTGTTTGACGAAGGTTGCATGGGAATGTACAATGCAATCGTTCCTGACGAGCTATTAAACCCAACCGGTATCTATAAGGAGCGTCTCAGCCAGTCGGCGCTCTACGCCAAAACACTGACGGTAACGGATGAAGAGGCCTCGGGAGTTTATGAGTGGCTTGTGGATAAAGGGATGGAATTTGACTTCGGTACTGACGACGACACCGACCTTACCAAGTCACAGGTCTTACTTCAGGCTAAAACCTACATTGCTGCCCTTCGTATTGCTGACGACTTCGGGATCGACGCTATCGGCATACAGTACCAGCAAGGGCTTAAAGACCTTCTCCCCGCATCGGATCTAGTCGAAGGGCTTCTCAACAACGTTGATCGGCCGCCAGTATATCAAGAGAACTCCACGATAGAGCTATATGCTGGCAAAGCCCTGCCACACTTTAACGAAGTGGACGAGTGTGCTGCTATTGATGGTTTGGTCACCTATAAACTCTGGGAACAGCTTGGCTTCGAGCCTGAAAACACACTGCACGACCTTCGATGGGGCCGACAATATACCGGAAATGGTATAGACGATTTTGTGTGGGTTTTTGAAATCTCTGGTGCTGTTCCGGCGAATCACTTGATAGGAGGATACAAA
>Ga0116229_10011524_pt1 | contig 13012 bp, 6 predicted proteins | sample S1TSphgellanicum_3_FD_87313 | JGI IMG/M metagenome (GOLD analysis project Ga0116229, IMG submission 87313) | Host-associated microbial communities from peat moss isolated from Minnesota, USA - S1T2_Fc - Sphagnum magellanicum MG | ecosystem: Host-associated > Plants > Peat moss > Unclassified...
CGGCATCATTCGGTGCTTTTCCGAGTAACGTGGGGCGTGTCGCGCGTGATTCACTAACCAAGTCGGCTCGCTGGAACTATAGTACATATCCCTCATTGACATGGCCATGTTAATCTCGTCTGCGATTGGAGTGTTACGTCTACTCCAAGATCAATCTGCTAGGCTTCCAAGACTTTTAGCTGTCTGCCTCGTCCCAAAGAAAATCTTCTGACGCCAAAAATCCTTGCAGCTCCGACTATTGCTTCAGTAGGAATCTTGCAGAGTACTGAAGATTTCTCAGCTCCTCAACTTTCACTGTGCAGCAAAATTAACAAAACCAAGCCGGTGCGGGTTGATTGTCGAAGAATTACACAATTACAATATTGTTACAAATGTTTCGAACTGTGCAGAGCTCTAATTTACACTGTTTGAACCTTCAGAACCACTGCGGTGTTGTGGGAAAATTTCTGCAACAAAAGAAACAAACTCGCAATTACCCCTTTTTCTCTTGAACACGAAGGAGGCACTACTACTCAATCGGGAGATCACTGTCAATATTCACAAATCTAAGCTCGAGACAAACGGAGAGATAGAATATACAGGAACCTACACAGAGAGAAAACAAGTCTTGAATGGGACGTGCGCTCAAAGTCTTGAATTCATAACCGTGATCACAAACAAGAGAAATTTTCTGCCTGTGGGCTTGAAGCGGAAGCGGGGCTGGTATTCACAGGTGAGAGAGTGGATTCGATAATGGTTGGGTCGTGGCTGTGGATCTGCAAGGCAATAAATAGCGCATCGCGTCAAAACGTGGCTCCATTGGAGTCACAGAACGTGGCACGCGTTTTCTAGTTCATCTAGTGGGACCGGATCCCGCGTTTCGCGCGTACCCAATAAGACCGCGCCAGCGCTCTTGGGCACCGAAGTGGCATCTTCTGTGTGGACGGTCTGCTGACGTCCAAAACTTATGACACATCAGTCAAAGCCCCAGTTCCAACTCCACACCAAACCAGGTCTTCAAATTCTTCGCACTCTGCAACGGGCCAGTTACCCGGCATGGGACGAGCGCAGTAGTGCAATCCGCTTTTCCATTACGTGGTACGGGGTTCTTCCTGGGCCTGTTCCAGAGCATAATCGGTTTCTTTTTAGTCCACGGTTCAAAGGCCCGGCATCTATATCTTAGTTGACGATTCATTAAAAATGATCCTGACCCGTTAAAACTGACAGTGACAGTAACAGAAAATGAAGTAAAACTTAAGCTCAAATTTGGCGATTCAGCTCTTTGAGAGCGGGGCAGCGGGCTGCAGGAATGCAGAACAAAAACTAAAAGGTGTGGGTAAACTGTGACAAGACATGAGATTATTGAGGCAATTTTATTAAGGCGTCCAGACCAGTGTTGGGCGGTTCTCACTCACTGAATGAGAACCGGATACTGTTTTCATCCCGGTTATCATTGAGAACCGATCACTGAGAACCGGATATGTTAACTGTCAAGAGAACCGGATTGAAGGTTGCCACTGGAGGTGAGAACAGCCCAGGTTCTCACCTGGCAACCAATTTGAGAACCGGATCGATTCTCACATTTTGAGAAAGGTCCGGTTCCCATGGTAAAAAATAAAAAATAAAAATTAGAGTTATCTGGAAAGTCATGCCCTGTTGGGACTGAGTTGCACCCCGCCCCCCACATTTGATGCTTCATCCCCTCTTGGATGTTGCCCGCAAAGTCATGAAAATTTATTAAATAAGGGTATGAAATACTGAGATTCAGCGCATTAAATGCACCAGGCTCGAGAAAATTTATGGCTACAGTACACATAGCAGCAGCAGTGATTGGTTGAAAGCGTTCAGGAAAGAGAGGAGAGGGCAAACTCAGTTTAGGACCAAATTTGCTGCTAAACTGAGATTCATGCCTTAAAAAAAACGCTGATTGTAAGAAATGAGACAGAAAAAAACCAAAAATAAAATAAAATAATAATAATAATAATATATATAACCATAATTTGTCAGAACCGACTTGTGAGAACCGTCCCTGAAAATCGATGGTTCAAAATTCTGTGAGAACCACTACCCTGAAAATCGCCTGATCGGATTTTTTTTAAGATTCTGAAAACCGGGGCGGTTCTCAAAATGAGCATTTTTCTCAAAAAAAGAACCAGGGCAGTTCTTAAAGCCTGCCTCAAAAACCGAAACCGACAGTTCTCACGAAAAAGTGAGAACCGCCCAACACTGGTCCAGACCATACTTTTACCAATGCGTGAAAGGGATGGAAGTCTGACGAGGCCAGGTAGACTTCACAAATGCATTTAAGAGTGGACCATGCAGAGTTTTCTTTATTGGTGAATGTCCACCGAATTTTGACCTGAAACATACGATTTGGACGTATAAAAAGGATTTTTCCTGGAAAAAAAGGCCCAAATTTGTCAGATTTCTAGTTTCTAAAAATTAAAATCGCCGCAACTTTTTAATAAGTTCGAGTAGTGGCCAAGAATAGAGAAGGATTTTGTTTTAAAAAAATTTCACATCTAGTAACGTTGTCCGTACAGTCACCCCTATCCCCTCTTTTGGTGGTATATGCAAAGTAATGAAATGTTATTAAATCTCAGCATGAAATGTTAAAAATCAGCATTTAATGCACAATATTCCAAAGTAACTATAGTAGTTGTACAGGTAGGAGCAGTGAAAATATATGTTGCAGCAGTGGAGGCGCTCAGAAAAAAGGAAAGAGGGGATGAAACTCAGTTGACCACCAAAAGGCAAGAGTGAATCAGCACCCACCAGTGCACCACCCACTGGATGCCCGTTATGACTCAGTTGAGGATCAACTTGGTAACCCATTCAATTAGAAGTTGGTTTAACATATAGACAGGTAGGTTAAAAGAAAAGGGATTACTAGGTAAGTAGGTGGGGGCTTTTTTTACTACCTACCTAGTTCGTATGTAGTAAATAAAGCAACTGAGATAACCACCATGGTTAGCTAGGGAACTGGAACCCAACTTTAAAATGTTTCCTAATCACAAATCATCCATCTTAGATGGTGTGTTAGAAGGTGCTGGTTCACTATGGCCCCACTCAAATTGGTCAAAAAACTAGTTTGGGTCCTAGTTATTTTGTTTTGCAAAATGTCATTATTAGTTATGTAGTTGATGTTTTATTATGCCAAAACTAGCTGTTCTCGTCAACTTTATGAATAATTTTAGTATGTAACAAAACTTTCACTAATTAAAATTTGGATGATCATCATTTTGGCCATGTAACTTGATATAATTAGATTATTACTTATGTAATTGTTTAATAATTATAACAAGACACCAAGAATGCACAAGGGATTTATGCAATAAATTACCATGCACCTCCGAGTTTTCAAAAAAATTGGTGATTTATTTGTTAGTTGGATTTCATAGTTTTATTATGATTTATTCATAATTACAATTAATGTGCTTGATTTTTACATCATAATTTATGTGAAAAATTATGTGAATTTTATTTGGCATATTAGTGTGCATTAATTTACATATGTTAATTTATATGAAAAGTTTTTGACATTTTATTATACACATGAAATCAAATGGGAAGTCATGTGATGTGTAAATTTTAGAAAATTTCTTGTTTAATTTTTTTATATTAATATTTAAATGGATGCTTGTGATATTTGGAAACACTTTCATTTGAGAGAAATATGTTGTTGTATGAATGTAAAGTTTTATGAAATATAATTGTGAATGGAATTGATATTCTAATTTTGAAAGATTTCAATATAATTTATGTGAAATCCATGGTAGGAAAATGATGTGACATATTAATTATACATAAAAAATATAAAAATATAAAAATATTTATGCAAACAAAAACATAGATTCTCATAACTTTGTAATAAACATACATAATTTCAATTCTAAATGCGCTTGTGGTTTATAGTCACATTGCTTAGAAGTGATTCCCCAAAGACCTGTGATTTTTACAAAGGATTTTCTGAGAAAAATACCCCCAAATTCGTTACATTTCAAGAAAAAAAGGTCGAAATTACCATTTTAAGACTATAGGTTCTTGCAACTCGCCAATACATATCAAGGTTTCAATAGATTTTTATTTTTAACTTTAACATGTAGTCAGATTTGTCTAAGTCCTCTTGTGGAAAACCATTAATCCACCTACCTCATTAAATTGAAAAATAAACCCTAGTTTCAAAGCCAAATTTAAAATCATTTGAAGGTGGCTTGCAATAAAGATATGTGTTTTCAATTTTTATGCATGAAAATATAATGTTGGGAAGGAGGTTGTGGGTATGTGAAATGAATTAGAAATAGATTTTCTTTTTTCCTTTTTGGTACTTTGCTTGAATGTAAATCACCAACATTGCCTAATATGAAAGGGTGCTTCAAATTTTTTATACTTTCATATTTTGAATATTGTCAAATTTGGTTAAATATACTTATGGATGAGTGTCATTTGAGAAACATCACAAAATTGAAAAGAAATCACTGCTTCAGACCCTTGCATACATGGGAGAAGAAAAGTTGGAAAACATTAGTGTTAGGCAGGTAAATATATTACCTTGATATACCCATGGTATATAACGAGGTAAATATAACCTTACCCGTTTAATAAATGTCTTTGTTACCTTTATAATTAACCTACCTAGCTTGTAAATGTTTCAGATTTATTCTGTCTTCATTTTACTTGGATAGTAAGTATATACTTGAGGTTTACCTTTACCTTGAGGAAGGTAATTCTTTTCACAGGGGTCAATAAAGGGTACATGCCAAAATCATTATCGCCATATTTTGCAATGCATGTCGTTACAATGGATTTGTTTGAATTATGATGATTAACAATTGAATAAAAAAAAATAGCATTTTATTGTTATTCGTTACATAAATTTTGCCTTGGAAAAGCTCTTACCATATGCTCATGGATTCCCTTTAAATTTGATTATGTTTCCATTATAAGAGTTGTTTGAATATATTATACTATTGATTGATTTGATTATATTTTGTTAATTTTTGATAGGATATTTGAAATTTCATGTGTTCATTTTGCAATGTCAATTGCATACTTTTTTTTTTGACTTTGAAAATTTCCATACTTGTGTAAATATTTATTTTATCTTACATTTACTCACTTATACCAACATGGTATGTATAGAGCAAATAAAGAAATTATTTACCCCTACCCTCCCTTGCAAATAGGGTAAATGTTGATCATTTATCTTTACCCAGATTGGAAATTTTGCAAAGCTTGTATACTACTTTTACCCAGTTTGAAAATTTTAGAAGTTTATGTACCTTTTCTTGGTTGATATGTTTTTTGAAAATTTTGTATTTACCCTTATCTGACTGATGTATTAAAATGCACATATCTCAGCAACATTGGAAAACATAACTAAGAAAGCAAACAAAGGCAAGGTTTGTGAGTATTATATTCTTGAAACCCTTGCATGTTTAGTCAGAAAGAAAAGTTGAAAACACAGTAAGAGAAAAGAAATAACGTTGAGTAGTGCCGAGTGCAGACATAAACTCTTATATATTAAGCAGGAGGAGTTCAGTTGAAGAAACTAACTAAAAGGGAAGAAATTTGAGTTGTTTGCAACTTGCATAAACTGAACTAATCTTTTTCTTCCTCTTTTGTTTTGCGCCCCCCCCCCACACCCCTTACCCCTTGTTTTTGTCTTTGAATAAAGTCTTACAGGTCTACGTCATCATTTACTAATAACACATAGAAATGTGAAATAAACATGATCTATTCAAAAACATATTGACAACCTCGAACTGAAGATGTTGGTGGGGAAGATGGTGTATGCAGAATAATGTTGAATGGGTGTTCCAATGTTATCCATGTAAAGAACACATATATGACACACTTGTGAAAGCTGTCCACTGCAGCATATCCTTCACCCAAAGTCACTTACACACTTTGGACAAAGGAAGCAATTGACTTTAATCATAAAAGAAACAACTGGTGGTATGGCATCCATTGGCACACCAGTAAATGGACGACTGGAGGTCAATTAAAATCTTGACACAATGTGGCATGACATATGAATAGGTAAAGAACTGCAGGTAAATTACTCATGGCACACCTGTAATTGGACAACCATAAAGACCTATCATTTTATTTTAGTGTATTCAGAAGCCATGTTACAGAATTAAAAAATTCATCTGTCTCCTGTATAGCCATTACGATTTGCAGAAACCCTGCCTAGCTCTCTGCCATCTTCATGAAAATTGTAAAGCTCAATTCCGGGTCTTCTCTCAGCTGCACACAACTGTGACCTTTACACACATAAAGCCCTCAGCTGCAGGTGTACGCCTGGGCTCACCAGAATAAGGGCTTGCAGGAGGCTGGGCCCTTCTTGCAGTAAAGCCCGCACCCAAGGGCTTTCTGTACCATTATAGTTACCTACAATTTGAACTCAACAAGGCAAGGGTGACCGAGTTGTAACTTATGGCAGATGGCAAACACATCCCCTCTGTAAAACCCTGAGCTTGGAAAGGGAAGGAAGGGAAGTAAATTAATAACCCTTGTACAAGAGGAGGCAAGGGATTTGTTCAAGAGTTTTATTTCAAGGAATCCCAGTGTGGTATGTCACTTCACACCTGTAAGCTAAGTGGACTAGGAATCAAACGTTAGTTATGAAATCCTACACCAGGAGGAAATTGATTTGATTAGTTGCTAAAATATCCATTGGATTGGTGGTAAAGAATATGGTGTAGCTAGGACCAATCCCACGTGTTAGGTACTATCCAAGTGTAAACTGGATGCCTCACGTAAGCCCACAAAGATCTTTCCTGGCCGGTGTGTGCGTGTTCTAAAGTCAATTTCACGTTTAGTCATTTTAAAATCAACACCCCCAAAACCCCACTTGCCATGGTAACCACAACCAATTAGTGGGCAGTTTATGGCAGCTAACTATTGGTTTCATTCGGCTATTAGGAATTGAAATGTCATATGCAGTATAGCGGTGGCCGTCAATGACGTAAAACTTGACAGGCCATACACTCTATTTGTTTAGGTCGGCTTGAAGGTTACTAGTTAAAGCTAGAAGCCTGTGGAAGAGCTGACACAGCGAGACATTATCTGTACAAAGGAACGTTGATTTGATGGGCCTCATATCTGGTAGGGTACACATGTCGTCTAGTGTGATTGTTGAAGGGCCATTTCCCATGTGTTGACTGTAGACCAGTGTTGGGCGGTTCTTTATTTTTATCAAGAATCTCCCCTTGATGAAAACTTGAGAATCATCAATAAAACAAAGCATCCAAAGAAAGGGGAAAAAGGTACAAGATGGGAGGACCCAGGTCTTGGCGAACAAAAAATCCTCCAAAGAAGGGAGACCGTTAAGGAAACATGAACAAATCAAGTACCTAACACCTTCCCTAGTTGCAAGAAGCATATCAAATAAGAAGAAGGGAGGAACACTTGAAAGAATGCCTAGTTAAAAAAAATCCTCACCTATAATAACAACACATCTTAAAATAGAGGTCACATGCATTTGTTGCAACATCATTGACACTATGCTTGGAAAATGAATGTAAAGCTGAAAGAGGAGGGCCTTCATTGCCTTTCCCTTTCCACACCATGTTTAACACATTGATGGAAAAAAAATCATTAGTCAACTAATGCAAACATCCAAATATCTCTTTGGTTAAAGGGAAAAACATGTTTGTTGAATATCAATCATGATAAAGGCCATTTTAAATTTGAGCCATGACTATCGAAACAACCTCAAGAAATATAACTACCCACGAAACCAAATATGTTCTAGTGGGGTTAACAATGACAATGTTAGCCAACATTTAGACACCATCCATTGAAACCAAAATGTTTATTTGTCAATGTGAAGATTGAAAGGCAAATGACAAAAAAACATGGGTTTGCTCATGTAAAATGTGAAATCTTACATCCTTCATGATAGATGCAAAGGCATCACACACAACATCATGGGAAGTTGTTTTTTCCTCACCACGGGCACAATGAAAAAGGTGCATATGCAAAGGTTGTTCACAAATGCAATGTGACAAACCAAGGGTTAAGGGATGGAAAGACCCAATTGAACGCACAATGCAACGGAAAAAACATTTAAAACCAGTCAAAAAAAAAAATCATTGGGCAAACAAATAACTATGCACAAGATTTCAAATGTGCTTAATACAAGTTAGAAAATAAATTAGAAGGCAAATCAAAGATGGTGCTAGAAAAAAAATGATTGTGTAATTGTTTTGAAATATTTTTCTAAAGCTAATTTGCTCTTCTTTTTTCCAATTGTTCAAATGGGCGTACAAGCATCATTGTCATTAAGGGAAAAAGCTTTTACACCAACTTCAAATGGGATTGGAAGGATAGTGAACTTGAATTGTTTATTCCTATCACCTCCAATAAAAATGAACAAGAATCCAATAAGAACCTAAAGGCTATGACAGGGCAACTAGAGCCCAATTCCCTAAATAGACCATGAGAGCAATGCCTTCTGAAAAAATGAAATTTAACCCTGCACTAGAAATGGGGAAACAAACCAATCAATGGACAAGGAGAGCATGAGGCCATTCCAAATAGTCCAAGCCTAGAAGCCTTTTAAAAACTCCCAACATGGTCAAATGAAAAATGACAAATTAACATCCAAAATCCAAAAGAGAGGGGAAGTAATGAGACAAATAGGAAGGCTTATGAATGAAACATCAAAAGAAGATCCCAAATGTTACATGGACATCCCTTAACCTTAGGAGTGCAACAACATGGCAAACATCCACACCATGAATTTCTTGCAAAAAGGATGAGGAGATGGACTTGGAACTATAAAGGACGCTTGAGATTGTTAAAAGAAATTCTTAAATCTATGACTCCATATATGATTAATTTGTAATCATATCGAACATTATATGATTAAAGGCCCTTAGTTGTAACGGACAAATTATAAAGGACAAGCAGTCATTTAATGTTTGATGTGGCGTTTTTCATCCTATAATCATTAAGGACAAGCCATATATAATGTCGAGGTGTCATGTAATGAATGACTAAAATATGATTGACAGACACTAGACCATTTTATTATTCAAATTTATACCTAGATTAATTAATTTTTTGGGATTATTATTTTAAAATATTTTTAATAGGTAGGTAGATAGTAGTTTTACGTACCTAACATGACTTATGTAGCCTATGTAGCCTATGTAACCTCCCTATGTAAGTACCTTAGTCTAGCCTACTTACCCTAGCCCTTTAGGAATACACATAAGTTGTAAGTATTAAGAATTGAACTTTTCACCTTCACATTGATAAACTGAATCCATCTACAACATCAAAAGGTGTTCAATTTTGGTCAAGTTTTTCATTTCACATGTTTATTTCATATTACTACAAGAGTATGAAATAGGTAGCAAGTGGTAGGATGATAGGTAAGAATTGGGTAGGTTATAAAAAATAGAAAATAAAAGGTAAGTAGGTGGGTGAGTGGGTAGGTAAGTAGGTGGGTGGGTAGGTGCCCGCGGGTGTGTGGCAAGGTATGTAGGTGGGTGGTTGGATGCATGGGAGGGTAAGTAGGTAGGTGGGTAGGTAAGTGGGGAATAGGTAGGTGGGTGGGTAGGTAAATAGGTAGGTAGGTAGGTGGGTAAGTGGGTAGGTGGGTAGCTAGGTAGGTGATAGGTAGGTGGTTTGGTGGGTAAATAAGTAGGTAGGTTAACATGTGGGTGGGTGGGTAGGTAGACAGGTAGGTACATAAGTAGGTGAGGGGGTGAAGTTGTCTATGTTCTTATCAAATGACTTGTAATCATTTTTTAATTATAGTAATGACAATTGGATGTCCACGTCACTTTGTCATTAGTCATGGATGCCATATAGATGAATTAAAAGTGATGAAAACTAACATCCCCCATATTGTTACCACCTCATCATCTACTAGTCAAATGCCCCACTAATATATGACTATGACTTTTTACACATAAGATTCAAAGTAATAGTTTATGATTAAAGTCATACATATAGTCATTTACGACTTATAGTCATAGATTTCTTGGTTGCAAAGGACATAAATTTTTTTAGTGGATTTTAATGTCATTGGTAAAGCAATATAAACTAGTTGGGAGGGCAAATTACCTAAGAGGCAAACTAAAAGAGGCCTAACCTTAACACTTGTGAGACTAAGTAATTAACCCCACAAAAGCAATTGGGAGGCAAAATGATCAAAAACAAGGGGATAACATGTGTAAGTATTGAGACCGAAGATATGAGTGGGTGAATGCACCCTAAGGTGGACCATGGGGACAACATGTGTAGATACTGAGGCCGAAGATATGGGTGGGTGAATGCACCCTAAGGTGGACCCTATGGTGTCTAGAACTTTTCTTTTTCATAATTTTTAATGCAAATATTTGATGTTTTGGGAATGTAAGATGGTTTATTTTGATTTGAATCTAGCCAAGCAGAGCGAAGCGACCATAACGAAACCATTGAACAAAAAATAAACACTTTGCCAAAAAGGTTCTGGGAGCTATTCTGCAAAAGCACTTAAGCAAAGGTTAGCTTGTTTTTATCAAGTTTCAAAATGCAGCTCAAGGTTTAAAAAAAACAAAACAACGCTCCATGTTAAAAAGAGCAAAAAAATTAATCTATTTGAAAGTAAAAGGCAAAAAGAATACTTAAACCCTAAATTTACAAGTTTTCAAATTATGACACGTGTTCCAATTTGATCAACTAGGGGAAAAGTTAAAAGCAAAAACATGGGTTTTCTGAAATTTTATAATTTGCAGATGTTATGTTGGGTAATAATGTCACTTTTTACAAAACAACAGTTATTAATTTTTCCATTTTCATAAATTATGGACTTTATAAACTATTGGTAATCTTTAGAATCTTAATAAATTAAAATATTAAATTTGATTAGAAATGTTTATTTTCGCATTACAATAGCGTCATAATCATACTAAGAAAAAAATCAACAATTAAAACATGTTTACTATGTAATAAAAATCCATAACACTTTTTTTGGACTATGACAAAAGATTTTACATCACTTGAAAAATCCACCTTTTAATGCAATGATGGCATTTTATCTTCAAATTTTTAATTTTTATTTTTAAAGTGTTATAATTTAATTAAATCCCTTAAAAAAATTTCAATCAAACCTCAACACATATCATACCAGACTTAAAGATACCCCCATAGAAATTGCCCCTATGACACTAAAAAATGGAATGGTTATTGTCCCACCACCCAGGTGTTGTTGGTGAATGATACAAAAAGACATAAGGAAAAAACATTCAAGAAGAACCTTAAAAAAATAACGCAAAACATGAAAATGAACGAATGTAAAAAAAGGTTACAAAAAGAGGCTCGACAAGCGAATCAACTTAATGTGTGCCCTTTGACGAAAGGATGATAGATAAATCTCCTTACCTAGGGCATGATGATTGAAGAAAAAAGGAAGCTAAATGGCATAAGAGGGATGAACAAAAGGGAAAAAATAAAACAATTAGCCTCTCGCCGTTCGAAGCTCCAAAAAAATGGCCTTTATGCAAGATGGTGTTGAAAGCTTTTGCTACATTCATTTGAAACACCACCCAATCATGATGGACATCCAAAGTGGCTTCAATACCATGAACCATTGCCTCACAATGACCCCTAACCGCCATGCCAAATTAATGTGACGACAAATGGAAAAAAAACAAGTTGCGAAATTGTAGGCTCAATAACTAATAAAATGCCTCACCTAGTATAATCAACTGGATGCCACCTAAGGGCTTGGCTAGCACCAAGAATGCAAGATGTGGCCAACAACCAGATGAAAATTCAATTAATGGAGTTGGATGAAATCACTAGTTGAATCTTTAAGGCCAAAAAAATCTCAAAAATGTTCGAAAACCATGTTTATGGACTGCCTACTAATAAATGGGACATGTGTAAGAAAGCTGATTTTAAAAAATCCAAGGATAACTCCACATTTGTGTTTAATTAAAAATCCATCAAGGAGTCTAAGTAAAAGGAATTTAAATTTGAACCTCAAGGATGCAAGATTCTAATGCAAAAACATTATCTAATGATGCTGAAGTTGAAGCAAAAGGGGCAAGAGCCTTGGCAACATGCACAAATTCCCTTAAACACCCAAGGGTTAGGTTTTGTTTTAACCAACATGGAGGGGGTGTAATAGAAGCAAAATTTGAAAGGGGTAGGGCTATTAATGAAGTTTGGTCAAAAGATAAAATTGTTGCTTGAATGCACATGCTTGAAAAAGATGTTTTGTTTGAAATTCCTTGTAATCCCCAGATAAAAATTGTTGAAAGCATGCCCTAGTTTCTTTATGCATAGTCGTTCCACCTCAAGCTTGGGAAAGACAATTTTGACACCACTAAAGCAACATCAATAATAGGTGCTAAATAACCACATTAAAAGGGTTCCAAACAAGCCAGTCCAAAGAAAGGTGAAAAAAACTTGCATTTTTTAATGCAAAACAAAAAAAAATGCGCACGTATAAATGATGAAAACCCAAAAGGAAAGTGCTAAAGGGATCCAATGTGAAAATTCAAGGCCAAGCTGCCACAAGGGAAGAAAGGCCAGAAAGGTGACCAAGGAACCAAGAGATTTATTTGAAAACAAAACTTCAAAAGCTTGACAATGCTCTTGATGACATGCCATGTCATGCTATGAAAATAAAATTTTACATCTAAAACAAGGGTTGTTGCATTGAACCTCACTTGTACCCCAAAATACAAGGAAAGGTTATTTGAGTCGTGAGCTTGAAAAGCCTCATTCAAACTAGAAATGGGAATAGGCCCAAGAATTAAAGGGGATATTAAAACCTCCATAAAAAAACTTGCCTACCCCAAACCAACCCACAAGCCCAAAGGGGAAAAAAAAAACAAGGCGACTTGCAAATCCACCACCCTCTACACCCCCCCCCCCCCCCCCCCCCCCCCCCCCCCCCCCCCCCCCCCCCCCCCTCACACCCCCCTCCATCTCTACTCCTTTCCCCCCTTCCCCCTTGTAACCTACTTATTCTCCACCCCTCCCCCGCCCCCCCCCTCCCACACCCCCACACCTCCCCACA
>Ga0116229_10011526_pt1 | contig 13010 bp, 6 predicted proteins | sample S1TSphgellanicum_3_FD_87313 | JGI IMG/M metagenome (GOLD analysis project Ga0116229, IMG submission 87313) | Host-associated microbial communities from peat moss isolated from Minnesota, USA - S1T2_Fc - Sphagnum magellanicum MG | ecosystem: Host-associated > Plants > Peat moss > Unclassified...
AACATAACCTTCACTTGCAACGTGCCAAATGCCATCATCCTCTTGGTGAGCTGGTTGAATTCGGCTGGGTAAGGTGCCATCTTCTATAACTAAGAAATTAGTTTATAGCGGGGATCTTTGTCAAGTCATCCAATTATGCACCGTCAGCAAGAATACAACTTTCCACCCAAGTGGTCCCCAACCCATTCCCCTCCATTCCCCGGTAATAAACGAAGAAACGAATATACCAACCCACCATTTTTTTTTGGTGCCAAATTTTGCATCTATGTGACACATTGTTGTTTTTTGAACTGTTGCAAGATTTTTCTTAGATGCCTTTCAGATTGCCCCATTCCGAGGAGAAAACTATGGAAGTTGCCATATTGAGACACTCACTAGGGTCTCTTGGAGATTGCCAAAACATAGCGAGATTATAAAACATGTTTACTATCCTCTCCAGTGTTTTCTTTTTCATTTTGTGAGCCAGCATGGGCAATGAGCATCTCACAAGAGATTTAGGGATGATCCCAGAGAAGATTTTAGCAGATTGCCGTTGCTGGCCAGAAAAATAAAATGCTTGTCCTCTCTGAACTGTAACCCAAATTGGCTCTTTCCTCTTGTGGATGGTTGCTACTATGGCTACATCACAAAATTGATAGAAAAAAGAAATCTTGATACCAGAAGAATACCATGTTTTTCAAAATGCAAAAAGATTAGGAAAATTCATAGCCTAAACCAATTTTAACAAAATGGTCCACTAATTAGGGATTTTCTCTTCACTAATGAAAATGTTACCTAGATCATCAAGGATTGGAAAATTTCTTTAGCCTAATTTGAATGGTTCACTAGGTAATTAGGAATTTCCCTTTTCACTATTGGAAACAATACCTAGATCAAGGATTGGAAAATCTCAATTAGGGATTCTCTCTTCACTACTGAAAATATTACCTAGATCATCAAGGATTGGCAAAATTTGTTTAGCCTAATTCTAATGGTACACTAGCTAATTAGGAATTTCCCTTTTCACTAATGGAAACAATACCTAGATCAAGGATCAGAAAATCTCTTTAGCCTAATTCAAATGGTTCACTAGGTAATTAGGAATTTTCTTTTCACTAATGGAAACATTCCCTAGATCAAGGATTGGAAAATTTCTTTAACCTAATTCAAATAGTTCACAAGCTAATTCATAATTATCTCTTCACCAAATTATGGAACTACTTAATAAGAAGAAAAGAAAAAAAGGGAGAAAAACTGATTATGGAAACGAAGACGTTAATTTGAGATCTGTACTTGGGACCTCGATCCGGATAAGCTCCCAGCGGACCGCCATCCGCGGAACCGGTGGAGCCAGTGTTACCGGTGACAGGAAACCGGCCACATCCGGTACTGGGGAGCTGGCTCCCTGCACTGCGGTGCGTGGGGAAGGAGAAGACGACGACGACGAAGAAGAGGAAGAAGAAGACGAGGAAGAAGAAGACGAGGAAGACGAGGGGGAGATTGTCGTCGTTGCGGCGCAAAAACCGAAGGAGATCTATCACACGACGGAAGATCACTGTAAGAGCTTTTCACAAAGATTGTTGGAACCTCAAAAATGCGAGTTATATAATATCTTCTTCTCTTAATCCGTGCTCTTGTTGTATTCATTCTTCTAAAAACGAGATCCGTTTCGGTGGTTTTATGTACAAGCTTTTTTCTTTCTGGATTCATCATTTTTTTTTGCTATTGAGAGAAGTCTAGGTCCCTTTTTCCATCAGTCTTGAGAGCTCTTGCGAGTAGCGAACTTTTTGGTTTCTGAAGTGCGGTGGATGTTTCTTCGTCTTCACACGGAAGGTGAATATTGAGATTCTATTCTGCTCTCTTGTCTTTGGCTCATGATCACCAAAGCGAAGAAAGTTAGACTGATATTAGATACTTGTATTTGGTTGATATTTCAGTCGCGCTGCGTAGCAGCGGCGGACAGACATCCGACGTCTTGAGAGTTTTAGTCTGAAGACTAGTGGCAACTGTGTGTTTTTTTTACTCACGTTTGTTATGGTTTGTTTTATCTCGTGTTCTTTCCGTTGCATTGTGATCATGTCTGCCGCTAGTGACATGCTATTCCTACTCCAGTATTGGCGGCTTCCAAACCGATCGGTGTCGTGGCACTGATCCAGGTTTTTCTTGAGGAACCTGGACCAGAGCTCGTCAGGGTTTCAGGCAGTACTATGGTCCAGGTTTTACATTTGTAGTAGCAAGCGCAATCTTGTAGAGAGATTGGAGCATTTCAGAGCAAAAGATCTAGAGCTTGCCACCCTGATTTTCTTTGATTTTGATCGAATTGGAAAGGAATGAGGATGAACTAACCCTTGGTTTTTTCATCTCCTGCTTTTGCATCATGCTGGATTCATGGCTGATGGACTGAAGATGGATTACGCTTGCCGGAATCGTTTCATCCGGCCGGTCTTCTCCCGGACGGATCGAGATGCATGCCTGAGTCCAATACTGTTGTATCTGCATCTGTGGCCTGGGATCTCTTTCTCAATACGTGCTACTGATGTCTTGTGGCATTTGCTCACCCGCTTTTGCTTTGCAGAGGTTCGGATCTGAAAAGCTCAGCAAGTAAATACATCGACGTCCGCGTACTTTTAGAGAGGAAGGCAAGATGTCAGCTTACACGGGCAAGTACGCTGAGGAGCTCATTGCTACAGCAAAGTATGTCGCAACTCCCGGGAAGGGCATTCTAGCGGCTGACGAGAGCACAGGAACGATCGGGAAACGCCTTGCCAGCATCAAGGTGGAGAATGTGGAGTCCAACAGACAGGCGTTGAGAGAGCTGCTCTTTACAGCTCCCGATGTGTCCCAATACCTGAGTGGAGTGATTCTGTTTGAGGAAACTCTGTACCAGAAGACATTGGAAGGGAAGCCTTTCGTGGAGGTCCTCAAGGAAGGAGGAGTGGTCCCCGGCATTAAGGTCGACAAAGGCACTGTCGATCTAGCTGGAACTAATGGAGAGACCACCACCCAAGGCCACGATGGTCTTGCTCAGCGCTGCCAGCAATACTATCAGGCTGGTGCTCGGTTTGCTAAATGGCGAGCCGTTTTGAAGATTGGTGTCACTGAGCCCTCTGAGCTTGCTATTCAGCAGAATGCACAGGGCCTGGCTCGCTATGCCATCATCTGCCAAGAGAATGGGTGAGAAATTCTAATTATGTCCTTGCCTTTTGATTGGGTTCTTCTGCCTACCCTGCTTTGAAATTGGGTGTCTGCAGTTGTTTGCTTTCCCTTATGTGTTCTTCAAGTACAGGTGAGGAAACCCAGAACCCACAATGTCTCACTCACTCACTCACTCACTCACTGAATGTTTCATTGATCTTGTCACCATATCTACTATCTTTGACTTTCTCTGGTTCTGTTCCTTGCATTTTGGACGTCTCTTTGTCTTTGAGCATGGATATCTGTCTGTGATCCATACGTAGCTGAGGGAGAATCAGGCTGTAAGAGATTACAGGCCACTCACAATTGCTTGTCTTGCTGCTTCTATCATTCAATATGCTGTTAGTCATGTTCAGCATACCACACTAGAATGCTGTTTAGTCAAAGTGTTCACACCTGCACCTGCATAGGGGCTTTGTCGGAGTTTTTTGGCAGATGAAATACTAGTTAGTGAATGGCTGTTTTTCTTTGCTGAAATATTATACCTATTCATGTGATATGTGCACTGGTTGGAAATTTGATTCTCATCATTGTGACCTATGAATTTAGACAGAGCAGAAGATGTTAACAGACAGAACTGAAGCTTTACTTGAGGCTTTTCCCTATAGTGTCACATGTGATGACTGTGGTTGCTTTGTGGGACTGAGAAGCCTTTTTGACATCTTGTGCCTGCAGGCTGGTACCAATTGTTGAGCCTGAGATTCTTGTTGATGGCAGTCACTCCATTGAGAAGTGTGCTGATGTCACTGAAAGGGTGTTGGCTGCATGCTACAAGGCGCTGAATGATCAGAAAGTTCTTTTGGAGGGAACCCTATTGAAACCTAACATGGTCACACCAGGGTCTGATGCTCCCAAAGTGTCTGCTGAAGAAATTGCCAAGTTCACTGTTCGGGCTCTTCAGAGGACTGTTCCCCCAGCTGTCCCTGGCATTGTCTTCCTTTCTGGAGGCCAGAGTGAAGAGGAAGCAACTTTGAATCTGAATGCGATGAATGCCCTCAACACTATCAAGCCATGGACACTTTCATTCTCCTTTGGTCGTGCTTTGCAAGCAACTGTTCTCAAGACATGGGCAGGAAAGAAGGAGAATGTAGAAGCTGCACAAAAGGCTCTGTATGTCCGTGCTAAAGCCAACTCAGAGGCTACCCTTGGCAAGTATGGTGGCAGTGCAGGAGCAGCAGGTGTTGGAACTGAAAGTCTTCATGTGAAGGACTATAAGTACTAGAAAAGTGGAGGAACACCTGCATTCATGGACAAACTTTGGCTCCAACCTACTCTTATATGTCTCTCCCCTTTTTTCCATTACAAGACTCTTCCTCCTCATCACAGTAATGGGAAGTCCAATCAGGATTTCATGTGCATGCTTGAGACTAAACAGTTCTTTTTACCTGTGATCTTGAAGCTGCATGCAAGCACTAATCTAGAATAAGTGAAAGTTTTTGCTGTGCTTTTTCTGTAGCATTTCATGATCAATCTCTCACCTTTTTGTCTTTTGTTCAAATCGTCTCCCAGTTTCTCTTTAAGTGTGTGGTTTTGTTACTAGAGTGCTAACCGATGTCATGTCTTTGTGTTCCTTCTGGAAATGCAACAGAAACTCAAGATGCAGTGTTTGTACAATGGTTTTGTGCCAAGTCTTGTGCATATTATTATATACTAAGAAAATGACATCCAGTGTAAGGAGCTGATGAAGTCAGAGGGAGAGTAATGGAAGCTGCTATTCAACAACTGAAGGTCATGATTGTCTGGTACTTCATGAGCAACACTCTCAAGGTGACTGCAAACCCTAACATTTCAAAAGTTAGGGCTCTGCAAATTCTTGTCATGTTTGTTTTGGTTTGTTTTGTAACTGACTCAAGCAACCATTACCTTCAAAATGACATCAGAGCAGTTTTCCCTCTGCAATCTTGACAAGAGATGTGTACATAGTTCAGTCGCTCCTTGCTCCTGCAACAGTATTGAACCTAAGTTCCATCTCTTCTGTCCTTACCAATCTTGCTGATGAAATGCCAGTGAAATATCAAAATGCTATTATAATAGCAATCAGTGTTGCCTGTGTCATTGAGCACATATTGTAAAGCATCATTACTGAAAATTCAATAACTCCACCCCCACCAAAGGTCTGTAAAGTAAAAAATCCACCTCAGTGCACCGGGACTCATTACTCATTTCCAATGGGACTTGCCATTTCCCCAAAATCTTAATTTCTTTTTTTTTTGATTTGTTTTTTAGGTATGGAAATATTCAAGTTTCACTAACCTCTGCATTGTAAGTCTAAACACTACAAAATCACCTCTACTGAGTGAGGGCTTTCTGGTGGTTTGGGAGAGCATCTCAATGAGCTTTGCCTATGGTTTGAGAGTTTTAAGCAGTGGTTTCTTCTGTGGCAAGTTTTTGCCATTTTGCGAAAAACAATTCTGTTAAAATTCCCTGTTATTCTGAGAAAGATTGGGCAAGAAACGAAATTTTTAATAAAAAGCGTCCAAAATTGCCACAATTGACTACAATATGAAAGGGCGCTTAAGATTTTCTACTTTGATATTTTGAATACTGTCAAATCTGGCAAAATGAACCTTCAGATGATCTCCATTTAATCAAACATCACAGAATTGGGAAAAAAAGAACACTGGTCTGATGGAACAAATCGAGCAAAAGAAACCAACTCCCTTTCCTAATAGTAGGATACCTATAAGCGGTTCACACAAATATCACTTCTCAACACATTAGAAACACTTTCTCTGTGACCATTCGATTCTTGTAAGTATCAAAGCACACAAAACCTTTAGACCTGAATTTGATTTGAATTTCCAAAAAAAGAGGAAAAATATAGAAAAACTCAAGAATAATAATCATAGCGTCTAAAGACTGAAAATGTTATTAGTACTTTCTTTGCGCAATTAATGAGTACCGTTTTTTTTTTGACAAAAATAAAGTTATATCGTCAAACGTTGAAAAATAAAACAAGAAAGTTACCATCTGTTAACAAAATTTGCTTCTCAAAACGCAAGTGTGAATTCCGCTGTGCAGTAAGTCAGGAAAAAATTGGTTAAGTAAAATGTTCTGGAAAACGTTGCTCAGTCGGGAAGTTGGCTTCCTGGATAGTATCTAAGGTAGACACTAAACCGGTCGTGGGATCGAATCTTGACGTTAGGCTGTGATGAGAAGCTTATGGCACACAGAAAGGCAGACCTGCCTTTCATCTTCTGACTGCAGATGAGAAAGTGCCTGCTGAGCCTTGTTAAGTGTTTTTGGTTTTGTTGCTGATACAGGTTCCAAAATCGTTTGGTGCAACGAGGGAAGGAATGGGTAATTAAACTAAATGAGTTTATTCCCTTCGTTGTTAGATTGTTGTTGTAATCTTTTTTTCTTTTGGTTATCTGGATTGGCATAGATATGCATCCCTTTGGCACTTGACTTACACTGGTGTAACATGTGCCGTTGGCCCGAGTGCAAATTGGTTGCCCAATTAATTTTTACTTCCAGAACCATTTTTATGCAATCTAATTGAATTTTCAATGATAAAAACTACTCAAAATTCAATGTCTCTCACACCTTAGGTATAAAAGTTTCCAAATCACCTTCATTAAATCATACTCATTGAAGGATTTCCCAACAATACCAATAGTGTGCTCGAATTCCCCTATAATTTTTAATTCTGATTTTGAATCAAAAGATGTTTAATATTGAATAATTTCTCTATTCTAGGTTAAAAATTATGAAACCAACTTGGTGCACCCTACTCATTGAGGGCTTTCCAATGGTACCAAGAGAGCAGCAAGAGGAGGAGTGGCTTGGCAGATCTCGATGAACAAAACAAATAAAAACAAACAACCTTATTCAAAAGATGCCAAACAACTATGGGATAAAGTTGATGTGCTATTGGGAACACTTGAGGAACTTGGAGAAACCTTTGGGAACCTGATTGGAACCCCTTTGGGAACATTAGAAACACATTCCGTTCAACCCTTTTGATTATTGTAAGTACACAAAATCTTGAGAGCACACAAAATAGGGTGGCCCGACAAGTTGTGTATAAATATTAATTTTCATACTCAGTGTGACGTGCAGGAATTTGGCTTCTCGGTAGTACACCGAGTTGCTGTCCTGCCGGTTGAGAGATCGATCCTCCGGAGAGTGGCCGTGATGATACTTTGGCACATCGAAAGGCAGACCTGCCCTTCATCTTCTGATTACAGATGAAACTGTGCCTGCTGAGCCTTGCCGACCGTTTTGTCGATTCCAATTACAGTATTGTTGTAATCTTGTTTCTTCTTTTCCTGGATTGGCAAAATTGTGCTGAGTTTCAGGTCTCTTTTGGTCCCTTGCTTGAGGCCTCTCCTGGAAGAGAGGATGTATGGATTCTTTCCATTTCTTGCTGTCTACTGGTTGCATTAAGATATGTATGGGTTTTAGACTTGGATAGACCTGCTTGGATTTCTTTACTGTAATTGGAATGAAATGTAACTCAGCATATTCCAGTGGGCCCTCCATTTTTCAAAACCCGCCTATATTTTTCATATCACCCTCCATTTTTTTTAGCTTTTTTGCCCCCATAAAAATCAGAGCAGGTCTTTGCCCTCGGCCATCAGCTATACCCTACACTTTTCTCAATTGCTTTCAGATGTGTTTGTTAATCTCTCTTTTGATTGTTATATTATTGTGTTTCATGTTGTTCAAATCAATGTGGAGCAGTGGTTTTTTTTTTTTCCAATTTTTTTGATGGAGATGAGGTGGTGTTAACCATAGGTTTGGCTATCAACAAAATATGAAAGAATTTTTTTAAAAACATCTTGATATATTTTTGGCTATCCTACTTGGACCATGTATAGAAAGCTGGTGACTTAAAAAGATTCTTTTAATTTTTTTTCTTTTTCTGATTTTCAGCTTTTTTTCCAAAAGAATTATTGAATTTTGGACAAATGTTTGGTCAAAATTTCACATGGAGAAATTGTTTTTTCTCAAAACCCGAGCCGAAAAATGTCAAATGCACTCAGCCTACCCCTCTCCTCATCAGGGGTAAAGCCCTAGGACCACAGCTTTAATAAAAGTAAGGGACTCCAAGGTGGGAGTCAAGGGTGTGTCTCGAATTGTGGTTAAGCCCACCCATGGCTTTAATTGACGCAACACAAAATGGGAAATCCCACCCACAAACAGAAAATCCTGCTTGAAAACTCCCAATTTTTCAGAACCATGTATAGAAAGAAATCTGGCGATCTTTCTTAAAATTGGTGGGATTATGGCCAGGCACATGATCTTCAAAAGCACATGATTTTAGCACTTTTTAATTTTTTTTGAATATAACATTTTGGCTATATATACCTAGCCACCCGAAAAAGGGCTTTTGTAAAGAGAAGCTTGCTTATGCAATCAACCACGGATGTTGCAAGCACTGATTAGCAGAAGGGCGATTGTCAGGGTTGAGATCTAACAAAGGGAGAAGAAAATCCGAAAGTTCTTTCGCATCTCTTTCAGAGAAGCTGAAAGATTGCACCAGGTGTTGGTTGAGAGGACAATGGCCTACTTGTGTAGACTTGATGCGGCGGAGCTCTCCATTTTTGGTTAAATAGACTCTGTAATTGGGAGCTTGATTGAACAGTTTTCTTGGTAAGGGGCCTAACACTTCCATGATCCGTCTGAGATGATCCTCGTCTCTGGAATACTGGTGTCCACCGCTTCTCGGATCGAACAACGCGTTGCCTGTGGCCAGCTCGAAAACAAGGCATGCGAAGGACCAGATATCTGCAGAGGTGGAGTATTTGTTGGCTCCTAACAACACTTCTGGACATCTGTAAGGCCTTGTTTGAATTTCGCGAGTGAATTGCTTGTGGATCCAACATGCTGTTCCTAGATCTGCTATCTTGCACCTCGTGTCGATGTTGTTGAAGGGAGGCGGAAGAACTGCACTGTCATATTCAAGGATCGTTGATGCATTTGCTTGATTATTATTAAGCTGTCCTCGGTCGCTTGCTTTTGGCACTGATTGTTGTGGATCAACAAATTTGCTACCAAATGTGACTCCGGCTGCTTGTTGCAGGCTGCGCATTGATTTCGATTTGCAACAAGAACTTGGATCTTTGTTGGCGGAATCTATGGGAGGTTCTCCGTTGCTACTCACATCTTGCTTTGCTCTACTCGAATCAGGCGAGATCGTCGAGTCATAAGTACCAAGAGTTTCTGTTGGCTGATGGATTTTTCTTGCAAAGAATTCTTCCACTTTGCGTGTGATCAATGTGTCTTTCGTCTGAAGTACGACGTTCTCTTTGTCATTGAAGTTTGGATCCTCGCTTGTTACCTGGTTTTTTAAGGAATTGCCAGGCATTGGATTTTCATGTTCCGGCGCCGGTCTTTTTGTGACGAGATTGTGAGGAGATTTCGCTGCTTGAACTTGTTTCCGAGGATCTTTCCCTGGACCCAACGGGGAGACAAGGAGAATGTTCTCAGGCTTTAGATCCGTGTGAATGATCTTCAGCTCACGGTGAAGATAATCAAGTCCAACGAGTATTTGTCTCGAGAGTTTTCTGACAAGTTGCAGGGGTAATCCCTTGTAATTGTTCTGTTTCAATAAGCTGAGCAAATTGTCTCCAAGATACTCCAGGACCATGCATTTGTGTCGACCATTTGGACCTCTGTGATCGAAATGGTCGAGCAATCGAACGACGCTTTTGCTTCCTGCTTTGTCTCCTTTAGCAACTTCTTGGAGGATCTTGATTTCCTCTTGAGCTGCTCGGGCACAATCTCGGGAACAATTCTGTACCTTCAACGCCACGTATGTTTCTTGATCCGAGTCCCAAGCAAGCCAGACAGTGGAGAAGGAGCCCGATCCAAGTTTGCCATGCACAATATAACGACAGTCTTTGAAGACGCTTCCGACATGAACAGGCAGAATTTCGTTGTTCATTCTTGGATCATCGTGACTGTTGTTCTCGGAATCCCCTATCATATCACTGCTATGACTTTCGGAAGCCGAAACTGGACCACTCGCATCACTCTCGCGGCCGTCTCTCGGAGAATCCAACACATCCATGAAAGTGCTCTCAGAATTCTGATCTGCGAAATCAAGGTTAGAGATTCGTAGACCCTCCTTCTTCGTTTTCTTACGCTGTTGTTTCCAGGGTATTTTTGTCATTGCTCTCTTCTTCACCTGCGACACGCGAGCCTTTCTGGGCTTCCTGACAACCGCCGGCCTCCTACGAGAAGCAGCCTGAGACACTTTGCGAGCTTTCTGAGGCATAATTTCAAATCGCAAAACAACACAACTCCACTATAACAAGGATTTTTCGCTCTTGGGACACCAGATTTTCTTTCAGAATCCACCCTCTCCGTTGGCGAGCTTCAGATCCAAATTCTTTGCGAATGAATGAATGGTTGTCTCTCTCGCGATTCATGCAAGAGCTAGCTTTTTTTGTCTTTGTTGTTGAAGAATTTCTCAAGAGCAATCGCGAGCCCTAAATTTCTGAATCTGCCCGAACTTCTGGGCACGGGTACTACCAATTTGCTCCAACATCTCAAAGGTTTAGGAAGTAAAAGTAGGTGAAAAAAGCTAGACAGTAAGTAAAAAACGAGAGGACCATTCGGCGTGACGGTTGTAAGCGACGTAACTCTCTCTGCAAACATAACTAGTAACTCTTCTTCATTTGGCCTTAGCCAAATTTGGCTGCAGGTCATAGAAAAGAAGAAATGTTTCCAAACCCGACTATTTAGTGACGACATGCAAGAACCTATGGTTTGAATTTTGAGTGTGCCAATTTCAAAATTTCCCCTCAAAATATGGGGTCACTTTTGCCCCAAAAATGGCAAATTTGACCCCTTGTTTTATGGGACTTGAACAAGTGGCAAAATTTCGCCACAAAAAAATTGCCGGTCATTAGTAATTTAGCAGCGATTGTTTACATGCCAATAAATTACTTTTACCACTATCTGTGGTTTATCATTTTATGGCAGGAGCTGGTAGTTGTGTGGATTTCGAACAGATTGACCTGCCCCTGAAATAGGGCAGTAGTGTAGTAGGTGCATGCTGGCGTTTCCTTCAGGGGGCCAAATTCTTGAAGCATATTGATCTCCTCCAAGAAATCTAAATAGTTTTGTGTATCAAACTTGCCACCCTCAGGTATCAATTTGGTTCCTCATGAAGCAAATAAAAGCGTGCCCAGTTGCCATTTCTGAGTTCAACTGGTCTAGAGCCTCTAGCCTGGGATTATTTAGGACAATGTACTGTAGCACCTTCTCTCAAGCAGAGTGGCCTGGACATGAAAGAGGTGTTCTCGATTATGCGATTGCCACTTGCCTCATCTTTCAGTAATAGCTCCATCATTGCAGGAGAGCTAACAGAGTTTCATCCATGCATAGAACCAATGACTTTTCACAGCAATTTACAAAGCATGGGTGCAACAAACTGCAGATATCACATCCCAAACATTCACCTGAAAAAAAACTGCCACCGATTCATCGCTACTTCAAATAAAAAGGGCTCTAGGACCATCAATAGAAAATCTGAAAGCTTTTAGTGTTTTAAGCAGCATAACTTTGGCAGCTCAGATCAAGAAATGGTGGTCCAGGTAGACTGCAAAAATGTAAGCACACAATGTGTGTTGGCCTGATATAACTGACTACTTTGGCCACAGCCCCAACTAAATGATCTACACTCTTGTAATTGCAAACTAATGGAAAAGAAAGCAGGTTCTCCTTCATGCTGACAAAATCCTGAGAATAATACAAACTACTAATGGCTCAAAGCAAACTATCCACATGGCACATTTTACAGCCAAGTACAAACTGCACATATGGTACATGGATATGATACTTAAGTTGTCTGTAGATCAGTTTGCATCTTGCCTCCTAGAAGCAACAGCTCTTTTCATCTCCTGGAGGGCATCAGCCATATATTCACAAAGGGCACCTGGGTCTGGAATGAGGTCTCTGGCTGTCATGGCAACCAAGCACGCCTTTTGATCATAGCTCTGAAAGTAAATTGATAGTGACTGCAGCCACAGGAACGCATATTAGTATCAGAGCTATAGAAAACACAAAAGTCCTTGCAGGCATTGTAACAGTGTTCATTTTGAGAATAGCATCCAAAGCATAAGGTTTTGAAGTTGATGTATAGTGCATAGATATACTCACTAATGGCTGTCCTGCTGCAGTGGGGTAGATATGGACAATGGGATTTCCATTGAACATGACAGGCTCCATTGGCCCTGGCACATTCGACACTGCCAATGTAGTCTGCAATGTTGTATGCTCTGTAAGCAGTGCTGGCAGCTGCAAACAGATAATTTTGAAGGTTTCAAGTTCTAAAAGTCTTTGTAATGACTAGTGAGAACATTTTTCTGTAGAATAGTGTACCAAACCAACAAACAAGTCTTCACTGGGGTCAAAGCAATATGAACAGGGAAGTCACTAGAACTCCAAAACAATGGAAACAGTTCAGTCACCAACACAGATAATATTAGTTTCTACCCTCAGCTCTGTGACAGAATAGAAACTGCATTGAGATTACAAAGAGGAACACAAAGGATTGAGGGACAGAGGCTGTACAACTGGCCCTGTAATTGCCATTAGGAGTGCTCCACTCCAGTAAGTGAACGCGCCTTCAAGAGATGCCTTCTTCTGGTTGCCAATTTTCTTGGCTGCTCGCACATGATCCAGTGGATCACTAAAATACTTGACAGGAATGGGAAAGATCAGGTATCCAAGTCGGTTTCCCCACTGTGTCTGAGATCCACCCTCCATCATTGTTGCAAGTTCCTGCACCCACCAGCAACAGAGAGAAGAATGTAACCTTGTGTTCAACAAACTACATGCAGCATTTGGACAACCACCATCTGTCCAGGATTTATGACCTC
>Ga0116229_10011527_pt1 | contig 13009 bp, 6 predicted proteins | sample S1TSphgellanicum_3_FD_87313 | JGI IMG/M metagenome (GOLD analysis project Ga0116229, IMG submission 87313) | Host-associated microbial communities from peat moss isolated from Minnesota, USA - S1T2_Fc - Sphagnum magellanicum MG | ecosystem: Host-associated > Plants > Peat moss > Unclassified...
AAGAGATGACATTTTTTTGTAACTAGCCACAATGCAAATTTATTTGTGATGCTTTGCATTTATGACAATTTGGGAAGTGAAAATTAAGTTAAACAATGTAGTTAATAAATGTTCATCAATGTAAGTCTTTTAAATGTAGCCTTTGGCCCTTGCACATAAGGTGAAAGAACTAAAACTAAATTTTTTTTATAGATGGCAACCTAACAAGAATTCAATCCTCTTTTCAAAAATTCCATTGTTGCTTCTTGTTGCTTTAAGTTGTTTTAATGTTCACCTTTAGAGGTTCCTAGGCACTCCAATTGTTTTAATTTTTTATACGCGTTGGTTAAATAGATATATATAACAAGATAGAAAACTAGCATGTATCTATTTTTATTTTTAAAAAACCTATCCAATATTGGTTGTAATCACTTTGGTACATATTAGCACATTCTGCCCCAAAATATATTTTTAAATTTAAAATGATAGTAAGTTTTAACATGGATTGTACACAAATGTATTCAAATGCACTTTTTAAATGTTGCAATTGTTTCTCAAACTTTAGGTTCACATTCTTATGAAGTCAATTGAAGGCATAGATGTGTTGGTATTATTACTTAAGAGGAGGTTTTGAATTATTTTCATGTTTACATGTGAATATTAAATGATAATTGTCAAAGCATTTTTTGGTCTACTTGACTATGCTTTCATACCAACGTATATATTGTGTGCCATGGTTTGATTATAAACTACAAAAAATGCTAAGACTAGCATCAATATCCCCACAATTTGTGCCATCATTTTAAATTCAATTTCATACAATTCAAAATAAAAATAATCACATTTGGCAATCAATTCAAAGCTTGAATCTAACCATGTGAGATTCCATGGCAATGCATGAGGTGAAAATTGAAACAAGTGCATCCGATGTTAATAACCAACAATTCTTGAAATTTGGATTATAACACATTGTTTGACAACAAGGAACTATATATCCACAATGGCTTTAACAACAACCCTTAAGTTTGGCACATTGGCTTATACAAGACAAATGCAAAGTTTGTCGATGTTGATAACAAATGGAAATTGCATCAAATGACATTAAAGAATTACTTGAGACAAAATGACTTTTGAAGCAAATCATGCATTTTCACAAGAATTATTGATGTCCTAGTTAACACCCTTGCAATAATACAAGATTCCTTCCATTCTTACCTCCACTTTCTATATATTTTTGTCCAAATTATAATCTTTTGCAATGAATTTTGAGCACCTTTCATTTTCACCTTCAAAAACCAACATAAATTTTCATCTTTCACATAAATAATTACTTTGTACAGAAAATTAAATGACTCAAGCTTGAAACCTTTACTTAACTTTGACCATGGTTGCATTACTTCTACATTGTATACTTCAATATCCCTACAATCCTTGGAAAAGAGGTCTAAATTTTGGGGACTTCAAAGTCATATTACCTAGTTTATAATTTTAAAAGATTAATTATTGAAAGAACATGAACTAAAAATTAAAGACCTTCAATATAGTTATTAGATGACCTTATAATAGACCTATTACAACAAACATCTCAAAATAATAAGCAAAATGCCAAAGTTATGTTTAGGTAAAAAAACTTTAGTAATTTGTTACAACAACTTTGGAATGTCGATTGTTTGAAGGCATTTGTGCTAGGTTTAAACACTACGGATGTAGCAACATTAACATATATATACTTGCATTTAGGTTACACACATTCTAATAACTAGAACAAAACACAAATGGTGATTCAATATGACCCATTGTTTTGCATTCATTCAAAACCACACATTATAGTGTTGTTGGAATTTAGTACCACTTTCATTTAAAGTCTATGTTCACTCTTTTACAACACACACATAGACACACACATTCTTTTATTCTATTCCAACAACATTTATACAACAACCATTTTTTTCCCCTCCAAGTCCCTCTTCCTTGAGTAGCCAACCACTATTTAAATCTAAATCTTATTTTCTCTCCACTATTTTTTCCATTCCCTATCTTTCTCACCAAATCTCCTAAAAATATGAGAGTTGGATAAAGGGTGAAAGCACACTACGATGGTCAAAGATTGTTGTCACAAATACTACTTTTTGAAATTACATGTTTTTGAACTTCTACCAAGCTAATATTAATAGGATTTTTCTGTAAATGGTACTTGGAATAAGGTAGTTCAAAACTCAAATAATAAGATTGTCCAAAAAAAATCCCACTTTGGAATTGATATTAAATTATTAAAGAATATATTAGTGAGAAATTTGTAATTTCACATTATATTGCAAAGTGAAAATATATTTCAAAAACCATCCAAACAATTACCAAACTTGATGTACTCAATCATGTATTACATATGAATTCATTGTCCCATTTCAATTTTATATGAAGAGTTTCACTCATGTGATTTCACGAAAAGCATTTGGATGAAGTTTTTCATTCAAATAGGCATAAATGTTTGAATACATAAAAGTTTGTTGAAAAAACACTATCATTTGAAAGATAACAAGAATTGTGTTGGAGGCTTTGTCTTAAAAATCCATTTTATGTGTTTCTCAAAACGTTAGTTTCAATGAAAGAAAATCTGCCCCAAAATAATACAAAATGTACCCAAAAAAAACATTTTCTTACTTAAAATGTACCACCATAGCATGCTTTCACCCTAAATTGACCAACTAAAATTAATATTACAATTATTAAATTGCCGTAATTACTTAACCAACCCATTTCCCCCTTTAACAACCACATGGATGGGCTCCCATTATTGTTGATGAAGTTGACAACCTTGAAAAAAATGTTGTATTTGGCCTTCAATGTCCAAAGATCAAAAGAAATTGTGCATGTAACACGTGAATAGGAGGTAGAACATATTTGTCCTTGGTTTTTGTTGCAACATTTGGTAGCACTCCATTCACTAATTGTCATCCAAAAATAAACATAACATGCCCACATTGATGTAGAACTAGGCACCTCAAACATGGATTATCAATAAATGATAAAGGGCAATATCCTTTTGCAATGTATAATATTAAATCCTCCCAAAAAAAAATGTGCAATTTCATATTTGTGGTAAGGCCATTAATTGCTTAAAAAAATGTGATTAGAAAAGGTGATACAAAAATTTTCTTTTTTGAAACTTATCTCTTATCAATAAATGTTGTCAATATTTGCATGAGGAAAAATGCCAACTTACTCCTTTGCATATTCATTGGAAATGTGTTTTCCTAACTAACTTGTGTTTTTTGTTGTAGTTCAAAAGAAGCCCCTTATTCAAGTCCCTAGGGTAAAAATTCTGACATAAATTTGCATTGTTATAAATGACACACATAACACAATACATCATTTGTGCATTGGAAGGATTCATTGCAACAAAATCATTAACAACAAAAACCCAAGAATTTGACATGTGGTGAAAAGGATACCACATGTTTTGATTGTTCATGAACTATGGAGTGAAAAACACCCAAACTACTTGGTGTCAAGATTGGATGCTTTTTATGATCCAATTGTTGTGTTAGTTGAAAATAAAAAACTCATTGTCATCCTTTTAATTTGACGTTACTTTTGTAACAGGATTGGGGGTGGCACTTATAGATGACATTGAACCAATAACTACATGCACAACACAAAAATTTATAAAGTGCATGAAATTTTAAGTTTACAACTTACCCCTCAATCAATTTAAATCAAGGAAATGAACAATGTTCAACCAACCAATATTTCAGAAGAAAAGACAAAAAGTGATGAACAACTTTGTTATGAAGGTATGAAAAAACTATTTCAAATTGTGAAGAACCACAACAAATTTGATAACAACACTAGTGTGTGAAAGTTTATGATGTACAATTTACTTCAAACTAATGATAACATAATACAAACCAACTACAAGCATGAGCAATAACAAAATAATAATAAAAAAACAAAAACACCAACCTAACATTGCAAACAAGAATGCTAAAGCTAGATGTAAAAACCAACATAAATAAATAAACATAAAACATAAACGATAAAAAAAACAGAAAAGAACATATATTGTTACCTAAAATTACTGAAGTTTGCATGATAAGATATTAATAAAGTTTGACAACTAAGCATAACACCTCAAATGAAACACAAACAAATAGAACACCTTGATTATAATAAGCAAGTTCAACAAAGTGAACTTGACAACACTTTGAGTGTAACTTTAGTTATTAGAACAACAAAAGATTATATGAAAATATGAAAGATAAAGGAAAACATGGTAATGAAAGATGAGAAGAGCTTAAACATAAAATGATATCAATTGAAGCTAAATGTTGAAAGGTCAAGTGAAAAAAATAATGGGGATGAAAAAAAACACCCTAAACTTTAAAAGACTTGAATTCACCTAAAACAAAAACCTAGTTCAATCTAAGCTTGGCTCTCATCAACAAAAACACATGGGATGGTATTGTTGAATATAATTTACAATTAAGTTGTCCCCTAGTTTTCAAGACTTGAAAAAATACCATTTGAATAAGCAAACTCATAACATGCAATTCTTTGTAGAGACATAAATGTTGAAAAAAGGTTGACCCTTCAATGGTATTTAATGTGTTTAGTGGTAAAAATATAATAAGTAAAACAATTTGTTTTCAATGTTTCATGGTTGGGAGGTGAACATAATAATAAGTCTTATACTAGTGTACAAATATATGTAATGGTACTACTTTCAAAATTTTACATGGTAAATTAGAGCTTAATAATTTTTTAAAATACAACTCATGTGGTTAGTACAAGTCCAAAAAGAGCTATAGATAAGCTTGATGATACAAATTTTCAAACTTAAAAAAGCCACATGGAAATGTTTTTAAAACAATAAGCATTTTGGGAATATGTTGCTAGACTTAATGCTAGACCAAGAACACCCATTAATAAACTTAAGTGGGTTTTAAGAGATGTTAAAATAAAAGTTGACATTTTGTTGTGCATGAAGGATAATCAATTAATTGACGTTAAAACATTTGGTACTCCAAATAAACATGGGATCAATTCATATATAGATTTTAAGCCACAAATGTGATAGTCAATTTCTTCAAAAGAAGGTGCAATCACACTAATTACTAAACATTCTAAATATGAAAAGTTCTTCCTTTCAGCAACAAAACTTTCATGGTTATAATAATAATAAATTCTCAAGTTTAGCTAGTAGATAATGTGGCTACATAGATAAAGTTTGAATGAACATAGTTGGCTAAATCTTTGTGTGAAGTGGAACTACTTTGGCAATTTTTTTAATTGAAGGGTGGTTCCAATGGCGAGTTGTCATTTGCAAATGTACACAAAGTGGCTATAACAACAATATGTGTGATAAAAAACATTGGCAACATGTGCATTGATGTGGAAGTGTATTTGGCTATGGGTTTCTTCCACAAGGAATACATTTGGCTACATAAAACAACCAACAAGAGGCTAGTTAGCAATGATGCCTAGGATTTAATACAAAGCTAATGTTGGATTCACCCATTATTCCAAGTAAATTATTGAACACGTTGCAACTATAAATGAACTATGGAAGTGGACATCCAAACTTATCATTCACAAGCAAGTAAAAAATTTAGCATTGATTATTTACATTAGCCATATCCCATGTGGAAATGCGTGGTGATTTTGTAGTAAACATTCATCAATTGATTAGAACTTGATGGGGATCTGAACCCCCAACCCCCAAAAATCTGCCATTACAACTCAAAGCACTAAAATCGTTTTAGAAAACAAGCCCATAATACATATCTTTGAGTTTAGAATAAAATCAAAATCTTAAAAACAAAGGTCAAAAAAAAACTTTTTTTGTGTGTTTTTCCTTTGCTTTGGCTTTCTAAATCTTCAATGCTCATAAGTCATCATCATTATACATTGCATCATCTCGCATCTACCCCTCACTATTAGAACAAAAAAAAATTACAAATCTTAAAAGAAGGCACAAGTTGGACCTCTAGAAGAAAAGCCTTAAATTGCAATTGGGCTATGCAACTACTATTTAATTGCACGTGACATTTTCCAACTAAGAAATTTGTAGTCACCTAAAACTAGTCACAAGTGCAAATTAGTTGCAAATAGTGGTGACATCATGATGATATCATCAATACATGGATGCACATGTCAAGTATTTCTATGGTTTCATCCAATCTATAGAATACTTCATATGTGTGGCCATTAGCGTATAATTTTCAACTATTTTGGTGGCAACCAATGTTTTGCCTCTTGGAGTTCCTTAATATTGACACATGGTGACATTTGAATGCATTCTATTTTTTTTGTTTTGTAATTGACAAATAGAGGAGACCCAATCTAAACCATTAGATTCATATGTTTTGATGGTTTTAGATTGTGACACATGGCACACGGCAAATTTGCCATGTGGCACACTAATTTAAATTTACACCAAATAAATTTGAATTAATATTTATGTAGGTAGGTAGGTGTTTAAATAGGTTGGTAGTACTAGGTACCTATCTACCTAAGTTAAGTACCTACATACCTACCCACCTAGGTAGATAGGCAAATAAGTAGGTTAGGAAGTAGGTAGGTTAGAATGATGCATAAACATTTTTCATTTTTAATTTGGGTTAAGGCTTTTCATTTGTTCATCCCAAATGGCACAACTTTTTTATTTTGATAATGTTAGATTACACACCTTGTTTATAACTTTCAAAATGAGAGTGGAGAACAACAATATGGGATAAGATTTGAATTTATAACTAAGTTACAATTAGAAAGTTTTCCCCATATCTTTTGTTATCATTTTTGGATTTCTAACTGAAATAACTAATTAAGGAAATGACTAACTAATTAATTAACCAATTATGTAATTATTAATTTATTTATATTTATAAAAATAACTATATATAATAAATATTATCTATTCACTATCACCCACTAAAATTATTATTTATAAATACTTAACCAACTAACTAATTACTTACAATGCATAATACATAATTAATTAATAGATAACTTAATTTTTTATTAAATAATAAAATAATTTAAAATTTAAAATTATGAATACTACATTCAATTGTATATATGCAATAAATGTAATTAATATAAAATTAATTTAATTAAAATTAATAGAATTACTAGAATTTTTAAAAATATTTATTATTATTACTTATTTTTTATCATAATTATTAATAACTAAGTTCAAGTATACATCATATAATTACTGCAACTAATTTTTATTACTCTAAAAATAATAATTACTATGAATGTTTTATAATGGTAATCATTATTAACTATTAATAAGTAAAATTAAGCTATAAATAATTTTATTTAAAATAAATAAATAAATAATTAATTAATTATAATTTAATTATAATTTAGAAAGTAAAAATAATTTAACTATTTATGATACTTATAATATTATTATTTTAAGTAATGTATACATAAAGTGGTTTTACATGAATTACCTTAATTAAAATAATTAAAATAAGGTAAGTAAATTAATTATTCAAATTATAGTAAAATCATGATAAAAATTGTAAATGTTAGTATTAATTATTTAAATTTTATTTTTTAATTCAATTATATATTCTATAAATTTTCAAATTAATTTTTTAGCATTTTCAAAAAATTACAAATTAAGGTAAAAACATTTATTGGAACAATTATTATATTACTGAAAATAAGTAATTATAAATAATAGATCTATTAATTTATAATAATAAGATTAACAACATTAATTACTCGAATTACAGTATAATTATTTTAAAATATTAAATATAGATTTTAATTATAAAATATAGTTTCTAAGTAATCTTATGGTTTATAATTATTTACAACTATATTTTTGTATTTGTGTATAATTACTATAAATACAATGATTTTATAATAGTTATACATTAATTGTAGTAATTACTTTATTTACATTTTTTCAATAATTATTGTACTTTCTTTTATTATTGTAAAAATATTCAGAATTAATGTTAAATTTTATGTTGTAATAATAATGATCTATTGTAAATAGATAATTATAAGTTGTAAATAAAATAATTTTAATATTGTTTAGATACTTTAATTACAATAAGTGCATTAATTAGTCTGATTATAGAAAAATATTGTAAAAATTGAAATACTCATTTGAATTATAAACTTACATATGACTTGTAGCTTTCAACATAATTTATTAGTTGCCATATGAAGACCTTTGAGGATGAAAATAATGTAAAAAGTCATACCATTTTTTAAATGAAAAACCTAGTAGTTGCAACATAGTCATAAATGTAACAAAAAAATGTGTGATGTGATTTTCAATCACAAAAATAACCAAAGTTAGGCGTGTAGTTGCAAATCAATTGGTTACATTTTGACATTTTTATACTAGTGGACCTCCTTTAGGCCCCATGCATACCAAACTTGAAGTGTTAGATTCCAATTTGCAAAGGATAAAACAAACTAAAAATTGAAGCAAACAAGCATTCAAGAACTTGAAACAAGCAAAGCAAAGTAAATGGAGACTCAAAAAAAAATCAAAAGCAGAATAAATTATATATCTACAAAAGACACATCAAAATGGTGGAAGTGGGCGCATCCTTATCTTTGATTTGCCAACAAATTTAAATTCCAAAAAATTGAACCTTTAGTGAGGTTGTTACTACTCACCTATACATCCACACAATAATGAAGCTTGCATTGCTCTTGGTAATGGCATGTTCATAAGGAAAATTCTAAAATGTAAAAAATTATTCATTATAAATTTAGTGCATAGATCCAAATGATTGTTCAACCTATTCCATAACTTGTTGTTCATGAAACTAATCATGTTGAAAGTATGTTTGTTTTCAACAAATCTCAAAACTTGGACAATAGCAATCTCAACAAGTTTCATATATTCAAAGAGCTTATGGGTAAGGATGGTAGACATAGAAAATTTCCACCAAAGCCTAGTAATTGGGTTCAACTCATTATCTTCACACAATATTGGTTTAACATTATGAACCATGGTCGTATTGAAGAAAACATTTGGCAATCAAGATTTTGTACTAAGAACAAAGTAGGCACAATTTTGCCACAATCAATTACCTCACAAAACACATAGAAAGTTTACTTCAACACACTCAAGTGAGTGTGAAAGCTTTCCTTTGCATTTGTTGGATTATTGGCTTGAAATCGAGGATAAATGACACCCATGGCAATCATAATTTCATGTATGAGAAACAATGTTCAAACTTTAAAATAAGCTTTTAACACATCAAAAATTTACAAGCTTCATGGGTTCATTCCAAATCCATGCAAAATTTGTTATTTCATAGGTATGTATTGTTTAAACCCAAATGTTGTGTATTATTTAAACATGAAAGTCATGTGCATGACTTTTATGTGTGAACAACATGAGTAGACATATAACATTCGTGCCTAAACAATAGGAATAGGCATATGACATTTGTGTCTAAACAATGCACTCAACATTGATGTTCAAATAATACAAATAGATGAATGACGTATGTGTCTATTCGATATGAACCTATGAAAAACATATTTCACATTACTATTATTGCCAAATTGTGGCCCATGAAGTCTGTGATTAGCAATAAAGGAAAACTAGAAAAAAAATACCATTTGTAACTATATTATAATTACAAAGGACATTTGCTATTAAATTTTGCCTATTTTCATTAGATAGATTGCATAAGACTTTAGTTGCAAATGTGGATAAAGTCAACAATCAATTAATACTTTGCCATCCTATTGTATGCCATCCGTATATTTCCATAAAAATCAACAACTTACATAATGACATGTGGCAAATGAAAAAGGTTTGGAAACTTTCTATTTTAAAAATAAATAGTGGATCATCATCATCTATTCTAGATGGTTTCAAATCATGACACATGGCATAATATAATTTTAAAATGAATTTGGCCAAAATAACTTTAAATCAATATTTAGGTAGGTAAGTAAGACTAGGAAGGTGAAAAGTTAGGTAGGTAAACATAAGTACCTTTTTAAACTACCTAGGTACATAGGTTAGGGAGGTAGGTAAATATTTTAAATTTATTTTATAAGTTAATCTTTAGGGTTAAGCTCCTTTGCTCGACTCATCCCAATTGAAATGTTTTTTTAATATGAAAATGTAAGACAAGGCCTCTTCATTATATAGTTTTCACATGAAACTGGAAGACAAAGCATATGGGATAAAATTTGAAGTTGCAACTTAGTTGTAAACTAGGTTGCAACTAAAAATTTATATCATATCTTTTGTCCTTTTTATTTTTGTAAATTATATAATTAAATATATAAGTAAGTAACTAGTTACTTAACTAACTAGTTAGTTATAAATAATTGATTAATAGTTCATATATAAATAAATAATTAATATATTTAATAACTAATCATGATTAAATATTAACTATTAGTTATCAATTAATTAACAAATATGTAACCTACATTAGGTAAGTAGTTAATTTGATTAAATATAAACTAAATACAACGTTATAAATACACCCATGGAAACATACCCCCAATTACACCTCTAATAAAACATAACAAAAGTACACATATTTTTCAAATGTTTCTTAATACACTTATGTATACCACTAAAGGTTATGTTAACACCTTAGTGGTGAGACTAAAATTGATTACATTTGCAATTAATGGGACATATGGGCATAATCATGAATGAAAACAATCATATTGGAGTGTAGGATGAAAAGTCATTAATCACAAATGTAGTTGTAGCATAAGTGCAAGAATGGTTAAAAATGTAAACATTAGAAAATAAACTAAAATTTATGATTGGTGTTTGTGACTACTTTTGAGTCGTAAACAACATTTTGGCAACTAAAAGCCTTTTACTCACTTAAAATTAATTGCATGTGCAAGTTAATCACAATTTTGATGACATCACAATGACATCATCAATGTTTGGCTGGAGGTACAAAATATGTATATAGTTTCATCCACCGTATGGAATATCACATGTTTATGGGCATTTGTGATTAAAGTGCAACTATTTTGGATGTGGCATCTAAAATCACACCACTTGTTCGAACCTAATTTTGACACATGGCAACATTTGGTTAATTAATCCATCATAATTTTGAACTAATTTAGGACATTCAATTCATCTACTTGGTTGGTTTTAAATCATGCCACATGGCACAATTAAAATTTAAAACTTGCCACATGGCATATTACCATAGGTCAAATTAAGCAAATAAGTTGGTAGGCTTAAGTAGATTTGTATGTAGGTTCAACCTATTTACCTAAGTTAGATACAATGTAACCATTGTGTGATAATTAGTCACACATAGTCATAAATGGAATGGTTTACATTTTGGCCTATAATTTTTAGTAATGAAAATAATTGCAAAGATGATTAGAACTAGTTGCAAATGATAAATAATTACAAATAATTACAAATGCATTGGTTGCATTTTGGGGAATTTTTTCTAGTGCGAATTGCCCCTTCACATTCCTTTTTTACCTTAGTGATTGCTTACTAGAAGGTAACATTGGTGACAAGTTGTAAACCTCTTACACCATCAACAACAAAATGGTAGATAGGATATTTGCTTTTAGCAACTGAAAAAATGAAATATTTGGCATTTTTTCCACCATTTAAGTTAGGAAAACAATTATTGGCACTATTACAAAATGTGGGTGCAGTTCATTAGTCCATGTTCACTAGAGCAATGAATTCACTACATCCCCATTAAATCCCATTGGGAATAGTGAATGCACAATGGCATTCACTGTGGCTAGTGAATCCATTCAAAATTTATTGAAGTCACTTAGTAGACAAGGATATGTTTCATTGGTCAAGGTTTAAATAGAATGAAAATTATCAAAAGTTGGATCTTCAAACTTTGCATGAGGGTCACAATAAAATGTGTATAATTATACCTAGGCCAATTTAACAAAACCCACAAAGTCACAACACGATTACAAAATTCAGGTGCAATTCATTAATCTTCATTTAGTGGACCAATGAATCCACTAGGGATTCATTAGTCCCCATTTAATGGGGACTAATGAATTCATTCAAAATTCAATAAAAACACTCAATAAACAAAGGACACATTTTGTTGAAATGCAAATAGAAACGTTTTTACTTTGTGCAATTTTTATCAAAACATGCACATAGTCCAACAAAAGAAGGATATAGGGGAACCCCAAATGAGCTCAATGTCACATGATGCATTCAAGTTCTTCAAAGCATTTGCACTTTTTGTATTTTCAATGCGCATTTTGACAATAAATGAGTGGTACTCTACATAAACTTGTTTCACCAAAGAAAACATGAATATCAACCTAGTTTTAACATTGTGAAAAAGCTTGTTGCCTTTGGTGTTTAGTAAATCATTAAGTTTCTAAAACTTTGCAATTCTTTTGGGTTGTGAACAAAAAAATGCATACGACCTTTGCAAAACGTTTTGTTAACTAACGTACAAAATATAGTTTTGATAATGTGATCACCGCTAAATTGATTTTGTGAATGAAACAATGAATTCCATTAAAAATTTGAGCATTGGATTGCAACGTCACACCTGTTTGATGGCCTTGGAAGACATTGCTGCCATCACAACCCATGCTCACCAACTTACCAACCAATTCCCCCAACCCTAATCCTCCAAATTCAAACAAACATTTCAACATCAAAGAAAAATGGTTATTAGATGTATTAAAGACACCAATAGTCTCAACACACAAGATGATGGGGATTTTCTTTCATGTTTGGACCACATATAAGTGGATGGAAATCCATCGGGTGTTATCAATTGTTATGACTTTGTATACATTAATTATAATTAAGGTAGTAGTAATAACAAATGTACTTTCGTGGCCTTTAATAACATAGAATGCATGATCATGCTATAACTTGATGTATCGGACCAATGTTTTTTGGAAAGATTCTTGACTTTCAATAATTGCAACAAAGGCTTTAGGTTTTCATAATTTGTCATAGGACATCCATGAACAACAAGGTGGAAAAACACAACAAATTGCATGTATTTATGATTCTATTCAATAGGCACAT
>Ga0116229_10011528_pt1 | contig 13007 bp, 7 predicted proteins | sample S1TSphgellanicum_3_FD_87313 | JGI IMG/M metagenome (GOLD analysis project Ga0116229, IMG submission 87313) | Host-associated microbial communities from peat moss isolated from Minnesota, USA - S1T2_Fc - Sphagnum magellanicum MG | ecosystem: Host-associated > Plants > Peat moss > Unclassified...
CAAGCAGGTTGTTAGTAGGTAGGTAGTAAAAACAGCCCTTAACTATGTAGAAACCATCTACTTACTTTGCTAGTAGTTACCTATTTTCTTACCTATTTATTTACCTATATATGAGACCTATTTCTTACAGAATTGGTTACCAAGGTGAAACCAAGTATTAACTCAGTTGAGGTTCATCCACAACTGAGTAATAATGGGCATCCAGTGGATGGTGCACTGGTGGGTGCTGGTTGACTATGGCAACTGAAAAAGTGTTTTCTGTTCACATTCCGGTCTGGACATCCTGCATGGGCTCCTTGTGGGTCTTGGTTAACTCTGGCCTTCCTTGGGCCTGGTCTTACTTAGTCGGTTATTCTCTATTGAAGCTTCTCAGTCAGTGGTAAAGGACATGATCCGAAATTTCCTAGTGTATTTGGAGGGCACCCTTTTTAATATATAAATAAATATATATTTGTCTGTTAATATCCCTCCTAATTAAGAGTGGCAGTAATCTAATGCCTAAATTCCTCCCACTCGTAAGGAGTAGGTGTAAGAACCTCCATGCAGTGTGTTTTTGTATAGGGTTAGACCAAAACACGCCCTTTTCATTAAATCTTGGAGCACGATAGCTCCTCCTGTGCTCCTTTATTGATGTCCATTTTGCAGTGGTCATTTTTCACCTCTTTAAAATCGTTTTTCTACTATGGATTTGGACAGTGACTATTACTCGTCCAGATGTAAAGACATAAATGGTTCTTTGAGTTTTTAAAGGGACTTTTATGGCGTTTGTGGGTGAAGACAGTGATCATTAAACAATATTCTATTTTAAAATAAAGGAGTTGTTTAGAGTCCCCGGGTGGAGATGCTCTAAGGCCTTGTTGCTACCAGGGAATTACTGTGTGAGCACCCAGGGCCTTACCTGCGTAACAACCAAGATAATCAATGGTTTAAAAAAAATTGTTTCCCTTCCAAAGATCTCATTGGCTTCCATCCTGCACCCTATATTATTTATAAAGAGATTTCGCTAAATTTTTATTTTGTGGATGTCAATTTGACACCACTTCAGCCACACCACAAAATTGAAAAAGTGAAAAACAAAAGAAAAAGAAAAACATCCAATGTCAACATGATTCCCAAAATGTGGGGCTGGACTCAACTACTCGGAAATGCCCCCAGGTGCTGCACCCTGGGGACTTTACTCAGCAACTTCCTTTGTTTCTCAATGGTGAGTGAAGTGAAGCCTCAGGATGGGAGCCCAAAAAACATAGTAGGAAGATTCATGCAAGCTTTGGATTTTTATTTATTTATTTATTTATCTTCACTAAATTATTTTATTATTGCCTAAAATCTGGCTAAAATTTCTTATGGAAATGAGCTCCAAGTTTCAACTTAGAACAACATCACAAAATTGGGAAGAAAAAAGAAAAAAAAGAAAATCTGGTACTGAGATTCAACACTTTGATTTCTTAGTTGACTGTTGTGCAGAGAGAGAGAATGTGCAAAGAAGCAGCAGGCTTCATTTCCTAGTTCCTTGCACACATACAGATCAGCACGTGATGGTAAGGCGCGTAATTTGTCTAGCTCTTGCTGCGAGCCTTGAAGCCCAATTCAGATCAGGTGGCTTGAAGCACAAGGATACAACTAACTAGCTCCTGACAGAGATGCTTCTCAATCAGAATTTCAGTAGCAATTCACAGATTCAAGCTGCCGCATCTGGTGGCACTGGTCATAATCATGCATGGAGATCATCGGAATGCAGATAATATTTAAGTCCCATCATATGCGAGCAATTTGCATGATTCATAGCTGAGCAGCTCCTGAATTTTTGGGGAAGAGCTAATACTTACTAGTTCCTGAAATTAACAGTGGACTTCACGCGATTGCAGAAGTGTTGTGGCGGTTGCTAATTGTAGCAAATTAAGATCAATTGCTGTTATATTTCTCGGTTTGCGACAAATACAGAAGTAAGTCGAGAGAGGTCGGATTACATGATTTCGAGAATTAATAATTACCTGTGTGGGTCATGCTTATTTGCTACTTCTAGCCTTGGAGGGTCTCTAGTTTCCATGTCCAAATTAGAAGTCAGCTGACTTCTATGTTCAGCTGGAGTGGAAGACTGACTTTACTAGTGTTTCTGTGATTGTACTTATTTGTGCAAAAGATCAGATCAAGGTTGATCAGCAGCGAGCTCCAAAATTTAGTTGCTGAAACCGCGCCCCGGAAAATTCGACTCCTGGGTCGAGTATAATTACTGCGATTATGGCAGCTCAGAGTTCTACTCCTGATGTCTTCGCGGACTTGACTCCGGACTCTTTCCCAGAATGGACGACTATACCTGAGTTGCTGAACGCCATGGAGGAGGAGATAGGTAAGACAGGTCGTGAGAAAATGGAGGAAATGCTGCAAGACTACGGACGCGACTTAACTGAATATGTGAATGTCCCAGAGCTTCTAGCTGAAATTCAAGAGGAGCTCGGCATTTCCTATTTCAGCTCCTATTTGGAAGGCCATAGCAAAAAATAACGCAAAAAACGTTTTCGCCCAAAAGAGAATTAGCGCATGATTCATGAAGGACCAGAACTATTAATTGCCGTGGCAGCTGCCTCATTGTCGATGGTTACCTAGCTGAATTCCCGGGAGTTGTCAGATCACTATCTAGATAAACGTTATGAAATGCAGATCAAGTACTTAAGAGCTGCTTATAATTTACCGTCATTATACAATAAAGAAAGTTGTCAAGATCATTGAAGTTCTTCTGAAAATCTGAGCACTACTTCTACCTCACCACGTACTGTCTGTCGTAGTAATAATCTTATGAATTACAAATTTCCCAGTGATGTTCATGGCTGTTTATAAATCAGTCTTTTTGTAGTATACCAGCAGTGTGCATGAGATGCTGCATGTTTTGGTAGAATAAAATTCATAAATCTGATCAGATCAAGTTTCTCATGACGATCAGTGCAGCCGCCCGGAGTTGAAATAGTACCAATTCTCGTTATATATATAATACATAATATATGACTTGCACACAAAATTGCAGAGCACTACAGAACATGAGATTCATGAGCGTAGTAATATTAATCAATCACGAGCTCTTCTTGACTGAATTATACACAAGGGCCCTATGGGGACCTCCCACAAGGAAAAAATAAATATTAAATTTCCTATTAGTTTCCCATTTCAGTTGAACTTATGGGGGAATATTGACAATACAGGAATAATGACACAGTCCCGTGTCCTCCTTTCCCATTGATATTTGCAATGGGGTAAAACAAAATAATTTCACATGTCATAAAATGGAAACATTTAAGATCTTGATTTGTAAATATGTATGATGAAGGAATAACACAAAATGTCCCATGCATTTTCACTTACAAATAGTATTGTAAAGAACAATACATTCACATGTGACACAAGTGGGAAAAGTCAAATTTATTGCACATCAAAATTGGTATACACGTTGTATTTTAATACTTTAACACCTAGAGCTATAGAACTAAGCTAGGGGAACAAGCATTCTGAGGCAACAACTTCAGTGGCAGAAGAACAGCCACACCTGCTGATACACCACACCCAACAAACATAGTCAGAATATGACTATGGGTCCCCAAATCCAAGACCTCACTATTACAAAATGTGGGTGCAGTTCCATAATCCCTGTACATTAGACCAGTGACTTCACCGCAACCTCACTAAACCCAGTTCATTACGACCAGTGAATTCACTCAAAATTCAGTGAAATTGAAGTGAAATTGAGTGACATACAAGGAGATCTTTTGTTGTAGCCCCCAAATACAGATTCTCGAATTCAGTACATACTTAAAAAGATGCCATTGACACTTCTAAGACTTACATCTGGTTGGATGGGAAGCTCAAATAGATTGGGGATTCCGAACTGTTGTATAACCTGCTTTCATGTAAAATATGTTGTTGTCAGTCACCTGATCACATCAAATATGACTAAAGGAATTTAGAATGTTCCAGGCCCATGAAGGAAAGTCATCTTCTATTCAGGAAGTAGTTATTGTTTCTTTGATGAAATTTGTGCCCTCGTTGCACCATTATATGACATACCTGAGCATCTGAACCTTGACCAATTTAGGATAGTAGTGCTTCCCATCACCTTCAAAAAAACACATATTCTCTACCACTGCAATGTTCTGTACCTGAAGCCTCCAATGGACAACCATCAACAATTTAGATTTTTATGTGACTTCACATGGCTGAATTTTCTAATGATACAAAAAAATATTGGAAATGCTTCAATAAGTTTTTTCACTAAAAGAATTTCATGTCATTTTCACTAGTCCGGCAGAGACTGATACCTGATCTCCAAGCTGACAAGGTAAGGGATTTCAATCTGTAATGATACCTTGAGCCTGGAGAACATAATTTGCACACCTTTGGCCACAACTATGAATGCCAGCTTCTCATGCCACCCTAAGAACCTCTCATACATATATATATCATATATATATATGTACAAACATGTGCACCAGCTTCTAGCTATGCAATCGAGTGCAAGTACTGATCCCTCAGGATTTCTATTATAAAGTCTTGCTTGATCACACTTGTTTTGGTCCACTGTCAATGACTCAATTATTTGTGTGTTATACTAGACAGCTGTGGAACAACTATGACTAAAGCGTGACTAGTCATGTGTGATATATATAAGCAAAGTTTTTCTCCTTCAATCAAAAGCATAATCACAGATGTTGTATACTCCTACTAGGTAGCTCTGATCGTCTGAAATCTAGTCGATATACTTATTAATGCTTGCAACTACTCATGTGCATGATCATCAGTTGATCATCATCACCACATATATTCCTAAAAAGACAAATCCCACTCCTGCACGTACGTCTGGTACCTTGATGAACCTCGCGAACATACAGCCTTATACAGATCTGTAAACAGTTTATTTAAGCTTTCTTGGATTAAAATCAGCTTGATAATTATAGTTCCGCCGAAATGATCAGAAGAAAAAAAATATAAAATCTAGAGCAAAATCTCGTCATATAAATAAAGCCTAAAGATTTAAGTATCTTTAGATTCAACAAAAAAACCTGTACTAAGATGAAAGAAGGGATCTCATCTAGTACTTGCACTTTTTGCTAAGTAAAGAAACTCTTTCCAGAAACTTCCTTTGTAATTTCAGTCACCTAGTTCTCCCTTGACATAAGAATTTCTGAAGGGAAATTATGTCAGCAGATTCCACTCAAAGGAAGAATTCTATGAATTGATTTCAGCAACTGCTTTGCAAGCACTCGACTTTCACCCAAGATCCCAATTTTTGTGAAAAGTTGTCGTCCTGATGCTGGGCCCTCAAATCCTGGAAGCGCCTCAAAACTTAACTGTTCCAACTAATTCCCATGCATATTTACATACACGCACGAGGAAACAAGACATTCTCTGCCGCATATGGCATGCATGCTTTCTCTGCAGACGTCGGGTAGGGATTTGCATTGTAAATTCCCTACGAACTTGACATTCTCCATGACTGCAGCTGCCTGGTGCCTGCAGTGATGGGTGTACCCAATTTGCGAGGTTGTTTCCGGCCTGTTTTGTAAAGTGATGGATTGATTCCCAAGTAAGGGAAATCATTTCATGTGTGTACTGATGTGTTCGGGATTTTTTGGGAATTCTTTCTTTCAACAATGTGCTCCCTGGAAACTTGGATCTCGTGCGAATTTGTTTGGCCTTTTTTTTGTTTTGAAATTGCAAGCTGAGCTGCAGTTGCCGTAGCTTCTAAGGTGCTTTCTGGGTCCCGGGCTCCAGGGTTTTTTAATGATGTTGTCAAAGTGGCGACCATCCACAAAATAGTTTAGCCAAATTTGTTTAGGAGAAAGGCCCAGGTACTTTTCCTACTTAAAGCAAAGCTGAGATTTTTTCACTTTTTACAAATAGTGACAGGCTAGCTGGTATCTTCCACCACAGAAGATCCCGCTTGCTGAAAACAGGTTTGGGAGCTGAAAATACAAAGGAAAAATCCAGACAGTGCTTTACCGCGGCACACTCGACAGGAAAGTAGAAAACATTCTTCTACATTCTTTGCTACCTGCTGGAACGTATCACAAAAATCTGGTGATTTGAAAAAACAATTCTTTGAAATCTGGCGAATTTAGGTTTTTTTTCATGAAAATCCCTTTGCGTATGTTGTAATCATATGTTTTAGGTCGAAATTCTGGGAAATACACCAGGAAAAGAAATACTAGTTCTAGCAACTCACCGGAGAGACCGGTTATCACCAATGTTGGACGATTACCCAGTTCGGTCAGTTAGAACCACCAGATCCAGTTCCAATTACCAGAAACCAAACTGGAACTTGGCCTGAACTAGAAGTGAAACCAGGGTATAAGATTGAATATATATTAAAGGAAGAAAGTTCTTTCCCCAGACTCCGGACGGACAGTAGAGAGAGAGAGAGTGTGTGTGTTCAAAGGACCACAACATTTCCTAAAAGAACCGGCGAAGAACCATCGGTTGGCTAGAACCGGTACATTTCTTGAAAACACCAGAAAATAATCAGCGGGTTCTTCGAATTTTTTTCAGAGAACAAAGTTTATAGAACCGGAGAAAAATCGTCGATTCTTTTCAATTGGACTGTGATTTACGAAGTCAGATCTTTGGATCTTTGAGAACTGTTGGTCCAGGACCCTCATACCCCATACTTGCCCGCCGGTTCCTATAGGGGAGGATCTTTGGAGTCTTGGAGGGAGTGAGGGAGAGAGGTAGGCAATGGGTACCTCTGGACGGACAGTGGCCACGGATAGTTAAGGTAGTCTTGGTACATAGTTATGGGCCTCAAAATAATGACAAAGTCAAAGAACTGGCCAACGAAGTGACAGTTCTTCCATGAAAACCATCAGCTCGGCAAGGTTGTTGAAATGAAAGGAACCAACGGTTCTTTTGTTCCTGTTGGGTTCTCAAGAACCGGAACCGAAAGGTTAAAGAACTGGAGTGGGAAATGTGAAGCACCGGGCGGGGGGGGATTGACAGGTTAAAGAACTGGAGTGGGAAATGGGAAGGACCGGCCGGAGGGGATCAACAGGTTAAAGAACCGGAGTGAGAAATGTGAAGGACTGGGCGAGGGGGCTCGACAGGCTAAAGAACCGGAATGGGAAATGCGAAGGACCGGGCGAGGGGGGGGGTCGACGAGGTAAAGAACAGGAGTGAGAAATGCAAAGGACCGGGGCGGCAGGGGGGGGACTAACGGTTGTTTGAAAAGAAAAGTTTTTTTAAAAAACCAAAAACATCAACTAAACATTGTTGAAATAACACACCTGTGCATTATGCACGAGGTTCACACTAGTAAGATTGAATTCGGTTCTGGAACTGGAACAGGAACCTGGACCTGGTTCTAGAATTGGAGCCACAACCTGATTTTTTGGCAAAAAATGATTGGTGAAAAAATGGACTGGAACTGCCCAGGGTTTAACCAGTAATTAACTGCCGGTTTCAGACCAGGTTACTTGGAACTGGAACTGGGTCTGATGTCCAGAACTGGAACCTATTAAAACAAGAACCAGACCCGAACCGGACCCAGCATAATTGAGATGCACAACAAGGATTTGAGATATCCTATTTCATTAGTTGCGAATTTATTTAATTGTTCAAATGTCATCCTTCCACGATTGTATCAATTTCTTTTAAAAAGGATAATAATTTTCTCCTAGGAAAAATAGCCGCTATATTTAAAATTAAGGATTATTTGTTGCATTAGTCCATCCATTACAAAATATTGTGCAACCAATATTATGTCCCCAAGTTGAAATTTTAACATTTTTGTAAGCCTTTTTTTACTTCACTTAATAGAATTTAGTCTTCAATTTATCATGATAACGTGGTGCATTCCAGCTTTCTCTTTTTTTGTCAAATTTGAAATTAAAGGTCTCATAGGTTTTTAAAATTCCTTCCAGAATATTATGATATATTTTAATATTATCAAATACACTTAAGTATAGTTCTCTCGATCCAGTAACAGGCACTTTTTATATTCCTTGCCATATAATTTACATTTTATTTTCCATGTAGCACCACATTGTGTCGCTAGATGATTACACAATGTTCAACAAAATGACCATTCCAATCCGTTACAAACTAAACTTGGTACCATGCTTGAATTTGAGTTGTGCAAATAGATTGAGATGACGCTCTTAAAACCTAATGAACATGATCCATTCTTTCAATTTTGTAAATACCAGAATAAGAGTTATGTTCTTGTAGATTGCAAAAGATTAACTTTAATAGACAAATGCTTCTTATTAACTAGTCCGTACTCTTTTTTAAAAACTAAAAATATGTTCAACTTGCCACACACATAGACGAAACAGTTAGTTATGAAATGGTTCAAATTCACAACAACCTACCACTCCCACAAATATAAGCAAATAATTTTTTTAAATCAAAGGTGTAATTATGTAAACTCCCACATGATGAATCAGCTTGCCTGACCCACAAAGAAGAAAATCAGACCTGCAACAATTATGCAAACTGAAAACAAGACAGTTAAAACAAAAAACATGATCAGAAATTTCCGATTGCCAAACATACAAAGAAAGAGATATCCAACAATTTAAATTCAAAACAAGATGAAAATCTTTGATTTGCCACACCCATAGAGAAAAAATAACAAAATAAAACCCACAAATGTAATTTGATGCTTAATGGAATAGGGTAAACAAAAGCAAAAGAATGAGAAGGGAACCAAGAAATACAAAGCTTGTTGTGTAGCACCACAAAGCCAAACAATTCCCTTCATTGCAAGGAAAAGTACCGTTCAACCTTAGAAGTTACTTGATGTGCAACTTCCGTTCTGACTCAACCTTGTAATGAGGCCATTTTAGTGGCAAACACCAATTAAGAGACTTCTACTCATGTTGATAGTAAAATCAGCATCAGATATGCAATATACTTATCGATTGGAGAGTTCCCCTAAATCTAGGAGATTAGTTGATAAGTTGGACTCCACTTAAGATTGCACAAAACCTACCAAGAGACATTACAAGGAATGCTTTAAGACTTTGTGAAAATTTAGAAAAAAATCGCATCACATAGGAAATGTCAGTTAGATAAGTATTGACCATTGGCAAACACCAAGCAGCCCACCATTTGCTATAAGGAAAGTTGACTTCTAACTTGTTGATCTACACTAAGTGTAGAATACAGTTGAACATTAGGATTTCTTGGAGTAGACATGGAGTGACATTGTTCATAAACAAACCAGTGGATCTAATATGCTGAGTATACCTTGTTTGGTCAAAGATAGAAAGTATCTAGTTGAACTAATTGCAAGGAATCAATAGACTGGCCACATTTATAGCATCCAATCTTCCCTTTCCAGAAACTCATGAAAATTTCAATTTCAACAATTGAAATTCCTACATGGACCCTATGACTTGAGGTTTTGTTACATACAGTAATAAACCCCCTTTATAATCACACCCTTGGTGGTCAATTTTTTTTTTTGACAATAACGAATTGTGATTTAAACATGTATAGTCACATTTCATATAAACCCTTACAAGGTTGTGACTATAGACAAAAACATTTACAAAACAGTCCTTTTATGTTAGAATAAAGGTGTTAATTGTTAAAATTTCTTAGAGTTATTCTAAATTTTACTCTACATTATTAAACTTGAAGAATGTTCTGATTTCTCTCTGTTTTAATGTGACGATTTACATTGAGTTTGAGCTCCTTAACTATTAGCTTGTGTATCTTGTTAACTAGATTTTTTAATTAAAATTTTCTGCTTTTTTGATAAGCTTGCATATCTTTTGTTTGTCTACACTTGAAAATTGTTGTATTTTTTTTTTCTTTAGCTGGATTCATTGTTGTTAGTTTGCACACCTTGAACACAAAGCAACACTAACATTGTCAAAGGGAACTACAATTTACAAAACCCTATTATTTGTTCTAGATTTCTCCAATTATAGTCACATTTACTAACAAAATTTTTACAAATATTTTGTGCTATTAATGAGTGTGATAGTGATTGTAAAAAAAGGTGTTTCTTATTAAAATGGATGATTATCAAAATATATATAACACAAACAAGAATGTGACTAAAATGGGCATGATATAAAAGGGGTTTATTGTATATCCAAAACTATGAACAAGGTATGATTTTTCAAATATGCACTGCATTAAGGTATATTAATTTCAGGAAAACAAGTCAAGATAAGTAATATACCATACTCATACCTGACCAATATATCCAGGTAAAAGATAAACCCACCCTTGACATTGGAACTTCCATTTTCCACTCAATTAGGATTAGCAAGATGAACTTTCACATTTCCATTTTGACTGGAGTGTTGATGAAAGGAATGTAAGTTATGATCCCATGAACCAAACTTGAAATAACTACAATTGGTAATTGAAATTGATAATTAATTGTTTTCTATCACTTCTTAAGTTAAACTAATAAAGCAAAACCACCCATCACCAAACATTCATGGATGAACAAACATCCAAATAATCTAAAAGATGTTGCATTAGCAAACATTATTTAGCTAGTAACTATTCAATGACACCATGTAACTGAACAATCGGTTCTTACATATTATGGTTGGAGCTTTTTTATGTTCAATGATGAAATTTTTGTGTTCATCTACGACTTTCAAAATTGAGGCAAAATAATTTCAGGCATATCAAGAGAATTTTCTCAAGATTTTCATCACTGAAATTTTGAATTAATATGTTTCAACCTAGGATAGTAGTTTTGCTTTCTTACATTCAATATAGGACTTTTCTTGAACACAAGTTTCACATTCTTTTCTAAAGTCTGATCATGCAGTGCATGACTATTTGAGACCTGTTGTTAACTAACATTGTAAAACTTATCATAATGCATAGTATCATTGTAACCCCCAAAATTAGTAAGTAGTGGCCTTCAAGTTGCTTGACAAATGGTTAGCACTCTTTTCATTTGAACTAGATGGGGTTAGATGAATGATATTAAATGATGGGTTCATCTTAGGTATCTACTATAAATGCCCTTTTCCAGCAAAACAATTGGACTCTCACTTTCCAGCAAAACATTTCTAAATTGAAGGAAACGGGGTTAAGGGAATATTTCAAATTTCAATAGTTTGAGGATAAATTTAAGAGTTTCATTTGACATGTCCACAAACGTGATGGCAATATGGAGGTAAAAAACATGTCCTCTTTAATTTAGTGCTTGTGAGGACTATTGAAAATTTGTCTTGGCTTTTTGAGCTTAACCTCTTTGGGATTATTACTTACCCCTAGACATCTAATTAATTTTTGGAAGTTTCAAAATTGGTTGGGGCAACATTGGAAATTAAAATAGGTTCCACTATTTTGGTCATGTGGGATTTTAGCAGAGCTTTCAAATCTCTAGCTTGTAGGCATGCCCACATGGATTCGAGGGTTTCTAAGTGCCAATGCCTCTATGAGTAAGCCATATGGATTCTAAGTGCGTAAAATCAAAGAACCCTGCACAATACTAGTAGAAGCCAGTGTTTGGGTGGGCACTTGCTTTGGTGGGTCAGAACCGCCTGTTCTGCTTCCAGTTCAAGTTCCAGTAAGTAAGAACTGAACCAAAACCTGATCTGATCTTGAGAACCTGTAGGAGAATTGGGTTCTAAGATGTTGAAATTTTTCTAAGAACCAGCAATTCTCATGAAAAAACTGGGTCAAAGGATCTACCCTAAATCAGTTTTGGGGCTGGTTCTATGTTTTTTTGAACCTCTGATCAAGTGTTGAAAACAGATCTTTGATTTTGAGAACCATCAGCTAAGGGTATGTGACATATACCCTAGCCTTGCCTGCCTGTTCCAGGTGCCAAAATTTTTAACTTACCAATACTGATTTTTTCATCCACCAATCCAGCAGTCATAAAGAACCACGGGTATCAAAGCTCCCACAAAGAGCCAAGCTGCAAACCAAAAGTAAGTGCCTGTAGTTGTAAGGGAGGTTCCTGTAAGAGTGTGTTCTCTTGAGAGAGTGGCACCTTGAGGCGGTTCCCAAACCTCAGGAGAATGAACCACTCCTGGAACCTCCCCTTACGGAATCAACTCTCTTTTCATTTCCTCTCCTGTTTCATAAAAAAGAAATTGGGAGCATTGTAAAAACCCTAGACCCCATTTAAATGGCGATATTAGGCCTCCAAAATTATAGATTTGGACTCAGGGACACTTATTTAAATTATGGAAATGATATTTATGAATATTTAGAATATTTATAAGCGAATTAAATGGGTTTTGGGGTTTTTACCATGCTCCCAATGTCGGGGTCAATTCGCCTTGACCAACAATTCATATGTGAATGCACTTTAAAATCATGAAAACTTAACACTCGTCTTACTATCAATTTAACACCAGGTGTGAATCGTGCTTTATGATATCTTTCCATTTGGCTGCTATGATCACAATTACACAGAAATTTGCTCTGACCCTCCACTTTCCACCCATCAAGTCAAGCCACATGCATTTATTCTTATGGGGAAAAAAGACAAAAAAAGGCTATAAGAGTGCTCTACAAGATCCTTGAAGATTTTATGTTAGACCATTTGTGCCGTCCCTTAAACTTATTTTGAAAAGTTGATTTTTTTCCCAACAATTAGGGGAACAAAAAACAAAGATCGAAAAACCAATCACAAGAAATTAAACTTCCCAAAAGCAAAGCAAAAATATTAACTGCAGGTGGGGTTTAGGGTTTACCCTAAACCCTAACCCAAAACAAAACAAAAAGAGAAAATAATTTCCAACAGCCTGAAACAACCTGAACAAGAGGGTTGAATTCAAGGTAGGGGATTTAATAACCATGGTGATCAAAATAATAATAACAATTCAAGGTAATGTTCTTGAATTATTATAATTATTTTATGGGAGTGCTTTCATCAGCTTGATTATAAGATGAACTTTTCAGGTTCCACCAATCAAAACAAGCCACGTCATGAGTTTGGCCATCACCACTGATTTTGAATAGGTTTTGGGAGGGGGGGGGGGGGTGAATATTTTCACTGGTGGCAAAAAATGTTTTGGGGGGGAAAAAAAAAA
>Ga0116229_10011530_pt1 | contig 13004 bp, 17 predicted proteins | sample S1TSphgellanicum_3_FD_87313 | JGI IMG/M metagenome (GOLD analysis project Ga0116229, IMG submission 87313) | Host-associated microbial communities from peat moss isolated from Minnesota, USA - S1T2_Fc - Sphagnum magellanicum MG | ecosystem: Host-associated > Plants > Peat moss > Unclassified...
CTGGCGGTTGAAGGCAAAAGCGAACTCTACAAGACGACGCATTTCTTCGATAGCACGGTCCAGAACCCGAGCTGGCTGGGGTAACTGCGGCATGGCGCCAAGCGAAGGTGGTTCGCTCATGGAGAGCCGCGGGAGTCCGCGGCGGGGGGATCGGGGGGAAGTGTCCCCCCGTTTAAGGAGAAGTCCGCGGCGGGGGGATCGGGGGGCTGTGCCCCCCGTATAAAGCAGCATGAGCGTCAAAGCCCAGTTCCCCTCCGAACAATCGCCCGCCGGCGAATTCCAGCGTCAGGAGGACGCGTTCCGCGGCTGGGTCAGCGCCGACGGCAGCACGGGTTTCGTCGCGGAACCCGGCCGGTACCATCTGTACGTGTCGCTCGCCTGCCCGTGGGCCCACCGCACTGTGATCGTGCGCCGCTTGCAAGAACTCGAAGACGTCGTCGGCATGAGCGTCGTCGATCCGATTCGCGACGACCGCGGCTGGCGGTTCGGCGAAGGCCCGGGGTTCGGGCCCGATCCGGTCAACGGGTTCGAGTACCTGAGCGAAGCCTATCTGCGCAAGGATCCGTCGTACCGCGAGCGCGTGACGGTTCCCGTGCTCTGGGACAAGGCGACGGGCTCGATCGTCAGCAACTCCGACGACGACATCATGCGCATGCTCGAAATCGAGTTCGCGAAATTCGCTCGCAACCGCTACGATTTCTACCCGAAGCTCCTGCGGCCCGAGATCGATGCGCTCAACGAGAAGATCTACGTGGAGGTCAACAACGGCGTCTATCGCGCGGGGTTCGCGACGTCGCAGCGCGCCTACGAGTACGCCGCCTACAAGCTCTTTCGTTCGCTCGATGCGCTCGACGAGCGGCTGGCGGAGCGGCGTTATCTCTTCGGTTCCGAACCAGTGGAGACCGATTGGCGCTTGTTCGTGACCCTCGTGCGCTTCGATGCGGTCTACTACGGCCACTTCAAGTGTAACTTGCGCCGCATCGTCGACTACCCGAACCTCTGGGGATACCTGCGGGATCTCTATCAGATCGAGGGCATTTCCGAAACGGTAAACCTCGATCACATCAAGCGTCACTATTACGCGACGCACGACGATATCAATCCGACCCGGATCGTTCCGATCGGCCCGGCGCTGGACTTCTCGACGCCCCACGGACGCGAGCGGCTGGCTGGCTAGCTCTGGAGGGTTGGACGACAGCCGGTCACGAAGGCGCGCGGGATGGCCCTGCGCCTTAAGCGAGGGGCGAAGCCCGCCGATCCCCAGGGTAAGGAGGCTGCTCGTGTTGCGCGTGATTCGTACGTTTTTGGCCGCGTCGTTTACGCTGGTTTTGGCCGCGTCGACCTGCGGAGCGTCGCCGGCCTCGGCCGCGGGCAAACCACCCTCGGTTGCGGTCCTGAACTTCGACTCGACCGGCCTGACGTCGTGGTGGAGCGGCTATAATTTCGATCCGGGCGCGGCACTCGCCGATGTCTTTACCGATAAGCTGGTGAACGCGGGCGGGTATACGGTCGTCGATCGCACGCACCTGCAGAGCGTGCTGCAAGAGCACAGCCTCTCGGCCTCCGGCAACGTCGAGCCGTCGACCCAGGCGCAGATTGGCCGGCTGACGGGGGCCAACTACCTGATCGTGGGCCGGATCGTTCAATTCGAGCGCACGGGACACCAAGGCGGAAACCTCGGCGGTTTCATGGGTAACAACCTCGGTCTCGGGGGCGTCGGCGTTAGCAAGACGGTCCTGCGGGTCTCGGTCAAAGTGCTCGAGGTAAACACCGGCCGCATCGTCGAGGCGATCGACGACGACAAATCGACCTCGACGACGTCGTTCAGCGTCGGCGATTTCGCGCCCGGCGTCGGCGGTTCGTATTCGAACTCCGAGTTCGAGAGTTCCGCGATGGGCAAGCTCGTTTCCGGCGTTGCCGACGACCTCGTGCAGAAGATGGACCCAACGAAAATGACGTCGACGACGGCCACCGGCACCGGCATCCGCGGCCGCGTCTTGACGGTCGACGGCGACGACATCGTCCTCAACGTCGGCTCGGCCAAAGGCGTGCAAGAGGGCATGTACTTTGACGTCTTGGACATCAAGCAACTGAAAGATCCCGACTCGGGCCGGACGATCACAAGCGAAATCCAAAAGGGCACGATCCAAGTCGTCTCGGTAACCGCCGATTCAGCTGTAGCCAAACGCGTTTCCGGCGCCGTTCACGCCCTCCAATACATCCGCAGCGAATAGCCCCCGCCCGCCCGCCCCTCACCGCGCTGGAGACCCATGCCGGCCTGTGGAGAGCGGCGGGAGTCCGCCGCGGGGGGATCGGGGGGACGCGTCCCCCCGTTTAAAGCGAACTTCCGGGGGCCTTCAAGCGTTACCGGAGCATGAGCGTTTGTTTCTCGAACCGCTTCGCGCGCTCGTTGGCTGTGGCCGCGGGTGCCCTAGCGCTGGCCCTGCCCGCGCTGCCGGCGAGCGCGCAATCGACGCTGCCGGCGAACACGACGATCAATACCGTGCTCGACACGCAGGACATCAACACGAAGAACGCTCAGGTCGGCGACGGGTTCACGATGGATGTCGTCGCGCCGTTCCCGAACGGCGACGGGTCGTTCTCCGGCGCGCGCGTCCGCGGCCATGTGGCCGAGGTGGTCTCAGGTGGTCAAGGCCGCTCCGCTCGCTTGCGGCTCGCCTTCGACTCGATCGTATTCGCCGACGGCAGCAGTGCGCCGATCGCGGCCGCGGTCGCCAGCACTCAGGCGAAAAACGAAAACACGACGGCGCGGCGCGGGCTCGGGGCCCTGGTCGGGGCGGCCGTCGGCAGCCAAACGATCGGGCGCATCATCGGCGGGTCGGCCGGTAGCGTCGTGGGCTTGCTGGGGGGCGCGGCCGGCGGATACCTGTACGCGAAGAACGACAAGCCGAACTTCGATATTGCCAAGGGGAGCGCGATCGTCATCGACACGACGTCGCCGCTCGAGTTTCCGCGTCGCCAGGCCGGCCAGTAGCGCGGCGGCGGCGTAATCCGCGCAGCGAGTAGGCGATAGGCGCTCCGTGTCAAACCTTGGCGCGGATGAACGACTCGCGCCGCGATGCCTCGATCGAGTTCTTCGAACCGTCGGAGTTCATCGGCGCGTGGTCGGCGCTCACCGAGACCTATGAGGCGCGCGTGCCGCGGCGAGCGCGCGTTGCCGCCCCGTCGCCGCCGAACGCGTACGCCGACGCGGCGCTGGCGCTCTCGGCGGTCGCGTTCATCTTCTCGATTCCACTGTTGATCATGTTCGTCACCGTGCGCTGACAGCAGCGCCGCGTTCGGCGGGTACCGCATGACAAAACTTCGAACGCGGCACGTATGAAGCGGTCCCTGTTCCTTACTGGCCTCGTCCTCGCCCCGGCCGGGGCCGCAGCGGCGACCAAAGCTCCGCGCACCATCGTTCTCTCCGACGGGCTCAAGTACGTCGATCTGAAGATCGGATCGGGCCCGGAGCCCGTGACCGGTCAGACCGTACGCGTGCATTACGTCGGGCGGTTGCTCGACGGTACGAAATTCGATAGCTCGCGCGATCGCGGCCAACCGTTCGAATTCGCGCTTGGCCAAGGCAGCGTGATCGCCGGCTGGGACGAGGGCATCAAGACGATGCGTGTCGGCGGGCGTCGCAAACTGATCGTGCCGCCACAATTGGCCTACGGCGCCCAGGGTGCGGGTGACAAGATTCCGCCCGACGCCACGCTGGTCTTCGACATCGAACTGCTCGGCGTCGAGTGACCGCTCGCAAGGAGATCGAACCCGTCGGCGTCATTGGCGATGGGATCGTACAACTGCGTCTCCCGATGGCGGGTAACCCGCTGGGTTACATCAATGGCTATCTCGTTGAGGAAGATGACGGGTACACGCTGATCGATTGCGGCTGGCGGGCAGACGACGTGCTCGCGGCGCTTCACGCCGGGCTCGCTCTGTGCGGCTTGACGTTGGCCGACGTGCGCCGCCTGCTGGTAACGCACTTTCACTTCGACCACTACGGGCTCGCTGGCACGCTGTTGCGCGCCGGCGTCGCGGAACTCGGGATGCACCGCCTCGATTGGGAGTTCGCGCAGCGGATTCTCGTCGACGAAGCGCAGGCCGATGCGGAATCCGATCGCTGGATCGAGCGCAACGGCCTGCGGGTCGACGCGTCGTTGGAAGAAGAAATACATCACCGCCGTACCGAATTGACGGAACCCACGCGCACGCTCGAAGACGGCGATGCCGTCGGCCGGTTGCGCGCGGTCTGGACTCCCGGACATTCGCCCGGGCACCTGTGTTTCGTCGACTCGCTAAGCGGACGGATGTTCACCGGAGATCACGTGCTCGATCCGATCACGCCGCACGTCGGCGTGTGGCACGAGGGTCGCGGCGACCCGCTCGGCGATTACGTCGCGTCGTTGCATAAAGTCGACGCGCTCGGCGCGCGCGGCGTGTGTCCGGCGCACGGCGAGCCGTTTCCCGATTTGCACCGCCGCGTCGAAGAATTGCTCGCGCACGAGGGCACGCGAGAAGCGCACGTGCTCGCCGCGCTGGAGCGCGCTCCGGCTAACGCGACGCAAGTGGCGATGAGCCTCCCCTGGACTCGGCGCGAAAAGCCATTCACCGATCTCTCGCCCGCGCACCAGCAATTCGCGGTCGCGGAGACGCTCGCGCATCTGGAGCACCTGCGGCGTAACGAGACCGTCAGCCGTGAAGCCGACGGCCTCGTCTACGCGCTCAGTGCTTGATGATTTCGATCGTCGTTATCGCGTTGTCGGCGACGGTGATCAGCGAGAACGGTGACGCGTAGGTATACTGCCCGCCGACGAGGCTGACGTTGCCCTCGGCAACCTGCGTCGTTCCCTGGTACGCGACGTAGGTGTAGGTGCCGGGTGCAAGGCCCGTGATCGAGCTGAGGTTCGGGTCGGTTCCGAAGAAGACGCTGCCGGTCTGATTGGGTTCGAACGTCACGGCGATCCAGATGACCGTGCCGCTCGCGTTAGGCGCGCCGCCGGTTGGGCACTGTCCGTTATTGATGAGCGTGATCGAGTTTGTGGCGCAACCGGTTGCGAGCGTTTTCCCGTTGTCGGGGGCGTCGTTGGGTCCGAACGTGACGATGAGCGAATACGGCAAGTTGGCGGCGGCGGGGAACGTAAGCTGCCCGGCCGGATTGGTGAGCGGCGGCGTCGCAGTCGCGGTCGGCGTGGCCGTCGGAGCCGGCGTGGCGGTCGGCGTCGCGGTCGGTGTCGGGGTCGCCGTGGGCTTCGCCGTCGGCGTGGGCGTCGCCGTCGGTTTGCCGGTCGGCGTCGCGGTCGGCTTGGCCGTCGGCGAGGCGGTCGGCGTCGCGGTGGGTGTGGTAGCCGTCGGGGTCGGCGTCGGCCCGGTTACCGCGGGAGGGACGGAGTTTCCGCCTCCGCCGCTGCAGCCGGCGATGGCGACGGCCAATAGAAACACCCACGTTACACGAAGCATCCGCGCCCTCCAGTCAAGTGCCTTTGGCAGGCCCGTTCGTTATCGTAACTCGCAGGCCTCTCATCGCTCCAAATGGGCCGTGTCGTTGAGGCGCAGCAGCAAGGGCCGGCCTTCAGCGAACCGGACGCTATTGAGCGACGTGTTGCCGATCGGAAAAAAGAAATCGCGCGGAATGCCCAGCATTTGCGCGAGATACGCGTTGATCGAACCGGCATGCGAGACGATCGCGATCTGCGAACCGGCATGCCGCACGACGAACTCGCTGACGGCGCTTAGCATGCGCGCGCGCACCTCGGCGGCCGGTTCCACGTCAGGTAACGCCGACCAGCCGCCATCGCGCAGCGCAACGGTGGCCATCAGATTCAGCCGTTCGCGCACCGCGCTCGCCCGGTCGGCTGCGGCTACGCCGTCGAGGCGATCTTCGCCCAGGAAGACCTCGCGCAACCGCGCGTCGATCCGGACCTCGAGCCCGGCGGCCCGCGCCACGGCACCGGCCGTTTCGTGGGCCCGGCGCGTCGGACTCGAATAGACCGCGGCCAGCGGGACCGTCGCCAACAGCCGTCCCGCTAGGGCTTCGGCCTGCGCGGCACCCTTCGCGCTCAAGCCGAGCACGTCGTAGCCGGACTGGGCGTCGAGTTGAGCATCGCGCTCGGGCACCGCGTCGGCGTGACGTACGAAGTGGACGGTCGTCTTCATGCGGTCTGTATACGGGAACCCGAATCCCTCGCTCCCCCGTTGCCGGTCACGGTGTCCGCACAGGAGGCCGCGCTCGCGACGGACGAACCCCGGCGTATGGCACTCGTAACCTTCGAAGACTTGACCGCGCTCGAACGCGCGGTGGGAACCCGCGTGGCCCAAAGCGAGTGGATCGCAGTCACGCAGCCGATGATCGACGAGTTTGCCGACGTGACCGGCGATCATCAATGGATTCACGTCGACGTCGACCGCGCGGCCCGCGAATCGCCGTACAAAACGACGATCGCGCACGGTTTCCTGACCCTGAGCTTGCTCTCGCGGCTGATCGGCAGCAGCATTGCCTTGCCCAGCCGGCGGCTTTCGTTGAACTACGGTTTCGAGCGGGTTCGGTTCATCGCGCCCGTGCCCGTTGATTCGGAAATCCGCGCGACCTTCTCAGTCGATCACTTCAAACCGACCGATACCGGCGCGCAGGTCGGCTGGGGCGTGGAAGTCGAGCGGCGTGGCAGCGACAAGCCGGTCCTAGCGGCCGTTTGGCTCTCGCGCATCATCGCCTAGACCCGAACCACTGTGCCGCAACGTTGGCACACTGGCGCGGTACCGTTAGGACATGAAGCGTCCCGTCGCCACTCCCCTACCCCTCGACCCGGCCGTCGACTTCGCCGCGAAGTTGCGCGCATTCGCGCGGGAGGTCGCCCGGCGCCACCGGGGCCGGCCGGCGAATCCCGAACGGCTGATCGTTGCGCTCCGTGGCTACCATCGCGCGCTCTCGGTTGTGAGTCGGGTTCCCGATCTCGACGCGTCCTTGATCGAGGGTGCGGTCGCCGCTTATCTGGCGGCGCGCGGCATCCGCCCGGCGGCCGCGGCATGACGGCGGTTGAATTCTCGCGCGGCGACATCACCCTGGTCGAGGCCGACGCAATCGTCAACGCCGCGAATTCCGCGCTTCTGGGCGGTGGCGGGGTCGACGGAGCGATTCACCGGGCCGGCGGGCCGGAGATCCTCGAAGCCTGCCGAGCGATCGGATCATGCCCCACAGGGAGCGCCGTTATCACGACGGCAGGCCGGCTGCGGGCGCGCTACGTGATTCACGCCGTCGCCCCGCGTTATTCCGGCAAGTCTCGCGACGCTCGCCTCCTGCGCGGCGCCTACACGGCGGCGCTGGAGCTTGCCGGCCAGCGGAATTTGGCGTCGATCGCCTTCCCGTCGCTCGGTACGGGTTCGTACCGGTATCCGGTGGCGGACGCCGCGCCGCTGGCGCTCGACGCGGTCGCGGAACACTTGGCCGGCCCCACGTCCCTGCGACGCGTGTTGTTCGTCCTCTTCAGCGACGAAGATCTGGCGGCGTACCGCGATGCCGCGGCGGCCATTTCCGTAAGCCGGCCTGCGGAAATTTGCAACCGTGACGTGCGATCGTAGGGTCGACAGTTAACGCCTGGATGGGGTGCATATGAAGAAATACCGGCTCGGTCTCGTTTTCGCTCTGGCGGCGCCGCTCTTGGCGCTCGTTGCTCTGCTGGTGCCCGGTCAGGGTTCCGCCCCGGCACGTGCCGCCGCGGCGCCTCCTGGTTCGCGAGTCGCGGTCCTGGCCGGCGGGTGTTTTTGGGGCATGGAAGATGTTTTCGAAAATCTCAAGGGCGTCTCGAACGTCGTGGCGGGCTTCTCGGGCGGCTCCGCGGCGACTGCCCAATACGAAACCGTCAGCACCGGCACCACTGGGCACGCCGAGTCAGTCGAGATCACGTACGACCCCAAGCGGATCTCCTACGCTCAGTTGCTGGCCGTGTTTTTTACGGTCGCGCACGATCCGACACAGTTGAATCGGCAGGGTCCCGACGCCGGCACACAGTATCGCTCCGTCGTCTTCTATGCCGACGACGCCCAACGCCGGGAGGCGCAAGCCTACGTCCACCAGCTGACCGCTCAGAAGCGATTTCCAGACCCGATCGTCACCCAGATCCTCCCGCTGCGCGGCTTCTACGCGGCCGAAGCGTATCACCAGCATTTCGCGCAGTTACACCCCGATTATCCCTACATCGTGATCAACGACGCGCCCAAGGTCGTCGCCTTGCGCCAGCGGTTTCCCGCGCTCGTGAAGCCGTCGTCTAACTGACGCTCTCGCGTCCGCCCGATCCGTGAAGCTGCGTTTCGATCGCGTCGTGACAGACCGCATGTCCGCAGTCGCAGCGAATCTGCTGCGGATCCTGGCCGTCGGGAGAGGCGCAATACTCGGAACAGGTCGCCTGGCCGGTCGGAATCTCGCAGAGACACGCCAGGTTTTCACAGCGCGCCATTGCTTCTAGTGCCATGAACTTGGCATTCCCGGCCCACGCGGGCCCGAAACGATGCGCCCCGGCGATGAGCTCTGAGCGGATATCGCGAAGGCGCGCAGCATGTCGGTCGCCGAGTACCCCGGGTTCGCCGCGTTCGCTCCGGATCTGCAAGCGCTTCTGTTGCGGGTCGAGGGTGGCGAAGATTCCGTCCGGGCCGCCCTGCTCGAGCGGGTGGCCGACGCGCTCAACGTCTTCATCGGCCTGGACCTGCTACAGTACGTGTTCATGCCGAGTCCGGAAGACGACGGCTCGGAGCCAATTGAGATCGACCTGATCGTCCCAGCCGAGTCCGAGACCGCGGCGATCGCCTGGTTCACCGTGGACGAGGCCGGTTACGATGAGTTTCGGGATGCCGTCACCCTCTTCGGAGACGTCTCCGACGTCCTCAATCCGCCGATTGTGCTCGACGTCAACGACGACGAAGAGGACGACGGCCCGGTGTAAGGGCGCGGTAGAGGGAAGCGCAGCCTTTCCCTGCCGGCTCTGGCAGAGTATACTAGAGGCATGATGTCTTCAAAGACGGTGCAGCCATAGCTGCCCGCGGCTCCTACAATAGATCCCCGCGCTCGTCGCGCCCGAGCGAAGAACCATCCAAGGAAGCGCCCCTCGAGCTCTTCGGGACGATCAAACAGGTCTTTCCGAGCACGACGTTCGCGGTCGAACTCGAAAACGGACAGACGATCCTGGCGCACATTGCCGGACGCCTGCGCCGCCATCGTATCAAGATTCTCCCGGGCGATCGGGTGGATCTCGAGATGTCGCCTTACGATCTGACCAAAGGCCGAATCGTGTACCGCTACCGCGCCGGAGAAGCTCGCCGCTCTTAACGGCCGGCGGCGCTACTCGACGGCGGCCGGGTCGCTCGACGCGTCCACGATTTCCGTGATCAGGTCCGCGCCGTGCAAGACCTCGCGCGCCGGGGCCTCGCCTTCGCGAATCGGGTCGCTCACGACGGCATAGTGCGTATGCCCGTGGCCGTGGTTGTGGTCGGCGTGCAAGGTGCCCGCAATGACACGGCCATCGGCCAGCGTCACCCGAACGGGTTTTCCAACGTACTCGTGGACTTCGTTATCGGTCATCGTTCGGATCCTTCATGGCAGGGTGTGGAATCGGCAACAATCGGTTCGTACCCACATTGGCTCGCCGCCCGCGGGGTCCCCGCCGAAGGTCGGATCAGATTGGGGCGTCGGCTTCGTGCGCGGCGTACTGCTTCGGGTCGAAGTACCAGTCGGGCAGCGAGTCGGGGAATGAAATGTCCCGGAACGCGTAGTCGACCGTGCTTCCGTCGCCCGAGTAGCCGTCACCGACCACGCCGTGGATGTCGGTGACGACCGGCCTGCCCTCGAGTTCGCCCATCGTAATCGTGAACGTGACGCCATAGACGTCCTTCGTGCCCAAGATGAAGAGTTTGTCGGTCGCGACGAGCTTCTTGAGCTCGAGCGTTTCCTTGTCGACCCAGAGCTCGCGCAACCGGTTACGATCGGGGTCGCGGGTCGGGAGAATCGTGAGATGCAGTTCGTCGCCTTCGGTCGTGACGGTGTCGACCCGGTAGTCGAACTCGCCGACCGAGGTGACCGTACTAATGGTCGAAAGGCCCCCGCTCGCCTCAGCCTCAGGGGTCGGCACTTCCGAAATCGGCTGCGGTTTAACCGGCGCGGGCTCGAACAGGTCGGCGGTGGGCGGCCCGGGATCGCGCGCCTCGTTGAAGGCGGGGCGTTCGAAGACGAGTTCACCTCGGTTTATGCTGCGGTATATGCGCCGTCCGAGAGCGCCACGATCGACCGACCGTAGCCATATTTTTTCCTTATAGCTCTCGGCGTAGTCGGGATAGCCCTGGTCGGTCAATTGCTTGCGATCGATGGTATAGACGACGAACGGCGGGGGTGGCCGGTGCGAGCGAAACTTGGCGCGGATCGCTCCGAGCAGGCGTGCCGGGGTTGGTAACGGCGTGGCGGCGGGAGCCGGGCTCGAAAGCGCCGCCGCGAAAAGCAAAACGTACATCGCCGCAACTTTTCGCTGCCCGCGGTGCGCGGCCCGTCAAGACGACCGTGCATCGGTGCCGACGGCTCCCCTTTGGGCCGCCGGCTCTGGGTCGCCGGCCGCGGCGCGCGCCTTAGGCCGTGTGTTCGCCGCCCACGACGGTTTCGTACAAGAACCACGTGCGGCGTTCGGTCTCGTCGATGAAGTTCTCGAGCAAGCTCGCGGTGGCGACATCGTTGTACTCGTCGCACACGGCGTGCGCGGCGCGCTGACGCGCGGCGAAGTTCTTACTATCTTCAGTCAACTCGCGCAACATGTCGAGCGGGGAGACAAACTCGCTATCGTCGTCCGCGACCTGCTGCAGACGCGCGATGTGGCCGATGGATCGAATCGTCGTTCCGCCGATCTTGCGTACGCGTTCCGCGAGCACATCGGTCATCGCGAAAATCTGGTCCGCTTGCTCGTCGAGCAAGAGGTGATAGTCGCGATAGTGGCTGCCCGACATGTGCCAGTGAAAATTCTTTGTCTTAAGATACAGGGCGAAGGCATCGGCGATGAGGGGGTTGATCGCCTCGGCGATCGCCTCAGCTGCGCCCTGGCCGAGATCGCTCGGAGTCGCTAGGGCGGGCGCGACGCGCGCCGCCGTCTTCGTAGCCATTAGAGTCGTCCCTCGTTAGCGTTCATACGTTCTTTTTGACCGAAAGAAGGCCGTCAGGGTTGCTGCACGCCATGCTGACCCGGCCAGTCGAGGGAGCGTGCGTGATTTCGCGCGAGGCCGGGAACACAGGTGGCATGTCTTCGCAAAACACCATCAACGACTCCGATCGCACGGGCGACGACCGCCATACGATCGCTACCTACCTCAGCGACATGCTCGCTCTCGAGCGCCATATCGCGGCGCCGATCGACTCGCAACTCAATTCCCCGGATCATCAGGAGTTCTCTGATGCCATCGCGTTGATCAGTCGGACCAAGGTGATCACGGACAAGCACATCAAGGCCCTCGACGCGCGCTTGACCGCCGTCGGCGGGAGCGCCGGCAGCGGCGCGAAGTCGGCCTGGTCGCAGCTTCTCGGCAGCGGCGCCGCGGCCCTTAACCAAGTGCGCAAGACCAAGGTATCCAAGAGCTTGCGCGATGATTACACCGCGCTCGGGCTGGCCGCGATCAGCTACACGATGTTGCACGCGGCGGCCCTGGGACTCGGCGACGAGCAAACGGCGGCGCTCGCCAAGAGCCATCTCGATGACATCACGCCGGTGATCGTCGCGATCAGCCGCCAGATCCCCGGCGTCGTCTTGGCCGAACTCCGCGACGACGGTGAGAACGTTCAAGTGACGGCCGCCACGATTACGGCCCAGCAGACCCAGGATAGCTGGCAGGGCCAGGGCTGATCCCCGCGTCGGTCCGCGAGCGCTCCGGCTCGCGGGCCGATGCCTCCGGCGTCGCGAAGTAAAGCAGACGTGGAGTGGTTGCGGTTCAATGGACTCGAGCGCGCGTATGGCGCCCGAACGATTTTCAGCGGCCTCGAAGGGGCGCTACGCGATGGACTGAAGGTCGGTCTGGTCGGCCCCAATGGGGCCGGAAAGTCGTCGCTGGTTCGCATCCTCGCGGGTCTCGACGATCCCGACGCGGGCAGCGTCGTGCGCGCTCGCGAGGGCCGGCTCGGCTATCTGAGTCAGGCCGCCAGCACCGACGCCTCGGCAACCTTGCGCGAGATCTTGAGTCGGGCGTTCGCGCGGATGCATGAAGAAGAGGCGCTCGTGCGCCGGCTGGAGGCTGAGCTTTCGCACGCGGCGGAAGCGGGTGACGCCGCGCTCGAGGAACGCGTGCTGCGTCGGTACGGGGAGGCGCGCGAGACTTTCGACCGGCATGGCGGCGTCGGTAACGAGCGGCGTATGCGCGCGATGCTCGCGTCGTTCGGTTTCGCCGAATCGGATTTGGATCGTCCGGCCAGCGGATTCTCCGGCGGCCAGCGGACCCGCGCGGCACTCGCGCGCATGCTGCTTGAAGAGCCGGATTACTTGATTCTCGACGAGCCTACCAACCATCTCGATATTGAGACCGTGCGCTGGCTCGAGGATTTCCTGCGCGAGGACCCGCGCGCGACGCTGGTCGTCTCGCACGACCGGTACTTTCTCGATCGGGTCGCCAACTCGATCTGGGAACTTGACGGCGGAGAGCTGGCGCAATACGACGTCCCGCAGGGGCGCGCCTATTCGGCCTACGTTGCCGAGAAGGCCGCGCGCCGCGAGTTGGCCGAACGCGAGTACGGCCGCTTTCGCGACGAGGAGCGGCGCCGCAAGGCCGTCGTGGCGGAGCTGCGGACGCACGGTTCGCATAATTATTCCCACGTGCGCAGCCGCGAGAAGCAGCTAGCGAAAATGGATCGCGTCGAGGCGCCCAAGACCTCGCAGCAATCGATTTCGGTCAAGCTCGATGCAGCCCGCCGGGCGACCAACGGACTGGCCTTGCGCGCCCGCGACTTGGGCGTCGCATACGCAACCCCGCTTTTCTCGGGGCTCACGTTCGAC
>Ga0116229_10011536_pt1 | contig 13000 bp, 7 predicted proteins | sample S1TSphgellanicum_3_FD_87313 | JGI IMG/M metagenome (GOLD analysis project Ga0116229, IMG submission 87313) | Host-associated microbial communities from peat moss isolated from Minnesota, USA - S1T2_Fc - Sphagnum magellanicum MG | ecosystem: Host-associated > Plants > Peat moss > Unclassified...
GACCCGGAGAATTTATGACTCCTGACTCCTGACTCCTGTGTTCTTTTTAATGCGCTCCTTGAAGCTGATCAGGTAGCTTCACTTAACTGGATGGAGTAAAGGTTAGCGTAGACTCCCCGCTGTGCAATTAATTCAGAGTGAGTACCCTGCTCTACAATTTGACCTTGCTGAATAACTAATACCTGATCTGCCTGGGTGACTGTACTGAGGCGATGGGCAATCACGAAGCTGGTGCGACCTTCTAGCAATCGAGCGATCGCAGCTTGCACCAGTTCTTCCGTGCGTGTGTCAATACTGCTAGTCGCTTCATCCAAAATCAGAATCCGAGGCTGGATCAAAACCGCACGGGCAATGCTAATTAACTGTCGCTGACCCTGGCTAAGAGTTGTTCCCTGTGAACCCAAGTGGGTAGCGTAGCCCTGAGGGAGAGTGGTGATCAACTCATGGACATTAGCAATCCGTGCGGCAGCTTCGATTTCGGCTGGCGTCGCCTGCGGATGACCAAAGGCAATATTTTCGGCAACTGTGCTGCTAAACAGGATATTATCTTGGAGGACGAGACCAATTTGACGACGCAAACTTGCCTGAGTCACACTACGGACATCAATACCATCCACTTTAACCGCACCACCAAACACATCATAGAAGCGCAGAATCAAATTAATAATCGTACTTTTACCTGACCCAGTCGCACCCACCAAAGCAATCATCTGCCCAGGCTTTGCATGAAGATTCACACCTTTAAGAACCATCTGCTGAGAATTATAACCAAAAGTGACATTCTCAAAACTTACCTCTCCCTGGATAGGAGGCATTTCCACAGCATCTGGTGCGTCTTCAAGCTGCGAAGGCTCATCTAACAGCAGGAAAATGCGCTCTAATCCAGCTAAAGCATACTGTGCTTGCGTGTAAAACTGGCTAAGGATTTGGATGGGTCGGAAAAACTGCTGAACATAGAGTAAAAAGGCGGTAACCGTTCCCACGGTAGCAGATCCCGTGACGACTAGATAGCCGCCATAAGCCAATACTCCTGCCGTTGCGAGTGTGTTGAGAAAATCAATCGAAGGTAAAAACGCTGCGGTCACAGCTACTGCTTGGATATTAGCATTACGATTGGCTGCATTTAAGTAGTTAAACCCTTCAATGTTGAAATTTACGCGATTGAATGCTTGTGCTTCACGAACGCTGCCAATGTCCTCCTCCGACCTAGCAGAAAGCTCACCAATCGTCTGACGAGTGACACGAAATTTAGTTCTTGCCCAACGTGCAAATAAGTTAGTCGTAACAATCATGAATGGCACAGCCAAATTGCTCACCAAACCTAGATGCAGGTTGATTGAGAGCATCGCCACGATAATCCCAAGCAAACTGAACAGGTTACCCAGCATTTGTGCGATTGTCTGCCCAAATGCCTGATTCACAGTATTCACATCATTCAGCAGGCGGCTCATCAAGTCCCCAGCTTCGCTACGGTCAAAGAAGCTCATGGGCAGGCTTTGTATTTTCGTGAAAAGATCTTGACGTAGTTGGGCAAGTAAACGCTGCACAATCCAGCCCACGCGGAGAATCTGACCACGGATTGCTTGGATACCTATGACGTATATAATTGCCAAGAGACCCAACATGATCATCAGTCCCCGCAGATTCTTCTGAACAATTAGATGATCAATTGACCAGCCGATTAGGAATGGACCAAGTGTCTGAGTCACCGCACCGATGAGCACCAACCCCAATGCAAGAGGAACTTCTTTGCTATAGGGTCGCAAATATTGCAAAAAGCGTTGCAGGATCGGGATTTGCTTACTCGGGTTTTGATCGGGCGCAACAATGTGGCCTGTACCTCTCATGGATTCTCCTTTGGACTACGCTACCGATTTTGGATTTTGAACCGCAGATGGAGAGAAGTCTGAGCGGCGGAAGCCGCCGCTCAGAACTTCGGAACGCAGATGGACGCGGATTTTTCTGTATTCCCCATGCCCCATGCCCCATGCCCCATGCCCCATGCCCTACACTGGAGATTTATTGACTTGGGACTCTAGAATTGAGCTGTAAAGAGGGCTATTTTGCATAAGCTGATCATGAGTGCCTTGCGCCACTAGCTGTCCTTGATCCATGAGTAAGATGCGGTCAGCATTGCGTACTGTACTGAGGCGTTGAGCAATGACAAAAGTAGTGCAAGTCTTACAGCGCATCAGGTGATCGAGGGATTCTTGGATCTGGGCAGCAGTTTTGGCATCAACGGCAGAGGTGCTGTCGTCCAGGATCAGGATGTGGTAGTCTGTGAGTAGGGTGCGCGCGATCGCAACCCGTTGCTTTTGTCCTCCTGACAACCCCACGCCTCGTTCCCCTACTATCGTCTCATAACCATCAGGTAAACTGGTAATGAAGTCGTGGATATGAGCCATTTTTGCTGCCGAAATGACTTTTTCTAAAGGGGCATCGGGTACAGCATAAGCAATGTTCTCACGGATTGTTCCAGACAAGAGCGTAGTCTGCTGAAAGACAATACCAATGTGCGATCGCAAACTTTCTAAATTGAAATCCCGCACATCTCGCCCGTCAATGCGAACTGCGCCATAGGTGACATCATAGAAACGCGGGATCAAGTTGACTATCGTACTTTTTCCTGAGCCAGTCATACCCAGAATGGCGATGAGTTCTTTTGGCTTGGTTTCAAAGGAAATGCCTTTGAGAGCCTCTGTTGCGGATCCTGGATAGCGGAAATAGACATGATCGAAGGAAATCCTGCCGCCGCATTGGTTAAAGGGGACAGAGTGGGGGCGATCGCGAATTTCAATTTCTGCATCAACGACCTCGTAGACTCTTGCTGCAGAAGCTGCCGCTTGGGAAATGACTGGAGCCGCAAAACCAATCAGCAACATTGGCTGTATAATCAACATCTGGTACGAGTTGAACGCCACCAACTCACCAATTGAGAACTTACCTCCAATCACCTCTGCACCGCCGTACCCCACCACCGCAAGCGTAATTAGATTACTCAACAAAAAAATAAACGGGAATGTATTATGAATAGCATTAATCGTTTGCATGTTGCTCGCCACCAACTCGTTATTCAGCATGGTGTAGCGAGACAGTTCTGCTGGTTCGCGGACAAAAGCTTTCACAACCCGAATGCCAAGCAAGTTTTCTTGCAAAACAGCATTTAGGTTACCGAGTTGCTCTTGTATTCGACCAAAAAGCTTTGTATTTTTGGTAAAAAACTGCGTCAGCAAGAATCCTGTAATAGGCACTGAGGTTAGGGTAATCAGTGCCAGTTGCCAATTCATCAGCAGCAGAATTACGGCAACACTCACTAAAGTAACTACTGCACCAACTACCTGGATCAGCGCCGTGCTGATAAAGGTGCGTATTTGTTCGATATCACTGGTGATCCGGGTGAGGAGCTGCGAAGTCTGAGTTCGGTCATGGTAACTGAAACTGAGGTTCTGAATTTTGCTAAAAATTTGATTACGTAGCTCATAGGCAGCACCCTCTGAAGCAGCTTCTGCCCAGAAGGTCTGCCCAAAGTTGAATAAACCTCGCCCAATAGAGACTAATACCATCAAGCCAGCGCTTTGGAAAACAATTTTTAAGTCTTTTTTAGCCATGCCTTGGTCAATACCCCAGCGAAAAAGTTGCGGAGTGACGGCATTCGTAAATGTCAACAGCAACAAGCTGACAAAGGCGCCCAGAGTGATAAAACGGGAAGATTTCAAACTCCCCAGAGCCTGCTTGAGAGACTGTATCGGTGAATACTGTTGTGTTCCTTTTTTCCTAGCCAAAGTGATCTAACCTTGTTTGTATCAATCGGTAAATGCAGTGTATTTATTATCCTTTGAAAAAGGTTTTAGGGGATAAAAACTCCTCATCTGACAGCCTGTTCTTAAATAGTGGCTCTAGTAGAGAAACTTACCAGCAAATTGCTAACGACATCCGTAAATTTGTTAACCTTAGACCCTTGTATAGGACTCATATTTGAGAGCGTGAAATACACGTAGGGGAGGCAGTGCGGTCTTGGGGAGCCAGTGCGTTGGTGTTAGCGTAGCGGTAGCGACGTAGGAGGGTTAGCCCGACCTAGGCGACGGGCGTTAGGGTTCCCCGGCTTGAAGCAACTGCCGTTGTGTTAGGACATAGCAGTACGGCACCATTCCAATCTTCCAGTAAGTCACGCGGCGCTAACACACCCTACAAGACCTTTTTGGTTTACTGAAAAAAGGGCACTGAACGCATTGTTATCAGTATAGGGCCGACTTGACAATGCCGTTGACAGGCAATGACAATAAACAGGCATGCAAAGGCGAAAATCCCTACGCAGTCTGAGATACAACTACTTTTCAATGAAGGTTTTTAGTCTGACCGTGACCAGGCTTTATTCGGTGTTTGCCTGTAAACAGCATGTCGCATCAATCGAGCACCCTAAACACCCTGGATGTCTACGATAAAAGAATGCGTGTCCATGGTGAAACTATCTTTCATAGACACAACACAGTTGAAGACCTTGACGATGCTACTGCAGTTGGCAATAATAGAAAGACTGCAGCAAAAATACAGATGCATGAGTAGCAAAATATACACAATCTTTGAAGAAGTAGAATTTAAAGTAAAGCTCCTTGCTAAATACTGGAATAACTTTTATACAGAAATTACTGAGCATTTGCCTGATACCTATCAGCCTGAGATGCAAGAACTCTCCAGCAAACTTGAGGAAGCTTTAAGCAAGGTGGTTGATGGGCTTCGCAATCCCACTCTCACCCTTGCTACTACAGGAACCACTAGTAGCGGCAAAAGCACTCTTGTTAATTTGCTATGCGGAGCGGAAATTGTTCCTGTAGCAGTGAGTGAAATGAGTGCTGGGGCGGTCACGATTGAGTACAGTAAGCAGAAGTCTTTAATTATCCATGAAACACCAGGAGCATTGTGGGAGTCTGGGGAATGGAGAGACATCACCGAAGAACAAATATATCAGCGTTTGTACGAAGCGATGATAAGTTATATCGATAACAGAGCAAAACAACCGAATTTAGCCAGTCCACAATCTACAATCTTTTACCCTTTCAGGCTATTAAAGGAATCTAAGCTGGAACTACCGCAAGGCACAAGGGTAAGAATTCTGGATTTACCCGGTTTAGCGTATGTGGGTGATGAAGGTAACGCTAACGTCATTAAACAGTGTCGTGAAGCTTTGTGTATAGTAACATATAATAGTGCAGAAACGGATTTACAGAAAGTAAAGAGCTTGTTACAAGAAGTTGTACAGCAAGTAAAAGATTTAGGTGGTTCCCCTGCGCGTATGCTTTTTGTTCTTAATCGTATAGACGTTTTTCGAGCAGATAGAAACTGGCCAGAAACAGAGAATCGTTTTGTTGAAAACGCTATACGTAGTATTAAAAATGAATTAAATGAACAGCTTAAAGAATACACAGAAGAAATAGAGAATCTACAAGTAGTAAAACTTAGTACATGGCCTGCTCTGTTATCCCTTCAAATACAAACTTATGATGAGATTTATAGTGCTGAAGCATGTAAGAAAGCGGATAACAATTTTAATGGTTTAATTGAAGATATATTAGAAGACCTGCCACGTAAAACACAAAATTGGTCTAGACATGATCGAAACAGAGTGGCTGAAGCATTATGGCAAAAATCTTACGCAGAGGAATTTCAGCACAATTTAAAGGAGCATATCACACAACACTTTCCACAGTTAGTAATCCCACAAATCATAGAACGTTTTAATCTAGAGGCAGGAAATGCCATAACTGAATGGGCAACACAAACAACAAAAGCTATTCTTAATAGCTCGCAAGAGCGCTATGAACAAGAATGCGAAAATATATTACAGATTAGGTTAGCACTGGAGCGGTTTCTTGGAATTAGCGATACCAACTTAAAAGAGCCTTTTGAAAAACTAGATACAAAAGTCAAACAGGTGATAGCAAAACAGTCAGAATATGACGTTATACACTGTATCAAAACCATGATTTCGGATCTCCAGAAGGGTGAACCTTATCATGAATTAGGAGTAAAGTTAAGTCCGTTTTATTTATGGGAAATTGAATTTAAAAAAGGAATTAACCAAGTGCTAGAAGCAGTCGCAAAGTCTTTAGAAACTGGAAGGGTAGACCTAGATAGCCCGAATCTGAAAAGAGCTAATCTTTTAAACATCAGTTTATTGTCAAATAATTTGAACCGTTTAGTTAACCTAGGTTACACAGATGATGTTGCTAAAGAAGGTAAATTGATGGAGGCAAGAAACGAGCAAGATAAAAATAAACTCAAACAACTCAACGAAGAACTAAATGAATTAGCTATCCATCTCAACATTGTTATAGAAGATGTATTGAAACAAATTTCTGCGCAAGAATTAAATAGGATTCACCAGGCGGTGTCTGAGCTGTTCCGTTGTCATTTGTCTTATTTGGAAAAGGAAGCAAACAAAATTGCACCGAGCATAGCGATTAGATTTCCTGACTCCCAACTTAGTCAAGTTAATAGTAAACTTACTTTTAGCTTTCGTTTCCGATCAGGATTTGCTATTACAAAAGGAACTTGGAAAGAAGAAATACAGGTTGCAAAAAAGAAAAGAACGTGGTACACATTGTGGATCGGTAAAAAAACCATTTATGAACCTGCATATGAAACACGTTCTAGTGATAATGCTAAACTCCCCAGTGTAGAAGATTTACTTACAGGTTGGATAATACAGGCGAAAGAAGAAGAATCAGAAATAGTAAATCAAATTTCACTCTGGTTACTAGAACAAATTGATTGTCTAAAAAAAAATGTAGATAAAATTCAGAATGATATTATTGACCGTTATCAGGAAAGACTCGATAAGGCAAACCAGGAAATTACTCTAGATTATGAAAAACAAAGAAATGTCTGGCAGCCTATGCAGCAAAAAGCTCAACACTTAGCAGAAGAATTTTATAGACTCGAAAAAACTTGGTAATTGTCCCGATATTTTTTTTAAGTTAAGAATTTTCATCAAATCATAAAATGCAATAACATGGATTGGCGAAAACTGTTAAGTCCAAAAAAAAATGTAGAAGAACCTCGGAAAATTCAGCTATCAGATAGCTCTCCACCACGACAAAAAGTTCTTAAACCTGTAGCTTTATATCTTGTTGTACCAGCATCGGAAGTAGGAAACCTAAGGGAGAATAATCAAATTAATGTCTCTGATATAGAAAAACTCATAGATAATTCTTTATATTTTCTATGTACAAGTCTTGAAAATGCTGATGCGACCCAGCAGCATCTCCAGCAGCATCTAGAGCTAACAAACGAAAATATTATAACTGTTAGTGAACAGAGAGAACTTTACATCAGAATTAACATTAATAATGGAGAAGAAATGATTGGTAAGAAAGTGCCATATATTTTAAAGAGAAATCTTCCTCATGATGGACAGTGTATTGTTAAGGAATTAGCTTGTATCAGATATCTATCTGTATCTGGCTTAGAAAAATTTAACCGTGTTTAAGGAGTCTGCAAATGGATTGGCAAACAGCGTCTTCTTATTATGAGACTCGTCTTAGCGATGCACTAAATGTGCAGCGACATGCAGTTAATTTGGCTATGTTACCCCAAGCTGAAGTTCCTCCTCAATTAAAGGAGATTCTTTTACAAGAAGCAGAACCAACTCGTCGTCAACTTGAAAGGCTTAAAAAGCGCGAGTTTCGTATTGCTGTTGTGGGGTTAGAGAAAGCAGGAAAGAGTACTTTTATTAATGCTTGGTTAGAATGTGATTTACTTCCAGCAAAGGGAGGAAGATGTACATTTACAACAACACAAATCTATTCGGTTGAAAATGAGTCCGAACAAAGACTTGAAGTACAAACGAGAACCGAAGAAGAGTTTATCAACTTACTCAAGGAACTTGACAAAGTAGGGGCGCAAGAAGACCTCAAAACCATACGAGCAAACGAAATAACTTTACAACAGGTTAGAAGAGAAGGTAATCTTACTTTTCCATTTACTAGACTAGAAGACATTAGAGAACCACTAAAAAAATATGTAGCAGATGAAAAGTATGCTCATGCTGTTTTAGAAGCTAGACTTTATACTAACAAACTTGCTCAGGCTGAAGGTATTGTTTTTTATGATGTTCCAGGTTTAGATTCTGGTTTAGCGAAGCACGTTGACGAAGCACAAGAAATGCTGTCAGACTGCGATGCAGTAATATTGGTACAACGTTTTACTAGTCTCAGAGAAAAGGAACTGGAAATAATAAAATTCACAGAGCTTGGCGATAAAAATGTCACTGTTGCTGACAAGCTTTTTGTTTTTTTAAGTCGTATTGATTCTATAGGCAGTGCAGAGGCACTGACAACACATATTGAAGAAGCGTCTCAAGACTGGCTAAGGCGTGCGAACCTTCCACGCGAGCGCATTGTATATGGTTCAGCGGGAGCATATTTAATTTTGAATGGTTTAGCTGGAGAACAGACTCAGTTAGAGATTGGAGATGCAAGTAACATCCAGGCTCAGTTGAAGAGATTAACCAGAATTGCCGATGAAGAAACCCTAAATAAAAATGGCACTGGCATACCACAAATAAAAGAGAAAATATTTAACTATATCAATACTGAACGTGTCTCGATATTAAAGAAAAGGTGCGAAACTTCTCTCAAAAGAATCCTAAGTAATTCCGAAAAAATCTATATTCAATGCAGTAAAAAGTATCCAGAAACTCCGGAAGAAGCAAAACGATTTGAAGAGAACAATCAGCGTATTTTATTTACAGAATGGTGGAATAAAAAATGGGAAGATAGTAAAGCAAAATTACAAAAATTTTATGATTATTCTGTTGTCAATAATACCTTAGAAACTTTAGAAACTGACTCTTCAAGTACCATAGAAAAATTTCGGATACGATATCTTCAAATCGTTGCCAGTGAGATGCAAAAACTCAGAGAGGAAACATTTAGAAAAAAGGATATCATTTTTGAGGCTAACTCATATCCTGAGTTTGACCGGATGAAAGTAAATTATGCTTGGCGTGAAGACTTATATGGTGATATTAGCAAGCTTTTATATTCTATAGCCCGACAACTAGCTATAGAATTGAAAGATGAAGCATTAAACTTAATCGCATACATGACAAGTTTATTATGGGGTAGCAATCAAGTAAAAGAAAGATTGATTGAAAATTCTGATGATTATTTTTTATCTAAACTAGAGAATAGCTTAAGCGTGTTATTTTTACGCTTTGCACGTCCAGTGGCAGAAGTACTGATTCGCGGGCCAGTTAACAGTGATACCCGTAATAAAATTATCAAAAGCCTTGGGGTAGATATTGAAATTGTTGATAACTACTATAGTGGTGAAGAACCAGCTTTTAGAGTTTTAAAAAGATATGTAAAATATGGTTCTGATTTACTTTTTAACTCTCAAACTCGTCAACAAGTATTAGGGGTAAAAGAAGTTGCAATAGATGTGTTTGATGAGTTAAAACTTCCTCAAAAATCTGTAATGTTTGAAGTTGAAAATGATATCAATGCCTTTGAAGAATATTTGCGATTTGCTATTTTTGATGCGTCTGGTTTTGAATCATACTGTATTCAAGAACTCAAGGGTTTAGTTGATAGTTTTAGAGACAAAGAGGGTACTTGGACAGGCGTTGCTCTGAATGAGTGGTTGCAAGAAAATCCGCTTATATTAGCTGAAATTCCTTATAGCTTGAAGTCACAAGAGTCAAACTTAGAAGTTAGTGAACGATTACGGCAGTTATCTGTTGCATTAAAAAGGACTCGATTGTAAAAATTAGACATTAAACTTTTTCATCGTCTCTTTAAAGCGGGGTGCTACATCCAGCTTCATATCCTCACCAAGTAAGTCGGGAGTTTAAAAAACTATGTAACAATTTTATACTCGATCAACGTAAATTAGATGAGCTTACCCTAACTTGCGATCGCTAGTTCGAGATTTTTAGCTTTATCTTCCTTGATTCTGTTAGTGTAAGCAACACTGAGATTAGTCTGCGTCATTGCCCATTGTTGAGGAAAGGCAGTGCGGGTTAAAACTTCCAACGCCGCAGAACAAGCTGCGATCGCTTTTTCTAAATTCTCAGTTCTAAGCTGATGTGCAGCTAGATTGTATAAGACGAAAACGTAAAATCATTGTAGTGCGGGCATCTTGCCCGCGTCCCATATACAAATTAAATGCGCAACAGCTTATCACCCTTGATTCTGTATATGTAAGAAGAACCCACGAGAGAGTACCAGCCGAAAAACATGATAAATTTCTGCATACGGAGCGTCACGGCTGACGGGTAAACTGATAGCCACCTGCTGCAACTTCAAGCTTACCTTGTTTCCACCCCTCGTAAATCGGCGCTTTGCCGCCTTTAGCATTTTGGTAGACGGCGTAGTGATTTCGCCAGTTGTGGGGGATTCCATGACGCCAAACCTTCGGTAATCCTTGAGGCTGATATTGAAGTTTCACTTTTCCCGAAACACCGCAATACTCAACCACTCCATCCCCAACCTGACCAAGATTTAAGCGAGACTGATGCAATACAGACTGCTTAAACTGATCCCAACTGCTGTGGGTTTCTTGCTCACCGATTTCCAGTGCAAATCCACTCAAACCCTCATTGCCTAACGCAGTTATGATCTGATCGTTAAGGTAACGTTCTGGGATTTTCTCAGTTGCTACCGCGTTAATCCCCTCAATGTTTAGATGAATCGGTGTCAGTGCTAACCATGTTTTTTCGTAGCGAATGAAAGTCACTCCGCCTGTAGTTTCTAACTTGGCAGACTTGGGCAAAAAGAATTGAAACGGTGCTTTTGGTTTATTATTCAGCCAGATCACCAAATTTTGGTACTGAGCTACATTATCACCACCGATAGAAGAAGTAGAAATTTTAGTAGAATCTGTTCCTGTTGCTGCGATAAAGTAATCAACGCCGCGCTGGGAATTGAATGCCATCATCTTGAAGCCGTTCCAGTCACCCCCGGAACCTTGGGCTAGCGTACCTAATTGGAAGGTGTGACCAAAATACAAAGTTTCGTAAAACTGTGGTGCAGCGTCGCCACCAGGTAGCCAATTTTCATAAGTCGGCTTGGAATTAAGTAGTTCCAATGGTTTGGGGAATTGCTTCCGTGCTAAGGCGATCGCTGCTAAAGGTGGGCGGTAGCTGCTTGTTATTAGGTGTACTGAGTCGGGAGAAGGTTGGGGATCAGACACGGGTGAATCACCAAAGTACAAACCTAATTCATGGGTAGCGAGGGAACACCAAACACAGTTCCCTAGACTATAATCGCGCTTAGAAGGACCACCAAATCCACCCCGCCAATATTTCAGTGATCCAGAAGTGAAAAACCAATCGAGTGCAGCTTTGGCAAGGGATCTTACCTGAGAATCTTTAGCAAAATCATAAAGATTGACATAGGTCGTGACAGCGTGTTCCAGATAGTTTTCTGAGTCCCATTCACCCTGTCCAATTTCGTAAAGAGTGTGGACATTTCTGCGAATACGTTCTTGATAAATCTTGCGTGTGGCTTCGTTTCCGGTTTCTTCGGCAAATAAATATACAGCTACTTCGCGCATTGCTCTCAGGTTGTCAGTGTTGCGACAATCTACCCAGCTATCGCAGTTGTCTTTTGGCCAAAACTGCTGACGGTTGGGAAAGCGGCGTGTAAGCGGATCTACTTCCGTGAAAATCCGCATTGCGTCTTTCATCCGTTGACGATAGGATGGATCAAGGTATTTGCCAAAGTAGAAGTATTTGCGGATTTGACCTTTGAGGGTGAACCCTGAGTAGAAGTCAATTCCCAAGGTGTGAGCGTGACTTTTGGCATCAGCATCTTCAGATTGGAGAAAGGCGATCGCTTTTTCGCGGTTTCCAGCCAGAAAGTCAATCATTGCCTTAGGGTAAGATTTCTTTTCGTTTTCTTGGGCTGTATTTCCGTAGTTGCTTCCCGCGAATTTTGTCATTACGTCTTTTGACCGCTGCTGAAACTCTGCCTCCATCTGGGGTGTCCATTGATTTTTTGCCTGCACTTGTGTGCAGACCACAAGAAGACACATTAAGTAGATGGTTAAGGCTTGAATAACTTTTCGCTGCATCTTACTTAAACAAATCCGCTGGTTACCAAAAGTCGTCTGTTTTCAAACCAAAGCCTAGGTCGAAACTGGGTTTCTGGCATATATTATGTCAGTCTTAACATATTCTAAATATTTTACTGAAAAATAAAAATTTTATTTATACACCACATGGTTTGTGTTCTAAATTCCGTACTCAAAGTAAAAAACTTAAACTAGGACTGTACGTTCGCTTATTTTTAACCGCAAGATTTAATTAAGCCTTACAGGGGTTGTAATCCAGGCTGTGCAATGGATTTAGGCCCTTTTGTTTGCATGGGGCTTTTGGTCATTTTATGATTTATCCTCTGCCTACGCCCAATTGCTTGCCTCTGAAAGCCTTTTAGAAGAGTTACAAATTTTACATAAAAATAACGGGTTACGTAAAAATCCCCTTTTTCCTTTTACATTAAGGCTTTAATTCCCCTTCGGATCTCAAGGAGGAGCGAACGCACAGTAGGAGAGTGAAAAATTTCGGGGGAGATGACGAGGTGTAGGACAATCAGAAATTACTTGTAGAGAAATGTCTCAATCAGCTTTACCTGATGAATGGGATAGTTATAGTTTGAATTTGTTGATGTCTAACTGGAAGAAAATAAGAGAACAACGCAATGCAGCAGCCCATACAGAACTAGTAGATGGAAATTCATTTATAAATGTTAAACAAGCTATTGAAGCTTTATCTGGGGGAAACATCTTCCAAAAACTATATTCTATGAAAATAAAATACAGAGGTTATTAAGCTTTAGATTTTACGGTTCTTCCGCCTCTTTTATGGTAGAGCCACTGACACTATTATTAAATAATGCACGTGGAAATCATGAAAACCTTTGCCTGTAAGCCTTTAAAGCTGTCAAGCAACAAGGTCTTAGTATTAGGTTCCATAAAAGGGGCGAAAGAGCCGATTTTA
>Ga0116229_10011537_pt1 | contig 12999 bp, 7 predicted proteins | sample S1TSphgellanicum_3_FD_87313 | JGI IMG/M metagenome (GOLD analysis project Ga0116229, IMG submission 87313) | Host-associated microbial communities from peat moss isolated from Minnesota, USA - S1T2_Fc - Sphagnum magellanicum MG | ecosystem: Host-associated > Plants > Peat moss > Unclassified...
AGAATCGCGATAATCGCTATGACAACTAAAAGTTCTATGAGTGTAAAGCCAATTTGCTTTTTACTATTGTTCATTTGAATGAAGCCCTTCGTTACTAAATGTAGTATGTATTGTCTGTATGACATTTATATACTAACACATAAAGTCTTTCCTGTCAACAAATATTTATCTTGAAGATTTCTTTAACTTACGAGCGAATTTCTGAAAATTTAAATGAAAATCGCCGACCAGTCGTAATGACCGGCCGGCGATTATTAATTGCGTCAAACTACCAAGTTATATGGCGCTGAATGTGACATACGGGGTGCCGTACGTTCCCGATTGACCCATTACCCCGGTACCATCGGCAGTCGCGTTTGCGGCATTGTTCTGAGGTCCACTGGTGACGCTAGTCGGACCCGACGCGTTGCCGCCGGTTGAGACCTTAGTGCCGGCTAGCCACTTCGCATGGCCATCAGCCAGAAGGAAGTTGGAACCGTTGGTGTGTCGTCCAGTGGGATTGGCGCCATCGAGGCCAAGACCGACGGCTGATGTCCAGCCGCCAATCATCGGACCTGTCTCAAGTGATCCGCAGCTCCAGCCGGTACCACCATCTGTAACGCATGAACTGACATCGTTGACGGTGCCGTTCGCTTGGTTCATCGCTTCTGTGGTACCGCCTAGTTCTACCAGGACGACTGTGCTGGCAGGAGCAGTCAGTGCGGCGTCGGCGTTGGCTCCCGCTGAGTTGTTGTTAGGCTTAGGAGAGAGATTCGTGTTGTAGCCATAGGAGGTAATAACGTTTCCCGCGGGGAAACCACTGGTGTTGTCATCTGGACATGTGTAGACAGCCAAGCTCTTGACGTAAGGATAGATCTCGCCAACCCAACCACTGCCATTGTCACCACCATTCCCGACTGCTCCACTCGGCAGGTGCTGATCGTAATCGCTGGTGTATTGAATAATTCCCAACCCAAGCTGCTTTTCGTTGGACAAGCAGGTGATCTGACGTGCCTTCTCACGAGCCTTCGCGAAAACCGGGAAAAGAATAGCAGCCAGAATCGCGATAATTGCGATCACAACTAGCAACTCAATAAGGGTGAATCCTCGTCGCTTACCGTTACCGATCATTTCAACTTCCTTCTTTCTGAAACGTAGTATGTAATGTCTGTATGACATTTAAATACTAACATATAAGACACACTCTGTCAAGTGAATTCTAACTGACTTTTTTAAAGTTTTTTCTTCGGCAATTTTTAGTACATATTGCGGGCTCGGCGAAGGCTTTCGGATCCGCCGAGCCCTACTCATCCATCTAATCGAGGATCTCTATTCCGCTAATGACCGGCTGATCCGCCGCACCAACCGTAAACGAGATTACTATCTGGCCGCTGCTGTTTGCTGTTGTAGTAAAGACGTTTTCGACCGCTCGATAGAGAGCACCAGTTACCGAGAAGATGTCGTAGTTGGAGAGGACGCTGGTGCCATTTATTGCGACATTGAATTCGCGCTGCCCCACCCCGTTGTCGGTAAACTCCGACATGTGCAGGCGAACCGAATACGAAGCACCGGGAGTGAGCCCAGGGATCGTATAGGTCATTGCACCCCAACGCTCCGATTGATACACGGCCTCAGGGGCTGGATTCGCCACGAGGTTTGTACCCACCGTATTGGTGATCGTCGTCGTATGTACGCTGCCGCTGTAGAACTCGTCGGCAACAAACGGAGACTCGGCAGGACCGCCACAGTTGATCTGGTAAACGACCGTGCTGTTAATCGTATACGCAGCCGACGCCACGGAGCTGTTCGTGTAGCCGTTCGCGATAGCGATCGCTTTGATCGTCTCCGAGCTTGAGACGGAGATTGGCCCGGTGTAGACAGTGCTGCTAATCGATGGCGTCGTTCCGTTTGTCGTATAGTAGATAGTCGCACCAATCGTGCTGTCGCTCAGTGTCACCGACTGCGCTGATGTGTAGGTTCCGGCAACCGGACCAAATGTCGGAGATGCTGCCACCGGCTGGGCGCCGCTGACAATTTCGATTCCGCTGATCACCGGCTGATCTGCGGCACCTACGGTAAACGCGATGACGATTTGGCCGCTGCTATTCGCCGTTGTCGTAAACGAGTTCTCAACTGCGTTGAACAACGAACCTGCGTGGGCGTAGATATCGTAGTTGTTCATAACGGTAACACCGTTAATTGCCACGTTGAACTCGCGCTGGCCGACACCCGGGTCGGTGTATTCGGACATGTGGAGACGTACTGTGTAGGATGCGTTCGCCGTGAGGCCTGGAATGGTGTAGGTCACCGCCCCCCATCGCTCCGATTGATAGACGGCTTCTGGCGCTGGGTTAGCTACGAGACCTGTCGTAACGGTATTCGTAACTGTCGTCACGTGAGCACCACTGCTGTAATATTCGTCCGCAACAAACGGCGATTCCGCCGTTCCGCCGCAGTTGATCTGGTAATCAACAGTTCCGGCCGCCGGAGTTGCATGCACTTCACTCGACTGACCGCTCTCTGCCGGTGCGTTGACCGCTGTGACATAGTAGTAGTACGCCGTCCCGTTCGCGACTGTAGCGTCGGTGTAAGTGGTCACCGAGCCGGTTGTCGATGCCAGCCACGTCTCAGAACCAGAACTGGTTCCCCGATAGACATTGTAGGAAGTCACCGTTCCGGATGGCGGAGTCCAGGAAAGTGAGACCGACAGATTCCCGGCTGTTGCCGAAAGCCCGGTAGGATTGTCGGGGCCAGTTACGCCGCCCGGGTTCCAGCGATAGTAGATCACCTTGTTGTAGAGGTTTTCTTCGCAAGCTACCAGTATTTCACCGTTAGACCGGGCAAAGGCGTGCACCTTGATAAAGTTGTCGTTCGCCCCGGTATAACCTCCGACATCAGATCCAGGAGACATCACCATGACCGAGCTTCCTGTTGCTGCAGAGTAGACATTCACATCCGAGTTGCCTGACTGCGCAAAGATGTAGCCGCCAGCAACATCGAAGCTATCGATCCGTGTTGTCGATGAATAGCCGAGCGTGTCTGACGGCAGCACGATCGTATAGGTTGGGGTGGTATTTCCGGTACTCCACGAGTTGAATCGTGAGAGAACGCGCAGGCCATAGCCGCCGTCGTTATCAGGATAAGACGATGTATATCCGGCGATATACATCACGTCATTAGTCGCGTCGTAGTACAGCTCTTCCGACATATCAGCTTCGTTGCCGCTCGTATCGACAAACATAGGCGGAACGGTAACGTTTGTTCCGGTATTCCAAGTCGGCGTGCCGTTACTGTCCAGCCCTTCGAACGTGTACTTGTGGATTACCGGCAATCCACCGGTTGCAGCCGGGCCGGTGACCCACCAATTCCCTTTGGAATCGATCATCGGCTTCTCGGCCTGATCGCTGCTGCCAAGGTCGGTCATTTCGCTGTTTTGGACCACTCCATCACCATTAGCGTCGTACCACATCACTCGCTGAAAGTTATTGGTGCCGTACAAGGCGTTCTGCGGCGTATATTGATTGGTTCGGTAGATGTATCCGCACGGATACCAAAGCTCTCCCGATTGGCGGTAAATTGAACTGCCACCCACAATGAGAAACTTTTGTCCGCTCAGCCGGACCACAAAGCTGTCTTCTCCGCCGCCAGCACCGGCGCTTCGGAACGGATCAACAGTGTACGGAGAGTTGAATCTACCCACCGTATAGCTTGTATAGGTCGCCTCATGGCCTGGAGATTTGGTCAAATCGAGGGAGTAGTGCTCTCGGAGAGTCAAAAGATCGGAGCCGTTCGTCCCCGGATCGATACTGGCCGCCTGCGTATAGCCGTTGCCGTACTTCTGCCACAGCATCTGCCCGTTCGTATTGAACTTTCGAATGTCTGTTGCACCGTACAGATTGGAGAGAAATGGACTCGGATCGGCAGTTGTTTCGGTGTCGTAGCATCCGTTCAGCGCGACATAGATATTGCCGCTGCTGTCGACACCAATTCCAGTCAATGCATGAAAGCGAAGATATCCACCGGCTGTTGGATCGTTAATGAGGCCCGGTGTACTACCAGAATAGACTCCGCCGTAGTAGCCAAAGGTACCGGCGTTAAAAAAGGTGGTATCGAGAGTCGGAGTGCTTGATAAGTTTGTGTAAGCGAGGACCTGCTGATCGACTCCGTTGTCGGCAACTAATAGTCGATTATGGACAGGATCGTAGGCCAGAGCCGTTGGTGAGATTCCAGTGATCTCCCGAGAAGTAATCTCCGTTCCAGGAGTCGATCCTGACCCAGGCGTATAGCAGTGGATCGCAACACCGGTCGGGTCTGCCGTTGCATTTGAATTGGCAGGAGCTCTCTGAACCACCCAAAGGTCGCCCGAGCTGTCGATCGTTATGGCACCTGGCGGATAGGAGACAGTCCAACTACGATCCGTGTGCAGCGTTGTTGTATTGAAGGCGAGAATTTCGTTGTTAATAATATCACAGATGTAAAGCTCACCGCCGTTGATCGCCATGCCGCGGATATCGAGACCCTCAGTCGCCGTGTCTCCCCACGTATACGAGTTGCCGTTGCTGCTTCCGGCACCTCCAAGCGATCCGCCCGACCCAAGTGGGTATCTAGTCAGCACGTCCTCATTCGCCGTGTTATTAAACACGTTCGCCCATTGGTTGGAAGAATCTACTGCTACGGCAAGTCCTCCAAACTGTCCACCGGTGGTTCCAATAAAGTTGCCGTTTGTGTCTAATGCAATCTCGGAGTAAGAACCTTCCTCGTAACCGGAAGCGGTGTAGACAACCCCGGCAGGAGTGACATACATGTTGTACGTATTCTGCGGGATGTGGTTTTCGTTAGTACCGCTCAGACTATTTGCGGCCCAGCTTGTGTAGTAAGTCGTGCTCTGTGCATACGCTGCAGTGGGCACAATAAAAAGCAATAGTTGCAATACAACCATAAATTTCTTCATTGAACATTCTCCCTTAACTAGCCTTGTGTTATAGAGAGTGATAAAATCAATTAGACCAACATATTTACCACCAACTTAGTACATATATTTGTACTAGGTTTACATACTAACACACAACGACTTCTCTGTCAATACGTTGACTTCCCAATAGGTGAAGATACCCGCGCTCCTTGCTCAGCTCGTGCATGCTGGCATGCGATCGGCTGAAGGCAAGCTCGCTCGCACCCAGTCGCGGCACCCGGCATCGGAATAGCCCACCTCGAAACAATTCGCTTGATTTTAAATCTGACATTCTGTATAATCCAGATGGCATGCCACCAGACCGCACCGTCACAACACTTCGCTGGACGACGGTGTTTGAGCTACGCGGTGGCCGGTAGCAACGGAGTTGTTGGAAAGTTGGGAGAAAAAATGACGACTATTGCATTGATCGGTGCTGGCGGGAAAATGGGCTGTCGGTTGACTAATAACTTCATCCGCACCAATTTTACGCTGCGTTACGTAGAAATCAGCGAGCAAGGTAAAGCAAACCTCGCGAATTTAGGGGTTAAACCGACGCTCGAAGATGAGGCGCTCTCAGTTGCTGATGTCGTGATTTTGGCCGTGCCGGACAAGGCTCTTGGTCAGATCGCGCATACAGTGGTTCCAAAACTTAATCCAGGAACATTGGTTATGCTACTCGATCCGGCGGCGGCGGCGGCCGGCGAATTACCCAATCGCGCGGATATTGCTTATTTTGTGACCCATCCATGCCATCCGCCAGTGTTTAACGATGAGGTCGGCGAAGCAAAAAAGGACTTTTTTGGCGGAGTTCTTGCGAAGCAAGCTATTGTTTGTGCTCTGATGCAGGGCACCGAAGACTATTACAGCCTGGGCGAATCGATCGCGAAGGAGATGTACGGCCCAGTTACTAAATCGCACAGAGTAACCGTCGAACAGATGGCAATTCTCGAGCCGACGATGGCGGAGACTGTGACAGCCGCCTGTATCACGATCATTAAAGAAAGTATGGATGAAGCGATAAAGCGTGGCGTTCCTGCTGATGCCGCACGCGACTTTATCCTTGGACATATCAATATTCCGCTCGCGATTGTCTTCGGCGAAGTCGGTTCGCCGTTTTCGGATGGCGCTAAGCTAATTATCGAATATGGTAAAAAGCGACTATTCCAGCCCGATTGGAAGTCGTTATTCGAGCCCGAGGAAGTAAAAAACCAGGTTAAGCTGATCGTCCAAGGCGTAAAACCTTCATGAGACTTGGCATTGGGTCTTACACTTACACCTGGGCAATTGGTGTTCCAGGTCAGGTCCCAACAAACCCCATGACAACAATTGAGCTCCTAAACAAGGCTCACGCTCTTGGAGTCGATGTTGTTCAATATAACGATAATTTGCCGCTGACTTCGCTTGAGAAAGTCGATCTAGACTCACTTGCTCAGTCGGCGGCCGACTATAATATTGAGATAGAAATTGGAACCAGGGGAATCTCCCCCAAGAATGTCCAAGCAAACCTCCTTCTTGCAAAGCATATCAAGGCGAAGTTCGTTCGATTTGTCATTGACAACGGAAATGAAAAACCGACGGCGGATCAGGTAGTTTCCACACTAAAACCGCTGATGCCAATGTTTGCCGATGCCGGAATTGTCTTCGCGATTGAAAACCACGACCGCTTTCCGGCGACCGACTTGATAAGAATTGTCGAAGCACTCGGTACAGACAACGCTGGCATCTGTTTGGATACGGTCAACTCGCTCGGTTGTTTGGAAACCCCGAACTATGTCGTGTACAGCTTGACCCCTTACACGGTCAATTTCCACGTAAAGGACTTCCAAATTGAACGTATACCGAGTCAGATGGGATTTGAGGTCATTGGCTGCCCGGTAGGACAGGGCCGGTTAACCGTTCCGTGGATTCTTAACCATCTAGAATCGACTGGTCGTGATATCAATGCAATCATCGAACTTTGGACACCATTTGCCAGAACTTTGTGCGAGACCATAGCGATCGAAGACGACTGGGCACGCCAAAGCGTACAATATATGCGCGGCCTGATACCCAGTTAGGTTATTCTCACCGTATACCGAGAGGTTTATTTATGCTAAGGATTAGCGATAACAAACGATTTATCGTCAATGGCGACGGCGCTCCTTTTTTCTATCTTGCCGATACTGCGTGGGAACTGCTCAACAGGCTCGACAAAGACGAAGTCGAGTTTTACTTTCAAGACCGCGTCCGTAAGAAGTTTACGGTGATCCAATTCGTCTTGCTGGTTGAACATGGGTTTGAGCAAGCAAACCGGTACGGCCACCTCGCACTCCAAGACGGCGATCCACTGCGGCCAAATGAAGATTATTTTGCCTACGCGGACTGGGCGATATCTCGCGCAAACGAACTTGGCCTGACTGTCGCAGTCCTGCCAACCTGGGGTGATAAGTGGAATCAGGCATGGGGGAAAGGGCCTGAGATATTCACACCGGACAACAGCTTTGCTTACGGCGAATGGCTGGGTCGACGCTACCGCGATTCCGAGCTTATTTGGATACTTGGCGGAGACCGGCACATTCAAACGCCTCAGCACCTTGAAATAATTCGGCAGTTGGCCGCTGGCCTGACGAAGGGCGACGGTGGCAGCCATTTACGGACTTTTCATCCTCCCGGCCCGCACTCGTCGGCTCAGTGGCTGCATAACGAAGACTGGCTCGACTTCAATTTGTGGCAGACCGGCCACGATCGAAACCGCGATACATACAACGCGATCGCCACGGACTACTCACTGACTCCAGCCAAACCTTGTCTCGATTCAGAACCCGGCTACGAAGGACATCCAATCTCCTTCAACCCGGCAAACGGATACCTGAACGACTACGATGTGCGTAAGGCAGTATACGGATCTGTCTTTGCCGGCGGCTGCGGGGTTACCTATGGCTGCCACGACATCTGGCAGTTTTTGGACACTTCTCGCTCGCCAGCCATCTCCTACGCACTCACTCCGTGGAAAGAGGCAGTCAACCTGCCTGGCGCCGCACAGATGCAGCACTTAAGGGCGCTCATTGAATCGCGTCCGTATCTTTCTCGCATACCAGATCAGACGCTTTTAGCTTCAGACCCCGGCGTAGCCGGAGACCACGTCACAGCGACTCTCGATAGTGACGGACGGTATGCATTCATCTATAGCGCGGCCGGAAAGCCGTTTGCAGTAGATATGACAAGGCTAGCCAGCCCAGACATTAACCTCTTTTGGTATTGTCCGCGCACCGGCGTCTCAAAATCCGCCGGCAAGTCCCCAATTCAAAATGTAAAAGAGTTTGTCCCGCCGACGTCCGGAAATAACAACGACTGGGTGTTGGTTCTTGACGACGCAACTTGCTCTTTTCCCGATCCAGGATCGACGGTATAGGTCGAAAAAATGCATGCCTGAGATTGACATGAAGGTTTTTATGTGTTAGTATTAAAATGTGGTACAAACTTTTGTACTAAGTAAAAGTAGGAAAGTTGCCTGAAGCATGACCCAAGCCGTAACTGAAAACGTAGATCAACCTGGAACCAAATATGGCCTTTACAAGCGTGTCGAACATGATCTTCGCAGACGGGTCACTGAAGGCGAGTGGAAAGAGGGAGCATTGCTTCCACGTCGTCGAGATTTGGCGCGTGAGTATCGAATCGATGTCAACACTTTGCAACGGGCTATCTTGCCGCTCGTTGCCGATGGAACATTAAAAGCCGAAGGTAAACGGGGCACGTTTGTCAGCGATGGCTCTGAGCCAGTAGTAATCCCCGATCGTGTGGCAACTCCATTGCAAGTCCGCGATGCGTCAGGCGAAGATGTCTGGAGCGGTGTCAACAGCGCGAGAGCCAGCTCCACAAGCCTCAAGAATAAAACGCTTGGGATTATCGTCTACATCGTCACCGGCCAAGTTCTGGGCAGCGATACGGGTGCCATTCACACGCGCGATATTGTGCGTGCGATCGAGGCATCCTGTGCAAATGCCGGTGGCCAAGCGCGATTGTTTAACACCTATCTCGCTGGAGGCGTAGGATGCCGTGTCATCGATGCCGCCAGAGTGCTGCTGGCGGAGCGAGTTGACGCACTACTTGTATTAGACATTTACGACAATCCGGCGATCGGCGTCGAGTTGTGTTCGATGCCTTCGTCTAAAGAAGTCCCCTTAGTATATGTTTCGAGTGTTGGCAACTTTGTACCGCACCTTCACGTCTTTTATGACCAAAGGCACGCTGGATACCTCGCGGCAACCCATTTGCTTGAGCGTAATTGGACAGACATAACGTTTCTAGCACCCTACCGAGCGAACTGGGTGGAAGACCGCATCACCGGAGCACGTCTTGCCGTTGAGCGCAGTGGAATAGAAGGTGCTACATTTCAGGTTGTGCCGCTGAATCCCAAAGGAGAACAGTACGACTCCGAAGAGGCCGATGTCAAAAAATCGGCCATTCATGATGCCTGTATGAGGGGCCAAATTCGGGGTGGAGTAATTACGGCCAATGACGATATTGCTCGCTTAGTGATTAATGAAGCCACGGAAGCTGGGCTGACTATCGGGGTAGATTATGCGGTTTTGGGGTTTGACGACGATGTGGAATCCGCATCGATGGGCTTGACCAGTGTTCGCCCTCCGCTTGAAGATATGGGAGCGGTCGCAGTCAATCTTCTATCCGGTCGCATCGCCGGCGGTTCGGCTAATATGCATGTTAGTCTCAGGTCGCAACTCGTTGTTCGAGCGTCGACTTCCCAAAATCCTCGACTTTCCTAAACATTCACCGTTGACCATTGGTCTGAGTGTAATGCAGGTTCGTTACAAACACAAAATCATTTGTGCTAATTGATACAAAGGCTATATAAATTTCCAGAAAATTCTATAAGGTGCTCTATGAATATCGTTCTCTCTCGTTTTACAATGCTCGCTCGACCAAAACTACTTCTTTGCGCTACGGCGCTAATCTTGGCGGCGGCCCTTCTATTAATCCGCCCGATGAGCTCACGGGCAGAACCCAGCAGAATACCAATCACATTCACCCTTCCACAGGCGTCATATGTTACTGTTGTAATTGACGATGCGACAACCGGAAAGCGGATAAGAAATCTGATCGCGGAGACGCAGCTACCGGCCGGCAAAAACACAATCTATTGGGATGGTTATGACGAAGGAAGTAAAAATGACAGCGGTGACCTCGTTCGTCATCGCGTCCCGCCCGGTACGTATATCGCTCATGGGCTCACGCACACCGGCATTCATATGATGTACGAATTCGGAGTGAATTCCCCGGGCATTCCACCATGGTTCACCGACGACCACACGGGAGCGTGGATGGCAGACCACTCCCCTCCCCTCGGTGTCGTCTTTCTGCCACAAGGCAGCGGTTCCCCGTATGGTAATGGTCAGCCGCAGATGATGCTCTGCAGCAAAGCGGCTGAGAGCGGTGATCCAATCATTTGGACGACGTTATCCGGGAGAAAGCTCTATGGCACAAAGGTTTTTGGCTGGGGTGGCGGGCTCGGAATTGCGCATGATGCTGGCCCCAATGCGCGTCCAGACGTCCTTGCTTACCTGCTTGACGCGGAGCACCACACTGCAAGTATCCGCGTGATCACAAAGGACGGCCAGGGCAACAATCTCATCGATCTCCCAGCCCAGACAGAAATTCCCTTTGACAACGGCCATGCTGGTAACTCAATAGCTGCCTACAATGGGATTCTCGCGGTCAGTATGCCGTTAGACAATGTGATCGATTTCGTCGATTCACGCACGGGCAAAATGATTAGCCAAGTGAATATCGACAATCCCAAGGGACTCTATTTCGCCGCCGATGGCAGCCTCCTCGTCGTCTCCGACACAAAGATTATGGAGGGTACGGTTACGGTATCAGGTCAAAGCGTCACACTAAGCGGCCTTCATGCCATTGTTTCGACAGGGCTTGAAGATCCCCAAGAACTTGTTCAGACTCTGAACGGTAAAATTTACGTAACTGACTGGGGAACCAGTCATCAGGTCAAGGTTTTTTCAGCGACCGGAACACCTCTCATAACAATTGGCCATCCTGGCGGTCCGGCGGCTGGCTATTACGATTACTATCGCATGCATTTTCCTAAAGGCATCGCAGTTGACAATCTCGGTCAGATTTGGGTTACCGATGCAGACTATGCACCCAAACGGGTGAGTGTTTGGAAACAGGATGGAACGCTCGCTGCCGCAATTATAGGAGGTCCAATGTATGGCGGCGGCGGCATGCTCGACCCGATGGACCCAACAAGGTTCTATTACCACGTTAACGACATTACGATGGAATTCCATCTCGACTGGGCAACCGGCACATACTATCTTCGCAGTATCCCAGTTCGTCCAGATGTTCAGGATGCAGACCACATGCCTGGTGGTGCACCAGAGCGGGCAATCTATATTGACAATAGACAGTATATGGTAGCCGACAACAACCCGGGTCTCCGCGCCAATGGCGGAGAGTCAATCTGGCTGATGGACAACAAAACAGGTATCGCGTGGCCGGTAGCCGTTGTGCAAGGAGCTCACTCGCTTGGGCCACAACATGGATGGTTAATTGCGAACACAGATGTCACCTCTCAATGGCCGTCCAACCCCTCTGGTGCGGTAGCAATTTGGTCGGATCTGAACGGCGACCATCGCGTAGAACCAAATGAAATCAAATTTATCTACCCACCTGGATCGGAGTATTTTAACGTTCCAACATACACCGATGACCTCGCAGTAACCTTCGACAACGGAGCTCTTCATTTGAACGCCCCGACTTTCTTGCCAAATGGTGTACCGGTCTACGACGGCAGCACGGCGCACTATTTGCTTCCAGGTATCGACATGTCGCCAGACAGCCCTCAAAAAGTCTTGCTTAAGGACGGTCGGGTTCTGGTGATGCCGGCAAGCTGTTACAAGGATGGCCAACTGCTTTGGAGCTACCCTTGGTATGACGAAAATACAATCCCACAGCACCCTGGGCAGATGGCCGACCCAACTCGTCTCATGGGCAAGCCGATTAATGTCGGCGATGCTGGCATCATGTATGCGATGAATGGCGATAAGGGCGCGATGTTTTTGATGACCGCCGATGGTCTTTATGTTCAGACATTAGGCGGCGATCTCCGTACCCACCCTCTGCTTCGGCTGCCAACTGCGGTACGCGGCGAGTATATCGACGGTTACTCGTTTGGTGCTGAAGACTTCGGCCCGACGATAACACAAGAAACTGACGGCAGTGTCTACGTGGTCTCAGGGCACGAATTTACGGCGCTATTTAAGTTGGTTGGATTGGATACCATTCACCGACATGTCTTTCAAAATATCGCGCTCACTTCAACCGATCTCGCCTCACTTCCGGATACGGAAACTGAAGTTTCTCGGAAACAGCTTCAGCAGACTCTCTCAGTTCCTATTTTGGCGAGTGCGCTCACGGTTGATGGCAACTTGGCGAACTGGCCAGCATCAGCCCAGTGGGCGACGATAGACGACCGTGCATCGGCATCTGTAGCGGTTAATTCAACCAACCTCTATGCAGCTTGGCGCACAGACCAGCCGAACCTGCTGACCAATGACGGCGGCGACTACCGATTCTTGTTCAAGCATGGCGGTGCGTTGGATATTATGTTGGCAACCGATCCCAATGCCGACTCGGGAAGACGCGATGCTGCTGCTGGTGACCTAAGGCTTCTAATCACCCGCGTTAATGGAGCAACGAAAGCGGTCGTCTATCGGCAGGTCGATTCCTCAGCCCAACCAGCCGACGGGCAGCTTTACAGCTCTCCGGTTGGACAGGTAAACTTCGACCGCGTAACCGACGTCAGCAGCTACGTTCACCTTGCTCAAAACGGATCGAACTACGAAATATCCGTACCGCTCAATGTGTTGGGCTTAACACCGACATCAGGTACGTCTACATTCGGAGATATTGGAATACTGCGCGGCAGCGGGGTGACAACGATTCAGCGAGTGTATTGGAACAACCTGCAGACATCCATTGTCAGCGATATTCCTAGCGAGGCCCGCCTGCAACCTGGAAATTGGGGAATATTCCAGTTCCATTAGCCACTG
>Ga0116229_10011539_pt1 | contig 12997 bp, 8 predicted proteins | sample S1TSphgellanicum_3_FD_87313 | JGI IMG/M metagenome (GOLD analysis project Ga0116229, IMG submission 87313) | Host-associated microbial communities from peat moss isolated from Minnesota, USA - S1T2_Fc - Sphagnum magellanicum MG | ecosystem: Host-associated > Plants > Peat moss > Unclassified...
TCTGATCGTCGAGATCGAGCGCGATTTCGCCGTGTACGGAGACGAAATCACCTTCGGCGGCGGCAAAGTAATTCGCGACGGCATGGGTCAGCATCCGACCGCGACGCGCGACGAAGGCGTGCTCGATACCGTGATCACCAACGTCGTCGTGATCGACGCGAGCGGCATCTACAAAGCCGACGTCGGCTTGCGCGACGGACGCATCTCCGGCATCGGAAAGGCCGGCAACCCGTGGCTGCAGGACGGCGTCACCGCAGGCATGATCGTCGGCGCGTCGACCGAGGTGATCGCAGGCGAAAACAAGATCCTGACGGCGGGCGGCGTCGACGCGCACGTGCACTTCATCTGCCCGCAGCAAGTCGATGCGGCGATCTCGAGCGGCGTCACGACGATGCTCGGCGGCGGGACCGGGCCCGCCTCGGGAACGAGCGCCACGACCTGCACGCCGGGCGCGTGGCACATGTCGCGTATCCTCGCGGCCACGGACGCGCTACCCGTCAACGTCGGGTTCTTGGCGAAAGGCAATTCTTCGGGCGAAGCCGCGTTGACCGAGCAGATCGCGGCCGGCGCGATCGGGCTCAAGCTGCACGAGGATTGGGGCTCGACCCCCGTCGCGATCGACACGGCGCTACGGGTCGCCGATGCGTACGACGTGCAAGTCGCGATCCACACCGACACCCTCAACGAGATGGGTTTCGTCGAAGAAACGCTGCGCGCGATCGCCGGCCGGACGATTCACACGTACCATACCGAAGGCGCCGGCGGCGGGCACGCGCCCGATATCATTCGCGTCGCGGGCGAACCGTACGTGTTGCCCTCGTCGACCAATCCGACCCGGCCGTTCACGGTCAACACGCTGGCCGAGCACCTCGACATGCTGATGGTCTGCCATCATCTCAACCCGTCGATTCCCGAAGACGTCGCCTTCGCCGACTCGCGCATTCGCGGCGAAACGATCGCGGCAGAAGATATCCTGCACGATCTCGGCGCGATCAGCATGATCAGTTCCGATTCGCAAGCAATGGGCCGCGTCGGTGAAGTGATCACGCGGACGTGGCAGACCGCGCACAAGATGCGCGAACTGCGTGGACCTTTGCCGGGCGAACGCGACGGCAGCGACAACGAACGCGTCAAGCGGTACGTCGCGAAGTACACGATCAATCCAGCGATCGCGCACGGCATGGCGCACGAGATCGGTTCGGTCGAGGTGGGAAAGCTCGCCGACCTGGTGCTCTGGGACCCGGCTTTCTTCGCCTTCCGGCCCGAACTCGTCATCAAGGGCGGCGCGATCGCGTGGGCCGCGATGGGCGACCCGGCCGCCTCGATCCCGACGCCGCAACCCGTGCGGATGCGCCCGATGTGGGGCGCGTTCGGCACGGCGCCGCAGGCGGGCGGCATCACGTTCGTCTCGCAGCTGGCGCTCGCGAACGGGCTGCCGGCGGCGTCGCCCGCGGGCCGGCCCTTCGTCGCCGTGCGCGGCTGCCGGACGCTCGGCAAACGTGACATGGTTCGCAACGACGCGACGCCGCGGATCGAGGTCGACCCGCGAACGTACGAGGTGCGGGGCGACGGCGAACTCCTGACCTGCGCGCCGGCCACGACGTTGCCGCTCGCGCAGCGGTACGCCTTATTTTGAGCGAGGTCGTCCATTCAACGGTTTTAGGCCGGATCGAGACCTTCGCGGTCGGCTCGCGCGCGCTCGAGCGCGTGCTCGTGCCGTCGGATGATTTGGCGAAGCGGATCCTGCGCTTCACAACGAGCGTGGGCGACATCGGGGTCCGCTTCTTCGGCGTGACGCGCTTGCGCGACGGCGATGTGATTTATGCCGACGAACACCGCGTCATCGCCGTTTTGGTCGATGCGGAGGACGTGCTGGTGTTGCGCCCGGAGTCGATCGGGGCCGCGCTCGGCATAGCGCACGCGATCGGCAACCGGCACCTTCCGATTCAAACCGACGGCGACGCGCTGGTCGTGCGCTTCGATCCGTTGCTCGAAGCGCTCGCGGCCGAACACGGCGTGGCCGTGACGCGCGAGCGGCGCGTGATCGTGCAACCGTTCCGTCACGCCAACGCGCCCCACCGTCATGAGTGATCTTCCTGAGGGACCGCCATGAGTGGCCTCGCAGCCCTCTTACAACTGGCGGACGCCGCCTTTCCGGCCGGCGCGTTCGGCCACTCGTTCGGGCTGGAAACGGCGATCGTCGAAGGCCGCGTGCGCGATGCCGCGAGCTTGCACGACTGGATCGCGCGTTATCTGGTTTTCGGCTGCGCCACGTCCGACGGGGCAGCGATGTTTCTGCTGCTAACCGGCCGCGTTTCCTTGACCGCGCTCGACGCGCGTTTGTGCGCTTCGCAACCCAACGCCGAGATCCGGCGCGCGAACGCGCACCTGGCGCGGGCCACGCTCGACACTTACGTCGCAATGGGACTCGCGGATTCAAATAGTCGGGAGATTGCGAGCAACGAGATTGCGCGGTACCGCGCGGTGATCACGCGGGGCGACGCCGGCGGCATCCACGCGTTAGCGGCGGCTCTGGGCTATCGGGCGATCGGGGCCTCGACTGGGGCTGCCTTGGAAGCGCATGCGACGACGCTCGTCGCCGCCTGTGCCTCGGTGGCGGCGCGTGCTGTGCCGCTCGGCCAGCGCGACGTGGCGCGCGTGCGTTGGAACCTGCGCGACACAATCGGCGAGTTCGTGGCGCGCGCGAGCGCGGCGCGCGAGCTCGACGACCTGCGCGCCAGCGCCGTCGAGTGCGAGATCGACGGCCTGCGCCACCGCCGCCTGCCGGCGCGGTTGTTCGCGTCGTGAGCGCCGTGCGGATCGGCATCGGCGGCCCGGTCGGCGCCGGCAAAACCGCGCTCGTCGAGCATTTGGCTCGCGCGCTCGGGGCTCGTCTGGATATGGCGGTCGTCACCAACGACATCTACACGCAGGAAGACGCGCAGATCTTGGTGCGCAGCGGGTGCTTGCCGGCCGATCGGATCGTTGGAGTGGAAACCGGCGGGTGCCCGCACACGGCGATCCGCGAGGATGCTTCGATGAATCTGCAAGCAATCGCAGACCTCGAAGCTCGTTTCCCCGCACTCGAACTCGTCGTGATCGAAAGCGGCGGCGACAACCTGGCCGCCACCTTCAGCCCCGATCTCGCCGACGTGACGATCTACGTGATCGACGTGGCCGGCGGCGATAAGATTCCGGCGAAGGGTGGTCCGGGCATCACGCGCGCCGACCTGCTCGTGATCAACAAGATCGATCTCGCGCCCCACGTCGGCGCCGACCTCGAGCGAATGCGCCGCGATGCGACGGCGGCCCGCGCCGAGCGGCCCTTCGTGTTCACCAACCTGCGCGACGGCACGGGCGTCCCCGGCGTCGTCCGTTTCGTCGAACGAGCCGCGCTGCTCGACGGCGCCTCCGAACCCGCCTGAAGCGGTGGACCTCTCGAACCGGTGAACCAGTTGAACGATCAACCGCGTGAACCGATGCACGGCGCGAACCTCGTGAACCGCGTGAACGCGCCTACCGGAACGTTGCAGCTCGTGGCTCGAAGCGAAGCGGGCCGAACCGTTCTCGAACGCGTCAGATATGAGGGCATCTCACGCTGCAGCCGCGCGTTTCCTTCCGGAGAAGGGGCGCTGGTCGTGCTCTCGCAACTCGGCCCCGGCGTCGTGCGCGGCGATACCGTCACGACGCACGGACGGCTTGACGCGGGTGCGCACCTGATTGTGACCAGTCAGACCGCGACCCGGCTCATGGGCGGCCCCCGTAATTCGCATGCACGGGCCTCGTGGACGGTGGGCGAAGGCGCGATCCTCGAGCTGATCGGGGAACCGCTGGTCGGGAACGCGGGGGCGCGTTACGAGAGCACAACGAGGATCCAACTCGGAACTCGATCGCTCGCGCTCATCAGCGAAATCGCCCAGGTTCCGGCCGGCAGCGACGTTCGCTTGATGACCAGCGTTCGACGCTCGGATTTAGAGCTGTACTACGATTCAATCGACGCAGCAGCCGCCGCACCGCACGTCATCGGCTCGTTCACACTCGTCGGACTCGACGCCGCTACGATTTCCCCAATACTGAGTGCGCTTGACGCTTGCGCGGATAACGCCCGCGATGTCCGATGCGGCACCGGAGAGTTGTTCAACGGCGTGTTTTGTAGGCTTACGGCGACGGATGCATGGACCGCGCGATCCGTACTGGAGGAGTTGCGGATTGCCGTTTGGACTGCGTACGCGAAAACGTCGTTCGGGCCACCCCGAGCTGATGTCGTCTGGTCGACCCCAGTAACCGCGCTGGGGTCCTCACTCCCGGGCTAAGAGGCGCGCCAGAGGACCATCCGCGCGCGCGGTCCGTCACCTGATCCATACGCTCGTTTGGCCAACGAGGAATCGCAAAGCGCTGACGCAGGAGCGAAGCCGCCGTTGCGAAGCGTTTGTGCGACGTGTATCCCGGGTACGCCCCACAGACCGGGCCGGTTCTGAAGGATTTCGATCTGACCTCGACTTTAATGAGTGAGACCTACCCGCGGGACGATTATTATTGGGTGACGTAGGTTCGATTAAACGCAATGCGGGCTTGGTAGCGGTCGCTGCACTAACGGCCTTGTCGGTCGGCGCCTTGTTGTTCCCGAGCACGCAACTCCCGCGGCTTTCGATCGTCACTCCGATCGCCTACTTCGTTGCCGTCTTGAGCGAGTTAGCAACCGCACTCATTTTGCTGGCCGACTGGCGAACGTCGCCGGTTCGCCGGTCGACGTTCGTGCTCGCGCTGGCGTTCGCTGCGTGCGCGCTACTGCTGCTCGTTGCGATGCTGGTCGTTCCAATGCTGCCATCCGGTCCAGCCGTCATCGAGGCTCCGCTGGAGAGCGGATTATGGCTCTTCATATTCTGGCACGCGGCCGTGGCGATCGGGGCGCTCGTTTACGTCCCGCTACGCCCTGACGATCAGCCGCTTTCGCGTCGATTTACGGTAATCGCCGTCGCGATAACTTTCGGCTTGCTGACCACAGCCTTTGTCGTTGCCTTTGTCTTCAGCGATCGTCTACCCGCGATCGCCGCCGGCACTTCGCTCGCCGCTGTTTCGTCGAGCGGAGTCGGCCCTTTCGTTGCAACCCTGCTGGCGGTAGCGTCCCTCCTTGTCTTCCGGATTCGCGAACCCACGCCAATCGATCGCGCGTACGCATTCTCACTTCTCTTACTTTTCATCGAATTCAGCATCCTTATCATCGACGCGCACCGGTACAGTATCACCTACTATTGCGGTCGAATTTTGGTGTTGGCCGGAGCGGCGCTCGTGCTCGTTTCCGCCATGCGAACTCTCATCGCATCGCGGTCGCGCTTGGTTCAGATCGAGTGGACGTTGGATCGGGTCCAGGGAGAGTCGGCCAAACGCGCCGGCCGCGTACGCGCCGTTTGGCGGATCGCATCGTCCGCCGACCGATCGGACGTCGCAGACTTTAGCGCGATCCTCGAGATTGCGGCCGCGGCGTTGCGCCCGGGTAAGCCGTTCGTGGGTCTCCTCTGCCATCTAGACGACGAAACGCTTTTCATCGACGCGACTTCCTCAAGCGGCTTCGAGTCCTCCGCGCTGTCTTCCGCGAGCTCCCTCCATGCAGGCGTCACTTTTCCCGCGGAACGAACGATGGCGAACCTGCTGCGGGGCGAGTCGCGCGCCCGCGCTTGGGACGACTTCAGGTCGGTCGCGCAAGCTAGCACAATCGCCGAAGATCTCGGTTTCCGCAGCTTCATCGGATCGCCGATCACGACGGATCAAGGAAGCTACTTCGTGACGTTCACCTCACCCGTCGCTACGGAGGACGAACCGTACGAAGAAGACGATCTCGCGTATATCGAGGTCATCGCTTCCTTCTTCTCCAACCGCTTCAAGCAACAACATTCCCATCAACGATTCCAGTTCCACGTAGAGCACGACGCTCTCACGGGGCTCGTAAACCGGATGCGTTTCCGCACCGACGCGCGCGATGCTATCCGGGCCGGGCAGCCCTTCGCGATTGCCCTCTTGAACCTCGACGGGTTCCGGCACGTCAACGAGCAAGAGGGGCACGAGACCGGCGACGAACTGCTCGTCGAAGTTGCGGGCGCCTTGCTGCGCGCCGCGGGAGCCGACGCGCTTGCGCGGATTAGCGCCGACGAATTCGGCATCATCCTCTACGGCACGGCTTCGCTCGATGATCTCGCCGTACGTCTCGAGCGGTATGCGGATACCTTTCGTAGTCGGTTCCACGCCGCCGATTCGAGCGGGACAAACGGGCTTACGGTTGGCGCATCCATCGGCGCGGCGCGTTACCCTGAAGACGGCGAGTCGCCCGAAGACCTCATGCGAAGGGCCAACGTGGCCCTCGAGGTCGCGAAGACCCGTGGCGGGTCGACAACGATGGTTTTTGACCGAGCCATGGAGTCGATCGCAGAGGAAGCGCGCAAGCGAGTGTCCGAACTCGCAGAAGCAATCGAGAGCGATCAGCTCTTTCTCGCCTATCAGCCGACGTTCGATTTGGCGACTCGCGCCGTCATCGGGGCGGAGGCGCTGGTGCGTTGGGATCATCCGGTGCGCGGGCGCCTGCCTCCGCTAGAGTTTATCGAGCTGGCCGAACGCAATGGTTTGATCGGCCCCTTATCGCGGTGGGTTTGCCACCGGGTCGCACGGGATCTATTGAGCACGACCGGATTGCCGCCGCGCTTCCGCGTGTATTTCAACGTTTCCGCGCAGCTCCTGGAGGACGTGCCCTTCATCTCAGACCTTCGAGAATTGTTGAAGTCCAATCCACGCTTGGCCGATCATCTCGGAATCGAAGTGACCGAAACCGCGGCAATGCAGAATGTCGAGCGCTCGATCGATACGCTCGAAATCTTCCGACGATGGGGGTTGAGCGTCGCGATCGACGATTTTGGAACCGGCTACTCTTCCTTGTCGTACCTCAAGAAACTGACCGTCGACATCATAAAGATCGATCGCTCTTTCGTCATGGGGCTACCCGGCGACGAGCGCGATTGCGCGATCGCGGAAATGCTGCTCAACATGACGGCGCGCTTCGGGTATGTGACACTCGCCGAGGGCATCGAGACCGAAGCGCAACTCTCCTGGCTTCTCGCGCACGGATGCAGATTCGGCCAGGGTTACCTGATCGCACGGCCCCAAGGGTTTGAGTACCTCCTGGAATGCTTAGGCCTCGTTCCCCGCAGCCTGACGGCATGACCCCTTGCCGGTGCCGGCGCTGCGCGTGATACCTCTGGCGACGAGTAACGCGGAGATGGTATCATGGGGTCGGAACGATGTTGCAAATGGAAGCGCCGGCGCTCCGGGTTAGCCGGACACTCTTCGAACAACTCGCGGTCGAGAATCCCGACGCGAGGTTGGAACGCGCGCGCGACGGGACGCTCGTCATAATGCCGCCGGCCGGATCCGAGGGGTCGTGCCGTAACATGAATCTGAGCGCGCAACTCTGGGCTTGGAACGAACGGGCGGGTTTAGGAAAAGTGACCGACTCGAGCGGCGGCTTCGAGTTGCCCGACAGCTCGGTCCGCGCGCCTGATGCAGCCTGGATTTCTCTGGAGCGGTGGCAGCGACTGACCAAGCGCGAGCGCAGAACGTTCGCCCCACTGTGTCCCGATTTCGTGGTGGAACTACGCTCTCCCAGCGACCGGATCGTCGATCTCCGCGAGAAGATGGCCGCTTACCTCACCAACGGTGCGCGATTGGGCTGGCTCATCGATCCAGACGAACGACGCGTCGAGATCTATCGCCCCGATCGAGAGGTCGAAGTGGTGTTAGATCCCGACACGATTTCCGCAGAAGACCTGCTGCCGGGCTTCGTCCTCAAACTGGTGCCGATTTTCGAGGACTGAGTTTCCCTGACGCTCGGCGGCTGCGACGCGGGTGCACGAGCAGCCGTGTTTGGAGCCTGTGACGTATCATCTCGCTTCGAGCGGAGCCTCGGCGCCGTTTCGCGCGCGCGCGAATTCGATGTAGAAGTCGAGGGCGCGTGGGTCCATCATCGCGTCGGGGCTTGCGACGGTTTCCGGGCGCGCACCCGCGAGCAGACGGCGCACGGGGATCTCCATGCGTTTGCCGGTCAGCGTGTAGGGGATCGCGTGCGCCGCAACGATCGTGTCGGGTACGTGACGCGGGCTGCCTTCCGAGCGTAACCGCTGTACGATCGTCGTGTGCACTTTTTCGTCGAGCGTCAGGCCGGGCGCGAGCTTAACGAAGAGCGGCATGTAGAACGTGCCGCCGGGTTCTTCGAGGCAGACGATCAGCGCGTCGGACACCTCGTCGACGCGATCGAGGATCCGATAGATTTCCGCGGTGCCGATGCGCACGCCGAAGCGATTGAGCGTCGAATCAGAGCGACCGTAAATGTAGCAGCCGCCGCGGGCGTTGATCTTCAAGAAATCGCCGTGACGCCAGACGCCGGGATAGACGTCGAAGTACGCCTCGTGATACTTGCGGCCATCGGGGTCGTTCCAGAAATACAGCGGCATCGACGGCGCCGGGCTCGTCACGACCAGCTCGCCGACCTCGTCGATCAGGTCGTTGCCGGCCGCATCCCACGCGTGAACGTCCATGCCGAGCGCGCGGGTCTGAATCTCGCCGGCGTAGACCGGCAGCAGCGGCGAACCGGCCGCCAGCGCCGCGCAGAGCTCCGTGCCGCCCGACGGCGACGAGACCCAGAGATCGGCCTTGACGTTGCGATAGAACCACGCCGCCGACTCGGGCGACACGGGCGAGCCCGTCAGCAGCACCGAGCGCAGGCGCGATACGTCGAAGCGCTCCTTTGGGACGAGCCCGAGCTTCTGCATGATCTGCACGTACGTCGGGCTCGCGCCGAAGCCCGTCGCCTCGCTCTCCACGGCCAGACGCCAGAGTAGCTCCGGTCCCGGATGCGCGGGATGACCGTCGTAGAGCACGACCGACGTGCCGCTCAATAACGAGGACACGAGCGCGTTCCACATCATCCAGCCCGTCGTCGTATAGAAGAACGTGCGCCGGTCCGGACCGTTGTCGCCGTTGAGAGTGCCTTTGAGCAACTCGAGCACGATACCGACGTGACTGTGCACGATCGCTTTGGGCAGACCGGTCGTTCCGGACGAGAAGAGAATCCAGAGCGGATGATCTTCGGGAACGCGCTCGAAGGCAAACATCTCGCGGTCCGGCGCCGGCCCGTCGAGTAGCGTTGCGTAGGGGATCGGCGACGGCGTGAACGAGGACGGCGAGCCGCTGCCGAGATAATCGAACCAGATGATGTGCTCGAGCGTGGGCAACGCGTCGCGGATGCTCGCGATCTCGCGCCCGCGGTCGAAATCCCGGCCGGCGAAGCGGTAGCCGTCGGCCACGAAGAGCACCTTGGGCTCGATCTGCGCGAACCGGTCGATGACCGTTTTCGCGCCAAACTCGGGTGCCGCCGAGGCCCAGATCGCTCCGATCGACGTCGTGGCCAGCATGGCGACGAGGGTTTCAAGAATGTTCGGCATGTAGGCGACGACCCGGTCGCCCGGCCCAATGCCCAGGCGGCGAAGGTTGGAGGCCATTGTGCGGACGGCGCCACCGAGTTCGCGCCACGTCGTTTTCGCAAGCGGGCGCAGCTCGGACGAATGCACGACCGCGATTTCGTCCGGCGCGGCGCCTTCCCGGCGCAGCATGTGTTCCGCGTAGTTGACGCGCGAGCCGACGAACCAGCGCGCGCCCGGCATCTGGCGCGAGGTCAAGATTTCGCGATACTTCGGCTCGCAGACGATGTCGAAGAAATCCCAGATGGCCGCCCAGAACCCCTCGAGATCCTCGACCGACCAGCGGCGCAAGCTCTCGTAATCTTCAAACGTGCGACCGCGCGTTTCGGAAAGCCAACGCAGGAATCGAGTCGCCACCGTCGATTCCACGAACGCCGCATCGGGCGTCCACAGCAGCTCGCCTTCACGCACTTGGTGCTCCATGCCGGGTGCTTCGCTTCCGTGCCGAATTTTCTTCGCCGGGACGAAGCCGCCGATTACTACCGACCGGTCATCTCGCCGGCTCGTCCCAGCGGCTCGTCCCGGCGGGGGCGCGGGCCCGTCCGTGGGGCGCGCCGGCTCGTACGGCGGATCGGACGTCGGGTCTTGCGACCGTAGCCGAACGCCAGGCGCTCCGTCGGTCGTGGCTCGTTGCTTGTCCCCGGTGCTTTTTCGCAATCCATCATTTCACCGATGTTGCGAATGGGAGGGCGATGCTATCGTAGAGCGACGGCGAGCGCGCTAAGCGCGTGTTGCGAGCGAACACGCTCGCGGACGCCTCGCAAAAGGACCGTAGTGATCCAAAAACTTCGGCGTCGTGCTTTTCCCGCGCTGACGTGCGTGTTGCTATGCAGTTGCGCCTCGCACGTGGCGCCGCCGAGCGGTCCACCGCCGATCAGCGTCGCCACGGGTGTCGTCACCCGCGGCGGAATTTCGACCTACGTGACCTTCGACGGGCAGATCTCGCCGCTCTACCAGACGACCTTGAGCACCGCTGAGGCTGGGACGGTCGCTACCGTGAACGTCACCGAGGGCCAGTTCGTTCACGCCGGGCAGGTGCTCGCCTCCCTGGACACCTCGCAACTCGAGGCGCAACTCAAAGCCAACGCGGCCGCCGTGCGTGAAGACGAGGCGCAGCTCGTCCACAGCGACGTCGCCGCCCCCGTCAACTCGCAGCAGTACACTTCAGCCGTCTCCCTCGCGAAGTACAATCTGCAGACCGCGGTCAACGCCGTCAACACCTCGAGCTCGTCGTTGCTCAGCGCGCAGCTGACTGAAAAGGCCGATCAGCAGTTGGTGGCGCAAGGATACGTTTCGGAGACGACGTACAAGCAGGCCGTCGCAGCCTATGTCTCGTCGCAAGAAACGCTGCGCACCAACCTCCAGGATCTTCCCGCAGCGCGGGCTGCCGTGGTGACCGCGCTTTCGAACACGAACCAGCGCGCGGAAGACCAAGCGACGATCGCCCAAAACCAGGCCAGCCTCGAAGCGGCGCGGGCGAACGTCGAGCTGCTGCAAGCGCAGATCGTACAGTCCTCGATCGTGGCGCCTTTCGACGGACAAGTGACGCAGCGATTGCTCGATCCCGGCGCCTACGCCGGCGCCAATACCGCAATCCTCGAGATCTCGCAGGTCTCGACGGTCTACGTCGTGGCCAACGTGCCCGACGTCGATCTTCCATTCGTCGCCATCGGCAAGGCGATGACGTTTAACACGCCGAGCCTGCCGGGGCGCACCTTCCACGGCCGCGTGTTCGACGTCAACACGACGCCGACGTCGGGCACGCTGAGCTACCGGGTCCGGATGTTGCAGCCGAACCCGGGTCTGGTGTTGCGGGGCGGGATGTTGGTCGAAGTGACGGCCGTGCGCGCGCATAGCGAGCACGTGCTGCTTGTACCCAACGCCGCGGTCGTCGCGGGAACCAAAGGTCAAGGCGTGTTCACGATCGTCGCCGGAAAGGCGAAGCTGATTCCGGTGACGGTCGGCTTGCAGACGGATGCCCTCACCGAAGTCCGCGGGCCCGGACTCGCGGCTGGGTCGAAGGTCGTCACCTCGCAGCCCACGGGCTTGGTCGACGGCGCGACCGTCGTCACCCCGGCCACCGCGCACAAAGCGGCCAAATAATTTGAATCTGCGCACGTTCGTCGAACGCCCGATTTTCTCGGGCGTCATCGCGGCCCTGATTCTGCTCGCGGGCGCCGTTTCAATCCCGACGTTGCCGATCGACGAATACCCGACGATCAACCCACCGCAAGTGACCGTTACCAGCACCTACATCGGGGCCGACGCCTCGACGGTCGAGTCCGCCGTGACCAATCCGCTCGAAGAGCAGATCAACGGCGTGCAGGGCATGGAGTACGTGTCTTCGACGTCATCGAACGCCGGCGTCTCGACGATCACGATCACCTTCGATCCCTCGCGCGACGTCGATGCGGCCGCGGTCGACGTGCAGAATCGCGTCCAGGACGCACAGGGACAATTACCGTCCAGCGTCACGCAGAGCGGCGTGCAGATAACGAAGTCCGGCGGCACGTTCGTCGAGGCCATCGCCTTCACGTCGACCGATAAGAGCGTCACGCCGCTCATCCTGAGCAACTACCTCGATCGCAACGTCAAGGATCCGATCCTGCGCATCGATGGCGTCAACGCCGCGACGATCTTCGGCGAGCGCCGCTACGCCATGCGGATCTGGCTCGACCCCCGAAAGATGGAGTTCTACGGGCTGGGTGCGAGCGACGTGACGACCGCAGTGGCAGATCAGAACGTGCAGGTGCCCGCCGGCCAACTGGGCGCCGAACCGGCACCGGCCGGCCAGCAAGAGACGATCAACGTTCACGTTCCCGGCGAGCTCGCCGACCCCGCCGCCTTCGCGGCCATCATCGTCAAGCACGGCCCGAACGGTTCGGTCGTGCGGCTCTCGCAGGTCGCGCGCATCGACCTCGGCGCCCAAGACTATTCGACGAACCTGGTGTTCGATCGCAAGCCCGCGCTCGGCATCGGCATCACGCTCAACAGCGGAGCGAACGCCCTCTCGGTGGCCTCGGCGGTGCATGCCACGCTCGAGCGCTTGAAATCCGGCTTCCCACCCGGGGTCTCGTATACCGTTCCCTACGACACGACGCTCTTCATCAGCGAGTCATTGCGCGAGGTCCTCATCACCCTCGCTATCGCGATCGCGCTCGTCATCGCGACGATCTACCTGTTCCTGCAAGACTGGCGCACGACGCTGATTCCGGTCATCACGATCCCGATCGCGCTGGTCGGCACGTTCACGTTCGTCAAGGTCTTCGACTTTTCGATAAACACACTCGTGCTCTTCGGCATAACGCTCGCGACGGGACTCGTCGTCGACGATGCGATCGTCGTCAAGCACGGCCCGAACGGTTCGATCGTGCGGCTGTCGCAGGTCGCGCGCATCGACCTCGGCGCCCAAGACTATGCGACGAACCTGGAGTTCGATCGCAAGTCCGCGCTCGGCATCGGCATCACGCTCAACA
>Ga0116229_10011540_pt1 | contig 12997 bp, 6 predicted proteins | sample S1TSphgellanicum_3_FD_87313 | JGI IMG/M metagenome (GOLD analysis project Ga0116229, IMG submission 87313) | Host-associated microbial communities from peat moss isolated from Minnesota, USA - S1T2_Fc - Sphagnum magellanicum MG | ecosystem: Host-associated > Plants > Peat moss > Unclassified...
CAAGTAGTAAGAAAAAAAAAACACAAAGAAAAAAAAAAACCATAGAGAAGAAAAAACATGTAAAGAAGGGAAGGAGCTTACCTTCAAGCTCCTACTCTGCCCTCTCACTTTTGACTCTCACTTTTGCTTTCTTGTTTTACACTTTCATTTCAAGTGTTTTATCATGACATTTTCCTTTTATCAAGTAGAAGGGAAAAAAAAAACCACATAGAAAAAAATATATGCAAAAAAAGGAAAGGAACTTACCTTCAAGCTCTTGTTTTGCCCTTTCACTTTTGGCTCTCGTTTCTGCCTTCTCACTTTTGCACTTTTATTTCAAGCGCTTTCTCTTAGTATTTTCTTTTTCTCAAGCAAGAAAAAAAACCCATAGAGAAGAAAAAAAATGCAAATAAAGGAAGAAGCTTACTTTCAAGCTTTCACTTTGCCCTCTCATTTTTGGCTCCTACTTCTGCCCTTTCGTTTCAAGTGCTTTCTCGTAACATCTTCTTCTTTTCAAACAAAAGAAAAAAAAAAACAATGAAAAAAAAAAACAAAAAAAAAAAAAAAAAGGAAGAAAAAAGGAAAGAACTAACCTCTTTTAAAACAGAAAAAAAAAAAAAAAAACATAAAGAAAGGAAGGAGTTTACCTCTTGTCAAACAGAAGAAAGAAAAAAAAAACCACAAAGAGAAAAAGATCATAGAGAAGAAAAAGAAATGTAAAGAAGGTAATCTTTTCTCCCTTCTGCATTTGGGATGAAGCACTCCTCTTGCTTTTTCCTCTCTAGATTCCTTCAACATTGAGCTCTCCACCTTCCTCAAGCCTTGTGTTTACATCTCCTCAAAACACTATGCTACTCAAGCTCATGAGTAGGAAATGAGGTGAAGGAGGTAGGAGGGCGGAGGTAGGTAGGAGGGGGCGAAGTAGGTAGGAGGGGAAAATTTTGGGGCAGAGAAGGGGGTTGAAAAATCCCTGGGCAAGGCAATAGAATGTGTTTTTGGTTCATCCCCAAAACAGCTTGAACGGCCTCATCCTGAACTGGTGCATTGGTGGCTATTGTTTCACTCCAGCCAAGTCACCCTCTCTTTCACCCCTTAATCTGTTTGCTTTCACTCCCTATCCCCTCTTTGAGTGGTATCTGCAAAGTAAGGAAATTTTATTAAATCTCAGTATAAAATGCTGAAATGCACCATTTAATGCACAAGGTTCGACAGTAATTATAGTAGTTGTACACGTATGATCAGTGAAAATGTATGTAGTGCTCCGGGAAAAGTAAAGAGGGGATGAAACTCAGTTTACCACCAAAATTGATGGAAAAACTAGTTTGGGTCCCAGTTATTTCGTTTAGTAAAATTTCATTCCCATTAAGCATTTGATGCCCTATTATGCTGAAACTGGCCGTTCTCGCCCCCTAATCGCCTGACTTTATAGATAACTTTATTGTAACAAATGAAACTTAAAAGGTTACCATGTGTCTTGTGTCATAAAGGAAAACCATATTCTATTGTGGGGAATGAAGAAAGTGTACAAAACCAACCAAGCTGCTGTGGAGACCGGGATTTTTTTTCCCAACGAGAAATGGTCATCTCGCTAATGTAGTAATAATCTGAGGTTGGGATGTATTGCAAAGTATTGTTGTTCAGTAGAAGTGCAGCATGGACGACAAATCTTTAGTTGGCCCCCTTGCACTAAAGTTATCTGGGGATCAGTATTCCCAGTTTCGCCATAATTGGGGATGAGGCGAAAAGAGAGGATGGGGAAAAAATTCGTAGAGAACACAAGTGAGGACCAAAGTCCTTGTTTTAAAAATCATAACTCATCCTTTGGGAGTTCCATTCCCAGTTCTAGTTTTGCTTGGAGTTTCACCCACAGTTTTGAATTTTCCATTACCTCCACCTTAACTGTTGCTCATATTCTTCATTAGATCAAAGCCTTTCCAGAATAAGCTCCTGCAAAATCTTCTGAATTGATACCCCAATACCCAGTTTCATGAAACAGTACCCAATTTCATTTATGACAACCCTCAAATTGGGGATGAAACTGGGATTATAAGGTCAAACCAGGGCCCAAAGATGGGATGATTTCCCAATAAATCTAATGAGTGCAGACGCTACCACAGCCTCAACACAAGGCTATCAATAAACAAGTCCTTTGACCAGCTTTAAGCTGATCACCGCCCAAATCTACACCATTGATAAAATCCTAGATGCATTTTGATTTCCAAATCCACGGCTGAATATCAAGCAGCTCATTATGCAAATGCGCTCGCTGCCACACGATGCAACCATATAGCACAATTATATGGGTAATTATTATGCAAAATGAATTTGATTCACTACGTCAAAACATGACATTCATGACTAGACCAATACAACTACACGACATAAAGGACTAAAAATGACATAAACAATTACCCTAATTGAAAGGAACCAATCATGAATGTCATGTTTTGACGTAGTGATTAAAATTAGTGTAGGGTTTAAGCCTGAGGCTCTGAGTTTTACTGAGTGTAAAGAGGTAAATAGTCTTTAATTAGTAAAGATGTGTGCTAATTTTCAATAAAATAATTCCAGTTAGGTCTCCAAATTTCCACCCACAAATTCAATTTCACTTGAAGCCAAAAGTAGTATCCCAATTAGTACACCAATGCCAAGTCTCTTCCTTCCTTCCTTCCTTCCAGACTCGAAAAGTGGGAAATTTGCACGCTCCTTATCAAAGTATGGACTCAGCACACACCTTTTTTTTTGGACCTTAAACTCCACATGAACAACAATCTAAATCTCAAGCTTGCCTGCTGCATGCCTTCAGGTAATTAATTGATCATTATTTGGCTATATTTTGCAAAGCAGCAACATTGATTCTTGACCATGAACAAAACAAACTTTTCTCAACTTGAAATCAACAACATAACATGATCAGACCAAAGGATATGGATCCTATTTTGTAAGGTTGGCCGCAATCTGTCAGAAATTGACATACTGCAGCTGGGTCCTGTGACTAAATGTTGGGTGTTAAATTATTCTCAAGTGAAAAATAAAATAAAATTGTGACGACCAGATTTTTCAGGAATTGAATCTTGCAGCACCTTTGAAGCACATGGCAGAGTCCTTACTACTATGTTAGTACCTTGATGAATTGAAATCAGCAAAGCTCCTTTGCTTATTCTTAACTGCAAAAATCCTAAAACATTCAGGTTCAGGCTACCAGAGTCCAGAGTCTATATTTTCATATATATATATATATAGAACAAATCTGTGGATTATCAGTCTTAGGTATAGCATAAGAATTACACAAGTTTCTGTAATAAAATCAGTTTCCAACAGGGTTGAGGATTGTAGGTTTGGGTTTTCTTCAACACACTAGTGGAATCTGGAGATGCAAGCAAGTCAGACCAACACACAGAGGTTTGAGAGACACCTTACCTTCAGAGGGACTTTAGACTAATAATAAATATACAGATATTACATGATGTGCCCATGAAAATTTGAAATGTTTCCAACTCTTTCTTTTCTTGCACATCAGGGTGTGTGTTTCAGCTTCAATTTCAATTATTGATTGTCCCAGTGTCGAGACATCATCGAGACCAATGTTGTACCGGTATATAAGGTGCAACCTGGGTACATATATAGTGCACTCATATCATGAGTACTACTAGTATGGAAGAACATACTAGTCAGATATGACCTGAGGCAATATCCACCTTCTACCAGTAAAACCCTCAACCCTAAACCTTGAAACCCAGTCTAGTTTCGGACCTGTGATATACCAAGTTTATACTTGCCTATACAAAGTACCAATACAAGGTTTTATGCCTGCCACATACAAGGCAAAAATCAGATTCGGACCTACTTACTACCAAGTAACAGACTGGTATGACAGTTTTGAAGAGTACCCAATACCAGTACCTGTCAGGTATGAAAGGAGAAACAAAAAAACCACCCCATACCATGACCAGTTTCGTATGTTCAAAAGTACATACCACTTCAACACTGGTCCAGACTCCAGACTAAAAGACAAGAGCTGAGCATCCGTGTGGAACATGCTAGAGGAGGGGATGCTCTTGCTCTTCCCATCCATGTTGTCAAGGTGAAACTATTGTTTCAAATAGTTTGCTTAGAGCTTCAAAGTTCAAGAGTTCAGACATCATATTTGATGCATCTTCAGCCAGGGGCAGTTGTTTACATTTTTACAAAAAAAATACTGTCAATTCAAAGTAAGATATTTGCTTAGTACTTTGCAAAAATTAGGCCTCCAAAAATCTTTATCTCTTTTTTAAATAATTTTATAATCATGGCATTTGAACATATGATATTTGAGGAGTTTATCTGGTTTACAAATAAGTCTAAAAAAATATCAATTAATCAAATAAACCAGATTTATAAATAACCAAGGGTATGGAGTAAAATTTATCCCATTTACAACTAGGTGGCAAAATAATATGCTCCTGGAATGCAATGGGTACCTAGAAAATACAAAGAGTGACCCCCTTGAGTCCCATCCTTCATAAGCATATTTTCTTTGGGAACTTTTGTATTAAATCTTAGTTTGATTATTCATCATGTTTGTATTGTGTGTTAAGAATAGAGATTTATTGAGGTTTAACTTCCCTGAAATTTCATCACTTTTTAGAGGATTAGCGATGATTTTAGCTATGAAAAAAATTTGATTGATAGAACAAATTATATTAGAGTGTTCATCACATTAATATTGAGGTTCTTGAAAAAAAAAAAAAAATTGCAAAAACATTTCAACTACTTTCAAGTACTTGAAATCTACGTATCAAACTATCATAAATAGGAAGGTCCAATTCAAGTACTTGCAAGGATTTTTAAAAAAAATGATTTTATCAATTCAACTTTGAACTCAAAGCCAACATTAGTTAAAAAACAATGTACCTAAAAATATTTACATTCTATCCATAAAGTCATGTACTTGATATATGTTTTATTCAAAGACCTTAATGTTTACATTGTTACATTACTTTTTGTGTATACTTTATCTTGCTTTTACTCATCCATAAGTCCTTCTCTATTATGATTTCCAAAATGGAGTCATAAATGAAAAATATCTTGTGTTTGTTACAAAACCCAATTTTTTTCCATCATACTATCAATTTATCAATTGTTGAACAATTTAAAAGACCCAATTGCAAATTGAATTTGAATAAGATTTAGATCTTTTACATCACACAACAAACCATTTGATTTTGTGAATTCATAGTGTTGTACAAATTATCCAAGGACTTTCTATCAACTAGAAATTGGTGAGATGGTGATTGATGAGACACCAACCTATCAACATGTACGACAATTACAAATCACCGGTTGGACATTTACAAAAGAAAAACAAATGTAGAGGATTAACTTGGGTACATTGGAAAATCCTCAATTTGCAAATATCAATGTTGCATTACTAACTTATTTGAAGGTACAAATAAAAGTATTAAAGGACTTCAAACATATTTTTGCTTAAACATACAAGGATTTGAAGGTACAAGATTGTTTTTTTGACTAATTGGGGAACATTTGTGTGCATAGTAATGCCTTTTGGTGTGAAGAATGGTCCATTGATTTATCAACATGCTATCAACAAAACATTTTGTGAATAGATTTGTTCATGAAGGTATTTTTCAATGATTTTACTATATATATTTAGTAGCATGGATATGCAGTTTTGACAAATTATGATTTCGTTTCCTAAAATGTTGGGAATTTGGGATTAATTTTAATTGGAAAAGTGCAATTTTATCGTGTTTTTTCGATTAATCCTTGGATTTGTTGTTTTTAAGGAAAAAAATTTCATGATCCAAAAAAAGGAGGCAATTTTGAATATTCCGATGTTGACAACTCCAGTATAAACCCAAATGTTTAATGGAATGGCCTATTTTTACAAATTTTTTATTAAAAAAATTGTGTTCAATATGGAGCCAATTACCAAGCTAATGCAAAAATCTACTTCTTTTGTTTAAATTCATAAATGTCAAGCAACGTGGGAAAAGATTATAATTTAGTGTATTGCAACACCAACTTTGGTTAAGTCAAACTAGGATCTTGAATTCCACATTTATACCAATGCATCACAATTATTGTGCGAGCTATGTTACCACATAATCAAATCAAAATATTTGATCAATTGATTGTTTATGCATCACAAATAATAAATCATGTTGAATTTAATTATATGATTATGGAACATGAAGCTTTAACCATGGTTTGTGTTTTGCACAAGGTTTGTAATTTCTTGTTGGGAAATCTATTTGTCTTTTTAGTTGATCAACTAGGTTGTAGTCTATCTAGTTAATAAACCACAAGTTTCAAGGTGCATAACTCAATGGTTATTTTTGTTCTTAGAATATGATTTGAAAGTCATTTATAAACCTACAAAATATCATGATGTTGTTGATGCATTATCAATATTTCCAAACCAAGATTTAAAAAGATTGAAGAAATTTACATGTTTTAACCTAAAAGTTTTATTCATCCAAATCACCCAAAAAAGGTTTATAGACTTTTCAAAACAAGTTAAGGGTGAAACAAACTATATATATATAATTTGTCCCACTTTATTGGTTTTATGGATAAAGGGGAGAAGTAGATGTTAGTGAAAATTGCTCCTGGTGTAATGTTGAAATTGTTTTTGGGTTGGAAGCATCACAAATTATGCCACTTCCTTTTCTAACCACATTTTTTTTTTTGAAATCTTTTTTTTGTTCGTCTACAAGTATAAAACATCATCTTTTCATGGTGAAAACATAGGTTCAAATCCCATAAGGGATAACCTTGCTTACAATTATTATGGTTATTTTGAAAGCCAAGTGAAAAGGGTTTTTTGGTTCACATGGAAATTTGATCATCTAAAAAAAGATGCAAAAGAAAAAAAAACATCTATAATTTTTCTTGAGAAATCTATTTCTCTTTTTGTTGTTTAGCATACACAAACTTTGCCCAATTTAGTGATGGCCGCAAGTGTCTTTATACTACTCAAAGCATAGAGCACAACCCGATATATATATAAGCCAAAACTCTTCATGAATGTGGTAATTTTTATTTTTTTAATCTCTAGTAAACAAGGTTTATACTTCAATTCATTTTATTAAGTGGATGATCCAATATTTATGAGTGATGATGAACAATTCTTACAAGGCGTCAAACCTTATCTCTCTAATGCATTTGAAATGACTAATACTAACTTCATAGAATTTTGTTTCAAGATTCAAGTAAGTAAAAACATCACAAACCATTCCCTTCACTTGTCCCAAAAAAAATATCTTGCATATGTTCTCAAACATTTTGGGATGTTAAATTGTAAACTTGTTGATGCTTCTTTACCAACTAGAAAAAAATTCATAAAAAAAATGGGACCAAAAGACATATGTGAAGTAGATTTGATGAAGACTATGTCTATGCTAAAGGGTGAAAACACAATTAAATGAATAATTGAAACTATCACATTCACAACTATTTTGGATTGTAGATTAAGTTGAAATGTAAAGTCATATTGAACATTAACATCCATTGTCAATTTTTTAATTATCCATGTTACAATAGGCTTTAGTGGAAATATTCAAAATTATGGATGACTTTTAATAGAAGAATGGATTCATAATGAACTTTTGATATGATGATATTGCATTTATCATGCAAAGAAAGTGAAAAATGTGTATTAAAAAATAAAATCATATTAGTGTCAAAAAAATTAATTAAATAAGATACATTGAGATTTTTTTAGTACGAAACATTCTCATATTAAAAAGTTTAAGATGTCATGATTTTCATTATTTTTTATCAATTTTTTACATTTCACATGGAGTTGTTGACCAATCACATGTCTAGGGATATCTATAAAGTGGCATATCAATAATTTTGAACCAAATCATAAATGATACTTATAAGATTTATGGTTTAATAAATATTATAATTTCAAGAATTTTAGTTAATGTAAGGTGTGGAGTCTTCAAAATGTCAAAAATGAACTACTTAACCATGGTTTTACCTAAAGTTGTCAATTACTTCATGTATGCAATGACAAGTATTCATTTCAACCTTGTTTCCTTAGTATGACAAGTTGTTCAATTCATGGCATATCTTGGATTAATTCATTGGATAACAATAAATCACATCTTTTATTACATACAAGCCATGAAAGATATGGGAATTATATATGGTGGTGAAGGCTCAAAGTGAGACGCACTTATAGATTCAAGGATGGATCACCAACTTTGATTAAGCAAAAGATTAAGACTTTGACAAGAAAGCTTCAAAAGTAATATAAACACTCCAAACACAAAAATAGAAATCACAACACCAAAACATGGCATTTACAACTGGCTCCAACTACATGACTCTATAATCCAAATGACCACATTGTAAATGTCACTAGTCGCTAAAATGGTCATAGTCGTAACCACCATTGTGACTGCACCTACAACTATGGAATATTATTTATATAAAATAATATATTATTATATTAATATTTAAATATATTTTCGAATATTGATTTTACAAAATAGTTATTCATTTAATGTAATCTTTGATTATTTATATATTGTATACATATGGTTTTTTCACGAATTGTATAATACACAAATCATATAATTGTATATACAACCATATAAAACACTATTTTATTATATATCATTATACATACCATTGGTCAATGTAATCAACATATGTCATTACCATACCAATGGTCAAAGTTGACTATAGTCAATGTGGTGAACTTGTCACCACAATTGGAACAAGTATTGATATTTGGACCTCCTTGTAATGGTCCAAGGCCTTTGCCATCAACCCACCACATCACATGTGACACAATGTTGTCACATAAAAGCTTTATAATGTTCCAATGTTTGAATGTTCAAAAATACAAAGTTTAAAATTTAATTTCTTTTCCAATACTTAATCAAATGAACATATGAATATGAATTATTAAACTTTGGAGCATAATCTACATATGTGGACCAACTAAAAATTCAAATTAAAAATTTAGTGCATAAATAATCACTTTTGAATTTTTAAAATTTATTTTTTAATTCTGAAATATGAACATAATATGATATTATTAATATATTATGTATATATATTATCTATCATATGTATATAATATACACATATTATAATATAAGTTAATTAATAGAATTGATATTTAGAAAAAAGATTTACCAATTAATTTTATTATACTTATTATAATCAAACCACTTAACATAACATTATAATTGTACTGGTTTTTCATTATTTCAATTTTTTATAATTTTAAATTTATTAAAATCTACATATTCAATACAATATGTACACATACATATGCAATGTTATATGTATATAAATATTTAATGAAACATGTTTGAAATATATACATAATACAACAAATATTTTGTAATAAAACTAAATTCAAATTTGTAAATTATATTTAATCATATTGTTCTGAAAGGTCATTTTATATATAAATTTAATATGTTGTAAATTTATGAATCTTAAACCCATAGATAAATTTGGTAAAACTTTGTTAAATTTGGTTTAAATAGCATGATATTGTTTGAATTATTTTTTTTGTTATTAAAATAGGATATATAGATTAGACTTGGTTAGATTAAAATTAAAATTCATTAATTTTGTTTAATTTTGGTTAAAGTAATATAAATGAGGCTAAAGTAGGTTATTCTGGCCAAAATAGGATAAATTTTTTAATATTTTGATAAACTTGGCTAAAACTTGATTAACCTTTTTAAACTAAATGATTTTGGCTAAATTTGGTTAAATTTTTAAAAAATTAAATTAAATTTGGTTAAAATTGGTAAAATCAAGTTACATGAAAGCACTTAAGGTAAACATGGTCAATTAAACTTGGCTAAATTTGAATTTTTTTGGAAAATAAGATTTTTTAATGTATTTTGCTAGAACTGAGGCCAACTAGGCTAAATTGAATTAATTAATCTAAATTTGGCTAAACTTGGAAAATTTAAATGTTGCTAAAGTTGGTTACATTTGGCTAAACTAAATTAAATTGACTGACAAATGTTAAAATATGTTACATTAAGTTAATATAAGATTATTTATAATAAATTAGGTATTTAATATAAACTATATAGGCTACTCAGGGTGAATTAGTTTTAAGTGGGTTAAATCAGGATTGCATTAAGTTATAATAAATTAATTTAAATTAAATTAGGTTTAAATTAATTCACACTAAACTAAGAATTATTTAAATTATATTAAATTAAGGTAAATTAAACTAAGTTAGGCTTCTAATACAAATTTGAGCATGTTGATATGGTTTTTTTTTTTTTTTTTTTAAATTTTTTGAAAAAAATTCCCTATTCATTACATTAACTGTCTTGGAAAAGAAACCTTCCCATATGCTCTCTGATCACCTTTAGATTTTACTATCATTTTTTAGAATATAAGTGCTTTTCATATGTGTGTGATGGATGCAATTGATTGATTTCATTACATTTCATTAGATTTTTGATAGGATGTTTGAAAGTTCATGTTCACAATGCCAATCACACAACTAATTTGTCTTTCTTCAATTTTAAAATGTGCCATACTTGTGTAATTTGTGTTACCCTAAAGAGTTTATTATGAAAGAGGGGACACGTTTGAGTACAGTGGAATGAGAAGTTGCAAAACTGGGGTGAGCGATTCGTAAATTCCCTGACAGCTTTGTGATTGCAATTGGTGGCTGATGCCATTTTGAGAAAGAAACAAAATTTGTACCTTTTTTTTTCTGGTGGCGCGATGGCGGGGTGACGGCTAAGAATAAAAAAGTGGTCTTTGTCGATATATCCATAGACCATGGTTTCATGTTCCCCACCATTCTAAGTCAATTAGGGTAAAGCTAGTCGACTACGGTTCCTTTTTATATGAAAAAGAAAATGAAGAATGCTGTGTAGAATCTCTGAACATTTGCTCACTTTTTGTCTTTCTCTAGATTTTTGTTGTCCTTGTTATCGTTATTGTTGTTCTTGTTGACTTGTATTCTTCTTATCGTCTTTCGCTTCATTATCAATCCGCGGATCATTCTTGTCACGATCCGCAAACACTGGAAATTAAAGTGGAACCGACCCTTTTTTTGTTTCACATTGTAATGCATCATGTTAGACTGTTGTTGTCTCTATTTGTAGTCTCCTCCTCGAGGCATTGTGTCAGGGATTCCTCACGTGCTCATCTCATGTGTAGAGTGGGTATTGACTGCCGTGGACCACAAGAAAGAGAATCAATAACCCAACAGGAGAGTTCCTGAATTCCTGGGCATTTAGAGGGGCAGATTTCAAGAAATTTAGAAAAAGAAATGGCATGAGGAAAAATAAGTTGTTGCATGAGAAAATGAGACTGATGAAGGCTGCAGGTGTATCAAGCTCAAGAGTGAAGCTGTGATCAGATGTGTTGGACTCCAAACTGAACTACTAAGAGTGAGAAATAGGCTGGAGGGTATTTGAGAAAATGCACCTAGAAGCCAACCATGACCACTGTTGAATATCACATGGTGAACATGATGTGAACATCATGGTGAGTCTCATGCCTACAGCAGCTTGAAGCAGGTATAGTTGTGATGGTCTTCCTCTTTGATTTCATTGTGTTTTTGCACTTCACATTTCTCCATGTGATTGAAAAGGGAGGGAAGCAGATTGCTCACCCTCCAAAGCTTTTGTGGAATTTCTATGCAATCACATTGACAGACAATTGAAGTCAATTTCTGCAAGTTAAGAAAGACAATTGGAAGGTCAAACTACTGCTCCAGTGTAATTCTGGGGTTGTTTGAAGTGTCAAAGGATGTTGGCTTACAATTTTTTTGGTTTTGAGTTTCATCTAAACACCTTGGGCAAAATATCCTTCTGAACTGCATAATGAATCAGAGGACATCCCTAATTCTCTGACATGAATGAAGCTTCAAAGGGAGTTGGGGCTAGAAATTTCTGAAAGTTATGTAATTGAGCTCAAAGAAATCATGATATAGAACCCTGCTGGGAGGTACATTTTGGAGGTCACCTTGCAATTACATGATGGACAAGGAAGCCATAGTGAAGGATGATTGACTGCAGTTGGGAGATATCATAAAAAAGGAGAGACTGTATGGAGCCATCAGCAAATGAAAGATCCTAACTTGAAAAACAAGATTGCAGGTAAGTTCCAGTATGATCTCCCTTACCTATCAAGTGTTCCAAAGTTTGTGCTGACAACTCCAGCTCAAGCCTGACAATTGATATTTGTGCTGGAAATAAATCTCTAATTCCCTGTTTTTCCAGGAAATGGCTTTCTGATATCAGTTGGGCTCCCATGCTCATCAAGACCTATTTTCAGACAACATAGGTGAATTTTTCTATGCAGGTTTCTAGCAATGGTTCTTCACCTCCTTGGAGAAAAAGAAGATGATTGCCTTTTATTATGGGCACCAAAGTACACTATCACTATGTGTGACTGAAGGGTCTTTCCAAAGATTTGATGATGTTTGAAGCACAATCTGCAAATCAGATGTATCACTGAAGTAGAACTATCTGCAGTTATAAAACTGACATTGAAGAGAGCTGAGTGCCTAGTTGCCCAATCCTTATATGTGTGGGAGAGAAAACACAATGGGTGATTTTATGTCAGTTTCATCCCACTGGTTGAGAGACATTGCTCTATTGCCCCTGAATTTCTAAAATTTCTCTCCCTACCCAAAAAACGGGAATTTTGTGCATTTGATTGCTATGTATGAGATCTGAGAAAACTCCATGACAGACACTTGAAGTTGAAACAAAAGTTACCCAATGAACTTGTAGTTGGGTACAGTCATAAGGTCCCAGAGCCATGAGCAGATTTCTAGAAGCAGTTCAAGAGCCAATTCTGCATATTCCCATCAGAATGCACCCAAACAAAGTCCATTAACCAGACAGAATGAGAACCAGTCTATCAATCCAGTAATACCATGATGGCCTTGCACATGGGTTGCCTGGTATTAGCATTCCATGATCAATTTGAAACCACATCCATTACTGGTTAAGCAGGTCTAGTCACACTAAAGACAAGAACCTAGATAAATTCA
>Ga0116229_10011543_pt1 | contig 12993 bp, 7 predicted proteins | sample S1TSphgellanicum_3_FD_87313 | JGI IMG/M metagenome (GOLD analysis project Ga0116229, IMG submission 87313) | Host-associated microbial communities from peat moss isolated from Minnesota, USA - S1T2_Fc - Sphagnum magellanicum MG | ecosystem: Host-associated > Plants > Peat moss > Unclassified...
AAGAATACAATGCGTCGTTGGGAATAACTTCTACTAGACAGACGTCGCGTAAAGGTCAAACGAACATCCAACGAAGGTCGGACAAAACTTGGATGGAAGTCAAACAAATGTAAAATGAAAAGATAGGACGGCAGAACGGTAGGATGTAGGACGACAAGGTGCATGACAATATGGCATAGGATGCAGGACGACAAGATGAAAGTTGGATGGAAGTTCGATGAAAGTCAAATAGACGTCGAACGAAAGTTCGACGAGAGTTCAACAAATGTCGAACGAATGAAGGTCGGCCGCCACCGTTGCGATGGCGGCATTACCATTCGCAACGCTGCAATGATGGTTACGATGTTGTTACTACAGCAACTCGCAACGATGGCGTTGCAATGTTGTTGATGTTGTAACTCGCAGCGATGGCGCTATAGCATTGTTGCTACGACATTGCTTCTGGGAGCTCGCAGGGATGGCGCTATAACGTTGTTGTTGTAACGTTGCTATTGTTGCAGCTCGTAGCAATGGCGCTGCAATGTTGTTGCTATTGTTGTAGCTCATAGCGATAACGTTGTGGCGTTGTTGCTGTGACGCTGCTGTTATTACAGCTCCTCATAGCGATGGCGCTGCAACATGTTGCTGCGGCGTTGCTCCTGCTCACAACGCTACATTGCAACGATGGCGCTGCAGCGTGTTGCTACGACGTTGTTATTGTTCACAATGTTGCATTGCAACGATGGCTGCGCTGCAACGTGTTGTTGCGATGCTGTTGTTGTTCGCAATGTTACATTACAACGATGGTTGCACTATAGCGTTGCTATGGTAGAGCTACAACACGGCGACACTACAGCTTGCAACACTCCAATGTTGGTGTGGAAGTGTTGCAACGCGATGTTGCGGCGCTCGTATGGCAGTGTTGCAATGCGATGCTGCGGTGTTAGTTTGGTAGTGTTACAATGCGATGCTGGGGCACTATTATGGCAATGTTGTAGCTCGCAATGCGTGGCACTACTATAACATGTAATGATACGGTGTTGTTGCAACGCACAACGTTGTGGCGTTACAGCAATGGCGATGCTGCAGCTCATATCGTAACAGCGCTATAGCTCACGTCACGGCAACCCAATTGCTCTATTGCGATGGCAGGCAACGCTACGCTGCTATGCAGCGATGGCGGGTGCCACTGCCAATTTTTATTTTATTTTTATTTTTTACTCAACAGCTTCCAAACTATCCTTGAAGACCATCTCTTCCTATCTTAGCGTGAGAGAGAAAAAAGAAAGAGAACGAGAAAAAAAAATGAAGGGGGGAGGAGGTTTGAAACCTACTTTGTTAGTTAGCAGAAATATAACACAAGCTCCCTCCAACAACACGAGTAGCAACACTAGTAGCAACTTGCACTCCCTCCAGCAGCAACAACACGAGTAGCAACAACTCAAAAACTCCAAAAGCATAAAAAATCTATCGCTTTCAACAAGAAGTAACAAGGGAGTAGAGTTTTTCTAGAATTGAATGCCAAAGAAAGAAGAAAATGAAATGTATGTAGACAATGGCCGTGCAATGGCCGCCGTGAGCATCTAGAAATCTTAGCTTATTATGGAGGAAACTATCCTAACAAAGGAATTCTAGAAAAACTAAAGGGAGAAAAAAAGGGCTTGGTTTTTTATATTGCTGCCAACAAATTGAAACCCTAAATACCTAATAATGTATAGTTGCCTAAGACCGTACATTAACCCTAAAAGCGCACATGGGCATGCCCTTAATTGGCCATGATGTATGAGGCCATGTACGAGCATGACGTATTATTTTGGTAATCATTTCAAAGTTGCAAACCCTAAAAAACACTTGACAACAAATGATAACGGTGTGGGAATAATTTTAAAGCAAGAATGCATATTAAGACCAAATGATGAAAGTCCAATTCTTACAAAATTAGAGTACATAGGTTGGGTTGAAAAAAATTTCGAACTCAATTATGGGGTATTGAAAATAGTTGTTTTGTTTTGTAATTGGGTGAAAACTAACCATATTGGGAATAATGCAATAGTTAAGCGAAATGAGTACAAATTTACACTTGTAAATTTCACTTCTCTAATTCCCATTTCAGATCAATCATTAGTTTTCCCACTACATGTAGATCAAGTATTTTTTCTAGTGACCTTAAGGAAAGAAAATAGAAAATAGTTTTGTGAAAAAAACCTTGAAGAAGACAAGTGATTAACAATGTTCAAATTGATCTTATAGACTTTGACATGTTTACATAATTATAGAATGTAGATCAATATGTAGGTTTACAAGGTCCTAGCCGCGTTGATGAATCAATTTAACTTCCAACAATTGTAGGAGGTTCTATTATAATTTATACATCTATAACTGTTGTTGATGGGGAGGATTCAGATGATGGGAACGGTAGTGGGGATCAAGAAGTTTTACTGAGATTTAAGCCTAATAATTAGTCCTTTATGTATTATTCAAGTTGAAAGTTAGAGAGAAATAGATAGGAAATTCTAAAATCATTGGGTTGAATACATAGTTATATGGGGTAGTTTTTTAAAAATTTAAATACATATGGTTTGTACTTATTCAATCCATATGGTTTCATTTTTCACAATTTGTATGCATTTATGTTCATGTTATTCAAACTATCTAAGGCATAATTGTAGGTGATTTCAAATTGTGGGCAAATCATATGGTTTTCCTTCATGATCAAAAATGTAATTTGTATTTGGTGGGTTTAAGGCTCAACTTTGATTTACAATAAGTTGATCAAAACAAATGCTTATAGTTGCATGATATTTTCCAATTGATGGTTTCAAAACCAATTATAAATATTGGATGCATTGAAAATAATTTCCATGATAAAATAAAATTACATGTATAAACAATAAACCATGAAATAAGATTTTAATCATAGAATTTAATCATGTTTGGCCACATCAAATGTGTATTATTAATAATAATGTCTTAAATTAATCATATGCAACATGTGGATATCCACATTAATAATATCATTCACAATTTTTAGTCATGGGGCATGACATATCAACATCCACGTCAATAATGTCACTCATGGTTTTCAATCATTAGTGACATGTCGACCTCCACATCAAAAAATTGGATGATTGATTTAAATCAAATAAGTAAACCTACTAGTCCAAATAAGCAAGCAATTTCCACGTGTAATTAGGATTGTCTAATGTGGCTAAAATGCTAATTGAACTTTGCTAGGTCAGACATATTTACTTTATAATTGAGCGAAAATAGACATAACCAATTATCCTAGATTAACTATGGTTCATTGTGTAGTCATTACAATCAAATTCTAGGGGCATAAAAGCCATGTTTTTGTAGTAATGATTGCTTGCAATTCTTATGAGGCATCACCAAAGATGAAACAAAAGGGTTTCCATTCATGCATGTTTGAAAAATGTTTTAACCTTTGGGGAGTTTACCATTCTTCTAAATATTCACATATTTTTCAATTTGTTATGATTTAAAGCACCAACATTTTGGTGCAATGTGCATCAAACACCATCAATGTGAACAAATGGAATTTCACATCATTGGTTCCAAATGTGACATCCATGGAAATAACCCCATTTTGGCCACACAATATCATGGATTGCAATTGCATAGGCATTTGTATCCCTATGGTGAAGGGGATTTGAATGCCTCTAGTTGCATTCACATCTTGGAAATAAAACACATGCTTGGGGTGATTACATGTCCAAGTTCAATATAAATGGTTAGGATTTTGTGCATCAATTTCTTTTCCTTTTCAAATGTGCAATATTTTTGTTGCTTAATAAAGTCATCCCTTGACATGGTTTCTCTTGAATTGACCATAAATGCCCATCAAATCACTTTGCGTTTAGCATATATTTGTTCAATATTATGTACCCCGAGCTCAATTTAGTCCATATATGGTCCTTAAGAGATTTTTACATTCATAAAACATAAAAAGACATAAAAGTGGTGGATTCAAGGCCATATTTGCCATGTGCAACTCCCCATTAGGTTAGGTATGTGATGGATGGTAATCCACTATGGCCAAGTGTACACATCTTTTAATTGAAAATTAAGCTAAACAACTATGTTTGATAAATCTACCATGGGGATGTGGATATGGGCTTATACCAACATTCATACTTAAACCACATGCAATCAATTGAATAGCCTAGGTTTGTGTGACATACATAGTAATAGTGGGGGATGTTGCAAGTTGGATAAAGGTGATAGTGAGGGGTTTTGGATCTCAATAGATTGGGACAATGCAGTTCAGACCATGTTTTAAACACAATAAGAAGTGACCCTACAATCAAAGATGCATTATTTTTTTGAATACCTTAAAAATTAACATGTATCCCAATTATAAATTAATTGATATGAATTGGAAGTGCAATACCATGCTTTCCATATAAGAACAAAAATAATTATGATTAAAACCTAATGTGATAAAAGTTAGTTTTTTTGTTCAAGATGGAAAATAGACAAGGCAAAACTTGCAATACCTTCCTAAATCCCTTCCCAAGTTTTGCATATTGTCATTTTGATGACAAACAACTTATAATGCCTTCACATTCCTTCAAACCTTCATCTTCCATACTAACACACATCATGTAAGCCCTACAAGTGTTAAACAAATAAACCTAATATAAAAACCAATAAATCATGTACAAATGCTACAAGACCCTAAACTCTAAATATGAACAAATATCTTCATATCCCTTCCCTATTTGTGTATGTTGTCATTTTGATCACAAAAAATTTGCAATACCTTCACATGTTTGAAAACCTTCACCTTCCATATTAGTAATGCATAATGTAAGCACTACAAGTATTAACCACAATCTAAAAACCAAACAATTATATACAAATGAAAAAAAAAATAATCCTAAACCCCAATTATGGACCAAAAAGTTACACCAAGTAAAATTTAGACCTGGAAAAGTGGAATGGGTTGTATCACTCTTATTTATAAGATTGAAGATTGTATTTGTTTTTCAAAGCTTTCTATAATACTTGCAATTTGTTTCGTACCAACATTACAAGGGTAGGCTTAGTTGGTTTTAGACTATAGGGGTGGTAAATAGGTAATTATATGGGACCATTTACATAATGTTAATGGGTAATAAGTAGCTGGAGAAGGGGTGGGGAGATAATACCTATTAAATCTTCTTGCAATACCCTAAAATGTTGGTTACTATTAATGTCATATACTTAGTGGGTGGTAGATAGGTGGATGTGGGTGGGTACTACAAAATGTGCGTGCAATTCATTAGTCCTGGTTTACTATTTGACTAATGAATTCACTCAAAATTTAATGAAATCACTTGGTGCACATGGACACCTTTTATTGTAGTGGGGGTCAAAATAAGACCTATTTAATATTCTTCCAATACCTTCATTAGTTAATATTGGCATCACATGGTTGGTCAATAACACTAGAAGAAAGAAAATATTTTACAAATGACATATGTAACTAAAATTTAGTTGTAAATCACACATGCCAACTAAAATCTCTTGTAATTGCGTAAGACCAATCTAGTCAACATGTAATTGCATGCGACATGGTGTATTAGATAATTACATATGATATAGTTATATAGTTTTGTTTATTCATGCTCATGTCAAGAAGTTGTAGATGCAACTACATGCAACTATAATGGTAACCTTTCATTTTGTGACATATGTTTATGGTTTAGGCAAATTATTTGTGGACAAATGGTGATTTTTTTGTAGTTCAATATTCAATATTATTAATTAATGACATTATTTTGGATCACATTGAGATTATTAATGATAGGATGTTGACACATGGTGCACAATCTTGGAATCTATTGACGTTCATTAATATTATCCCATTGTACATGTGTCATTCTAGTGGTGATTAAGGTTAGGGTTGATTTTGTGTATCCTTCATCAAAATATTAAAATGATATATACCATGTGACAACCAAACATTTGTGTTGGAGTTGCATATCCAACTATTATGGTGATAGTTGCACCTAACCATAGATTGATTTGTTTTCAATTTGATACATGTACAATTAAGCTTTAATTCTTGGTGACCAACACAATTGTGGATGCAACTAGTGGATTAGGGTTAGGGTTTACCAACAGAATTATTGATGAAATTAATGGGTTTAGAGGATGTGCTTCCACATGTTATGCATGGATTTGTATTGGTATTAGTCATATGGTTACTTGGTTTTGACATTAGAATTACATATATAACTACATAGTGCACATCTACATTAGAACATTATGGACAAGTTGCTAGGTCTATTTAGACATACCTAATCTTTTTTTGGTCTATACCCCACATTTTAAATGCACCAACACAATTGAAAAATGAAGCAATATACAAAACACAATTCCCTCTATAATAAATAAAATTACCTATAGGTAGGTAGGCAAGACAAGGGTGAAGGTGCTAAGAATTTAACACTTACTTGACGATCTTGTAATACCCACATCGGTCAATGTCAACATCAATAGTCCTTCCCCTAAACCAATGGGTATTTTGGGGGAAGGACTATTAAAAATATAAAACCTATTTGATGATCTTGTAATAATTTCATTGGTTGACATTGACATCATGTATTTGGTGGGCAGGTAGGGGGTGTGAAAAATGTAACACATATTTGATGTTCTTGCAATATTTTCATTGGTTGACATTAACATCATGTAGTTGGTGAGTAGGTAGGTAGATAGGTCATGAGGAGGTCATTTCCATTTTATTTCAAATAACGTGCAGAAAAGAAGAAGGTGCAACTTAATGAAAAGAATAGTAATTTATAGTTTATTTCAATGTAAATAGGGTATATAACTCATTATGAGAATATATTTAGAATATATCTTAAATATATAAAAATATACTCAAAATATGTCATTATTTCATAACAAACTAAAAAATACCTTTTCATTCTAAATGCTTCTTAAAATATACAAAAAGTGACCTCTTCATGAGGTAGGTTAGGGGGTGTGAAGAATATAACACCCACTTGATGATCTTGCAATACCTTTGGTTGACGTTCACATCGCGTGTTTAGTGGGTACGTGGGGATGTGGGTCAAAAATGTAACACCTATTTTATGTTTTTGTAATATTCTCATTGGTTGACATTGACATTACATAGTTTATGCATGGGTAGGTAGGTAGGTAGGAGGAGGATGTTAAGAATATAACACTTGCTTGATGATCTTGCAATAACCTCACTAGTAGACATTGACATCAGGTGTGTTGGGGGGAGGGGGAGGGGTGTCAAGAATATAACACCTACCTAATGCTCTTGCAATATCCTCATTGGTTGACGTTAATTATCACATAGTTAGTGGGTAGGTAAGTAGGTGCCAAAAAATGTTTTGGTAGGTAGGTAAGGAGGTGGGCAGGGTTGAGGGATAGTTTAAAATAATAATTGAGAGAAAAAATGTGTCTTTTAGGTAGGTATGTGAGTGTGAGGAGATAGTAAAACTCTTTATGTAGCTAAGTGAGCAAGTGAGATGGTGTGGCTGTTATTTGCAGGTAGTGGCAAGATGGACATAGGTATGTAGATCTGTGTGGTGAAAGTTGAAAGAAAAAAAGATCAAAACAAAAAGGTCATAAGGAAACATAATGGCTGGAAAAAAAAAAAAAAACTATATGCTTAACCTTGTTACAGCAGCCAATGAAAACAACCTGAGTATCCAATCATCAGCTATCCAGATTGGTGCATTGGTGGTTGCTGATTCAGTAGGCCCATCCATCCAAATGACTATTTTATTTGCCTAGCTAGGAACAGCCAGCGGAACTACTCTGAATTTTGTGAGCTTTTGGAGAAATTTATTCCTTGAATCCATGGAAGGGAAATAGATTATTGATGTAAAGCTGCCCACCTTTTCTCCGAGGAAACAAAAAGGAAGGACAAAAGCTAAAAGGAAAAAAGGGAGGAGTCAAGAAGCCAATGTTGAACAAGAATGCAAAGCATCTTAACAACCAATGCATACGTTGAGAACATAATGACTCATATACCTATTTATAATGGTGCATTCACACTTGGTGTTAGGGACTATAGTGTTGAGTCCCCTAACACCATGCTATCCATTTAGGACTTAAACTTAGTTATCATGAAATTTTTATGTTAAGCTAACATTCACTTAACATTAAGCTATAACTCATTTAACATTAGGTGCCTCCTAGGATGCCAACTAGATTTTCATTTAACACTGACTTAACATCAAGTCTGAATGCACCATATTTAAGTAAGCTACTAGTAGGTCAGAGGTGAGGATGGGTGGGGAGAGAGGGAGGGAGGAAGGGGTGGACAAAGTAGGTTCTGCTGGATATTTAACTGAAGAGTAAAACCGTAGAAACTCTTGTAACAACGCCAGATGGTGCAAATAAGTTAGGTTATCACATGGAAGGATTTGTGTGTGAGGTGAAAGTGAAGATGTACATGGCCTGCGTCATGCCTTACACTCCTCCCTAGGAAGGAATGCATTCTTTGCTTGACTTGGAGTGGGCTGTGCTGTCTTTTTTTGCGAGATCCTGGACACGTTCCATCAGCACTGCTAACCCTATTCTAAAAAGCAGCCCTATGTGGCAGCTGGCTCTAATTTTTGTTTTTTCAATTTTTAAGGTAGCCAAAGTGACAATTTATGCACAGGAGTATTTTAGCCAAATTTGGCTATGTTTGAATTTTTTTCTTCTTAAAAGCATCTTTCTATACTGTCCATGACTTTCGGCCTTGCAGTGCAAAAGTTCTTGACTATTGAATGATTTCTTCACTGAAAGTTAAATTACATAGTAGCTGAAAATTTCAGAGGAATTGGAATGTGCCTTGGTGTTGTTGAAAGGATCTTGATGATTTATTTGGTAAGATTTTGACTCCGAATGTGGGAGATATTGAATTTTAAGTGATTTCTGCCACTGAAAATTCAAATAAATTCCAAAAAACGAGGTTTTGGAAGGAAAAATTAGTTGAGGACATGATAACACTCGGGCCAACAACACAGGCCACACTAGTTATGATTTTAAAACCCCTGAAAACTGCTTATTTTTGCAGTTTTATTTATTTATATTTCGCCAAATCGAACAGTGAACCATGCCTAAGAAATAAAGTGGTTTCATGTTGCCTCTAAATCCAATGTAACTGGAAATGTTTTGTCAGATGTGGATGACATCTTATGTTGGCATCAGAGTGAGGATGTCACCTTATGAAAGGTTCAAGCCCACGAGAAGGCATCCTGGAAATAAGGGGCCTCCTAGGATGAGGCAAAAGCTCTGTATGACCCCAAGTTTCAGGAGTGTCCACCATAATACCCCACGTGGTCAGATATGAATAAAATAAAAGATATGTTTGAAAGGCCAGAATGCTTGGTTGTTGCCAATGGCCATAAATGCGACTAGCATGTTTCACAAGATCACTAGAATGAAAGCCCCCACAACTAAAATAGGTGAAGAGTTAAAATGGTGAGGGTTTGGAAAAATTGGAAAAACAAAATTACCCCAGGTTTCAAAGCGCCGGTTCTCAGACAGTTCATACGAGTCAGTTCTCCAAGGTGGTTCTTACACAACAATTATCAAAAGTTCTGTTATTTCAAAAAATGATTTTTTTACTTTGAAAGTTATAGAAAAACGTTTTTCCAACATATACCATGAAAATAAAATAAAATTTGTCACCATTTTATATGTTCACAAGTTCATCTTGTTCAAAAGAACTTTCTAACTTTTCAAACTCCTCAAAATCTAAATCCTTTTCAATCAGCTCCACCAAATTGGAAGGTGGTTTACTATCAATTCTAAAATCATTTGCCCAATTTTTTCACACAAAAATCAGTCTCTCTAAATTGTTTAATTGTAAATGACATCTTCTCAACTTTGTAAGTATGCTTGCTAAAGAAAAAGTCTTTTCCATCTCAATTTGTGATCCAAGAATCCCTAAGATTTTGATGGGTCAAAAAACCAATAGAAGGAAACATAGTTTTATGTTTTCCCCACCATTGAAAAAGACATTTGATTTCTTTGGTAACATTTGAAAAATCAACAATTCTTTGGTGACAAGTTTTGTGATTGGTTCACTTGTGCTAGGAGTTTGTTCAAAATATCAAAATCAAAATTTGCATATATTGTTTGATATGCATATCCAACTTTAGATTTTGTCGTTCGAAGTAAATAATGACAACATTTTAAAAACATACAATATAATGATCATATATCATATTCTTCAACAATGTTCACCCCTTCTTCATAACCAATAAAATAAAATACTAGACAAGGGCTCTTAAATCTTGGGTCTAACATGAAACATAATATGTTGTGAGGTTTTATTTTTTCATATCTTTTCAAAAAAGAAAGGAAAGATTCCAAAACACCACAAATTTCTTTCTTGATATTGGTAGCAAACAAAGATAACTCAAAGACGATCCCATAATCATCATCAATCAAATTAACTTTGATAGGTGGGTTTGTAACTTCTTCCTGGTATTTTAAACACATGGTAATGGAAAACTTCAATGCATTAGACAATAACCAGTGGTTCCTAAACTAGTTTAAAACATAAACATTCACTATAGGAAAAGGACAATTCACAATTATTTGAGAAATGTGCCAAATAAGAAGAGGTGGCATCCTACAACTGATTTGGTGATATTTTGTTTATTGTAACAAAGGATAATAACATCCTTGAATTGCAAGGCCTCTTAAAACATAAAGACTTCACTAATAAACTTGCAACCAAAATTACACATGCAATGTTAATATATGTATTGAACAAGCATAATTGAATAACAAAGAAAAAAACCTTAAAATTCTTCCATATTAGAATTTCACATACAAATTTTTCTCACCAGAATTCATTTACCAAATTTTCTCTATTGAAAACCTTGCTACTAAAATTGGATTTAATACCAGTTTAAATTGTGTTATATTTAAGTCCATTTTTTTTGGGATTGGGTTAATTGTTAATTCCATTGTTTTTTATTTTCTTTCTTGCAGGAACTTAAGGTTTTATGCCTTTGAGGACTATACATGGGAATATTTTTTAGAATAAATTATTTTTTTCCTATCATACTTTTTTACGTAGAATTTTATGTGTTGTTTTCTCTTTGTATGTTGTGAATATATATATTTTTTCTATGCAAGGGTTTTTTCCTTGTATTTGTTTTAGGTTTGTTTTTGTAAAAACTTTATGAAGTTGTCCTACTAAGATTTGACAATCCCTTTTGTAATTAAGTTTTTTTCATACCTAAGGAAAGTAAGAAGATTTTACCTTTTCCTCCCTTATTTTATTTTTTCTAAAACCCAATAGTTCACCAAGTGGCCTTAACATTTGGTGATCATATAGTGGATATTGAATCCAAAATTTATGGTTCATTATTGTTCCTATTTGGACAAATATTGGTTCATGTTATTTGACTCTAACAAAAACAATCTATAGATTTATTTTTGTTATTATTTGAAAAATAAAAATAAAAACCAAAATAACTCATAGATTACAACTTTTTTGTAGTCATATACAATATGTCAACAATGTTGACAATAAGTATGAAGAAAATAATGGAGCAAGTTTTGCAAAAAAATGTTGAAGTATGGCATGAAAATAACTTGGAGCAACTAGAGTAGTCAAAGATCAACCCAAAGGAGGCTATGACCTTTCACAATGGGGAGCAAAAAATTAGAGGATATTACTAAAAATATCAAACCAAAAATTGTACGACCCACCAAAAATCATCCACCAAAATTGCAAGACATTAAAACCAAACCAAAAACTCCACATAAACCAATTTGGAACCCTATGGAAATTATTATTTTTTTGGTACCATGAGATTGTTGTGACAAGTTCACATGCCAAAGATAATGAAATTGATCAACTCTAGAGGCGAATTTATGAGTTGTGCTGATTTTAGGAGAAGGAGCCTTTTGATGAAATATGAAATGTGCAAACCTTGAGGATGAATATTTCAAATGAAGAGGGTTCCATCAAGAAATTTTGGTAATCCATGTTTTTAACATTCATGCTTCTCTTCATGCATTTCCAACTTGTACTTTTTGTCAAAGTTTGAATCACCAAATAGACAATTGTTCTTATTAGTCTAGTCAAGTCTTGCCTACACATAATATCGATTGATCATAGACCTTATCCAGTATGAGCACATGTTCAAAGTTTAGTTCCGAATGTTTTGAATTTGGATTATCCTTCAGCAATACCAAATGTATTTTGTAAAGAGCTAGTTATTCCACATATTTAAAACTATTTTACTTACCAGAAATGTCATGGAGCAAAATCCAATAGGTTTTCCAAATTCAATGTGTCCTCATGTTGGACCATGTACACATATTTTGGTTTTGGTTATGGGGGCATAAGGAGTGCTCATAAAATGTGGCTTCCAATATCCAATCCTTAAGTTAACCTCATCGCCCCACCAAAACTAGTTTTGGAAATTGCACAAGCTAGGATTGTAACAAATCGCAAAGAGCCTTCAAATGAAAACAAGGATTATTTCAAAAGAAAAGACAACACCAGGATGCCACAAATCTTTCCTATCAGAAAATCGTACAATGAATGAAAGAGCAGATCGTCCTTGATTGGAGATGTTAGTGGGCCTTCTGCTGGTGGATGGACTATTCTTACTAACAACAGTGGTGGCAGACCTTTTAACGGTGCTGGCAATATGCCTCCAAGAGGTGAGGGTGGTGGTCCTCTAGGAGGTGGCGACAACGGATTTTCAAGAGACCAAAATCCAAGATCATATGTTACAGGACTAGCATGACCGTGGATAGGGCCTACTTAAAATATGTGGAACCCTTCATGGTATCTTGTCTAACCCCCTATAACACCAAATCCTTTGCCAAATAGGAAACCCTTACCCTACCCCATCTACACCACAAAAATAGATCTAGATGCTCATGTACAAGTTTTTCATAAGGCCATTTAAGCCAATGGAGAGAAAAATGATGTTGATATCATTAATCTATTTTTTTTTACTCTTCACAATGCCATATCCAAATGGGGAGAAAATTTTATGA
>Ga0116229_10011544_pt1 | contig 12992 bp, 9 predicted proteins | sample S1TSphgellanicum_3_FD_87313 | JGI IMG/M metagenome (GOLD analysis project Ga0116229, IMG submission 87313) | Host-associated microbial communities from peat moss isolated from Minnesota, USA - S1T2_Fc - Sphagnum magellanicum MG | ecosystem: Host-associated > Plants > Peat moss > Unclassified...
CCGCGCGACCCTGACCGCGCGACCCTGACCGCGCGACCGGCGGTCAGCGCTTCGCTGGCTTCCCGGCGCCGCGGCCGGCGCTGGGGAGCGTCAGCGTGAATCGCGAGCCCTTGCCGAGGGCCGACTCCACCGTCAGGTCCCCCTCCATCGCCCGGGCGAGGTGCCGGCTGATCGCGAGCCCCAGACCGACGCCGTCGGGCGCCGGCGTCGTCAGTGCGCGCTCGACCTGCACGAACGGCTCGAAAATGCGCGCCAGCTGGCTCTCGGGGATCCCGCGTCCCGTATCCCAGATCACCACGCGCGTCACCGCGCCGCCGGCCTCGCACTCGATCCCGATCGTCCCACCCTCGCCGGTAAACTTGACGGCGTTGGAGAGGAGATTGAGCAGAATCTGGCGCAGCCGCTCCGGATCGGCGCGCACGGTGACGTCGCAGTGCGCCGCGAGCAGCGTGATCGCCTTCGCGTCCGCCTGCGGCCGGATCAGGTCCTCGAGCTCCAGCGCGACCGCGCTGATCCCGAGCTCCGTCGTGTTGATCTGGAGGTGCCCGGCCTCGACCTTCGCGAAGTTGAGGATGTCGTTGATCAGCGTCAGCAGATGGCGCGCGCTGCTCTGGATCCGCGCCAGGTCCGTCTGCTGCTCCGGCGTCACGGCGCCGCGGAGGCCGAGACTCATCAGCTCGGCGTAGCCGGCGATCGCGTTGAGCGGCGTTCGCAGATCATGACTCATGCTCGCGAGAAACGTCCCCTTCGTCCGGTTCGCCAGTTCCGCCGAGGCGCGCGCGTCCTCGGAGATCGCCAGGAGCTTGCGTCGCTCTTCCGAGGATTCCTCGGTCAGCGCGACGTGCCGCTTGGCGGCGTCGATGTCGGCGAAGACGAGCACCGCACCGTCGACATGCCGGTCCATCGTCTGGTACGGTCGCACCGTCAGGCGCCACCAGTGGCCCTCCTCGTCCTGGACATCCTGCTCGGAGACCTGCAGCGAATCGATCGCGTCTCGCACGCTCGCCTCGAGGCCGACCGCGTTCACCCGCAACTTCAGGTCAGCCAGCGGCCGGCCGATATCCGTCGCGATCACGCGGAAGACCTTGTCGCTCGATGGCGTGAACCGCTTGAGCCGGAGGTTGCTGCCGACGATCAGGATCGGCATCGTCGTGCTCGACAGGATGTTCAGCAGGTCGCTCGTCATCGCGCCGAGATCACGATTCCGCTCGTTCAGCTCCTCGTTGAGGGTCGTCAGCTCCTCGTTCGTCGACTGCACCTCTTCCTTCGTCGTCTCCAGCTCCTCATTCGTGCTCTGCAACTCCTCGTTGGACGACTGCACCTCCTCGTTGGCAGCGCGCAGCTCCTCGCTGGCGGCCTCGTGCTCCTCGACGAGACTCTGCAGCCGCCGCCGCGTCGCCAGCAGTTCATCCGTGACCGACCGCAGCGCCTTCGCGGCGTCACCGGGGCCGCGCGCACTGCGCCCCGACTTCCCGCCACGTGCGAGTTCGAGCGCCGAGCGGACGTCACGCTCCTGCTCGAAGAGCACGAGATAGTACTGCCCGCCGGCGGCGGTCGGCTTGAGCGGCACGACGTCGATCCGGACGTAGCGCACGCCACCGTCGTTCGTCACGGCGATCCGCTCTTCCCGCACCGCCTGCTGCGTCTTCTTCGCCGAGTGCATCGCGGCGTGCAGCGGCGCGACGAGTTCGGGGCGCGCCATCTTCGACAGGCGCAGGCTCGGCACGCCCGGTGGGTGCACCAGAAAGGGCGTCGTGTCGCCGCGAAACTGCAGGATGTCGAGGTGATCGTTGACCAGGACGCCCGGCGGCACGAACCGGTCCATCAGTGCCTGCTCCGCCAGCGCCATCACGTCGTCCGGCGGGAGCGCGTGCACGACCGGAAACGCCTGTCGGTGCGCGCCCGTCGTCAGCGCGTTGACCCGCGTCGGCGCCCCGAGGCCCACATCGACGGGTCGCGCCGCGCCCGGACGCGGCTTGAAGAGCTTGTCGGCCTTCGACGCGTAGTCGAAGAGCTCGGAGCTGGCGCCGACCGATTCCGCGCTCCCCAGCAGCAGACGGCCCGTCGGCTCGATCGCGTAGCGCAGGATCGCGAAGACGCGCTGCTGCAGACTCGGCTCGAGGTAGATCAGCACGTTGCGACAGCTGATCAGGTCGAGGTGCGCAAACGGCGGGTCATAGAGCACATTCTGCCGCGAGAAGACGCAGAGGTCGCGCACCGCCTTGCTGATCCGGTAGCCGCTCGCCTCCTCGACGAAGAACCGCCGCAGCCGCTCGGCCGACACCTGGGCGCGTATCGCGCTGCGATAAAACCCGGCGCGCGCGGTGGCGATCGCACTCGTACTCAGGTCGGTCCCGAAGATCTGCACCGGCAGGGAGATCCCCGACTCCGCCATGCACTCGAGCAGCGTGATCGCGATCGAATAGACCTCTTCCCCCGTCGCACACCCGATGACCCAGACGCGAAATGCCGTCTCCGGCGAGTGGGCGGCGAGGAGCGCCGGTAGCGCCGTCGCGCGCAGCGACGCGAAGACGTCCGGATCACGGAAGAAGCTCGTCACGCCGATCAGCAGATCGTCGTAGAGCAGATCGAGCTCGGTCGGGTTCTGGTCGACCCACGCGAGATACTCCTGGTGCGTCGTCTGGCGCAGGACGCACATGCGGCGGAAGATCCGCCGTTGGACCGTACTGCTGCGATAGTGCTGGAAATCGACGCCGTGCCGGGCGTACAGCAGGCCCAGAATGTGGCGGAGCGCCGCATCGCTGTCCGCCCGGCGCGCGCCGGACGCGCTGCCGCCATCGGCGGCGAGCTGCGCGCTGATCCGCGCGAGGTGATCGGCGATCTCCTCGGGTGACAGAATGAAATCGACGCCGCCGGTTCCAACCGCACTCTCCGGCATGGCGGGATCGCGCGCCGACTGGCTGTCCTGCACCATCGTGATCCCGCCGGCCTCGCGGATCGCGGCGATCCCGGCGGTCCCGTCCGACCCGGCACCCGAGAGCACGACGCCAATGGCGTCACTGCCGTGCACCTCGGCGAGCGATGTCAGGAAGGCGTCGATCGGCAGGTGGGGTCCGCGCCCGGCGGCCCGTGCGACGAGCCGAACGTGGCCGTCGGAGACGGTCATCTGCGTGTTCGGCGGGATCACATAGATCCGGTCGGGCGCGAGCCTCATGCCGTTCGCGGCTTCGATGACCGGGATCGTCGTGGCGCGCGCCAGCAACTGCGACAGCAGACTCTCGTGCGACGGATCGAGGTGCTGCACGAGAACGTACGCGAAGCCCGTGTCGCCCGGCAGCGCGCGGACCAGCCGCGTGAACGCATCGAGCCCGCCGAGCGAGGCGCCGATGCCGACGACGTGCGGGGAGTGCGCCGCCTCGGCGCTGGCCAGCGGCGCCGACGCCGCAGTCGCGCCACCGCTCGACGCAGCCTTCGCTCCGCGACCAGCGCGTTTCTTCGGCGCCGGCTGCGCTTCAGCCGATTCCGCTGGGTCCGGTGACGCTTCGCTGCGTCCGCGGCGCTTCGCGTCTGAGCCAGCTGGTCGTTGCTTGATGGGCCGAATCTCCGGTAGGACCGGTCGACCCGCACCACGGCCGGTAGCCGCACCTCGACGAGGTCGTGCTGCTGACGCAGCGCGGGCTCCTCAATAGACAGGCCGAACTCTCTTTCCGCAAGACGTTTGTGTACCAGGCGCGCTTCATCGTCGCGCATGGATGAGATCGTCGGTGCGCGCGGTGCCCAAACGTGCCACGCGGCGGAAACGGTGACCCGTTCCCGCCGCGTGGCGAATCCTCGTCGTTTGGGGCGGGCTACATCGTGGCGGCCGCCAGGTCACGCACCGTCGTCGCGAGCTTGCGCACCTTCGCCGGATCGCTCGCACCCGAGACGTCGCCGTCGAGTTGCGAAGCCAACGCCGTCAGCGTGCTCTGCCGCTTCATCCCCGATGCCTGCTCGGCGGCGTCGAGCGCGGACCGGACGCTCGAAACCTGATCCGACGGAAGACCGCCGACCCGCGCGAGCTGATCCGTATACGCCCGAGCCAGCGCGAAACTCGCCGGCCAGACGAACTTCGGCTGGCCCTGCACGTTGAGGTAGTCCAAGTGCACGGTCTTCGCGGCGGCCAGCTCGTTGGCCGAGATGAAGGCGCTCGGCTTGAGCTCGAAGATGTCGAGGCCGCGCGCGATCTCGGAGCTGACGATCACGCCGTTGTACCAGTACGCCGACCACGATCCGCCCATCTCGAACTTCGTCGAATCGACCGGCCCGCGGTCGAAGAACGCGATCTCCTTCGGGTGCGCCGCGTCCGTCCAGTCGAAGACCGAGATGCCGCCCTGGTACCACGCCTGCACCATCACGTCGCGGCCCGGGATCGGAATCAGCGACCCGTTGTGCGCGACGCAGTTCTCGAGCGAGGTCTGCGCGGCCGGCATCTTGTAGTAGCCCTGGAACGTCAGCTTCTCATCGACGATCGTGAACAACGCGTCGGCGCCCCACTCCTTCTTGTCGCTCGCGCGGCACTTCGGCGCGCCGCCGCCGCCCCACTCGTCGGAGAAGAGGATCTTCGTGCCGTCGTTGTTGAACGTCGCCGAGTGCCAGTACGAGAAGTTGGAGTCGGAGACGAAGGCGACGCGGACCGGGTGCGCCGGATCCTTGATGTCGAGCAGCAGCCCGTATCCTTCGCACGCGCCACCGGCCATGCCGATCGCCGGATAGACCGTGATGTCGTGGCACTGCGTCGGCCCGGTCTTCTGCCGGTCGCCGATCATCTTCGCGATCATCACCGGGATCGCCTCGCGCAGGGCGGCCGAATCGGCCGCCGTCGGCGCCGCCGTGCCGTGCGCCTTTGCCATGCTGTCGAGCGCCGGGTTGACGAACCGCGACGGGAGGATCATCGACTCGCCCATGACGTCGGCGACGAACGCGCCCTTGGCGCGCGCCGCCTCGACCATCGCCCGGTCCTCGGGGGCGGCGTGGTGCGTCGCCGGATGCACGAGGTCATTGAAGATGCGCGGCGAGCTCACGATCGCGGCCTGCTCGGGATGCGCGAGCGGGATCTTGATCACCTCGATGCGGAAGAGCGCCGAGTTGGGATCCGTCGCGGGCGAGGCCTTCGAGCAGCCGGCCAGCTCGCTCGGCGAGCGGACGCCCGCCGACCCCGAGATGTAGACGTAGACGTCCGCCGGGTCCGACGGATCGACGAGCAGCGTGTGCGTGTGCGAGCCGCGGCACGTCTGCACGTTGGCGATGTACTTCGGATTGGCGATGTCGCTGATGTCGAAGATGCGGAGGCCGCGCAGCCGCTCCTTGCTGACCGTGTCCGGCACGCCCTGTGCGCCGCAGTCGAGGCGGCCCGAGTTCCCCTCGCCCGAGACGAAGAGGAGATTCTTGTAGACCGAGATGTCGCTCTGCGACGCCGGGCAGAAGTACGTCGTCTTGAGCGTCGGCTTCGTCGGATTCGAAATGTCCCAGACCTGGAAGCCGTTGTAGTTCCCCTGGAGCACGTAGGGGCCCGTAAACGCGAGGTCCGAGTTGGTGTTGTCGAACTTGGCCGGCTTCGGGGTGTTCGAGAGCAGCGTGAGGTTCCACGACGCCGATCCGGCATCCATGAGGCCGCCCTTGAGCCCGACGCGCGGGTCGGGATTCGGCGGCATCGTCGACATGTCGCCCGCCGACATGTCGGACTCGTGCGTGGCGGACGACGCATGGGTACAGGCGGCGAGCGCCAGCAGCACCGCGGCGAGCGACAGGGTCGTCGCGGCCGTCGATGATCGGACACGGCGTGCAGGGACGTGGTGCGGGAATGGCATTGCGGTTTTCCTCTGGCGGTGCGATTGGGCGTGCGACGAAAGACATGAATCGGAACGGCGGGTCGTGCGAAACCGGGGCCACTACTCGCCGGCACCCGTGAGCGTGAGGATCGCCAGCATCTTCTCCATGCGGGCGATCTCCGTGGTCTGATCGACGTTGACGTCGGACGCAAACTTGAAGATCAGTTCATCCTGGCCGGCGCCCGGCGTCTCGAAGAGATCATGGACCATGCCGACCGCGCCACGGTGATGCTGGATCATGTCGGTCAGGAAGAGTCGGTCGAACTCCGGGCCCCGCGCGGCGTCCAGCGCCGCCATTTGCTGCGCGGTCAGCATCCCGGGCATCAGCGCCATCGGGTGCGCGCCCATGGTCATGCCGGGCATCATCTGTCCCGGCATCATCGCCACTCCGGAGCTGTCGACCATCGGCACCGGCTGTCGGCGATAGCGCAGCCACCGCTGCATCAGGACGATGTCGTCCCGCTGGGCATTGATGATGCGCGCGCAGAGCACCTGCACCGAGGGCGACGCGCCATGGGACGGCGCCCACTTCGCCATGACGATCGCCTGCGAGTGGTGCCCGATCATCCCCGTCATGAACGCGACGTCGGCCGCGGTATACGGGAGACGCATGCTGTCCCGCTGTGCCTCGGCGATCCCGGCGCTGTCGCCGTGCGCAATCTCGGCCGCCGTGAGCGGACGATCGGACGGTGCAGGTGCGGTCGAGACCGGTGGATTGGCGGAGCCGTGACACGCCATCAGCGCGGCAACCACCAGCAGACCGGCCGCGATCGGTCGGGAAGGGACGCAGATCATCTCAACGACACACCATAGGAAGTCGCAAGCCAGGTGGACACCCAACACGTCCGGGCAGCAAAGTAACGAAGCTGCCATCGGCTGGTAAGACAGGCGAGACGGTCCGGCCTGTGAGGCCGGTCCGTCCCTATCTCCCAGCTACGCACTCGCCGTGGGAAATGTTGCAGATTGCCGGACCCGGACGTGCCGCCCAGCCGCGCTGGAGCGCGAGTCCGCGCGCTGCCTCGCGCGGCCGCGAGCTACAGGCGCTCGTACTCGGTGACCGTGCGCGGGTCGATCGTGTCGCCCGTATGCCGGATCCCCGACGGCTCGATCAGCACGAGGTGCACCTCCTCGCGCGCGATCGGCCGGTGCTCGACCCCCCGCGGGACCACCACCAGGTCGCCCGGACCGAGGCCGACGCTCCCGTCGCGCAGCTCGATCTCCAGATGCCCGAGCACGACCCAGAAGAGTTCGTCCTCGTCGGCGTGCGCATGCCAGACGAATTCCCCCTCCACCTTCACGACCTTGACCTGCGCCCCGCTCACGTCGGCGATGATGCGCGGCGTCCACCGGTCGTGGACCCGCGCCAGCTTGTCAGCAACGTTGACGACGTCGAGCATCTCCATCCTCCTCAGGGCTGATCCGGTCCGGCGCGCGCCGCGCCGCCGTCCAGCGCGTCCCGCCACGCGGCCATCGACTGCGCGGCGGCGAGCGACGCCGGGTCCTCCGGTGCATCAGTGTACTCCGCGAGCGGCCGGTGCCACCAGATCACGTCGTGCCACGCGCCGAACTTGTAGCCGACGCGCCGATAGATGCCGACCTCGCGGAACCCGACCGCCGTATGCAGGGCGACGCTCGCTTCGTTCGGCAGCGTCGCACCGGCGTACGCGTTGACGTAGCGCTGCAGCGCCAGGACCCGGAAGAGCGACCCGTACAGCGCGCGGCCGACGCCGCTCCGGCGCGCCGCCCTGCTGACATAGACCGAGACCTCGACCGACCATTGATATGCGCGTCGGGCCCGATGGGGCGCGGCATACGCGTAGCCGAGCACGTCGCCGGCCCCAGCAAGGACGAGCCACGGCAGTCCGCCCTCCAGCGTGGCCGTGATCCGCGAGCGCATCACCTCGATGCTCGGCGGGTCCCACTCAAATGAAATCGCCGTCTCGCGGACGACCGGCGCGTAGATCGCCTGCACAGCGGCGGCGTCGTCGGCAGTGGCCAGCCGCACCACCGTCGATGCGCCACCGCCAGGTGGCGCCGACGTCACGCGCGCGGCCAGTACATGATGACGCCGACCCCGACGAGGCAGATCGCCCCACCGATGATCTCCGGCCGATCGGGACGCTGGCCGTCCAGCGCCCAGCCCCAGAGGAGGGAGAGGATGATGAAGACACCCCCGTACGCGGCGTACGTCCGCGCGAAGCTCGCCTGCTGAAACGTCGGAATGATGCCGTAAATGATGAGCACGAGCGCGCCGAGCAGCCCGACGTAGAGCGGCTTGTGCTCGCGCAGCCAGAGCCACACGAGATAGCCACCGCCGATCTCGCAGAGGCCGGCGACGAAGAAGAGCAGGACGGACTGGACGATCGGCGACATGGGGAGCGGGTTCGGGGGAAACCAGATGCTCGGCAATCTGTGCAGATTCCGCCGAATTACATAGGCATTCTGCCGCGCTTCGGCCCTCCTTCGGGCCCAGGCGCGGAGCGAGCTGCAGGATTGGCGCTCGTTGCTTGACAGCGTGGACCACTGGGCTACTATGCGGTACCCCGAGCGGAGAAGTCGTGCATGGCGGAGCAGAACGTGGGCGGGACCAGGCAATCGCTCGGGCTGACCGGGGCGACCGTGAACGCGATGGCGCTGATCGCGCCCGGCGCGTTTCTCTGGATCACCTATCAGCTCCAGGCCGCTGCCACCGCACCCAGCGGGGCGTCGGTGGCCGTCGATATGTGGCCTGGGATCGTCCTCGCGCTGATTATCGCACTGCTGAGTGCGGTATCGTATGCCGAGCTCGCTGCGCGATACCCCGAGGCCGGTTTCGGCGGCTGCTACTACTTCGCCGAAAAGGCGTTCATCGACCGGGAAAACGGTCGCCATCATCGCTGGGCGCGGGTCGCCAAGCTCTTCACCGGATGGGCGGCGCACCTGTACTACTGGGTCTACCCGGGGACGATGGTCGCGTTCATGGGGACGTTGGTCGGGTACATGTACACCCAGGTGACCGGGGCGACCCTGTCCACGCCTGCCCTGATCGCGTTCTGCGTCGCCTTCGCCGTCATCGCCGGCTGGGTCGCGGTCCGCGGGGTGACGGGGTCGACGCTGACCGCCCTCGTCATCAATGTGATCCAGCTCGTGACGCTGGTGATCTTCACGGTCCTCGCGGTCCTCTATCGCACGCGTGACGCCGGCGGCGGGAACGTCTGGGTCTTCGCGCACCCGTCCGACATCGTTGTGCCGCATAGCGTCCAGGGCGTGCTGATCCAGTCGACGCTGGCGATTCTGATCCTCGTCGGCTTCGAGAGTTGCACCGCCCTCGCCGCCGAGACGCGGGATGCGGGGCGCAACATTCCGCGCGCGGTGATCCTGTCGCTCGTCGTCCAGGGGGTCTTCGCCTACCTGCTCGAGTATTTCGGCGCCAACTACATGCTGAGCGACAAGCTGGTCGGCGTCGACGCGCACCATGCGGCGATCAGCGGGATGGATGCGGCCGCCGCGTCGAGCGCACCGATTGGCGACATGGCGATCCTGATCGGCGACCGGCTCCTCCATGGCCTCGGGTTCGGCCTGATGATGACGATGGCCGTGACCGTCGTGCTCGCGCTGCTCGCCTCGACCCTGAGCTGCATGAACACCGCGGCGCGCGTCAGCTACGCCATGGCCCGTGACCGCGAGATGCCCGAGCTGCTCGGCGCGCTGCACGGGCGGTTCGCGTCGCCGGCGCGCGCGATCTGGGCGCTCGTCGCCGTCTCCGTGGTGATCGCGGCGATCGGCGTCCAGTCGGTCGTCGGGCTCACGGGGATCACGCTCGCCTCCAACTTCGGGACCTTTGCGCTCTACGGCATGACGTGCCTCTGGACGCTGATCGCGTTCGCCGGCCGGCGCGACGCAAGCCTCGTGCGTCACCGCGTGGTGCCGATCGTCGGCCTCGTCGCCAACCTCGCGATGCTCGCCGCCATCCTGTACCTGTACATCATCGGCAACGCCGACTCGAAGAGCGAGGCCTACATCTGCTTCGGGATCGCTGGCGCGTGGGCGCTGGTGAGTGTGCTCTATGTGCTGGTGACGAGCAGTCGCGACCGGCGCCCGCTCATCGGGACGCCGATCGACGGCGCCGGCTCGCGGGCGTCCTGATCCCGCGGCGTCCCGTGCGGGCGATCGCCTACGCCGAGCGGACCCACGCCGGCTCCGTGCGCACGACCAACGAGGATACGGTCGCCGTCGCGCCCTTTGGCAGCTCGGTCGATGATGGCGTCGTCTTCATGATGGCCGACGGCGTCGGCGCGGCACCGGGCGGCGGCGTCGCCAGTCGGCTCGCCGTCGAGGCGGCCGCGGCCGCCCTGGCGACGGCGCCGCGCCGCTGGCCGGCGCACCGCCGACTCCGGGATGCGGTCGCGACGGCGAACCTCGCCGTGCACGATCGGACGCTCGTCGACCCGCGACTCCGGCAGATGGCGACGACGCTGACGGCGATGGCGCTGGTCGGCGAGGAGGTCGTCACCGCCCACGTCGGCGACTGCCGCACCTACCTGCTGCGCGACGGGCGGCTCACGTGCCTGACGCGCGATCACAACTGGGCGGGGCAGCTGATGCGACTGGGCCTCCTGCGCCGCGACGCCGCGCGCGGGCACCGGCATCGGCACCGCCTCACGCGCTGTCTCGGGCGCCAGCCGATCGTCCGGATCGACGTCCGCCACGAGGCCGTCTACGCGGGCGACATCCTCTGCCAGTGCAGCGACGGCCTTCACGCGCTCCTGAGCGAGGCCGAACTGCGCGACGTGCTGCTCGCCCACGAGCCCGAGGCGGCGTGCGAGCGACTGATCGAGCGCGCGCGCGAGCTTGGCGCGCACGACAACGTCAGCGTGCAGGTCGCGAAGATTCTCGCGCCCGCGACCGTCAGCGGCCGTGCGTGACGCGCGGAAGCACCCACGCCAGCACCGTCGACGCGCCAAGAATCGCGAGGACGAGCAGCCCGACGGTCGCCCACCGCGGGAGATCGCGCCGTCGGCGGCGCCGCCGCACCGGCGGCTCGAGCGCCGCCCGCTCCGGGTGACGGAGCAGCTCCGCGAAGCTGCTGGCAGTCTGGATCCGGTCGCGCGGGTCCCGCTCGAGCGCCCGCAGGACGACCGCCTCGAGCTCCGGCGGCACGTCGCTCCTGAGGCGCCGCAGCGACCGCGGGTCGTCGTGCACCTTCGCCTGGATCGCCGCGTAGACGTTGGAGTCGGGATGCGGGACCGCCCCCGTCAGCATCTCGTAGACGATCGCCCCCAGGCTGTAGACATCCGTCCGCGCGTCGCCGCGCTTGCCCGTCACCTGCTCGGGCGCCATGTAGTCGGGCGTGCCGGCCGGCTGGGAGAGGCCGGACCACGTCATTCGGCGGCTCGAGGTGTCGAGCGCGATGCCGAAATCCATGATCTTGATCGCGCCCGTCGGCGTGATCATGATGTTCTCCGGCTTGAGGTCGCGGTGCACGATCCCCTGATCGTGCAGATACGCGACGGCGTCGGCGAGTCGCGCGCCGATATCCACGGCGAGCGGCACCGGGAGGCGAGGCACCGCGCGGATCTCCCCCTCGCGCAGCAGCAGATCCCGCAGCCGCTCGCCATCGACGTACTCCATCGCCAGGTACTCGCGGCTCTTGTGCGTCGGATGGAGCACGCGAATGATCGCCGGATGGTCGAGCCGCTGGCCGATGCGTTCCTCGCGCTTGAACCGCTCGTGGAAGACGACATCGCTCTCGAACTTGAGATGCGGCACCTTCAGCACGACGGTGCGCCCGGTCTCCCGGTCGCGCGCGCGGAAGATCGTCGCCATGCCGCTGCGGGCGATCACGTCGACGATCTGGAACTGGTCGAGGATCTCGCCCGGGAGAAGTCGTTCCACGTCATACGATACGGTCATCGTCCCGCTGGCGGAAGCATGGTGCGGCCCCTAGCCTATCAGCGACATGACCGTGCCCGTCACTGATGGCTCGCAGATGCTCGCGGAGCTCCACGACCGCGGCGTCCGATTCCTCGTGCTGCAGTTCACCGATCTCCTCGGCGTCAACAAGGCCGTCGAGATCTCGGTGGCGCACGTGCCGCAGGCGCTCGCCGACGGCGTGCTCTTCGACGGCTCGGCCCTCGACGGGTTCTCGCGGACCGTCGAGGCGGACGCCCTCCTCGTGCCCGATCCGGCGACGTTCCGCATCTTCCCCTGGACGAGCGAGGGGACGCGCACCGCGGACGGCAGTCCCGGGGCCGTCGCGCGCGTCATCTGCGACATCCGCTATCCCGACGGCCGACCATTCGAGGGGTGTCCGCGCACGGCGCTCAAGCGGCAGATCGACCTCGCCGCGCGGAGCGGCTACACGGCCCGCGTCGGCTGCGAGGTGGAGTTCTTCCTCTTCGAGCAGGGGACGCACGGCGAGGCGACGACGACGACCCTCGACGCCGGCAGCTACTTCGACCTCATGCTCGTCGACCGCGGCGATCGCGCCCGCCGCGTCATCGCGGCGACGCTCGAGGATCTGGGCCTCGCCCCCGCCAGCCTGCACCACGAGGTCGCGCGCGGGCAGCACGAGATCGGGCTCCGCGCGACCGACCCGCTGGCGATGGCCGACAATCTCGTCACGTTCCGCTTCGTCGTGCGCACGATCGCGCGCCAGCACGGGCTGATCGCGACGTTCATGCCGAAGCCGACGTACGGCAAGAGCGGCTCGGGGCTGCACACCCACCAGGCGCTCTATCGCGACGGGGCCAATGCGTTCTTCCAGCCCGGCGCGACCGAGCAGCTCTCGGACACGGGGCGCTGGTACATCGGCGGTCTCTTGCGACACGCGCGCGGCTACTGCGCCGTCACCAATCCCCTCGTCAACTCGTACAAGCGGCTCGTCTCCGGGTTCGAGGCGCCGGTCAACGTCGCCTGGTCCACGCAGAACGTCTCGCCGCTCGTCCGCGTCCCCGCCGAGCGCGGGGAGTGGACCCGGTGCGAGAACCGGCTCCCCGATCCATCGGCCAACCCGTACCTCGCGCTCGCCGTGCAGCTCGCGGCCGGGCTCGACGGGATCGCCGAGCATCTCGATCCCGGCGATCCGATCAACCGCAACATCGCCCGCATGTCGTACCGCGAGCGCCGCCGCTACCGGATCGACGAACTCCCCCGCGACCTCCACGAGGCGCTCGATCACCTCGA